>Ga0070717_10003947_pt1 | contig 10678 bp, 5 predicted proteins | sample LARL113metaG_FD_71366 | JGI IMG/M metagenome (GOLD analysis project Ga0070717, IMG submission 71366) | Corn, switchgrass and miscanthus rhizosphere microbial communities from Kellogg Biological Station, Michigan, USA - LAR L11-3 metaG | ecosystem: Host-associated > Plants > Roots > Rhizosphere ... | reverse complement strand
ATCGTCTGTTTCGGTGTGGCCGGGCAGATGACCGAGAGCCGTGACAATGCTTTCCATCTCGGCGACGTGTTCGTGGTCCGAGCCTAGTTTCTCGCGGAGCTTGGCCACCGCAGGTTCCAGGAGCATGGTCCAAGTGCGCGGGGCCAGCGGCAGCGGGATAGCGTAAACGGAAACGTGAAATTGCCCGTCGCTGTAGACAATCTGGATCTCCTGATTCTCCAGTATGCGGCCATATTGGTCCCCCAGCACCGGCAGCAGAACCTTGTTTACCAGCTCCTGTTTCGGTGGATGCCAATCAATATCGAAGTACCTTGCGAAGGGACTGCTGGGCCCGTTCTCCAACACATCCCACCACCACAGGTTGGAAGGATGGGTGATGCACATGTGGTTCGGAACAACGTCGGCGATCAGCCCCATGTTGTGGCGCTTTAGGGCTTGCGACAGCCGCGAGAACGACGCTGGATCCCCGATCTCCGGATTAAAACGCGACTGATCGGTGACGTCGTAGCCATGACCGCTTCCCGGCCGCGCCATCAAAAACGGCGAAGCATAGATGTCGGTGATTCCCAAGTCATCCAGGTAATCCACCAGACTGGCCGCGTCTTCAAATGTGAACGACTTGTTGAACTGGAGGCGATAAGTGGCGGAAGGGGTGTATACTGGCTGTGTTTCACGGCGCTTCATAGGCAAATTGCGGCGCCTTGACCGGCGCGGGTGCGGCCTCCTTCAATGGACTCCGGGGAGCGCATAAGATTTCAGCGAGATGCGAAATTAACAACGTGGGATGTAATAAGTAAGGGGCGACGAGCTTCAAGAATCCCCAAAAGCATTCCGACGGGGACGATGGCCCATTTTCGGCCGATTGTGCCGCACTCGCGCCTTCCGGCGCTTGTGACAGTAGACAGGTCCCTTAGCAATCGCAGATCCGCGTCGTTCGGTGAAACGAGCGGGCTCTTACCGGGCAGGTCGAGATTGCCTTTTTGAAAGCTAGCAGACACCTAGTCCGTCCTTTCGCCGACTAGGTCGATATCGAGGATCGTCGTCGAGTTGTTGGTCGCCACTTACTTTCTCTTTAGCGTGACCGATCGGGCGAGGAAGTTCTTTGCTTGACCGCTCCTGTGGTCGCGGCCCTGTTTCGTTGCGGCCCGGTTTTAGGGTGTCACGCTAACATTTGCGGCGTTGCTGGTTTGACCGCCGACAGTGACGGTTAGCGGCACATCGCCAGTCACACCTGATGGCACTTGAAGATTGAACTGCCAAAGACCGACAAATCCGGGAGCTAGTCCCGCGAATTGCACGTTCGTGACTGGTTGCCCGCCGATGGTGGCGCTTGGGGTAGAGGTCACTTTAGAGCTGGACCCGGCAGCGGCTCCATCAGCAGGCTGCGGGCTTACGGCGCCCGCACCCGTCAGATAGGCCATGATGATATCTCCTGCCTTGGCTGGATTGCTGGAGCTGTTGAGAGTGAAATCGGAGTTCTGCACTATCGCGTGGGACCCGCTAACAAACAAACCAGGCGCTGCGGCCTGCACCGAAATGCTCATCTGATTGCTCTTGATCCCATTGGTGCTGACGAGCAGCGTCGCTGAGCCGGACTTGGTTTCCCACGGTATCTGGAAATTGATCTGGCTCGAGCTGGCATAGAGCACGGGAGCGGCAACGCTATTCACTTGAACGGAGACGCCTCCCAAGCTGGAGGGCAGCGGAAGGGAGGCTATCGCGTCCACACCGGTTCCAGTGAAACTGGACCCGAACATCGTGGCGAGCGCGCCCGGAGAAACCTGCGCGGCGAAACTGGCTGCGTTGACGACGCCACCGCCGGCAATCACGGGGCTTACCGGTTGCAGCAAGCGGATCACTTCGCTGTCCGTATCGGAAATGTACACGTTCCCGGCCGAAGTGACCGCAATCCCGCGTGGAAAATGGAGGACAGCAGCCGACGCAGCGCCGCCGTCGCCGCCATAAGCGGGAATTCCCACACCAGCGATTGTCGTGATGATTCCATCGGGCGATACCTTGCGAATCCGGCTGTTAAATGTGTCGCAGATGTAAAGATAGCCGCTCGAGTCCAGCGCGATGCCCGTCGGGTGGTCGAATACAGCGTCGGTGGCCGGCCCATTGTCGCCGCTGAAGCCGATGTTGCCGTTGCCTGCGATCGTTGTCAGAGTTCCACTGGAAAACTTCGTGATCCGCAGGCCGTTCTCCTCTGAGATGTAAAGGTTGCCCTTGGAATCTACCAGCACCGTCTCGGGTTTGTTTAATTCGGTCGTTACAGAGCCTCCGACGATGGTGGAGATGTTTCCGCCGGAGACCTTGCGGATCACGTGATTGCCCGAGTCGGCGATGTACACGTTGCCGGAGGAATCCACGGCAACGCTGGTCGGAAAGTTCAGTTCCGCCTTGGTGGCCACGCCGCCGTCGCCCGTATAGCCGAGGGTGTTGTTGCCGGCGAAGGTGGTGATGGTGCCGCTACTCGAGACCATACGAACGACGTGGTTGCTGGTGTCGGCGATATAGAGATTGCCGGAGGAATCGACCGCCACACCGGAGGGATTCCGCAGATTGGCGCTGGTAGCCGCAGCACTGTCGCCGGAGTAACCCGCAGTGCCATTGCCCGCGACCGTCGTGATGGTCCCGCCTGAAATTTTGCGGATGCGCTGATTCTCCGAATCTGCGATGTATAGATTGCCCGAGGAATCTAGCGCAATGCCTAACGGCGCGCTCAACTGGGCTTTGGTTGGAGCGCCGCTGTCGCCTGAGAATCCAGCCGTCGCGTTACCGGCATAAGTGCTGATGACGTACTGTTGGCTCCAGGCACAACTCAAAGAAAGAACCCCTAACGTGAGGGGCACAAAAAATTGCCGAATTGTCATAATGCGAATTAGAAACAAACCCGCGTGAAACAAGTAAGTTCTGCGGATACCTTAGGATGCCATACTGGAGTGGCTGCTGGCACGTTTGCGAGGTGGGCGACGCTTTGAAGCCGGCCGAACAGTGAAAAGCGCCTTTGACGCGCGAGAGTACACCGCGCGAAGATTCATTTGGAAGGAGACAAGGGAAAGATGATATCGAAAATCGTGGTTATGGCGGTTGCCGGACTGATGGCCGCAACCTTGGGGGCCGCGAGCAAACCGGCTACCGTCGAATTGAAGGACGCCAAGGGTGAGAGCGTCGGCACCGCGGTCCTCAGCGATAACAAAAGTGGCGTGAAGATCAAACTCGATCTCAAGAACTTGCCTCCGGGCGAGCATGCCATCCATATTCATCAGGCGGCCAAGTGCGAGCCGCCCTTCACGTCGGCGGGCGGGCACTTCAATCCCGACATGAAGAAGCACGGGCTGGAGAATCCAGACGGCCCGCACGCCGGCGACATGAAGAATTTCATGGTGAAACCAAATGGCACCGCCAAAACAACGGTTGTGGACGAACGCGTCAACTTGGATGACAATGAGCACTCGGTGTTCGCGAATGGCGGAACGGCGCTGATGATCCATGAAAAAGCGGACGACATGAAGAGCGATCCGGCCGGGAACGCAGGCGCTCGCATCGCTTGCGGCACGATTACGAAGTAACAGATAGCAGCGCCGCAAACTGCAATCCAATATTGACCGTCACGCCACGCCGTTGTAATGCGCGGGTGACACGCTGTTTGTTTCTTCACACATGGAGAATAAAACCCACGCCGACCGTCCGTCAGAAGCGGCAACCGCGAAGAAACGAAAGAAAACGCCTCCGGCGCCCCCTGCCGCTGTGGTGAATTTAAACGAGCCCAGCCTATACATCAATCGGGAGCTTAGTCTGTTGGCTTTTCAGCGGCGCGTTCTGGAAGAGGCCGAGGACAGCCGGAATCCGCTGCTGGAGCGCGTCAAGTTCCTCTCCATCCTCGGCTCTAATCTCAATGAGTTTTTCATGGTGCGAGTGGCGGGCTTGGTGAGCCAGATGGAGGAGGGCATTGTGGACGCGGGTCCCGATGGAATGCCTCCCCGCGCACAGTTGATCGCAATTCGTCGCGAAATGAAACGGCTGATAGGGGACGCCTACAAGTGCCTGGCGGGTCTCCGTCCGGAGTTGGATGAAGCGGGGATTCGAATCCTCGACTATTCGGATCTTACCGAAGTCCAGTTGCGTGTGGCAGCGAACTTTTTCACTGAATCGGCGTTTCCTGTTTTGACTCCGCTGGCTTTCGATCCGGGCCGTCCGTTCCCGCATATCTCTAACCTGAGCCTGAACCTAGCCGCGCTGATTCGCGACAGCCAAGGCAACGAACGCTTTGCGCGCATCAAGGTTCCCGATTCGCTGCCGCCGCTGGTTCCCGTGAACCGCGCCGCAGCGCCGAAGCAAAAGCGCCACCGATCACAATCTCATCTGGAGTTTGTCTGGCTGGAGCAAGTAATTGCGGCTCACCTAGGGTGGTTGTTCCCGGGGATGCAGGTGCTGGAGACGCATCCATTTCACGTCACCCGTGACGCTGATATGGCGATCAAAGAACTGGAAGCGGAAGACCTCCTCGAAAGCATCGAAGCAGGCGTGCGGCAAAGGCGCTTCGGGGATGTGGTCCGTCTGATGGTGGGAGAAGACATGCCACCCCACATCATGGAAATCCTCATGAACAATCTGGAAGTGGAGGCCAGCGAGATCTATCGCATCAACGGACCTCTTTCCTTGAGCCGCTTAATGCATTTGTACAATGTCGAACGGCCCGATTTGAAGGATGCCCCGTTTGTCCCGGCCCTTCCAGCAGTCTTGGCGCAGGCTGTAGCGGAGGAGGACCTATTCGCCCTGATCGGCCATCAGGACATTCTTCTTCACCATCCGTACGAATCGTTCCAGCCCGTGGTCGATTTCTTGAAGAAGGCCGCGCATGATCCCAACGTACTTGCGATAAAGACCTGCCTATATCGCACGGGCCGCAATTCGCCGATCGTACAGGCGCTGCTGGAGGCGAGCGAGGAAGACAAGCAGGTTGCCACTTTGGTAGAGCTGAAAGCCCGCTTCGACGAAGAGAGCAACATCGAATGGGCGAGAGCGTTGGAAGCGGAGGGCGTCCACGTCGTTTATGGACTCATCGGCCTCAAGATTCACTGCAAGGTAGCGCTGGTGGTACGCCGTGAGGGCGACCGCATCGCCCGCTATGTGCACCTTTCCACTGGCAACTACAACGCGGTAACGGCGCACCTTTACACCGACATTGGGATGTTCACGGCCCGCCAGGAGGTAGCCGATGACGTCACGCACCTGTTCAACTATCTGACGGGCTACTCGGCCAAGGCCGATTACAAGCAGCTGCTGGTATCGCCGGTGAACCTGCGGGCGCGAATGGAAGCCATGATCGAGCGAGAAATTGAGCATCAGAAGCAGGGACGCAAAGGCCATCTGGTTTTCAAGACCAATGCGCTGGTGGATCCGGAAATGATTCGATTGCTTTACCGCGCGTCGCAAGCCGGCGTGCGGGTTCAATTACTGGTGCGTGGAATCTGTTGTCTGCGGCCAGGCTTGCCGGGTGTCAGCGAACACATTGAAGTGACCAGCATCGTCGGACGTTTTTTGGAACACAGCCGCGTATATTATTTCCACAATGGCGGAGATGAGGAAGTTTATCTGGGCAGTGCCGACCTGATGCCACGCAATCTGGATCATCGCGTTGAGATTCTGTTCCCGCTGGCCGACGAAAAACTCGTCGCGCGTGTGCGCGATGAATTGTTGAAAGGCTACCTGAGCGATACGGCGAAAGCCCGGCGCATGCTCTCCGACGGCGCCTACATGCGCAAAAAGCCAGCCAACGGAAAGCTCGCCTTCAATTGCCAGGAGTCCTGGATCCCGAAGCGGCGTTCCATGGAGCCTCACGAGAGCGCGGCGACTCTCACGTTAAAGCACCGGCCCGACGACTAGTGGGCGGTCGCAGCTAGAAACGCTAGGTATCGCTGCCTCCGGTCGCGCCTCAGCAAAAACCTATACCGAGCCATGACCAAAGGGAGGGCTTGCGCCGTGCCACTAATTCCGCGATGGTTGGTCCCTGCGCGATCGGCCGCGCCACCAGTTCGATGCCAACAGCCGATCGCTTCAGCAGCAGCACCAATAAGAATGAAGACGGCGCCGGCGCGACGACGCCATCCTTGGCCGTGGAGCGGCACTTTTCTGCGCCGCACAAGCCGCGGTCAGTATTGGGCGAAGAATCGCGATCTCGCCATCGCGCTCGTGCCACTGAGGTAATATCTCGAGCCTCAGGTCTTTACCCCATCGACGAAATGCGTACCTAAGGTGGAAAAGGTGTCGAGCGGGGTATCCAGCTCCCATAAAAATATTAGAAAGTCGTTCTGATCGTGCAGATATAGATACTCGTTCCGGTCTTTCACGAGAACGGGCAGGACATGATCACCTCGTCGTCAGAACAGACAGGGACGCGGCTTCGCGGCGACACTCGCCTCCGGACTCTATTGTCTTGGTTCCACGACGACAGCTTTTCCACTTCGCCGCTACGCCGCGCCCCTTATGCACTGGTGGCGGTGCTATTGGCAATCGCGCACTTGGGCTGCGCCAAGATCGGCTTGCTGTTGGTCGCGGGTGGACCCCAGGTGACGCGGATGTGGCCCGAGGCCGGATTCGACATCGTGGCGCTCTTACTATTCGGAACGCGGTACTGGCCGGTTTTCCTGGTAGCCAATTTTCTGGGAATTTTGCAAGTGGGATTTCCGTGGCTTCCCGCTATAGGAGCAGCGCTAGCCGGGCTTGGCCGGGCGATGACAGGGGTATGGATCTGCGCCGCGGTCAGCAAGCTGAAGTCGTGGTTTGGCCATTTTCTCGATCTAGCCGCAGTTGTGCTGGCATCCCTAATCGCACCCGTCATCTCTACTGCTCTCGGCACACTGACCTTCTCCCTCGCGCACGTTTTCCCGCGGGGTGAGAACTGGCAAGATGTCGCGGGCCGCTATTGGGCATGCGATTCGTTGGGCATCGTCACTACCATGCCAGTGCTACTGGCCATCGCTCGCGCCCTGGCGGATCGCGATTGGAAACAGCGGCGGGTTCCGATCGTTCTGACCACCGTTTTCGCGGCCGGAGTAGCGTGTTATGCAGTCATCTTTCGCCCGGACGCCGCCCGCTTGCTCATCTGGGTCTTCCTGTTCATCTTTATGGCTGCAGCGTGGATTGGTCCGCTGACCGCTCGGATCACCGCACTCGCCATATCGGCAGCCGCCATATGGGTCACCCACTTGGGCCTGGGAACGTTCACCGCCGGTACCCGGTTCGAGAATCTTCAGAACCTTGATCTGTTTCTAATCGCTGTCTCCCTCTCTGGCGTAGCACTCGGTGCGTTTCAGGCTTCGGGCAGTCTGGCATTGCCAGCGAGCGTTCTGCTGACCGGATGGATTCTTAGCGGATGGTTGTTCTCATCGCTGGACCGCAATCGAGTGGAGTATGACGCCGAGCGCTTCAACAGTTCGATTCTGTCTGTGCAGAATCAAATCCGCACCCGTTTTACAGTTTACGAGACCGCGCTGCGCGGCGCTGCCGGATTTCTCGCAGCCTCCGAGCATCCGTCCGGGCAGGCTTGGCGAATCTCGATCGAGCGGCTTGGACTGCTCGATCGGTATCCGGGCACCATCGCGGTGGAAGTGATTCAGGCAATTCCCGACGCGCAGGTAGAGAGGTTTGTCGCTGCGCGGCGCCGCGAGGGTTGTCCTAACTTTCGTATAAATTCCTGGCCGGGAGAGCCGGAAAACGCGAAGTCGATCCCTGAGCACTACGTGACTTCTTACGTCGAGCCAGCGCCAGTGGCAGCAGTGATTCTGGGGAGAGATCTCGCCACCGAACCCCGCCGCAGGGAGGCTGCGGAACGCGCGCGCGATACGGGCGCTGCAACTCTGACACGAAAGATTCGCTTTTTGAGTGATAACGGATGGATGTCATTCGTTCCGGTGTACATGGATGGCGCACCGCTAGGGACAGTCGCGCAGCGGCGCGCTGCATTCATCGGGTGGGTAGCCATTGCCTTCACTTCCGAGGCATTGTTTCGATCCGCTTTGGCCGGCGTTCAGGACCTGATCGATTTGGACGCCTTTGACGATTCCGCCACACCCGACAACCTGCTGTTTGCCTCCCAAGCCAAGCCCGCGGTCCCCACCAGTTTCGAGCGCGTCACCAAACTGGAGCTGGCCGGCAATACCTGGTCGCTGGGCTGGAAACGGACGCCTCGATTTCCCTCGCTCAGCAAGACTCCTTCGGCTTGGGCTGCGGGAAGTACAGCTTTGCTCTCGCTGCTGTTGGCTGGCTTGGTCATGAGCCTGCAATCCACCGGACGGCGCGCCACGGCTCTTGCTACCGAGCGAACCAAGGAGCTGGCCCAGGCGTTGCACGCCGCCGATGCCGCGAATCGAGCGAAATCCGAGTTCCTGGCAAACATGAGCCACGAAATACGCACGCCCATGAACGGCGTTATCGGGATGACAGAGCTGCTCCTGGACAGCCCGCTCAACGAAGATCAGCGCGACCTCGCACAGACGGCGCAGGCGTCGGCCGAGGCGCTGCTCACCATCATCAATGACATTCTCGATTTCTCTAAGATCGAAGCTGGAAAGCTGAAGATCGAATCAGCCCCCTTCAATCTGGAAGCCGCAGTGGCAAGTGTGGCCGACTTGTTAGCGCCGCGCGCGTCCGAGAAAGGTGTCGAATTGGCTATCCAGTGGTCGCCGGGCACACCGCGATCGGTCACGGGCGATGAAGGCAGAGTCCGCCAGGTGCTATTGAACTTGGCTGGTAATGCCGTCAAATTCACTTCACATGGTCACGTCCTGATTGCGGTGGACTGCTTGGAGCGGAGCGGCGACCGCGTGCTGGTACGCATCACGGTGGAGGACACCGGCATCGGCATCGGTCCGGCCGCGCAGAAGGAAATTTTCCAAAAGTTTACGCAAGCAGACGGCTCCATCACGCGGCGGTTTGGAGGTACCGGACTGGGTTTAGCGATTAGCAGGGAACTGGTTCAACTCATGGATGGCCAAGTGGGAATGCGGAGCACGCAAGGCGAGGGGTCGACGTTTTGGTTCACATTGTGGCTGCCTGTCGACCCCAAAGTAAGCTTGCCCGATGTGATTCCCAATCTTCCCGGCGCTCGCATTCTGGTGGGCGACCCACAGCCACTGAGCAACCGGATTTTTAGCGAAATGCTTACGCAATGGAAGATCTCCCACCAACTGGCCGGCACACCAAGCGAAGTTCTCGCAGCGTTGAACGCCCCCCATCGGGTTTTCGACATTGTAGTCATCGATCACACTTTGTGGGAAGCCTGCGCCTCGGATATCAGCCGACGATTCGAAAACGATGTTTTCCAACAGACCAAGCTGCTGGTGCTTGCGCCGCTAGGTCTGCGAGGAGGCTCAAACAGCTATCTCAGCGCGGGATTCTCGGGTTGGGTGACTAAGCCAGTGAGGGCCACTCACTTTGCCGAAACCCTGATGGCCGCCTGGCAAACCCGGAACCTTCCGGCAATGCGATAGCCCGCAACACGATTATTCCTCAACGAAAGATTCACGACGTCGTAGCGTCACTTTTACAGGCCTAGTCCCAAGTCACTTTCCTATCACTGACCCTAAGTAGTTGGTATCTTTTTCCTTAGTTGACGGCCATGAATTTGCTCCACCTTGATTGGAAGGAGTGTAGGCATGAAAGGTATATTGTGCGCTGGCTTTGGAATGGGGATGCTAATACGAATTGCATCCGCCCAGCTGCCGCCTCCGCCGCCGCCTCCACCCGACCCGCAGCCCATCTATCGGGTCACGGTGGTCTCACGCAATTTGGAAGCAGTGAACTACGAGCACCGGGGTGGCCCCACACCGCTCGATTTTCGAGGCACCGTGCTGCTTCCGCGCGCCAAGGGCACGGCTATCGTGGAAAGTCACCGGGGCAATGTGGCGATCGAAGCGAAGTTCGAGCACTTGGAAGCGCCAACGCGCTTTGGGCGCGAATACCTGACCTACGTGTTGTGGGCCATTTCACCGGAGGGGCGCCCGAAGAATCTCGGCGAGGTACTGGTAGATTCGTCGGATAAGGCGCATCTGAAGGTGACCACGGATTTGCAGGCTTTTGGACTCATGATCACAGCCGAACCTTATTACTCCGTGACCGTCCCCAGCGATGTTGTGGTGGCCGAGAATATAGTGCGGCCCGACACTATAGGTGCACGTGAAGCAGTTACTGCGAAATATGAATTGATGCCACGCGGCCACTACACGATGAACGTAGAGGCATCGCGATTGCACTCTATAGACGGGTACGGGGAAAAGGTGTCTTACGACCGCTACGAGGCCGTTCTGGAGCTCTATCAGGCTGAGAACGCCGTCCAGATCGCGCAATCGCTCGGTGCCGATCAGTACGCGCCAGAATCCATGAGCAAAGCCACGGCACTGTTATCGCAAGCGCAGGGGATGAACGCTCGCAAAATGGATACGCACGCCATCGTGTCAGCCGCGCGCGAAGCTGCGCAGATGGCCGAAGATGCCCGCACTATCGCGGTAAGGCGCCGGGATGAAGAACGCCACGAGCAGGAAATACAGCGGTCGCAAAGTGAGCTTCGACGCAGCAGGGCGGAAGGAGATGCTGCCCAAGCTCAGGCGCGCGCGGACGCAGAAGCGGAAGCCCAACAGGCCGCCCAAGCCCGCGAGGATGCAGACGCTGCCGCGGC
>Ga0070717_10003946_pt1 | contig 10680 bp, 15 predicted proteins | sample LARL113metaG_FD_71366 | JGI IMG/M metagenome (GOLD analysis project Ga0070717, IMG submission 71366) | Corn, switchgrass and miscanthus rhizosphere microbial communities from Kellogg Biological Station, Michigan, USA - LAR L11-3 metaG | ecosystem: Host-associated > Plants > Roots > Rhizosphere ... | reverse complement strand
TCCGGGACCTCACCGCAAAATCAGCTATTCCAACATCTGCGAGGTGGATGAAAAACGGCTGCTTGAGCTAGGTCCGGCCAGAGATTTCAATCGGGTCGGGAACGTCGAGATTTACTTTTACTCCTCCTGATCTCTCCGTATAATCGCTAGTGGCTCTTTTGCGGCCCTCGTCTTATCCTCGCCCATTCCAAGCCCTAAGCGCTTCCTGCTGACTTACTCGCTTCGGCCTAGTCGCTCCGCATTTCGGGCAGGTGCCCTGAAACGAAGCGGAGCCGAGTTTACGAATCTTGCCCCGCGCCTTCCGGCAGAACGGGCAAAGCCGCGCGTAGAGCGAATACCGCGTTGGGTTCACGATTTTCATCGGCCCCGGCTCGGTCGGTCTGATTCCGTTGCCGCCAGCGTTCCGCTCCTCGATCAGGCGATCACCCAACTCGATGCGCCGCATGAATTCTCAACCGCAAGTCGAGGCCGGAGACAGTGATCGCTTCAGAAGAGTACGGAAGGCAGATATGCCCCGGTCAGCTCGTTGTACAGCCCCAAGGTCATCAGCATCATTGGCTGGACAACCCGAAGGCCACTTCTCGAAGTTCGTCGTCACGGCGCCATTGGGTGTCATTTAGGCTGTAGAAAGCTGATAAGCCTAACGGCCGGCGGCTTCCCGTGGTTCGCCGGTATTTCGCTCCCATCGGTAAATCAGGGGACCGTTCGGAGTGTAGATGATCGAAACTTGTCGATGCAAAGAAACGTCTTGGAATGCCAAGTCATCGACCGAACCGGAAAGAAAAGCTCGAATAGCGCGAAAGAAGCTGCGCGTATTGCCGCTTGGGCACCCGCCTGTTTCTGAAATGATGGAGGTTACGAGCGGACGAGGCGGAACGGCAACGGACCGAGACGGCGACACAAGAATTGAAGCTGGAGGAGGGATCGAAGTAGTTTTCATAAGGTGATTTGCTTTCGGCCGCGCAATCGACCTTCATCCAACTACAAAGGATTTCCGACCCAGAGGTTTCAGGCATACTCTCGAAACTACAACGCGTTTCTGGCGAGGGAGGCCGAGCAGAAAGGCTATCCGAGCGATTACACCGCCACGGTTGAGCGCAGACGAGGCGGATCGTTCGGGATCTGCTTTCCGCCTATTCGAACCGGACGACGCGCAGCGGCCTAAGAGATCAGATTTAACAGCAGCGCCGCTTGGTCATTTGATGGTCAAGTCGCGCTCCGGTTGGTCGAATATAATTACTAGAATGCGGATAACTGGAGATCCGCGGTGCCAGTGAAGACTGCCTTTCAATATAAGGGTTACCAAGTGGAGATTACGGGCGATCCGTCTGCGCCTACGATTACGGCAGGCGGCAAGGATTACACCCCCTTCTATAAGGGAAGCGACCTGTCGCCGGAGATGTGGATTATAGGCCATATCGACTCTCAATTGCCGTCGCGTTTAGAATTTCGACTGCGGGACCAAGCGTTAGCCAATGCGGCTAATGGATGGAAGGCCGAAGAAAACTTAAGCGGGAGGGTCCAAACGGTACTGAGCGCAACCAACAATCAGGTTCTAGTCCGCATCGCTTATTGCTGCTGGTACATTGGCTCGCCGGTTCTCGCCTTTGCCTTTTTACCCCACGTCTTTGAAATCGTGAGAGACGGTGACTATGCGCTGTACACGACGCTGAACACGGATCTATCGAGATTTCTAAGCGGTTGCATCATGCTCGCGACGTGGATATATACACCGCTGATTGTGCGTAAACTACTCACGGGCAGAAAAATAACAGGATAACAATAGAACCCTCCGCCGCAGCGGGGCGACCTCGCGCCATGCCTCCCGTTAACTTCTCTGACGATCAAATTGCAACGATCTTAACCGACGAGTATCGACGCCTTCACGATATTTCCCCTCATAACGAAGACGAGGCAAAGGACCTAGAGCGTGCCAAAGACGCCGTTAAAGTAATGAAGGTTTTGCACGCGCAAAATCTCGCTCGGGCGCAAGGCCAAAACAAACCGGAACGCAAGCCGATCACCATTCTACGAGCCGTTCGTCGATTTCAGTCGGTGGTGGTAGCAGTCAGTTCAAACGCGACTCTTCCTCATAGAATTTTAGGAATTATAGTAAGCACAGATAAGTGTAATCGACTCTAGGCGCGAGAGCAGTCAAGCCTAGTTAAACAACGCATCAAACCATCAATTCTACTCGACTAAATTGCTGTTCGATAGGAGTAACTTGGTGGTGGCGTTCGCTATTGGAATCTTATCTTTGATGGCCGGCGTTTGCTTGCTACAGGCTTCGGAAAACAAGCCAGGGTTTCTAAAGAACTCCGCAGCATTCTTCCTCATAAACGGTTTTGTTTTTATGGTCGGCTGGTTCTTTGGGATTTTCCATGCAATACGCGAATTGATATGGGGCGATTAACAATACGTCAAAGTGCGTACATGCTCTTTCCCTGAAATCGTAAAAATAGAACTAGAGTTCATCGCTGAGGCTAACGAGTTCAAAGCTCGGCTGGACTCTACAAAGCTTTCACAGAAGCTTTACAATAAACTGCACAGTTCGTTGGCTTACCGTTTGCCGAATGCATCTTCGATTGCTTCTTCCGTTGCCAGCTGAACCAATTCCTCATTAACCCGATCAGGAGCGTGGACCTCTACAACCAAACAACAATCCTGCTGCTCATCATTCCTAATCGGCTCCTCCGCTAAAAAATAGAGGATTGCCATTTTTAGCTGATCGTTGAGGCGGACATTTATCAACCCCTCGACCTCAAGCGTTACGAATTTTTCTCGCTCCACGCCAGCGATTGAAGAATCACCTCGTCTTCGTCGGTTCCGGTGACATGCCGCAGGAGTCGCTCTGAGTCCTTCTCGTAAATGAACGTCACAAACGTACCGCTGTCTCCGCTCCGCGATGCGTGCAACTCGACAACATGGTGGCCGTGATCAATACTGCACCGGAAGGACGGCGAGTTCCTCACGTCCTGAAAGTAGCAAGTTGAGCCGTCTGGATTCGAACTTTTACTCCATCAGAGCATTCACCCTTATCAACCAAATCTGCTGTTGATTATGACGAATGTAGAAATTGCGAAGACAGAAAGTCTAGGCGTGAGATCGCTCTCCTCCATCGCGCTCTTTGTTGTCGGAGGACTTGCCATTGAGCGCATCGTGCCGCCACGTGAAAAGGCTTTCCCGCAAATCATTGAACCGATGATGGCGTCCCTGATCAAAGATCCGTTCGACTCTCCGGACTGGATTTTCGAAATCAAAATGGACGGTTATCGAGCAATCGCAGTCATTGATTCAACCGGTAAAGGTCGGATCTGGTCGCATAATCATTTACCACTCGATGGCCGCTCAGCCAAACGCCTGAGAGCATTACCATCCAGAGGAGGAGGATAGAGCACCTCAAACCCTTCGGGCCCTTTCCACGTTCAGCTTTTTCCGCCGCCGTATTTCTTCGGATCCCAACCGGGAAGGAACGCAAAAGACCCTCTTTCAGAGCATTACTGTACCGGCGCGGAAGAGAATGCGGCGCAAACTGCACTCTTCGTCGGCCGATTCATGTGTGCTGCACGGCAACCAATGCACAACAAACACGAGAACGAGGATCATGATCGAGTGAAGCGGAAAGATCGTCGGGCGGCAGCTGGACGATTAAGCATCAATAGTTAATTATAACTTAACAGTATCTTTTATTATTCGTATTTGTCGATTGCGGTACTATAGGCGAGGCTCATCGGACACAGACCAGCAATCCTATCTTCGCCGTAAGCTATTATGAATGAATGCTGCCGAAGTCGCACAACGCTGCTCTGAGAAAAACATAAGGCAGGAGGGCCTACGGGCCAATCAGTATGGAGCGTCCGTCCGAGCCAGTGGAAAGACGAGAAATGGAACAAAAAGGACAACACAATATCGTTTCTGATCCGTTCATCCAAACTGCAACATCGGCCGATGCGGAGCCGTGCCTGGCCGTGCTGACTTTGGCTTTCGCTTGTGATCCGCCTTGCCGATGGGCTTGGCCTGATCCGCAACAATACTTGGAGGCATTCCCGTGCTTTGCTCGAGCATTCGGCGGCGGGGCCATTGAACATAGAAGCGCCCACTATTATGAAGGTTTTTCGGGCGTTGCCTTATGGCTGTCGCCCGGTGCGGCACCAGATGAGGCATCTTTGGCGAAGGTGATCGAAGATACCGTAGCCGATGAACGGAAGGGCGCGATGTTTTCAATTTTCGAACAAATGGATGCTGTTCATCCGCGGGAAGCTCATTGGTATCTACCGCTCATTGGAGTCGATCCAGCACACCAGGGAAAGGGAATCGGTTCAGCTCTGTTGAGTCAGGTTTTGAACGTGTGTGATGGTCAAAAGATCTCTGCCTATCTGGAAGCGACAAGCCATCGGAACGTTCCTTTGTACGAGCGGCACGGATTTGAGGCAGTCGGCTGCATTCAGGCGGGGGATTCTCCCCAGATTATTCCGATGTTGCGCAAGCCAAGACCGATGTCCTGACCGTGATTGGTGATCACCGGGTCGTAGTTCGATCGTACGCGCTGCATCATTGCGACGCGAAGCAACTTACCAAAGCCTTTTTCTCTCAACGCACCCGCGAGCGGCGCTCTTGTGCGACGGGTTTATTCATCGAAGCACGCAATACTTCTAACATTCCAATGTGATTGGCCGGTCACACACCAGAGAATGGATGAAGCATTTCAGAAGCCAACCGAAAAAGCCGAAAAAGTGCGTGGGCGACACTGCAACGGTTACGCAAATTTTTGGAAGCAACCTGCGCCAGAATCAGCATCCCTGAGGAACGAACCTTTGAAACTGAAGGCGAAGCCATCGAGTCAGGGCTAAAGCGAACGATCGCAGGACGAGACGCGGTGATGCGCAGCCTCATACGAGCCGTTTTACCGATTCCGAGACGCCACTCTGGTTGCCGAAAAGAAAGAGGATTTCGGTAGCGCTCTTCAGAAGCTTTATCGGGAGCTGGAGCGAGCGGAAAATCTAGTTGGGCCCTCTTGAGCGCTTTCATGCGCCGCCGGGGACTAGGGGTCACTTTGGCGACTTGGCGAGCGGCTGATTCTCCCGGCGTTCGGCCCTGAAAAATCTCCGCGATTCCTTCTCTCGTGCCGCCGATCACGATTTTGTGCAAGCCATGGGAGACCGAATCGACTAGAACACTTAGTGGCCCTAGGAGGTGAGAGTGGTTGAAAACGAACGGCAAACGGGCGTGTCAGGTTTGCGGCACTGTACTAAGTGGCGATAGCGATTTATGTCCGGTTTGTGCCCTGCACGGCGCTCTCAAACCCGAGAGTGATTCACGTCCGGATATCTCTTCCGAGCTTCGCTTTGAGCACTACCAGGTTCTCAAGAACGAAGACGGAATACCGATCGAGCTCGGACACGGCGCGATGGGAGTCACCTACAAAGCCTTTGATGTCCATCTGGAGCGCCTAGTAGCCTTGAAGATCATTAACGCTCGATTCATCGGCGACGATTCAGCTCGGCTCCGCTTTGTGCGAGAAGCTCGCGCTGCAGCCAGTGTGCGCCATTCGAACGTCAGTGTTTCATTTGGGCGAGAGCGGCGGCAACTACTTTTACGCGATGGAGTTTGTCGACGGTGAAACGCTGGAGAGGCTCATTCGGGATCAAGGCAGCCTCGAGACCGATATGGCGCTCGAGGTGGTAGCACAAGTCGCCGCTGGGTTAACCGCGATCCACAAACAGCATCTGGTCCATCGCGACATCAAACCCAGCAATATCATGGTGAGTTTGGAGGAAGGCCGGTTGGAGAACGTCAAGATCATCGACCTCGGCCTGGCCAAGGGAGCGGCGGACGAAGGTACGATTTCGACTGTCGGAAGTTTTACTGGAACGCCCAGTTATGCTAGCCCGGAACAGTTTGCAGGGATCGGTAGCGACATTCGTTCTGATCTGTACTCGTTGGGCATCACGCTTTGGGAGATGCTCTCGGGCAAGCCGCCTTTCCAAGGCTCTGCTGTGGAGTTGATGTACCTGCATCAACATGCTGCGCTTCCAAGCGAAAATTTAAAGAGCGTTCCGGCGCCGATTATCGCGTTGCTGGAAATTCTGCTGGCCAAAGATCCGGGCCAACGTTTTGCAGGGCCGGCTCAACTGAAGAAGGCTCTGCCAAGAGTGAGAGAAGCGGTTGGTTCCGGGTTACGTCTGACCGCGAACGATCTGTGCTCGATTGGTGATCACGCGACCGAGCAATCCAAAGGAATACAACGAAAGTCGGGAAGACATCTTCTTCGGTGGCTAGCGGTGTCTGTCCTGTGCTTGACCGGATTACTGCTCGGCTGGTTTTACTTCTCCGGTAACAGGGGATCTTATTTAAACCAGCGAGGTGTCGAATTGACGCCAGCCGAAAAGAGCATTGCGGTCCTTCCCTTTGAGAACATCAGCGCGAATAAAGATGACGCTTACTTTGCGGACGGCGTGCAGGATGAAATCCTCAATAATCTCGCCAAGATTGCTCAACTCAAAGTCATCAGCCGGACCTCGGTGATGCAGTATCGGGCAGATAACAAACGTGATCTGCGCCAGATCGCTACTGCTTTAGGCGTGACGAACGTGCTGGAAGGAACCGTCCGTCGTGACGGAAATCATGTGCGTGTTAGCACCGAGCTAATCGACGCGCGCAATGACAGAACGATTTGGGCCGATAGCTATGATCGAGACCTGACAAACATTTTTGAGATCCAGAGCGAGGTCGCTCAGATGATCGCGCGCAAGCTAACCGCAACGCTTTCCCCAGAAGAAAAGAAATGGATCGAAGCAAAACCGACTGACAGCCTAGAAGCGTATGATCTCTATCTTCGAGCCAAAGAGTTAATGGCGAATGCTAGCATCGTTATGACTGTCGAAGCGCCCGAAAACCAGTCACGCGAAGCGATCAATTTCTTAGAACAGGCCATCCGGTTCGATCCAAAGTTCACACTCGCCTACTGCTCGCTGGCAAAAGCGCACGACTTCGTTTATCTCAATTATGATCTGACTCCAGAGCGGCGTGCCTCTGCAGAGGCCGCCATAAGCAGTGCTCTGCGCTTACAACCTGATCTTCCCGAAGTTCATCTCGCATACGCTTACCATCTTTATGCCTATCGGGACTACGAACGTGCGCGGGTACAGGTGGAGATCGCCAAGCGTAGCCTGACCAACAACCCCGAGGCGATATTGCTCGAGGCCTTCATTGAACGGCAACAAGGGAATCTTGAGAAGGCGATCCAGGGGCTCAACAAACTGATTGCATCGGACCCAGGTAATTCACTCGCAACGGTAGTGTTAGCCGGCACGCTTGCCGGCACGCGTCAGTTTCGTGCAGCGGAAGCGGCATGCGATCGGTTGATCGCGCTTCTTCCCGACCGACCGTCACTCAAGATTGATAGGGCATATGTAACCTTTCTCAAAACCGGTGACGATACGGCGATGCACTCTGCGATGGCAGCGCTCCCATCGTCACTGCGCGACGAGACCGGTGCGCTATCTCTGCGATTGAGTCTGGCCTTGGCGGATCGTGACTGGCAGCAAACGAAAGAACTCATCGAAAAGATGAAGGGCGGCGAGGACGACGGCGACTTTGCCTACGGAAGCCGACCGGTTCCGGTTGGTTGCTATTCGATTTTACTTGCCAGGACCCAAGGAGAGCAAACAGAGCAAAACCCTAGCTTGGCCGAGGCGCGAGAGCAATTGAGTCAAAAGGTCCAAAAATCACCTGGAGATGCCGGGCTGCTGAGCCAGTTGGCGGTGGTTGATGCACTTCTCGGGAAAAAGCAGGACGCCATCACAGAAATCAAACGCGCCGCCGAAATGTTGCCAATCTCTAGGGATGTATTAAGCGGCCCCCGTATCGTGAAAAATGTGGCGGTTGTCTACGCTTGGACTCGCGAGTCAGAGCTGTCCTTCGAGACATTGGCTCCTTTGACGAAAATGCCGTACGGCATTTATTACGGCGAACTAAAACTCGATCCCTATTGGGATCCACTTCGGAAAGATCCGCGCTTCGAGAAATTGTTGGACGAGTTAGCGCCGAAGGACTGAGAGGAAGAGCGATCAATGTCTACCGAGTGCGTCCTGGTTGAAGTCAGGAGAGCGCACTGCAGCCAAGCAAACAAGGCGTGGATCGAGGACACTGCTATTTTTTTACGGCGCGGAGTCGATAGGGCGTCCGCCCGCCGCCGCGCTCCCCCGCCCACGAATTTGTGCGTTTTACGCGATTTGAATCTTAAAAGCCAGGGGCCCCGGCTACAGACTGCGGTAGGCCAGGTTGCTCCATTCGGTTCACCGATCCTCGATCACAGCTATTCACCTTCAATTGACACTCGCGAACCCGTGAGTGGTCCACGGCTATTAGTGCACCTACTAACTAAAGGCGCGTGTCTTTAACAGGCGGGTTTCACTTCGCCTTCTTCCTTCGTTGCTTCAATAACTCCTGGATCATAAAGCCTTGGTCTAGACTCGGCATGCGGGTGTTGGCAAACCATTCGGTAATGAGTGAGGGTGACACGTCCAGGAAACGAGCTACTTCCGATCGACGGCCAAATTCTTGGTCGCACCAGTTTTTAAGCTTCGCAAGCACCTTCTTTGTTTTCGGATGCATCTTTAGTACCACTCCGTCTTTGCGCATAAAGCGTAACCTACTGCAACTCGAACCTTTAGCAATAGCGCAAAGTCTCGCTTGACATACTTTCGCAATAGCGCAAAGTATTAACAACTAACTAACACCACTGATGAAAATCCAACTAACTATCGAACATCTCAGAGACTATGCGTTACCACAGCGGCGAATTACGGCGCAACGGCACGCTGATAAGCTGATGACTGCACAAGGGAACAAGCGGGCTGAGGGCCAAGCTCTCTCTTATTGGCGCGGATACGAGAACGCGATTCGGAGCATTGAGGATTTAATCAAGGACAGCGAATCATGAACACTGACACTTATCAGCTTGTCACCGATCGCATTATTGCCAAACTCGAAGCTGGCACCATTCCGTGGAAGCATTTCGCTTCTAGTCCACTAGCTCAACCTAAAAACCTAGTCAGCAAACGGCCCTACAGGGGGATCAATCATTTTCTCCTTAGCGGCTCAAAGTATCGTTCAGAGTTTTGGCTGACCTACAAGCAAGCGCAAGATCTCGGCGGATTCGTCAAGAAAGGCGAGAAAGGCGAGCTAATCGTGCTCTGGCGTTTCCTAGACGTGGAAGACAGAGAGACGGGAGAGACAAAGCAAATTCCTTTCCTTCGCCACTATCACGTGTTCAACGTCGAGCAGTGCGAGGGAATCGACTACGCCAAGCTCACCGGCCAGTCTCCGCGCAAGAGTGATCCGATCGAGTCAGCCGAGCGAATTGTTGATCGCGGCCCGAACCTCTACTGGATCAAAAAACGTCAGACGCCCGATCTTTCGAAACGGGATCCAGCCCCTCGCTTGCCATTCACGAAATGTGCGGAGAGAAGGCTTTCGCCCCCCGTCGAATACCTCATTGATGCACGCTGGGGCATCAACAAGCCTACTATGTGATTGAGAAACATTTGTCTGCATTCACACAGGGCGAGCATCGGAGAAATTGTTCGGTTAGTTTCGCCGAACAATTGAAACAATTATTCACTCTGGTGCCTCTTTTTCGGCTGAGCAGGCATAGCGGAGCGATCCAGTTCGGACCTACGGTATTCGGATTTACCGCCTCGTGCGGCCCTAAGAATATCCCAGGTAGCGCTCCAATCAGTCCCGTGAGTTTTGCGCAGCTCCTGGTTGACCAGTGCCATGCATTTGCGCTCAGCCTTGATATTCTCATCTAAGGCCGCCTTGGAAGGACGGCCAGCATGACCCGCCGGAAGCCAATCCCCAAAGCCGGCCCTTTGAAGCAATTCGGACCAATATGCCTTGGAAAAATCGGACCTTCTTCCATGCTCTTTGAGACGTGCTTCCGCCATCGCTCTCACATCTCCCTTGGGTGGAAGGCCTTTTTTACCCCAGTGATATTTGCTCTGCATCAATCCTACAAAAGCCTTTTGGAGAGCCTCCACAGCGTAGTCGCCAGCGCGCGGCTTATAGGTATCCAGATGCTTAAGATCCTGCGCAATCAGAGAGAAGAATTCGTAATCGTTTTTTGGCTGGAAAGGGGTACCAAGATCAGAAAGCTTATGCAGCTCGCTCACCATCTTGCCTAGTTCGTCAACCAGACGATACGCGCTACCTGACGGCTCATCCTTTCCCAGTTCTTCAGTGAGTAACTCTTCTTCTTTCGGATCTCGCGGGGCAACAATACAATTGGCTGTTTCAACGATTGCGAGGCGCACAAGCTCAGCATCCTCGCAGCCATATTGCTTAATAACATAAATGCGCCTCAAGAGCTGGTCATCCTGTTTAGGGCCGGCCACAGAGCGAGGAAAAGTGGCGCGCATCGCGACGCGCCTAGCTTCTTCCGGTTGTGCGTCAAACCATGGGAAGTCTTTACGTAGGGCGTCCTCGGCGCCACGTAAGGCCTCCTCCTTTTCGGGTGTAAGCGCGATTCTCTCTTCTGGTGTAGTCCGAGGACGCTGCTTCCGTTTTTCCTTCTTGTTCATGAAATGCTCCGTTTGCCCGGACAAATTCGCCAAAACGCGTTGGCCTCTTTGAACGAGGCGGCATTGAAATAGTGATCGCGGATAATCTTTTCGGAGT
>Ga0070717_10003944_pt1 | contig 10682 bp, 8 predicted proteins | sample LARL113metaG_FD_71366 | JGI IMG/M metagenome (GOLD analysis project Ga0070717, IMG submission 71366) | Corn, switchgrass and miscanthus rhizosphere microbial communities from Kellogg Biological Station, Michigan, USA - LAR L11-3 metaG | ecosystem: Host-associated > Plants > Roots > Rhizosphere ... | reverse complement strand
GTGCTGCGGCTCTCCGACGAGGCCGAGACCGCGATGGGCCTGGCGCGGCCGCTGGAGATCGGCGGCGGCTCGGGTGACTCGGGCGGCTCGGGTGGCACGGGTGGCGGGTGCCTTGCCGTCGTGGGGTGGGAGGGCGCCTACGAGGACGTCGAGCAACGACGACGGGCCACCGCGGAGCTGCTGCTCGGGGCCGGGGGCGAGCCGGTGCCCGGGGCCGGGGATGGCTGGGCGACCGGGCGCTACCGCGGGCCCTACCTGCGCGACGCGCTGCTCGACGCCGGCGCGCTGGTGGAGACGCTCGAGACCGTCACATTCTGGTCGGCCCTGCCCGGCCTCTACGCCGCCGTCGCGGGGGCGCTGCGCGACACGCTCGTCGGCCTGGGAACCCCGCCGGCGGTCCTCTGCCACATCTCGCACGTGTACCCGGCGGGCGCGTCGCTGTACTTCACGGTCGCCTGCGCGATGGCGGAGGACCCGATCGCCCAGTGGCAGGCGGCCAAGGCGGCCGCGGGCGAGGCGATCCTGGGCGCCGGCGGGTCGCTCAGCCACCACCACGGTGTCGGCGCCGACCACCGGGACCTGTACCCCCGGGAGGTGGGCGAGCTCGGCATCGCGGCGCTGCGCGCGGTCAAGCGCGCTCTGGACCCAGCCGGGGTGCTGAACCCCGGGATCCTGCTGGCGCGCGAGGGCGGCGCGGCGGCCGGCGAAGCCGATCGGGAATGATGTGCCGATGACGGAAGCCGAGCGGTTCACCAACGAAATGGCCACGCTCGCGGTCCGGCTCGGCGCCAACGTGCAGCCCGGGCAGATCGTCGCCGTGTCCTCGGAGCCGGGCAAGGAGGGCATGGCGCGGGCGGTTGCCGAGGCCGCCTACGCCGCCGGCGCCAAGTTCGTCGACCTCGCCGTGTTCGACGTGTACTTCAAGCGGGCCCGGGCGCTTCACGCCGAGCGCGACACGCTCGACTTCGTCCCGCCGTGGCTGGGTGAGCGGGTCCTGGCGCTGGGCGAGCACCGGGCGGCGAGGATCTCCCTCTCGGGGCCGGTGGCGCCGCACGCGCTCGACGACGTCGACCCGGAGCTCATCAGCCTGGATCGGCTGCCGCGGGTGCCCGAGGCGATGAAGGTCCTCAACGACGCCACCACCAACTGGACGATCGTCCCGTGCCCGACCCCGGCCTGGGCATCGCTGGTCTACCCGCGGCTGGAGCCGCCGGCCGCGCTGGAGCGGCTGTGGAGCGAGATCGCCCACGTGACCCGGCTCGACGAGCCCGATCCGGTGCAGGCGTGGGATACCCGGATGCGCGAGCTCCTGCGCGTCAGCGCCGTGCTGGACGACCTCAGGCTCGACCGGGTGCACTTCGAGGGACCGGGCACCGACCTCAGCGTCGGGCTGCTGCCGTCCAGCACGTGGCTGGCCGCCGAATTCGAGACCGCCGGCGGCATCCAGCACCACCCCAACCTCCCCACCGAGGAGGTGTTCACCACGCCCGACCCCGAGCGCGTCGAGGGCGAGGTGACCTCGACCAAGCCCCTGTTCACCTCCGGGACGACGGTGACCGGGCTCAAGGTGCGCTTCGAGGGCGGGCGCGCCGTCGCGGTCGACGCCGAGCAGGGCGCCGAGGTCGTCCGGGGGATGATCGCCGCCGACGAGGGCGCCGCCCGCCTCGGAGAGGTGGCGCTGGTCGACCGCGCGGGCCGGATCGGGCCCCTGGGGACCGTCTTCTACGACACCCTGCTGGACGAGAACGCGGCCAGCCACATCGCCCTGGGCCACGGCTACGTGGCCGGTGTCCGCGATCAGACCGACGTCGAGCGCACCAACAAGAGCGTCATCCACACCGATTTCATGATCGGGAGCAACGACGTCGCCGTGACCGGCTACCTCACCAACGGCGACGAGGTGCCGCTGCTGCGCGATGGGAGATGGCAGATCTAGTGGGTCTCCCGGGGACGTTACGCCTGAAATGGCGAGGTCCGGGGGCCGTCAGGCAAGGACGCAGGATCGAAGGTGTGCCTTTGGCACATCGAGATCCGAGGACACAGCATGACGGTCATCCGGGGCCGCCATTTCGGGTGCAACGTTTGCGGGAGGCCCACTAGGGCGTGACCGCGACCGTCACATGCGTCGTCGAGTCAGACGCACCATGGGTCGAGGTCAGCCCGACGCCGGTGATGCGCCTGAGGTCGGGCATGAGGCGCGCCCCGAGAGACCCGGAGGTCACGCCGGTCTGCTGGGTGGCGCCGATCAGCGAGGCGAGGTTGGCGAAGACCAGCGAGGTGACCTGGTGCGGCGTCGCCCCTCCGAGCACCGAGGTGAAGGCGCGGTCGTGCGCCAGTGGACGGGACTGCTGAGCCACGTCCTGGATGCCCTGAAGGCCCGTGGAGATGACGACCAGACCCCGGAAGACCGCGTAGTCGAGCTGAAAGCCGGTGGCCAGCTGCAGCTGATGCGCGGTGACGCCGGCGACCTGACGGTCGTTGAACACCGGCACCGAGCGCTGGCTCTTGCCCGGCGTGGAGAAGAGCTGGGCCAGCGGCGCCTCCAGCGCGGCCAGCTCGTGCTGGGTACGCGATTGGTTGGGGGTACGCGCGACGATGACGAGCGTCGGCGCCTGCCCTGAACCGACGATGGCCAGCGCGGCCTCGCGGCGAAAGATCGAGACGAGGTCTGAGACGTCCACGCCCTCCGCGCGCAGCGCCGCCCCCAAGCGGCTGAGCAGGGGCCCGATACCTCCGGCCAGGCCGGCCGCCGAGCCGGCGTTGAGCACCTGGGGCGCGACCTTGTCCAGGTTGGCGACGTCTAGCAGCAGCGAGGAGCTGGAGGGCATGAGCGCGGGCAGCGTCGGGGTGAAGGCGGCCGGGGCCGAGCGCCCGGCGCCCACCTTCTCCAGCGCGGGATCGAGCGCGCTGTGGATCCGGATGGCCGCTCCCTTCTGGGTGGGGACGAGTGAGATCGACACCCCCTGGAGCGCCGGCTGGGACAGCAGCGTGCCCGCCGCGCCGAGGATCCCGCTCTGGTCGGCGAGCACCCGGCGAACCCCGGCGGCCGATGCGTAGGCGTCGAGCACCGCGCCGCCGCTCTGGCCGGCCACGGCCCGCCGATGGATGGCGCTGGCCGCCAGAGACGGCGCCGCGCCCGTCGCGACATCGATCGCGGCGCGCACGCCGGCGTCCTGGCCGATCAGCAGGTAGCCCCCGGCGAAGGCCAGCTCGCTGCCGTTGGGGGCCCGCAGCAGGCCATGGCCGCGATAGCTCCCCTGCGCCGTCGCGCCCACCGAGCGCAGGAACGACCGCGCGCGGCCTCGATCGGTCACACCCACCACGATCAGCGAGCCCGCGGTGGAGGTGGTGGTGTTCAGCAGGGCCAGCGCGACGTGGCCGCCGAGCCACGGTGAGACGTGGGTGGAGAAGTCGACCGCGCGGCCACCGCCCAGCACGGCGCCCAGCCGGCTCACCGCGGCCGCGCCGAGGACCGGGAAGTCCGGAAGGCGCTGGGCCACCTCCAGGGCCTGGGTCACCGCCGGGTCGCGCCGGTCGATGGTGAGATCGACGGCGGCGAGCGCGTCGGCGGGGATCACCGAGGCGGTGCCGCCGGGTCCGCCTCCTCTCCCGCCGTCATCGCCGCCGCCCCCGGTCAGCAGGACGGCGGCCAGCGCGATGATCGCGGCCGCGCCCAGCAGGCCGATGACCGCCGCGGCGCGACGGCGCGCGTAGATGGTCGCCGTCTGCGCCGGATGAGCCACAGGCGACTGTATGCCCGCTTCTCGCGGAAATGAGTCAGGCCGCGGCGTCGTGGGCGCTGGACGAGCGGTGCTCTTTGCGCCCGCGCGCGGACCTGCGCTCCTCGCGGCCAGAGGGCGGCCGGCGCTCGTTGCGCTCTACGAAGTCGATGATCGCCGGCACCCCTTCCAGGCGGTAGCGCTCGCGCAGCCGGTTCTCGATGAAGTAGGCGTAGTCGCGCGTCACCCGCGTGCGCGAGTTGACCTGGATGGAGAACCGCGGTGGGCGCTCGGCGGTCTGGGTCATGAAGATGAGCCGCAGACGGTGGTTGGCGGCGGCGCCGCGGGCATTGGCGGGGCGCTTGCCCACCGGAGGCTGGCGCGCGGCGACCACCTCTGAGAGAAAGCGGTTGAGCTGCGGGGTGGGAATGCGCGTGCGGCTGCGGTCGGCCAGCGCCACCGCCTCGACGAGGAGGCGCTCGACGTGACGGCCGGTCTTGGCCGAGGCGGTCAGCAGCCGCGGCCGCAGGCGGAGCTTCTGATGGGCGCGGGCGCGCTCGTGATCGAGGTCGACGGCTTGAGCGATGTCCCACTTGTTGAGCACCAGCGCCGTGGCGCAGCCGCTGCGCATGGCCAGCTCGGCGATCCGCAGGTCCTGGGTGGTGACGCCGTCGGTGGCATCGCAGACCACCAGGGCCACGTCGGCGCGCTCGGCGGCGCGGCGCGAGCGCAGCGAGGTGTAGTACTCCAGCGACTCCCCCACCTTGGCCTGGCGGCGGATGCCGGCGGTGTCGACGAGGATGAGCTCGCGGCCGTTGAAGCTGATCGGTAGGTCGATGGCGTCGCGCGTGGTGCCCGCCACCGGGGAGACGATCACCCGCTCGGAGCCGGCAAAGCGGTTGAGCAGCGAGGACTTGCCCACGTTGGGACGGCCGATGAGCGCCAGACGCACGGCGTCGTCGTCGCCCGCCTCGTCGGACGCGTCCAGCGCCAGCGCCGCCACGCGGTCCAGGAGGTCCCCGGTCCCCAGCCCCTGTGCGGCCGAGACGGCGATCGGGTCGCCCAGCCCCAGGGCGTGGAACTCAGCGACCAGCGGCACGTCCTTGGCGGTGTCGATCTTGTTGGCCGCCACCAGCACCGGGAGCGGCGAGCGCCGCAGCAGCTCGGCCATCTCCTGATCGCCGGGGCGCATGCCCGCCTTGGCATCGACGACGAGCACCGCGGCGTCGGCGTCGGCCAGCGCCGCGCGGGCCTGGTCCTGGATCTGGCGGGCCAGCGTGTCGCGATCCTCGAGATCGACGCCGCCGGTGTCGATCAGGGTCAGGGCGCGCCCGTTCCACTCGGTGCGCAGCTCCTTGCGATCGCGGGTGACGCCGGCCTGCTCGTGCACGACCGCCTCCCGTGATTGGGTGAGGCGGTTGACCAGCGATGACTTGCCGACGTTGGGATATCCGACGATCGCGACCTTCATGGTGCGTCGAGGCTAGCGGGCGGGCGACGCTTCGACGGAGAGGGGCCGGCGTCCGTGCCGACGCTTCGACGCAGAGGGGCCGGCGTCCGTGCCGGCCCGTGGGTGCGTTGTGGCCGTCGGTCAGTTACTGCGGGGGAAGCGGCTGGGGCAGGTCGTCGCCGGCGCCGGCGCAGTACCCGGTGCCCTCGGCGGCCTCGTTCGACCACAGGGACTGGACGGCGAACGTCTGCCCCTGGTTGCCCTTGATGTCGTTGATGGCGCCGGGAATGGGCGTCACCTGCGGCTCGCCGGGTGCGCCCAGGCTCTCGCCGACCCAGGCACATTTGTCGCCGTTCTCGTTGGCGTCCACCGAGTCATACCAACCGCCGAGGTTGGTGGTGCTGGTGCCGCTGCCGAGGATGTCCTCGGCACCGGGGTCGGTGACCGTCTCCTCGATCTCGTGGCCCAGGACGATGGAGAACCCGTCGAGCTTGCCGGCAGCGCCGCTGTTGACGGCGTTCTCGCCGCACACGTTGACGCCGCTGGAGTTGATCGACAGCGCGTAGGGCATGTTGGTGTAGGAGATGCCCTTGGTGAGCCCGTTGTAGATCCCGCCCTCGAAGCCGGGGTACACGTAGTCGTGGAACGCGCAGTACCCGGACGCCACCGCGTTGGGATCTGAGTAGTTCGCGGGCTGCGCGATCACGAAATCGGCGTCGGCCAGATCGGTGACATGGAAGTGCGCCGCCGCCCGGGAGGCCTCCGCCGCCAGGTCCGTGTAGGTGTTGGTGGAGCCGGCCGGGTTGGTCCCCGAGGTCTTGGGCAGGCCGGTGATCGAGTTGCCGTCGTCGACCCAGATCCCGCCCAGCTGGTCAGTCGGGTTGGCGATGTGCTGGTTGTAGGGGTTGCCCGAGGCGTCGTTGACCGTCTGGTAGTACTGCGTCTGCTCACCGGCCCACTGGGTGCCACCGAGCTGATAGACCCAGTTGGCCATGTACCTGCCGGCACCGTCGGGGTCACACTTGAGCGTCGCGGTGACCTTGCCCACGGTGAGCTTCTCGGCCGTGCACGTCTGGCTCGCGGGGAAGGCGCCCTTCTCGCCCCAGCCCCAGTACACGATGTAGATGTGCGGGTCCGCCTGCACATGACCGCCCCAGTAGGCCATGTTGCCCGGGTACGGCACGGTGGTGGCGGGCGCCTCGGGTACGCCGCAGCTGGAGAACGGCGCGGGGAGCATGCCGTTCTCCGGACAGGGCGGCGCGGGCGGCTGCAGGTCGCCCGCGGGCGCGAAGGTGTGCTGCTGCCAGATCTGCTGCTGGATCTGGATCTCCTTGGCCACCGTGGGCATCAGGATCGGCTTGGCCGAGGCGGTGCCGGCGCCTGCGCTCAGCAGGCCGGCAAGCAGTGACAGTGTGACGATGCAGCCACTGCGGTAGAGGCGTGTGCTCATGGTGAGTCCGTCCCCTCCAGGGAGCGATGGGTGTGCGCTGCGGCCGGACGCATGTCGCCGGCCGCAAGTCAGATGTGCGCCCGGCTACCTCGCCGGTCGGGATCTGAAACGTGGCCGCACAGCAAAACTTGCGCAATCTCCCCCGGCAACGCGCGAGAGCCCGGCGCCCCACTGCGAGCGCCGGGCTCTCACGAGTCCTGACCAGTGGATCCCGCCCTCGCGGGAGCGACCACTAGTAGTGCATGTGCGGGTCGACCCAGAAGTCGTAGACCTGGAAGTCGCTGGTCCGGCCGCCCGGGGTCAGCGCGAATCGCACGAGCTGCCATCCCGGCAGGTTGCCCGGATGGATGTTGATCGGGGTCGACAGCGTCCAGTTGGTCCGCTGGCCGTGGACCTGTCCAACCGTCTGGGCCGAGGTCGCCGTCTTGGTCCCCGCGTACGCCACGGAGACCTGGACGCCCTCAGCGCCGACGACGTCGCGCACCATCGTCCGGGCGGTCGGATAGTCCGACGCCACGCACATCGGCGGGCTGATCGCCTGTGAGCCGCTGGGCAGGTCGAGCACAGACCCGTTGCCGTTCTGGCCCACGTCAATGGACGCGCCTCCGGTCAGGGTCCAGCCGGTGCCGTCGAATGAGCCCGCAGTCTCCCCGGGCGCCAACGTGTACCAGTTGCCGTCCCCCGCCGAGAGAAACGGCTGGGTCAGGTTCGGATCGATGCATGACTGCACGCTGCCCCATCCCAGGCCGCTCAGATTGAGCGGCGTGGCCTGCGCGGGGCCTGCCGACAGGAACGCGACGGCCGTCGTGAGAACGCCGCACACACTCATTGACAGCCGGCGGCGACTGAATTGGAATCGATTCATCAATACACACCTTCCGTGGTGAGCACATCGGGCCGGTCAGCCTGCGTATGCAGGACCTCCGGCCCCTGCATCCCTGGCTCCGTGCCGAGGATGGCCCCTGCTCAATCGTGGTTCAACACGACGATTGTCGGCAGACGAACAGCGGCGCGCAAGGTCTTATGGACACTTGTCCGGGTCCACGCACCGGTCAGGGGCGCGCCCGGACCAGCGCGACGATCCTCGCGACCACCTCGGGCAGCGTCAGGTCCGTCGTGTCCACCGTGTACGCATCGGGCGCGGCCTGCAACGGCGAGTGCTCACGTCCGGTGTCGCGCTCGTCGCGAATCGCCTGCTCGGCCAGCACGGTGGCGGCGTCCACGCCGAGCTCGGCGGCGCGCCGCTGCGCCCGCGCTTCGGCGCTCGCGGTGAGAAACACCTTGACCGCGGCATCGGGCGCCACGACGGTGCCGATGTCACGCCCCTCGGCCACCCAGTCGCCATCGCCCAGCAGCCGGCGCTGCTCGGCCACCATCGCCTCGCGCACCGCCGGCTGCGCCGCGGCCACCGACGCGGCCTCGGTGACCTCGGGCGTCCGGATGGCCTCGGTGACGTCGCGCCCGTCCAGCAGCACCCGGGCTCCCAGCTCGATGCGGAGCGCCGGCGCCACCTCGGCGGGCAGCTGGCCACGCTCCAGCGCCGCCAGCGCCACCGAGCGATACATCGCCCCCGAGTCCAGGTAGGTGAAGCCGAGCTCCTGCGCCACCGCGCGGGCCACCGTCGATTTCCCGGCCCCGGCGGGCCCGTCGATGGCAATGACCATCAGGCTGCCGCCAGCGCCGCGATGTCCTGGGCGAAGCCCGGGTAGGAGACCTCGGCCGCCTCCATCCCCACCACCTCGACGCCCTCCTGCGAGGCCAATCCGGCGACCGCGCCCAGCAGGGCGAGCCGGTGATCGCCGTGCGTGTCGATGCGGCCGCCGCGCAGCGTGCCGCGGCCACCGACCACGAAGCCGTCGTCCAGCGCCTCGATGTCGGCGCCCAGCCCGCGCAGCCCCTCGACGACGGTGGCGATACGGTCTGACTCCTTCACGCGAAGCTCCCCGGCGCCGCGCACCACCGTCTCGCCCTCGGCAAAGCAGCCCAGCAGGGCCACCAGCGGTAGCTCGTCGATGGCCAGCGGCACCTCGTCGGCGCCGACCGTAGTGGCCTCGATCGGCCCGTGGCTGATGTCAAGATCGCACACCGGCTCGGTGGCGGAGAAGGCGCCGGGCTCCTCCAGCTCGCCGACGATGATCGCCCCCATCCGCTCCAGGATGCGCAGGAAGCCGGCGCGGGTCCAGTTGACCCCCACGCCCTCGAGGACCAGCCGGGCACCGGGCACGAGCACGCCCGCGGCAATCAGGAAGGCGGCGCTCGAGAGATCGCCGGGCACCCTGACGGTCTCGAGCTCCAGCTCGTCGGCGTTACCGACGGTAGAGGCGAAGCCGCCGTTCTCTGTGGCGCGGCGGTCCACGCGGGCCCCGGCGCCGGCCAGCATTCGCTCGGTGTGGTCGCGGCTGGGGATCGCCTCCAGGACGGTGGTGCGGTCGGTGGCCAGGCCGGCCAGCAGGACGCAGGACTTCACCTGCGCGGAGGCGACCGGCAGCTCGTAGGTGATGCCGTGCAGGCCCGCGCCCCGCACGGTGAACGGCGGGTATCGCCCCTCGGTGGCGTCGAGCTGCGCGCCCATCTGGGCCAGCGGGCCGGCGATCCGGTCCACCGGGCGCCGGCGGATGGAGGCGTCACCGTCGAGCGTGAACGCCGCGCCCTGCTGAAAGGCCAGCCAGCCGGGCATCAGGCGCATCAGGGTTCCCGCGTTGCCGACGTCGATCGGTTCGTCGGGCGGCTGGGCGTTGCGCATCCCGCAGCCCCGGATGAGGACCTCGCCGTCGTGGCGTTCGACCAGCGCACCGACCCGGCGCACGGCGTCCAGCGTCGAGCGCGTGTCGGCGGCGTCGAGGTAGTTGGTGATGCGCATCGGCTCGGACGCCATCGCCCCGACGATCGCGGCGCGGTGCGAGATCGACTTGTCGGCGGGCGGCGCGACGCGCCCGCGCAGACGAAGACCCGGATCAAAGCGCGCGTTCACGGCCGCGCCACCGGGAAGCCGAGGCCCGCGATGAGCTCCTGGGCGCGGTCGGTGGCGGCCTCGCCCGCGATCCACAGCGCCACTACGCCCTCGGTCATGTCGCTGGCCGGATACAGCGCCATGTCGTTGATGTTCACGCCGGCGCGCCCGAGCTCGAGCGCGATCTGGGCCACCACGCCCGGTCGGTTGGGCACCGAGGTCCGGAGCTCATGCAGGTCACCACCGGCCAGCTGGGCCTCGAGCAGCCGCCGCCGGTCAGCCGCGGCCCGCTCGTTCCAGTCGGTGATCGTCGGGCTGTCGGCGGCGGTCAGCGCCGCGCGCACGGCATGCAGCCGTTCGATGGCGCCGTCGATCTCGGCGGTGAGCGCGTCGCGGTTGGACAGGTAGATGTCGGTCCAGATGACGCTGGGCGCGCCCGCCACCCGCGTCGCGTCGCGAAAGCTCGGGCCCGTGGCGGGCAGCCGGGCGTCGCCGTCGGCCAGTGTGGCGGCGGCCTGGGAGACGAGCACATTGGCCAGCACGTGGGGCAGGTGCGAGACGGCGGCGAGGATGCGGTCGTGGGTGTCGGCGTCGATCGCCGTCGGCCGCGCGCCGATCCCGTGCAGCAGTCGGTGCAGCCGCTCGTAGAGCATGCCCGAGGTGGCGGCGCTGGGGGTCAGGTACCAGGTGGCCGCCTCGAACAGGTCGGCGCGGGCGTGCTCGACGCCGGCGTTCTCGGCGCCGGCCAGCGGATGGCCGCCGACGAAGCGGGGGTCGTCGTGCGCGGCGACCACCTCGCGCTTGGTGGAGCCCACATCGGTGACCACGCAGTCGGCCGGCGCGGCCGACAGCGCCTCGCCCACCAGCTCCGACACCCCGCCCACCGGCACGGCCACGAACACCGCCTCGGCCTCGGCGACGGCGGCGGACACCGTGCTGCGAGCGCAGTCCAGAGCGCCGCGCTGGAGGGCGCGCTCCAGCGCCTCGGGCGAGTCGTCGTACCCGGTCACCTGGGCGCCGAGACGCTCGCGAGCCGCCAGGGCCAGTGAGCCGCCGATCAAGCCGACGCCGAGAATCGCGACCCGCATCGATCGCCGCGGCGTCTAGGCCGCG
>Ga0070717_10003942_pt1 | contig 10682 bp, 11 predicted proteins | sample LARL113metaG_FD_71366 | JGI IMG/M metagenome (GOLD analysis project Ga0070717, IMG submission 71366) | Corn, switchgrass and miscanthus rhizosphere microbial communities from Kellogg Biological Station, Michigan, USA - LAR L11-3 metaG | ecosystem: Host-associated > Plants > Roots > Rhizosphere ... | reverse complement strand
CGAACTGTCAGCCAATTTCACCAGGGCAGTTTCATCATCGAACGACGCGTCGTTCTCGATCGCCTGCAGCGCAAGAGCACGGTACATTGCCCCGCTTTCGAGGTTGACGTAGCCGAGCTTGCGTGCAAGCCGCGCCGCAATCGTGCTTTTCCCCGCGCCAGCCGGGCCGTCGACGGCAATGATTAGTTTGCGAGTGTTAACTGAATCCTGGCTCATCGTTTTGGGCGTAACGATTGTACACGGGAACGACCGGTCGGTTTCCGCCGCGCAACGTGACACACTGCGAATGCAAAAATTTGCTTTTGGCAATCTCTGATTCCACGCCACTTCCGATTTTGCCGCTACTACAAACGCACTACATCATCGAATTGGTTGTAAGAAAAAGTGAGGCCGGTATGAGGAACAGACTCAAGCTGGCGGTGACCATCCTGGTCCTGCTGCTGGCGGTTGCATGTTTCAGCCGGTTCCTGGACTGGATGAATCTTCCCAGCGACTTTTGGTTCTGGAGCGGACTCGGATCGTCGCTCCTGCTATTGGTCGTTGTCCCCTCCCTGATCGCCGCGATCTGGCGACCACAACGACACTGAACTGAGCGCTACTGCAGCGAGATTGCCGCTGAGGCACGCCGCTGCCCTCGCATTCTCTGCGCGCCTGCGCAGAAGAAAGGAGATTTCTATGACTACCACGATTTTCAATCGCGACATTCGCAATAGCAACGACGAGAGGTTCAGCGGTATAAATCGGAAGAATCTCCTTCGCGTGATCGCGATCGCGGGAGTGATCGTCATCGGATGGATTCTTCTCGTGAGCGTCGTTCGCATCACTCGCATCAACGCGGGATACGTCGGCGTTGAGGTCAACCTTGCGGGCAGCCAGCGAGGTGCGCAGGACATTCCGGTTCGCACTGGCTGGGTCTTCTACTCGCCGTTAAAGACGCAGGTGATCGAATTTCCCACCTTCGTCCAGACGGTGAAGTGGACATCCGACGTCAACGAAGGCCATCCGATGAATGAAGAGTTGGTCTTCAACAGCAAGGAAGGACAGGAGGTGCGCGCCGATGTTTCACTTTCGTATGCGATCGATCCCATAAGGGTGCCGGAGTTTTATGTGAAGTACCGAACCGACGATCTGGACCGCTTCACGCACGGGATGCTGAAAGACATCGTGCGCAACTCGCTCAATGAAGTGGCGTCAACCTACACGCTGGAGGACATTTATGGCGAGAACAAAGCGCGGTTCCTGCATGAAGCGCGCGAGCGCATTCAGGCGCAGGTGGAGTCGGTAGGCGTAGGAATCCAGCAATTCGGATTCATCGGCAAGCCGCGCTTCACCGCCGCGATCGAACAGGCGATTACGCAGAAGACGCAGGCCATCACCGAAGCCGAACGTGCCCGCAATCAGTTGGCGGTCACGCAGGCCGAGATGGCGAAACAGGTGGCTGAAGCAGAAGGCGAAGCTCGTAGCCAGGTAGAACGTGCACGAGGCGAGGCGACGAGCACCATCGAACGGGCCCGTGGCGAGGCCGAAGCAAACCGTTTGCGCCAGGCCTCGATCACGCCGCAGTTGCTCGAGTGGCGTCGCCTTGAGAATCAGCGCGCCCTGGTCGAGAAGTGGAACGGTGACTTGCCAAAGATGATCGTCAGCGACAAGGCCGGAATGATCATGCAGCTTCCGATCGATCAGAAGTAGAGCTCTTGGTTTACATGCGGGCAGGCCTCGTGCCTGCCCGCATTCCTCTCTGTGCCCAACCTGCCTTTGTGTAGCTGTCCAGACGGACCCAGAGAGACTAACCCTTGCGATAGGCGTGATCTGCCCCTCCGATATCTGTTCAGCGCACAAGGCCGTACCTGATGGCTTTAAGAGATGCTTACTAGCTCCACTCTGTCATCCCGAGCCGAACAGAATTGCCGCAAGGCAATTCCGCGGAGTCGACGGACCTTGAGTTCTGTGATTAGAGTCTTTAATCAGAGCTTACCGGGTGGGACTCCCGAGCGCACCTGCTCGGGAGTGCACCCGGCATCTCGCAGTTGGCGAATGCTCAATGAGTCGTGCCGCTTGGCCAGTCGCACTCCCGCCTCGTCTCGCACGAGGTCGCAGTGATAAAACTCTGGAATCGGCAAGCCCAGCGTGCGGTAAAGAAGAATCTGCCGGGCTGTAGACTTCAGCAAATCAGCCCCACGCACAACTTCGGTGATGCCCATCGCCGCATCATCCACAACAACGGCCAGTTGGTAAGCCGGCACGTCATCGCGACGCCAGACGATGAAATCCCCGAAATCGCGTCCGGCAGTAATTCGTTGGGGACCAAGATGCAGATCAGTGAAGCAAATCTCCTCCCCATCAGGAACACAAAACCGCCAATTGAATCCGGCAGGTGAATCCGGCGTAGCTTGTGTAGCAGCGGACGCATTCGTCCACCCCTCGAGCCCTGAGCGCAGCGAAAGGCGAGCGTGGCCCACCACAGACTCCACTGGCCGGCACTTCCCCGGGTAAATCGGCTCGTCGTCCCCGTCATTCGGTGCTCCGGCCGCAAGTGCGACATCTCGCCGCGAACACGTACACGGATAGATTGCACCAACTTCGCGCAGCTGCTTCCAAGCCTCGAGGTGGAGTCCGCGTCGGTCGCTCTGGGTATACGGCGCAAATGGTCCCCCACAATCCGGCCCTTCCTGCCAAGGGATCCCAAGCCATCGCAAATCTTCAATCATCGCCTCGACGAACTCAGCCCGGCAGCGCTGTGGATCCAAATCCTCATTCCTCAGAATCAGAGTTCCACCGCGTTCAGCCGCACGCTGCGCCGCAATCCAGAACGTCCGCGCATGCCCAATATGAAGCAACCCCGTAGGCGAAGGCGCAAGTCGCCCTCGATAAGGTCGTGATTGCTTGGGAGATTCCGTCACGCGTCAGGCAAGTGCCAGTTGTAACGGATAAGCAATCGACTCGGAGGCAGCGTACTCCACGTGGAGGACTCTGCGCGGGCTCCCGTTTCGTAATTTGGAAGACGCGTGGACCAACAAGGGACGCATCGCCACTACACCTCCCTTTGGCACCACACAATCGACTGGAGAAATCCTCATACTCAGTTCGTGGATTTCATCATCGCTCAGTACACCGCGACAATGCGTTTCAGGCAGCACCCGCAGCGGTCCGTTCTCGTGTGTCGAATCATTGAAATGAATCCGCAATGCCAGCACGCGACTGAGTGCGGATGCTGGCGCATGCGCATAGCAGATGCCCTCTTTCAGCGACCAGGGCCCCCAGCCTTCGACTTCTTTGCGTTCGTATAGCGGCAAGGCAGTGTCCTGGTGCCAAACTACAAACCAGTTCGCCGCACTTGTCTTCTCAAACAGAGTCGCACGGAAAGGGAAGGCGCCAGGACCAAGCACAGCAGCAGCAAATCGCACCAACTGCGGACAACGGGCAATCTTGGCGACAGGTTCAAGATTGAGAGCGTGCCTCACGCCTGCCCGGCTGCGCACGGGAGCCAAGCGCCATATTTCGTCCATGGCTTGATCGAGAAACTCGGCCGCAAATTCGCCGGGGATAATGGCAAAACCCTGCTCACCGACTACACGGGACGCAGCATCACTCACTGTACCGCGCTCCTGGGGACCACCACTTTCGCCGGCGTAATCTGGAGCATCGATTTCCCCCCAACGTGTACGAAGCTCAACTCCCTCGCCGCGAGCAGCGCATTAACCGCCTCTTTCACCTTCGAGCGGGCGACGAATCTACCGAAGAAAGGTTCTAGTTCTGTCGGCTCTACCGCGATCACGCAATCCAGATATTTCGACACGAGCGCCGAGAGCGCCTCTGGCACCGAGAGCTGCACTCCCTCTTTGACTGCGTCCGGCGCCCACCGATACAGCAGATCCCACACCGATCCTTCACTCTCGCTGTAATCGACCCGCGTGATGCGTAGCTTCGACCACAACTCTGCCAATGCCTTGTCGAGAGCCGGGACCGAAAGTCCGCCGCCCAATCGCTCAAGCAATTTCTTTTTCGAAAGGGCTCCGTCGCTCTGAATCAAGGCATAAAGATCGCGGGCCAGCTGTGAATATGGAGAGCGCGCTCCCGGCCGCGGAGGCAGCTTCGGATTCCGCTCTCCCATTAGCGCGTAAAAATAGGGAAACACCGAAGCCGCCACGAGGAATCCGTTGTTCTCTTCGAGCAGATTCGCTTCAAACACTGTCTTCTCGCGAAGCAGTCGAACCATCAACTCAGTGGCCTGCGCCGCCCGCGGATCTTTGAACGCATGCTGCCACTCAGGCAGCCGATCATCAGATCCTACGAATGCGCCAACAAACGTAGGCACGAGCAGCGCCGCCCGCTGCGGATACATGAAGCACATCCCGACATCTTCCAAAAATCCGCGCGCCGCTTCGATCGTCTGGATGGGCTTCCCATCCAGCCGCCACTTCTCACGCCGTAGTTGTTGAAGTTCGAGATCGGTCACAGGATGATTCGATTATAAAGAACCGCTATTGTCTGAACCCCACTGTATACTGCGTTGCCTATGAAACGAGCATGTGCCCTATTCCTGTTATCGCTCTCTTTGGCATGCATTCACAGCTCTGCAACCCCGGCGGGGAATGCCGAAGCAGAGGTCCGGAAGACTCTTTCTGACTTCATCCAGGCATTCGACAATCTAGATTGGGACCACTTCCGCGCCACATTCGCCGATGACGCGACTGTTTTCTATCCACGTCAGTTTCCTCATCGCGCCAACGGACGCGATGAATTCGAGAGACTCTTCAAGGACGTATTCGACGGCATTCGTGCTGGCCGCACGCAGGCACCGTACATGGATATTCAACCGAGAGACCTTCAGCTTCAGATGGTGGGAACAGTAGCGATAGCCACTTTCCATCTGGACGATCGTCCCGGATTCCTGAACCGCCGCACAATCGTTCTGCAGAAGCAGCCCTCTGGATGGAAGATTATTCACCTGCACGCTTCTGAAGTCGCGACGGCGCATTGATCAAATTCGCTTGAACGCCTTCTGAATATCCTTGACTGAATATCGCAATACCACTGGCCTTCCGTGCGGGCACGACATTGGATGATCGGTCTTCGCGAGCTCAGCCAGCAGCCATTCCATCTTGTTCTGCTCGAGCGGCATATTAACCTTAATCGCCGCATGGCATGCAATCGACGCGGCGATGCGCGTGCGTATCTTCTCCAGATTCAGCGATTGCTCTTCGCCGGAAATCTGATCGAGCAATTCGTGCAGCAAATGCTCGACCGCGCCGGCCTCCACTCCCGCCGGCGCGACTTTCACAGCCACGCTGCGTGCGCCAAACGGTTCAGCCTCAAATCCGTTGCGCGCCAATTCATCGGAAATCTCGCCGAACACAGCCTGCTGCGCCGGAGGCAACTCCAGCACGATCGGCATGAGCAGGCGCTGGCTCTCCACCTTCATTGCGGCCCGCTGTTTGAGCACGCGTTCGAAAAGGATGCGCTCATGCGCCACGTGTTGGTCGATGATCCACAAACCGTCTTCGTTCACGGCCAGAATGAACGAATTACGAATCTGACCCAGCGGTCTCAACGTGCCCAGCGCCGAGAGGGTCGGCTCTGCCTCGCTGACGTCGAGTACGGGAGAGCATCCGTGATCAGGGACAGCATCGAAACGCTCGCGAGGAAGTGACTGTCCAAAATTCGGCGCCAGTGGAATTGATTCCAGACCGCGCGCCACAGGGATTGCAGCATTAGCTTCCACAGCAATCCCTCCCTCAAATTGCAGCCGAGAGGAAACCGGCTCCATCGTGGGCACCTGCAGCGCGAAGGACCCACCGCCCGCCGCCGACAGATCCGAAAGCCGAGAGCCGGAAGCCGGAAACCCATTTTCCGACGCGCCCCCTGCGGGAGTAATCGATCCTGGCGTCAGCGCTTGGCTCGCAGTCGCATGCGCCCGAATTTCCGCCACAAACTGCGGCACCGGACGCGCCTTCATCAACGCCCCGCGCACCGAGTCGCGCACAAAGTCATGCACGGCTGTCTGCTGCCGGAAGCGCACCTCGGTCTTCGACGGATGAACATTCACGTCGACCTCCCCCGCTGGCAATTCCAGAAAAAGCAGCACCACCGGATAAACCGTAGGCGGAATAATGTTGCGGTAGGCCTCAGTGAGCGCATGCTGCACCAGACGGTCGCGAATCAGCCGCCCATTCACAAAGATGAAAATCGAATTGCGGTTCAGCTTCTGAATCTCGGGTTTGGAGGCGAAGCCATGAATTCGCATCTCGCCGGGATCCTTCGGCGGCGCCTCTTCATCCTCGAACTCAGCTTTTTTCCTCCACGGCGGCGGCTGTGGCAATCCGATATGCTCCAATGCCTGTCGCGCCGCCACGGGAATCAGCTGGTCGAGCGTCTCTTTGCCGAACACCTGGTACACGCGCTCGCTCTGCCCCGCCACCGGAGGTGCCACCAACATCGCGTTTGTTGCTGAATGCAGTTCGACATGCTTGTCAGGATGCGCCAGCGCATAATGGGTTACAAGCGACGCGATGTGCGACAACTCCGTCGATTCCGATTTCAGAAATTTCTTCCGCGCCGGAGTATTAAAAAAGAGATCCCGCACCGTGATCGAAGTCCCCGCTGGCAGCCCAGCCTCTTCGACACGAGCTATCTTCCCGCCGTTGATTTCGATGACGGTTCCCGAAGCCTCTTCCGCCGCTCGAGTTTCCAGTCGCAAGCGGGACACCGACGCGATCGATGGCAGAGCCTCGCCCCGGAAGCCGAGTGTCACCACACTCAATAGGTCTTCTGCATTCTTGATCTTTGACGTTGCGTGACGCTCGAAAGCCAGCATCGCGTCGTCGCGAACCATGCCACAACCGTTGTCGGTGATCTGGATGAGCTTCTTCCCCCCAGCCTCAACATTGATCTTGATACGAGTCGCCCCGGCGTCGAGAGAATTCTCCAGCATCTCCTTCACCACGGAAGCCGGCCGCTCGACTACTTCCCCGGCAGCGATTTGGTTGGCAACGGTTTCGGAAAGAACGTGGATGCGGCCCATGGAAAATCAGTGGCCAGTGGTCAGTGGCCAGTGGTCAGTTTCGCAGATGGAATGGGAAAAAACAAAAGAGCTGAGCTCATCCTTCATGGCGCCTTAGGATGCTCTGCACTATAGGGATGACAGCAGGGTTTCTTTTTCGGATTAAACTCCATAACTTCGACGCGCGTTCCGTCTGGATCGTATGCATCCAGACTATCCTTGCCATCGCGGCCGACTTCTGGACCATCGAACGTTCGCAGGCCATTCGAACGAAGCTCGGCCGCAGCACGGTGAACATCTTTCACGCCGAATGAAAAATGATTCTGCACTCCCAGTTCTTTATGGTCGGCAGTAGATGGAATGTTCATCATGTATTCGATCCAATCGGGGCCGTCAGGCGTCTGGAGTTCATACCAGTCGACGCCGTCATCTTTGAACCCGCCATACCAATAGAGGCGAAATCCAAGAAGATCAACATAGAAACGATTCTCCGCGGCCAGATCCTTGACCACAAAACCTGCATGGATCAGGTGCATACTGATCTGCTTGGGCGCAGCTTCGTATCCGATTTTCGACGGCGTTCTCTGCACGAACGAGATAGTATTGCCCTCCGGGTCGCGGACTCGAAAGGATCGTGCACCGTCGGACGCGATCCGAACGCTACCAGGGTGCACGCCATGCGCCAGCAGGTAACGACGCATCTCGGTGAGATGATCTGTGGCGAAGGCGACTTCTGCGAGCCAGTTTCTTACTGTTCCATTGTTTTGTCGGGCCGGTAATGGTTTCAGCAGCACCCGCTGTTCCGACGGAGCCACCAGAAAGCACGGCTCGGGGGCTGCATACTGCGGGCACTTGGCGGTGAGTCCAAAAACTTCTTCATAGAACTGCCTGGATTTCGCAAGATCGCTGACGTAGACAGACACATGATCAATCCCGACGATACGCGGTCGCTCCGGCTGGGTCCCTTGGCTCGCGGCAAACGCGACGGATTCCAGAGCCAGGTACAGGATCGCGCGGGGCACAAGGGCGGCCGAGGACATTGATCGAACGGAGATCTTGAAGTAACTCAGCATCACTGCGCGATTATAAATCGTAGTCTAGTGCGGCTTGCGATTGGGATTGCGTCCGCCGCTCGCTTCCTGTTAATTTTGGCAGCCCTCTTTGCAAGCTTGCCTACGCTAATATGGGTCGCATCGTCACGTCCGAAATCTCGTTAAAAGGAACTATGTTGATTCGGCGATTGAGCATCCTTTTTATCTATGGTTCGCTCTCACTACCCTCGTTCGCTCAAGGCTTCAATTTCAACATCGGGGTAGGTCCCGGGTTTCCGCTGGGGACCACGAGTGATTTTGCGAATACGTCTTACAATTTCGTGGTTGGTGGCGGACCCAACCTGATGTCCCACGTGAAACTGGACGGCGAGTTCATGTTCGAAGGCCTGCCAGTCCATCGCAGCATCATCGATCAGCTTGGTTTCTCAAATGTGAAGGGCCGGTTCTATTCCCTGACCGCCAACGTTTTAGTTGGTTCCTCGATCGGCGGACGCAAGAATGCTTACCTGATTGGCGGTGGCGGTTGGTATCGCCGCACGATAGAGGCCCAACAGATCGTTTTGGGCATCGGTGAAGTCTGCGAGCCATGGTGGTGGTGGGACGCCCAATGTGTGCATGGCATCACTACGAGCGAGGTAACGGTCGGTTCCCGCACTTCATCCGCTGGCGGGTTCAACGTCGGAGGAGGACTGACCTTCCCATTGGGAGAATCCCGCGCAAACTTCTACTTCGAGGTTCGATACCATCATGCTTTTACCAGGAATGTTGAAACCAGCGTTTTGCCGCTGACTTTTGGCCTCCGTTGGTAAATCGAAGAATCGCGCGCCGTTCCAAAGCGTCACTCACTTCGCATCCACAACCTTCTCCCGCTCTTCGTTGTAGGTCCCGAACTTTTTCGCTACCGGCTTCAGCGTCGGGTAGAACTGTACGAATGTGTGCTCCACCGCCGCGTGCGCGTCGTGGCACGTCCAGCACGGATTCCCATGCGGCATCGCGCCCGCCGACTTGTTCTCTTCCCCGAAAGCGTAATACGCCCACTTGTCTGGATTGTGCGATGAATCCTTGACCTCGACAGCTAAGCCCATCAGGTCCGTTTGATAATGCCCTTTCTGATTGATCGAGCTTCGGCTCGCCGCCTCGCGCTCGTCGATCACAAACATGGACTGCTCGGGCCATTTGCCCGATTTCATGAACTCGTAGTATGCCCAACGCTGCACGAAGACATTTGTGAACATCTCGTGACTGTCGGGTCCGGGACTGTAATTCATGCCGTATCCAGCGGAAAGAAACATCCATTCGCGATAATCGCCGGGGCGTAGAAGCTGGCCCTTCTCGTCATATTGCGGTTTGGGCGTCTTTTCTTCAGGCGCAGCACCGAGCAAAGTCACGCAAAACACCGCGAACCCAATCAAGCAAAGAGTTCTTCGCATGTAGGCCCTCCCCATAGACTGGGCAGCTTAGCTGAATAGACAGGCCGTTGTCTTGAATGATTTAAACATGCCTGAAACCGGCAATCCGCGTTGACCATTTCCCTGAGCACTCGTCTGACCTTCGTGCCTAGTCCTGCAGAACCCGGCAAGATTTTGCGCGGAGGCGAGTTCTATTCACCAGTTCGCGCTCGCATCAGCGCCGATGATGTAGTCCTGTCGCAATTGTGCCAACCGGTCGCGAGTTCTGTGCCTCATCATGAGCATGAGCTGGCCTACGTCACGATTGTGCTTCAAGGCGACTACCTCGAAGGCGAGCGCGGCAGGCTGGAGAATCTCAGTCCCTTCACCGCGGTCTTTAATCCTGTGGGAGCCGCACATTCCACTGTGATCGGCCCTGGTGGTGCAACTCTTTTCACAATTGAATTTCGCACCAAGCGTATGCGTGAACTTGATCTTCGACTGCCCGAACAGACCATCACCGATGCCGGTGCAGGAAACATGCTATGGCCCGGACTGCGCCTCTTCTCGGCATTCAAGCACGAAACCGCCGACTCGCTGACTCTCGAGGGGCATGTCTTCGAAAGTCTCGCAGCGATAGCGCGGCTGGACCGGTCTTCAGAGAAAGCGCCGCCGCACTGGTTGAGACGCGTTAAGGACCGCTTGCACGCAGAGTTCTCAACTCAGCTTCGGATGAGCGATCTGGCGCGCGAAGCGGGAGTCCACCCGGTTCATCTCGCGCGGGCCTTTCGCCGCTTCGAGAAGCGGACTCCAGGCGAGTACCTGCGCCAGCTGCAGCTTCGCGCCGCCTGCGACCTCCTGGAATCCGGAGTGGCCCCTCGCCAACATCGCCGCCGAATGCGGCTTCGCCGATCAAAGCCACTTCACCCGCATCTTCCGCCGCACAATTGCCACGACGCCGCAACGCTTCCGGGAAGCGCTTCTCGGGCCTAGCGTCGGAGCCTGAAAAGAAACGCGCCGAAGAGGAGCGCGTCAAAAAGGATAGGCGAGCCTGCGACGTCTCAGCGCAATAGCGCCAGGCCTACTGGACAACCACCAGCTGGATGTTTGCTGTGCGGCTCACTGAGGCGCCGTTCACGGTCGCGCTACCGGTCACTGTGATGTTGTAAGTCCCCGTAGGCGTTCCCGCATCTTTCGTGCTACTGCTGGAACTGCCTCCGCAAGAACCGAGCCACATGGTAG
>Ga0070717_10003940_pt1 | contig 10683 bp, 12 predicted proteins | sample LARL113metaG_FD_71366 | JGI IMG/M metagenome (GOLD analysis project Ga0070717, IMG submission 71366) | Corn, switchgrass and miscanthus rhizosphere microbial communities from Kellogg Biological Station, Michigan, USA - LAR L11-3 metaG | ecosystem: Host-associated > Plants > Roots > Rhizosphere ... | reverse complement strand
CTTCCGGTAGATATTGTGAGTGGGGGTTCCACCGGAACCTATAACATCGACCATGACAACGGACTTACAGAACTGGAGGCTGGGTCTTATGTCTTCATGGATACTGTCTATTTTGAAATCGGCAGTAAAACTGGAGATGCCACGTATTCGGATTTCCCGGGTTCTTTGACAATTCTAACTACGGTTGACGCGAAACTCCATGCGGGCCTGGTAACTACCGACTACGGCAATAAAGCCATGGTGCGGCCGACCGATCGTGTCAAAGGCATGCCGTGGTTACAGGTTGGCACGCAAGGCGCGGAATATGGATCACTGAAATGGAAGGATGGCGATGGCGATTTGAAACTAGGCCAGCGCCTGGAAATTTACTGCAGCAATCTGGACATGAGCACGAATTGCTACGACCGCTACTACGTTGCCGAGGGGGAGCGGATCGTGGACGTTTGGCCCATTATGGGTCGCAGTGGCGCAGCACAACGGTAGGTAAGGTTGAAGAGAAGAGGATTCTTCACTCGTGCAGCGGCTGGCGCGATTGCCGGCACAACCGCTGCAGCGCAATCCGGAAAAGCGGACACTAAGCCGGAGGTTGTCATCGAACGCGCGGCCGCGAACATGCCTCATCGGGGCAAAGTCTTCGCGCTCATTACGCCGCACCTGGATGATGGGCCGATTTTCGCCGGCGGGACATTGGCCAAGCTGCTGAACGAAGGCTATACCGGTTACTTTATCCGCACCAGCAATGACGAGAAAGATTCGTACAGCAACACGTTGGGCGAGACTGTTTTGGCAAATGAGCGCGACACGGCGGCGTTCGTCAAAGCGATGGGACTGAAAAGGTCATTCGACCTTGGCTATCGGAATCACCGGATGGATGACATAAGCCGGACGGAGATTCGCGGACGCCTAATTTTTTTGTTTCGCTTATTGAAGATCAACACTGTGCTGAGTTATGACCCGTGGGGCCACTACGAGGAGAATCCGGATCACTACGTAACCGCTCAAGCGGTCGAAGCCGCTTGTTGGATGGCGGCTGGGAAGCTTGATTTTCCAGAACATTTCGCGGCCGGGTTGAGACCGCAAGCCGTCTCGGAGAAGTATTACTTTGCGAGAGGGCCGCAGTTGGTCAATCGCGTCGTGGACATAGCTGCGACGCTTCCGAAGAAATTAGAGGCTATCCGTTCCTGCAGTACGATGATGACGCATATGGTCGGCGGATTGAACGATGCCTTGGCGGAGAGGAAACTGCGAGTTCCCGCATTGTCCGGAGAAAATAGTTCGGCGGTTGACGAATACATAAACGTTGCGTTCACGGCCCGGGACCGTGCCGTGGGAGCGAGAAATGGCCTAGAATACGCCGAAGAGTTTCACTATATCGGGCCCGATCATTCTCTGGATGACTACATCGTAAAGAACGCGAAGCCTATGTAAAGCGATTCTCCAGAAGCCAGGGGATAGGTAAGGATGCTTTGCGGTTGTTATTTAAAAAGCTTCGCCACTGCATTGAAGTAATCGGTTGGATTTCCTAAATCGGAATTACTAGACTGCTTATACCGACTCCGTTGCGGTACACCCCAGTCCGGCCGACCTCGAAAAAGAATATACCTGGAGCCATTACGATTTGGTTCGCACTGAGAACGGTTTAATCAAGGAGCACCGGGATGGCGAGAGAATCGCGAATCGTTAGCCAGTTCCTCGATTTGTTCGAGACGCTGCTCGAGTTCCCGGACCTGCTCTTTCAACTCAGGCAGCTTCTGCACGTGCGCCAATCCCTTGAGATGTTTTTTAAGTGGCCGCGCGGGAATACCCCAGACCGGCTCACCGGCGCGCACGACCTGACCGGTTAATATGCCACTTTTGCCGCCGACAATGGCTCTCGCCTCGATTTTCGCTTTTTCACCGATGCCCACCTGGCCGCCGATCACGGCATAATCTTCCACTACGACACTTCCGGAGAGCCCGGTTTGGGCCGCTATGACGACGTGCCGCCCGATGGTGCAATTGTGGCCCACGTGCACCAGGTTGTCCAATTTGGTTCCGCAGCCGATGCGGGTGACTCCCAACGCCGCGCGGTCGACGCAGGAGTTCGCGCCGATTTCGACGTCGTCGCCAATTTCGACGGTTCCCACTTGCGGAAATTTTTGGTATTGGCCCTCGGAAAGAGTGAAGCCGAAACCATCCGCGCCAACGACGCATCCGGCGTGCAGGATGACGCGCGCGCCGATCACAACGCCCGCATATAAGGTGACGTTTGCTGCGAGGGTTGTATTTTCGCCGATGGTCACGCAGTCGCCGATGGCGCAGCCGCTGCCGATAGAGCAACCGCTTGTAATTTTCGTTCGTTCGCCTATGCAAACGCCCGGGCCTATGGAGCAATCCTCCGCGATGGACGCGTTTTTTGCGATCACGGCAGTTGGGTGGATGAAAGAAACGGCGGGCTTGTTGGGATAGAGCACGGCAAGAGCTCGCGCGAAGGCGGTCCGCGGCTCAGCCACTCGAATGACCGCCCAAGCTCCACTGCCCGTGAACGAAAGCGGCACGAGCAAGCATCCGGCCTTCGATATCAGCGCGGCTTCAGCGGCCTTCTTGTTTGCGACGAAGGAGAGGTCCGCGGCGGTTGCGGTTTCGAGCGTGTTCGTCCCGGAGATCTGTCGCGCGGTATCGCCTTCCGCGGTTCCACCGCAGATCTCCGCCAATTCAAGTACCGTGACCACGGCCATCCTCCATACTTAGCATTGATGGCCGCAGACGCATCGTGTTATATAGCGCCCACCGCTCGCGTACATCCGGACGCCACGATCGGACCGGGGACGCGAATCGGCGAATTTTGCGTGATCGAATCCGACACCACGATCGGCGCGCAGTGCATGCTAGAACCCTGTGTTTATGTAAAGCGCTGGACCACGTTGGGCGACGCCAACGAGATTTCGGCGGGGACGGTGCTGGGCAGCGATCCTTTGGACAAGTCGTTCGGCGGGGCGCGGAGTTACTTGCGCATCGGAGACCGCAACAAGATTCGGGAACACTTCACGATTTCGCGAGGCACGCAACCCGAATCGGAAACGCGCATCGGGAACGGCAATTACATCATGACTTCCGGACACATTGCCCACAATTGCCGGCTGGGAGACGATATCGTGGTGGCGAGCTGCGCGCTAGTGGCCGGCTACGTCGAGGTGGAAGACCAGGCTTTCGTTTCGGGCGGCGTCGTGATTCATCAATACAGCCGGATCGGCCGGCTGGCCATGATTGGCGGTAATACACGGGTGAATAGCGATCTTCCGCCTTACTTCCTGTACTCAGATTTCAATGTCGCCGTGAAGGGCTTGAATACGGTGGGACTGAAGCGGGCTGGTTTTTCGTTGAGCGACCTCAACGATCTGAAAGCCGCTTACCGGCTGCTGTATCGATCGGGTCTGAAATTGGAAGAGGCGGTACAGCGGATCGAGGCGGAGCTGGCTTCCGAACATACGCGTCATTTGGTGAACTTCATCCGGAAGAGCAAGCGCGGGATTTGCCGGGAGGCTCCCTGAGCTAGTGGATCCCGATGACTAGTGCCACTCCATCCTGTAGCCTGCCGGAGCGGTTAATTGGCCGCATTAACAGCGCGATCAGGATAGATGCGAGTGTATGTTCTACGTTGCGGGCTGCGCCTGCATGGCGGCCCTGCGAGCCTGATTTTCGCGAGTCAGATGTGGGGTCATACCGAGCATGCGCTCGATCAGCATCAGTTGGCCGCGGTGATGCATCTCATGCTCCTTCACGCTCGCCAGCAGATCGAACCGGGTCCGGCTGGGGGGAGATCCCCCGGGCGGCATGAGGACGCTTTCGCCCAGGAAGCTGTCGGACAGCGATTCCAGCGCACTGGCATATTTTTCGCCCTCGTCTTTGAGTAGGGCGATGATCTCGGCCTTGGTGCGCGGCTTGACTGCTTCGCCCGCAATACCGCTCATGAAATTCACGTAATCGAAGCCTTGCATCGAGGAGCGCTTCTCCACCAAGTTGATCTGCTTCGCAAGTTTTCCGCCCAGCGCGATATGTGCGAGCAGTTCCGCTACCGTCCTCGTGCCTTCCGCCGGGCGAAAGCCGTATTTGTCCTCCGGAATCTCTTCCGCGATGATCAACGTGTTTTTTCGCACCGTCCGAAAGGACGCCGCGAGCTCTTTGGGTCCGTAATAGTTCACAGTGCCCAATTTACCGCGTTTGTCGAACGCTCCCTTTAGTCGGGGCTCTGTCAGCACCGCAAGGCTTCGAGCGGCGAGATGACACTTTACCCGGAAGGTTGGCAATGAACGGCTGATCGTAAGCTGTTTTCATGCTGGAAGTGCAAACGTTGAGTGCGGCGGAAGGGCTTGAACATCTGGAGGCGCTCGCGGAAGTGCTGACGGACTGTGTAGAAGGCGGCGCTTCGGTCAGCTTTATGGCGCCATTTTCGAAATCCGCCGCCGTGCGCTTCTTCGAATCCGTGCTCAAGGAAGTGGAGGCCGGCAACCGCATACTCCTGGCCGCCTTTGTTGATGGGAGCCTGGTAGGAACAGTTCAGATCCTGACTTCCACGCCTCCGAACCAGCCGCATCGAGCGGATGTCGCGAAGTTACTGGTGGCGAGACGGGCGCGCGCTCAGGGGATAGGTACTCGCTTGATGCAACATGTGGAAGAAGCTGCCCGGCTGGCTGGAAAACCCCTGCTCGTCCTCGATACGGCAACCGGAGGAAGCGCGGAGAGGATGTATACGCGGCTGGGCTGGACCAGAGTGGGTGTGATTCCCAGGTATGCGCTGTTCCCGGATGGGACCTGGTGCGACACAACTCTATTTTGGAAAGAAATTTTGCCGGGCACGCAATCACAGCGTCTGTAGGCGAGCCCATGGCCAGCTTTCAGTCATTGACCGCGTGACCAGCGCGATTGCACAGCGCTGAACACTGGTGTTTTTCGCGGGCACGCCGCAGGTATCGTTCGACTCCAAAGATCGTCTCACGTAAAGCGACCGAGGAGTGAATTCAATGGAACGCGTAGAAACCGTAACTCAGAAAACGAACGTCAGCGCCTTGGAGCGCCTTGGCTCAACAGCCGTCGGCAGCATGCTAGTCCTTAATGTGGCGCGAAAACCGTCGCTCCGCACTGTTGCGGGAGCGTTGCTCGGAACCGATTTGATATATCGCGGTGTAACTGGGCATTGCCACCTGTATGGAGCGTTGGGTGTGAATACCGCAGCAACGAACCAGCCAGGATCGCAAATAAACGGCGCTGCTCCGGAGATACAAAGATCGATTACGATCGGCCGTTCGCGGGAAGAAGCATATTCGTTGTGGAGCAATCCCGAGAATTTTGCACTAGTCATGGGCCACTTTGCCGAGGTGAGGCCAGAAGGAGAAGGCATTACTCACTGGCGAGTGCGCGGGCCCCTGAAACAGGTATTCGAGTGGCGTAGCGAGCAGACCGAAGAGGAGCCGGGCCGCGTCATCTCCTGGCAAAGTCTTGCGGGAAGCCAACTTCCGAATCGCGGGCGCGTTTCTTTCCGGGAAGCGCCGAATGGAATCGGAACGGAAGTGACCGTGACGATACGCTTCCAGCCGCCACTAGGCAGTATTGGAGCACAAATTTCAAAAGCGCTTAACCTGGTTCCGCGTGCCATCGCAGGCACGGCGCTACGGCGCTTCAAGAGCCTGGCCGAAACGGGCGAAATTCCAACGTTAGAGCATAATCCGTCCGGGCGCGGAGCATCGGACGCTTTCTAAGGAGAAACAAGATGCGAGCACTTTGCTGGAACGGGGTAAATAATTTACGAGTGGAGACGGTACCAGATCCGGCCATAACGAATCCGCACGACGCGATTCTACGCGTCACGATGTCGACCACGTGCGGCTCCGACTTGCACTTCATAGACGGTTACATACCCAGCATGCGGGCCGGCGATGTGATCGGCCATGAATTTATGGGTGAAGTTGTCGAGACAGGGCGCGAAGTCAAAAAAGTAAAGAAGGGCGATCGCGTGGTGGTGCCTTCCGTCATCTGCTGCGGGAAATGCTGGTTTTGCCAGCAGAAACTCTGGTCGCTGTGCGACAACACCAACCCTAATGCCGAGTTACAGGCTTCTTTACTGGGGTATCCCACGGCGGGAATTTACGGTTACACTCACGCCTTCGGCGGCTATGCGGGCTCTCACGCAGAGTACATTCGCGTTCCGCACGCCGACGTCGATTGCTTTCCGGTTCCCGAAGGATTACGGGACGAGCAGGTCGTGTTTCTTTCCGACGCGGCCCCGACCGGATACATGGGCGCGGATTTCTGCAACATTCATCCGGGAGATACGGTCGCGGTGTGGGGATGTGGAGCTGTGGGACTTATGGCCCAGAAAAGCGCTTATCTGCTGGGCGCTGACCGTGTGATTGCAATCGACCGATTTCCCGAGCGTCTCCAAATGGCACGCGAAAAAGTCGGGTCCGAAACGATCAGTTACGAAGAAGTGGATAGCGTCCTCGAAGCCCTTCAGGAGATGACGGGCGGGCGGGGGCCCGACTCGTGCATCGATGCGGTAGGGATGGAAGCGCACGGCACAACCGTGCAGTATAAGTACGATCGCGTGAAACAAGCGCTCCATCTGCATACCGATCGGGGCGAGGCTCTACGCGAGGCGATCATGGCCTGCCGTAAGGGCGGCACACTTTCGATTCTTGGCGTATACGGAGTCATGGATAAGTTCCCGTTAGGCGTGATGATGAACAAAGGTTTGACAATCAGAACAGCTCAGCAGCACGGGCAAAACTATGTGCCGCGCCTTCTCGAGCACACACAGCGAGGGGAACTCGATGCGTCGTTTCTGGCAACTCACCGATTTTCTCTCGAAGAAGGCGCGCGTGGATACGAGATGTTCAAAAACAAAGAGGACGGTTGCGTGAGGGTCGTGTTCACGCCTCAGTAGTACTTTCCCGATCTCGTGCGCTATCGAGACACTGGATGTGCTTGCGTCGAAGCTCGCGAAAGGATAGCCTGCCCTGCATGGAATGAGATGTGATTGGTCCGGCTCATCAATACAGCAAGGCGATTGCGTAACGGCTCTTTTGCGAACTCTTCGTCAGTGACAGCGCTATGTTTCTGAAGCCACTCTTTCGGTGTGAGCCCTTCAAAAGCGGCGCTGAGTTTGCTGTTTACCTCGTTCCACGCTTGCTTTACGGCGGAGGGTGGGATTGGATCAGGAAACGTACGATCCGGATTCGTAAAATACGCTTCGTCGAGTTCAGGGTGCAGACGTTTACCCAGAGCAAGCAACGGGAACATGCGGTCGTGCGTGGCGGTCAGATGCCCTACCAGGTACACCAAACGATTTCGGCCGGGAGCAACCTCTTGCTGAAGCTGCTCGTCGCTGAGCGGCTCGATGTATTCGTTGAGGCGGCCGATCACGAGTCTCCATGAGTTGAGCGCTGTGCTCGCCAATGTTTCTTCGGGTGTCATTCAGACCTGCTTTCCATCTTTCTTGCGATGAACAGCACGTCCGTTTGGATTCGGAAATTGGCTGGCCGTTAATCGGAACCGGCACGAGCCATCTGGGTATGGCTGAGTGAATTGGCGTACTGCGTGACGCCGCGCAGAAGGGCTTCGGCGATTTTCTCGCGCTGGTCGTTGCGCTTCATCAGCTTCTCGTCGTGCGGATTCGAGACGAAACCGATTTCGGCCAGAATCGAGGGCATGGTCGCGCCGATCAGCACGACAAACGGCGCCTGCCGGACGCCGCGATCATGGGCTTTGCTATTCATGCGGGCCGAGTTTACCCATAGGGCCTGCTGCACCTTTTGCGCAAATTCGCGGGATTCTTCGAGCTTGGCTTGCAGGACCGCGCGATGCAGCATGTCGTTCAGATCGGAAATGGAGCTGCCCGCGGCCGCGTTTTCGCGAGTCGCCAGATCCAGGCCTTTTTGGTCGGAGGTCAGGTTGAAATAGTAAGTCTCGACACCGGTGGCGTTCGATTCGGCCGACGCGTTGGCGTGCACCGAGATAAACAAATCAGCTCGCTGGTCGTTTGCGATTTTTGTGCGCTCTTCGAGAGGAATGAACGCATCGCTCGAACGCGTGTAGACAACCTCGGCTCCCAATCGCTCGGTGATCAATCGGCCCAGGCGCAAGGCTACGTCGAGAACCAATTCTTTTTCCATCAAGCCGTTGGGCCCGATGGTGCCGGTATCTTTGCCTCCATGTCCCGCGTCGATGACCACTCGTCCGAGCTTCAAACCGAATACTCGAACCAGAGAGCGGTCTCCGCCGCTACCGCGTTTGGCGGAGGCAGCGTTCGCGACGTTCGGCAAAGCGGGTGAGTGGCGCGGCTCGATTGCGTTGCTCGAAGCCGCCACGACGTGCGTGGGGACCGGCACTGAAACTCTCGTCACGTTCGAATCCAGATCGACAGGGCTGGGCTTGCCGGGCACAACCGCCGTGATCAGATCCGAATCCGGGGCGGACCGCTTTCCGGAAAGATCAACCCGTTGGGACGGGGTGGCGCTGCGGGTGGCTGTCAATGCCGCCAGGCTCGTGCCTTTGGGCCGGATCTCTATCATCAAGCGATCGGGATTCACAAGCTGAGACGATATAACTTCTACCGGGCACTCGAGATCGAAAACGATACGGGTCTTTCGCGGCCCCACTTCGGCCACACGAATCTGCTTGATCCGTCGGTCGTCGACAGGGATGGTTTGCATCCCGGCGTGGCTGGTGGAAGGCGCGTGTAAACCGTTCAGGTCGAAATAAACCCGCGACGGATTCTCGATCTGATCGGAGGACAGGCGGTAGTCGCCGGAGGTTTCGATGGCAACGCGGGTGACATCGCCAAAAGACCAGAATCGGATTCCTTCGATGCGCGCGGGACCGGTGTTCTGCCCGCCTGCATGGGGAGCTACAACGATGGCCGCTGCAAGTATGGTTAGAATGCCTCGGGGGAGCATGAAGGACACCTGGACACCAGCCAGTCCCAGTAAAACATAAAACGGACCAAAAGACCTTTGTTGTTAAGATTATAACCGGAATTTGCCGCCCGCAGTGTTAATATTTGGGCATGCAATCCGCGGGCTTTGTGCTGGTCGGCGGCCGCAGTTCCCGCATGGGCCAGGATAAGGCACGGCTGCGGATAGGTTCAGGGTTACTCGTCGAGGAAATCGCGGTCAAAGTGGCGCATGCCGCCTCGCGCGTGACGCTGGTCGGCGCCCCGGAGCGGTACGGCGATCTTCCTTTCGAACGTTTGCCGGATTTACGGCCTGGGCTCGGGCCGCTGACGGGAATCGAGACGGCGCTTGCGGCAAATTACGGCAACCTCAATCTAATTGTCGGCTGCGACATGCCGGATTTGGTGCCGGAGTGGCTCGACGAAATAGTTTTCAGCGCCGAGCGGACAAACGCACTGTGCGTCGTCACTCGGGACGCAGCCGGAAAGATTCATCCGCTGTGTGCCGTTTACCGGCGCGAGTGCCTGCCTTTGGTTCGCCAGGCGGTCGATCGCGGCCGGCTGAAGCTTCTCGATTTACTAAAGGAATTGCGGGCGGCCGAAATCCATACCGCCGCCGTAATTGGCAATCTGAACACACCGCAGCAACTGGCAGCGCATGGCGAACGGGCAAACTACCCACTACATTGAGTTCCGAAACGTCAGCAAAAAGTTCGACCGTCCTGTTTTGAAGGACGTGAGCTTTTATGTTGACCCTGGCCAAACGCTCGCAATCATCGGCCGCAGCGGCGTCGGAAAATCCGTCACTTTGGGCCACATCATGGGATTTCTGAGGCCTGATGAAGGCGAAGTGATCGTGGCGCATTCGGAGATAACCAACATGACGGAGCCCGAGCTGCGCCAAATCCGGAAGAAAGTCACGATGGTGTTTCAATCCGGCGCGCTGTTCGATTCGCTATCTGTAGGTGAAAACATTCTGTTCTCGCTCGAGCTGCGTGAGGATTACAACGAACGCAATAAAGAGGATGTCGTGAACGGCTTACTGAAGCTGGTGGATCTGGAACCGTTTAAGGATGCTTCTCCTACGGACTTATCTACCGGCTACAAACGCGCGGTGGCCATCGCGCGCGCACTCGCGGCCCAGCCGGAATGCATTCTCTACGATGAACCGACGACCATGGTCGATCCGATCATGTCGGACGATCTTAGCAATCTGATGCTTCGGCTGAAAAAGCAATTGAGCCTGACGTCTATTGTGGTGACGCATGATCTGGACCTGATGTGGAAGGTGGCTGATTCCGTGGTCTTTCTGTATAAGGGCGAGGCTATTTATTTTGGGCCGGTATCGGAACTGGCGAAGAGCGATCACCCGCATGTGAAGCAATTTCTGGCGATGGATCAGGTCGAGATTAATGGGAAGATCGAGGAAACGTAGGTGGCGGTCTTCGGCAATGTATTTTTCGAAACCCGCGTGGAACAGCTATTTGATTTAGCCCGATTGGTGGAGACAATTTTTGCGGCGGCCGGTGTTGAATACCGGGTTATCGGCGGGCTGGCAGTTTACTTGTATGTGGAAGACGTGGATCCGGATGCGGGCCGCCTCACCAGGGACGTCGACATCGTCATCCGCCGCCAGGATTTGGAGAAGGCATCGTCACCTAGCCGGGACGCACATGCTTGTGCAGACGGCCGGCCCATCGGTGCGGCGAGCGGTGCACCTGGTTTTTGCAGGTGAGAAGGTACGGCCCGATTACCCG
>Ga0070717_10003938_pt1 | contig 10684 bp, 10 predicted proteins | sample LARL113metaG_FD_71366 | JGI IMG/M metagenome (GOLD analysis project Ga0070717, IMG submission 71366) | Corn, switchgrass and miscanthus rhizosphere microbial communities from Kellogg Biological Station, Michigan, USA - LAR L11-3 metaG | ecosystem: Host-associated > Plants > Roots > Rhizosphere ... | reverse complement strand
TCGAAGCTCGAGGTCGCCATGAAGCGGCGGCCCGGGCTGGTCGGCTTGTACTTCTTTACTGGCATGCTCTAAACACTTCCAAACAGGCCTTCCAGCTTCTGGCCGGGGCCGAGGGTGACGATGGCCTTCTTCCAATCGGCGGTCTTGCCGCTGATGCCGCGGCGTCCCTGGCAGCGCGTCTTGCCTCGCACGTGGACGGTGTTGACGGCCACCACCGTGATGCCCTGCCCGGAGTAGTGCTGCTCGAGGGCGGTGGCGATCTCCGGCTTGGTGGCATCCGGGGCGACCCGGAAGGTGTAGCGGCCGAGCTGGTAGAGCGCGTACGAGCGCTCGGTGATCACCGGGCCCAGTACCACCTGGTCGGCGCTTCTAATGCGAAGTTCTCCTCCAGCAGCTCCAGCGATTCCCTGGTGATGACCAGGTGGTCGTGGGTGAAGAGGTCGTAGAGGTTGAGGTTGCGCGCCAGCACGACCTTGGCCCAGGGCAGGTTGTTGAAGGAGCGCTGGACGAGGTCGTTGGACGAGGGGAGCACGACCAGGACCGAGCTCTCGACGCCCGCCGCGCGCAGCAGCTCGACCACGGCGCGCGTCTTGGGCTCTTCGAGCTGGAAGCCGTCGAGAATCGCGACCCGGCCCTCGTTGGCCTTGATCGCCAGCGCCGAGCGCAGCGCCAGGCGGCGCATCTTGCGCGGCATCCGCTGCGCAAAGCTGCGGGGCTGGGGGCCGAACACGGTGCCGCCGCCCACCATCGAAGGCTCCCGAATGGAGCCGTGGCGCGCCCGGCCGGTGCCCTTCTGGCGGTAGGGCTTGGCGCCTCCGCCCGACACCTCGCCGCGGCGCTTGGTCTTGGCCGTGCCCTGGCGGGCGTTGGCCAGCTGTCGCAGGTAGGCCTGGTGCATGACGGAGCCGTTCGGCGATTGGCCGAAGACGGACTCAGGGAGGCGGATCTCGCCCGAGCGCTCGCCATCCGCCCCGAAGGAGCTCACGTTCAAGGGCGAGGCCTCGATCTCCGCCGCGGCGGCCTTCTTGCGGGGCGCCCGCACTGGCTTCTCGGCAGGGGCCTGCGTCACCCCCACCCTGCCCTCCCCCATAGGGGGAGGTGTCTTCTTTACCCTGCCCTCCCCCTCAGGGGGAGGTGTCTTTTCCACCCTGCCCTCCCCCTCAGGGGGAGGTGTCTTCTTTACCCTGCCCTCCGCCTTGGGGGGAGGCGTCTTTTTCAGCTCTTCGTCGGCCACTACTTCTTGCTCCGGGCCGCCTGGCGGGCCACCTTGAGAGAACCGCGTACCAGCACCACCGCGCCCTTGCCACCGGGCACCGCGCCCCCGATCAGCAGCAGGTTGCGCTCGGGGTCTACGCGCAGGATCTTGAGCCCCTGGACTGTGGTCTTGACGTTGCCCATCTGGCCGGCCATGCGCACGCCGCGGAACACGCGGGCGGCGTCGGTGGCGCCGATCGAGCCCGGCTGGCGCACGTTCATCGAGCCATGGCTCTCGGGGCCTCGGCTGAACCGGTGGCGCTTGACCAGGCCCTGGAAGCCCTTGCCCTTGGAGGTGGAGGTGACATCGACCAGCTCGCCCTCGGCGAAGAGGTCGGCCTTGAGCTCTTGCCCGACCTCGAGCCCGTCATAGTCGCGTACCTCCAGAACGGTGAGCGCGGGCTCGATGCCCGCCTTGGCGTACTCACCCGCCAGGGGTTTGCGGACGGTGCTCTTGCGCGGCACGCCGAACGCCAGCCGGGCGGCCGTGTAGCCGTGCTTCTCGACCGTGCGCAGCCCGAGCACGTGGCAGGGCCCCGCCTCCAGGACGGTGACCGCCGACAGCGTGCCGTCGGCGTTGAAGAGCTGCGTCATGCCCACCTTGCGGGCGATAAGTCCCTTGCTCATCTACAACTTGATTTCAATTGCCACGCCGGCGGGCAGGTTGAGGCGCATGAGCGCGTCGACCACGCGCGGATTGGGGTCGAGGATGTCGACGATGCGCTTGTGCGTGCGCATCTCGAACTGCTCCCGGGAGTCCTTGTCGATGAACGGTGAGCGGATCACCGTCAGCTTGTTGATCTCGGTCGGGAGCGGGATGGGGCCCGCCGTGCGCGCGTTCGTCCGCCGGGCCGTGTCGACGATCTTGTCGGCGGCCTGGTCGAGGACCTTGTGGTCGTAGGCCTTCAACCGGATGCGGATCTTCTGTGCCATGCGGGCCCCTCTAGACCTGGGCTACTTCGTGACCGAGGTCACGACGCCCGACCCGACGGTGCGGCCGCCTTCGCGAATGGCGAAGCGGAGGCCTTCCTCGATCGCGATCGGGGTGATCAGCTCGACGTCCATCTCGATGTTGTCGCCGGGCATGCACATCTCGACCCCCTCGGGGAGCTTGATGGCGCCGGTGACGTCGGTGGTCCGCATGTAGAACTGCGGCCGGTAGTTGGAGAAGAACGGCGTGTGCCGGCCCCCCTCCTCCTTGGTCAGGACGTAGACGTTGGCCTTGAAGGTGGTGTGCGGCTTGATGGAGCCGGGCTTGGCCAGCACCTGGCCGCGCTCGACGTCCTCGCGCTTGATGCCGCGCAGCAGCACGCCGACGTTGTCGCCGGCCTGGCTGACGTCCATCTGCTTGTAGAACATCTCGAGCCCGGTGGCGACCGTCTTGCGGGGGTCGCGGATGCCGACGATCTCGACTTCCTCGTTGAGCTTGACCTGGCCGCGCTCGATCCGCCCGGTGACCACGGTGCCCCGACCTTCAATCGTGAACACGTCCTCGACCGGCATCAGGAACGGCTTGTCGATCTCGCGTACGGGCTCCGGGATGTAGGTGTCGACGGCGTCCAGCAGGCGGCCGATGGCCTCCATGGCGTCCTTGTCGCCCTCCAGCGCCTTGAGCGCGGAGACGCGGACGATGGGCACGTCGTCGCCGGGGAAGTCGTACTTGGTGAGCAGCTCGCGGAGGTCGAGCTCGACCAGTTCGACGAACTCCTCGTCGTCGACCATGTCGATCTTGTTGAGCGCCACCACCAGGTAGGGCACGTTGACCTGGCGAGCCAGCAGGATGTGCTCACGGGTCTGGGGCATGGCGCCGTCGTTGGCGGCCACCACCACGATCGCGCCGTCCATCTGGGCGGCGCCGGTGATCATGTTCTTGATGTAGTCGTGGTGTCCGGGGCAGTCGACGTGCGCGTAGTGCCGCTTGTCGGTCTCGTACTCGACGTGGGCGATCGAGATCGTGATGCCGCGGGCCTTCTCTTCCGGCGCCTTGTCGATCTTGTCGAACGCGGTGAACTGGGCCAGGCCCTTCTCGGCCTGGACCTTCGTGATGGCGGCCGTCAGCGTCGTCTTGCCATGGTCGATGTGACCGATGGTCCCGACGTTGAGGTGAGGCTTGTTCCTCTCGAACTTCTTCTTACCCACTGATTCCTCCTGCTTACCTTGTGGCGGCCGATCCGCCGGACTTCTTGCTGATCGCCTCGGCCATCTGGGCCGGGAGCTCCGCGTAGTGACTGAACTCCATCGTGTAGGTGGCCCGGCCCGAGGTCATAGACCGCAGGTCGGTCGCGTAGCCGAACATCTCGGCCAGCGGGACGTTGGCCTGGACGGCCTGGGAGTTGCCCTTGCCCTCCATGCCCAGGATGTGGCCGCGGCGCGAGCTGAGGTCACCGATGACGTCGCCCAGGTGCTCCTCGGGCATGACCACGTCGACCTTCATGACCGGCTCGAGCAGGGTGGGGTCGGCCTTGCGCATGGCGTCCTTGATGCCCATCGAGCCCGCGATCCCGAACGCCATCTCGCTGGAGTCGACGGGGTGGTAGGAGCCGTCGACCAGCTTGACCTTGATGTCCAGCACCGGGTAGCCGGCCACCACGCCGGTGGTGAGCGCCTCGGCGATGCCCTTCTGGACGGCCGGGATGTACTCGCGGGGGATGCGGCCCTGGGAGATCTTGTCCTCGAACACGTAGCCGCTGCCCTTCACGCCGGGCTCGACGTCGAGCTCGACGTGGCCGAACTGGCCCTTGCCGCCGGTCTGGCGGATGAACCGGCCCGTGCCGTGCGCCGGGCGCCGGATGGCCTCGCGGTAGGCGACCTGCGGCTTGCCCACGTTGGCGTCGACCTTGAACTCGCGCGTGAGGCGGTCGACGATGATCTCCAGGTGCAGTTCGCCCATGCCGGCGATGATGTTCTGGCCGGTCTCCTCGTCCGTGTAGACGCGGAAGGTCGGGTCCTCCTCTGACAGGCGCTGGAGCGCGATCCCCAGCTTGTCCTGGTCGACCTTGGTCTTGGGCTCGATGGCGACCGAGATCACCGGCTCCGGGAAGTTGATGTTCTCGAGCAGGATCGGCTTGGACTCGTCGGCCAGCGTGTCGCCGGTGGTGGTGCCCTTGAGGCCCACGGCGGCCGCGATGTCGCCGGTGTGGACCTCGGTCAGCTCTTCCCGGCGGATGGCGTGCATCTGCAGGATGCGGCCGATCCGCTCCTTGCGCCCGGTGGTCACGTTGAGCACCGTGGTGCCGGTCCTGAGCGTGCCCGAGTAGACCCGGAAGAAGGTGAGCTTGCCCACCCCCGCGGGGTCGATCTGGACCTTGAAGGCGAGCGCCGAGAAGGGCTCGTCGTCGGAGACCTCGCGCACCACCAGCTGCCCGGTGTCGGGGTCGATCCCCTCCACCGCGGGCTTGTCGGATGGGCTGGGCAGGAAGTCGACGACCGCGTCCAGCAGCGGCTGCACGCCCTTGTTGCGGAGCGCGGCGCCGGTGATGACGGGCACCAGGAAGCCCTGGACGGTGCCCTTGCGGAGACCGCGCACGATCTCGGCGGGCGTGACCTCCTGCTCCTCCAGGTACTTGTGCATGACGACGTCGTCGAAGTCGGCCACCGCCTCGATCAGGTCGTGGCGGTACTGGTCGACCCGCTCCACCAGCTCGGCCGGGATCTCGCCCGACTCGATGTTCTTGCCGAGGTCGTCGGTGTAGATGATCGAGCGCCGGTTGATCAGGTCGACGACGCCCTTGAAGCCGTCCTCGGCCCCGATCGGCAGCTGTACCGGCACGGCGCGCGCCCCCAGGCGCGTGCGGATGGACTCCACCGACCCGTAGAAGTCGGCGCCCATGCGGTCCATCTTGTTGATGAAGGCGATGCGGGGCACCGAGTAGCGGTCGGCCTGGCGCCAGACCGTCTCCGACTGCGGCTCCACGCCGGCCACGGCGTCGAAGACGGCCACCGCGCCGTCGAGCACGCGCAGGCTGCGCTCGACCTCGACGGTGAAGTCCACGTGTCCGGGTGTGTCTATGATGTTGATCGTGTGGTCGCGCCACTGGGCGGTGGTCGAGGCCGAGGTGATCGTGATCCCCCGCTCCTTCTCCTGGACCATCCAGTCCATGGTCGCGGCGCCCTCGTGGACCTCGCCCATCTTGTGCAGGCGGCCGGCGTAGAAGAGGATCCGCTCGGTCGTGGTCGTTTTGCCCGCGTCGATATGCGCCATGATCCCGATGTTCCGGACCTTGGCGAGTCGCGTGCTGGTAGCGGGCACGGTTTGAGCCACTGCTGAGATCTCCTGGTTCCTCCTCTAGTACCGGAAGTGGCTGAAGGCCTTGTTGGACTCCGCCATCCGGTGGGTCTCTTCCTTCCGCTTCACGGCGCCGCCGGTGTTGTTGGAGGCGTCGAGCAGCTCGAAGGCGAGCTTCTCCGACATACTCTTCCCACCTCGCTGGCGGGCGAAACGAACCAGCCAGCGGCGGGCGAGGGCGAGCCGGCGCTCGGGACGGATCTCGATCGGAACCTGGTAGGTGGCGCCGCCGACGCGACGCGGCTTGACCTCGAGCAGCGGGGTGGCGTTGCGCATGGCGGCGTCGAAGATCTCCATCGGCTCGCGCTTGGCCTGGCGGCTGGCGCGGCGGAGGGCCTCGTACATGATCCGCTCGGCGACCGCGCGCTTGCCGTCGTGCATGACGATGTTGACGAACTTGGCCACCGCCTCCGAGTTGTAGATCGGATCAGGCGTGGTGAGACGCTTGGGGGGCTTGTTGCGGCGCGGCATGACTTATGAAGCCTTGGCTTTTTCGCGCTTGGCGCCGTACTTTGACCGCCCCTGCTTGCGGTTTTTGGTGCCGGCGGTGTCGAGGGTGCCCCGGATGATGTGGTAGCGGACGCCGGGGAGGTCCTTGACGCGGCCGCCGCGAATGAGCACCACCGAGTGCTCCTGCAGGTTGTGGCCGATGCCGGGGATGTAGGCGGTGACCTCGATGCCCGTGGTGAGGCGCACGCGCGCGACCTTGCGGAGAGCCGAGTTCGGCTTCTTGGGGGTGGTCGTGTAGACGCGCACGCAGACTCCGCGCCGCTGGGGGGATCCCTTGAGCGCCGGCGCCTTCGACTTCTTGACGGACGCCTTGCGGCCGATCCGAATCAGTTGCTGGATGGTGGGCAAACGTGTCTCCGCGAATAGGGTTTCCGATCCCGCGCGGAAACGACCGCGTGGGCGACAAACGCAGAGTATAACTGAAGGTTCGGGTGGTCACGCCCGAATACGTGGGAGGTTCGGGGCCGACCACGCCCCCTCCGCCGCCCTGCGGGCGGCACCTCCCCGCCGAGCGGGGAGGTGTCTTCTCGCCTTATGCGAAGAGCTTCGGGGCGTAGACCACGCCGTGGTCTCGCAGCGCCGCCAGCACCCGCCGCAGCTTCGGGCGCCAGTATGCCTCCGGCGACCCGTTGTGGTGGTCCCAGACCGTGCGGGTCAGCATCCGCACCAGGCCCCAGCGATAGTCCTCGAGCAGCGCTTCGAGCGAGTAGCCCGGCGCAGCGAGGCGGTTGTGGTATCGGCGCAGGCTGGCCAGCTCGTGGATCGCGCGCTGGGAGGGGGTCCAGAAGGTGCCGAGCATGAACGCCAGGTCCTCGCCCGGGGTGTCAACGTGCGCCTGCTGGAAGTCGATCAGGGTCGGGCTCCCGCTGGCCTCCGGCCGGGGCATCAGCCAGTTGCTCAGGTAGCAGTCACCGTGCGCCAGCACCAGGTGGGAGACGCGCCCCGCGCGCTTGGCCAGCCAGCGGCCCCAGACCGGCCGCAGGGAGTCGACCACGGCTTCGCAGGCCGCCCAGTCGGCGTCGGCGACGTGGTCGCCGGCCGTGCGCCGGAAGAGGTTCAGCTCCTTGCGGCAGGCGTCCGCGAAGCGGCCGAGGGCGGTCGGTCCCTGGAGCCAGTACGCCTCGGGCAGCCCGGTTCGCAGCGAGGCCCGGCCGCGCCAGGCGTGATGGAAGTCCGCCAGCGCGTCCACGGCCGCCTGCAGCCGGGCCGGGGTGGGCACGCCACGGCCGTCGATCAGCGCCCGCCGCGTCACCGGCGCCTCATGGGTCGCGCCCAGGTCGCCCAGGATCAGCACCGAGCGCCCCGTCTCGGGGTCCCGGTAGGCCAGGTAGCAGGGCGCGATCATCGGCAGGTCGCGCTGGCGGGCCTGCGAGTAGAAGGCGACTTCGACGGCCCCCGCGCGCGTCGCCCAATCCTTCCTCAGCGAGATCTTGAGAACCAGCTCGCGCGGCGCACCGGCCGGGGCTGCGGCCGAGTAGGTGACCTTGAGCCGGGCGACATCGGAGTTGAAGGCCGGCAGCGGTCGCGACTCGACGGCGGTCACCTCGCCTTCCGGAAGCGATCCCGAGGCGCGGAGCACCCGGGTAAGCTCTTCGGCCCGCACGACGCGGGCTAGTGTGCGGCTACATAGAGCAGATTGGAATAGCTGGCGCCGGGCCACTCGTCGACCGAGATGACCGGCGCGCCCCGGATGTACGGCTTCTCCAGGCTCCACTGCCAGCGCTGGGCGACGAAGGCGACCGGCGCGTCCCCGACCAGCAGCTGGTGGGCCTGGTTGTAGAGGGCGTCCCGCTTGGTCTCGTCGGGCTCCATGTCGGCCAGCCTGACCAGGGCGTCGTAGCGGGAGTTGCGCCAGCGAGCGCCGTTGTTGCCGTCGTTGGAGCGGAAAAGGTCGAAGAAGTCGCGCTGATCGGGATAGTCCGCGGTCCAGCCGGCGGGCCCGGCAAGCGCAAAGTCCCCTGAGCGCAGGCGCCGCGAGTAGTCGACCGCGTTCAGGGGCAGGACGGCGACCGAGACCCCGAGCGCCTTGTTCCACTGCGCGGCCACAGCCTCGGCGAGGGCGTGGTCGAGGGGCCGGTCGCGCACGATCAGGGGCAGCGCGACCAGCTGCTCCGGGGGCACGCCGGCGGCGTCGAGCTGCTGTTTGGCCGCGGTCGCGTTGGTCTCCTGCGGCTTGCCGTCCTCGGGCCGGTAGCCGTTCATCCCGCGCGGGACCAGGGTGGTGGCGGCCGCCGCCCGGCCCTTGAACTGGTCGTTCACGATCGCCTCCCGGTCGATCGCCATCGCAAAGGCAAGGCGGACTCGGCTGTCCTGAAAGGGCGGGCGGGCGCTGTTGAAGTCGAACCAGAAGGTCGTCAGCTCCGGCACCTTGACGACGTCCGCAGTGACCGGGTCGGGCGGGTCGACGACCAGGTCGAGCTCGTCCGCCCGGTACCTGGCCACGGCCGCGGCGTCGGATCCGAAGGTGAAGGTCAGCGTGGACAGGGTCGGCCGCCCACCCCAGTAGCTGCTGTTCGGCGCCAGGGCAACGTGGTCCTTGGCGGTCTCGAAAACGCGGAAGGGGCCGTTGCCGGTGGTGCCCGGCGCCTTCAGCATCTCCGGCCGCAGCGGGCCGCCTTCGGGCATGGCCGCGATCCACCGGGCCTGGCTGGCGGGCACCCCGAGCGTGACCTGGAAGGTGAGGTCGTCGACGGCATTCAGGCCCAGCTTGTCGAGGGCGGGGTCGATGCGGTCGGCATCATGCCTGGCGTCGAGGGCGTTGGCCTCCTCCCCACCCTGCACGATGCTGGCGAAGAAATCGGCGTGCGGAGCCGCCGTCCGGGGGTCGATCAGGCGCCGCCAGGCGAATACGAAGTCCTGCGCCCTCACCGGCGTGCCGTCCGCGTAGCGGCCGTTGGCGCGCAGACGGAAGGTATAGGTCAGGGCGTCGGCCGAGACCGTGTACGACTCGGCGGCCGCCGGCTGCACATCGCGGAGGTCGGAGGTGGGCTTCAGCAGCGGTTCCGAGAACTGGCGGACAACCGCCAGCTCGCGCTCGTCCTGCGCCAGCGCCGGGTCCAGGCTGCGGGGCCCGTCGGGCAGGCGCACGCGCAGGCTTTGGTCAGACGCCAGGCTCTGGCTCTGAGTCTTGAGCGACGCCGGGGCCGATGTGGAGCAAGCGGCGGCGACGAGGATGATGGCCAGCAGCCCGGCTGCTGGGCGGGGCACGAAACCTACTGTACTAGTGGCTCACGCCGGGGGCCACTAGGTGTTCCTGAGGCCCCAGGGGATCCGGCGCGGACTCTCAAGGCGGAGCCGGCGGTAGGGCGCGAGCGGCTGGTCGGGACGGAGTGCCGTTTGGATGGCCGACTCCAGCTTGCGCTCGCGAAAAGGCCGCAGCAGCTCTTCGGCGGTGGGGACTGGCCGCGGCGGCCGGGCCGCCGTGCGGCCGAGCACCTCGGAGACGGTGCCGAATTCGAGGCCGCGCGAGCGGGCGCCCTGGATGACCATGCGCAGGGCGGGCGCGGTCATCGGGGCGTTGGGGCCGCCGTGGAAGTGCATGAGCACGATCGAGCCCGGCTGCAGGTTGCGGAGAACGATGGCGGCCACCGCGGGCGCCGAGTTGTTGAACGCGTCGCCGCTGCGAACGTCGCCCGAGATCACGGCCAGGCCCTTCTGCTCGGCCAGGGCCACGTCGCTGCGGTCGTAGCAGTCGCCCGGGAAGCGGATCAGGTTCGGCCGGACCCCGGTCACGGCCTGGATCTGGTCCTGCGCGCGGTCGATCTCGCCCCCGCGATCGGCGGTGCCGGCCAGCCCGTAGCAGGGCGTCCGGAAGGCGGCGTGGTCGTAGGTGTGGCTCCCTATCTCGAGCCGCGGGTCCCCCGCCAGCGATCTGGCGACGTCAGGGTAGGCCTGCGCCCAGAGCCCGGTCAGGAAGACGGTGGCGTGCACGCCCTCGGTGTCGAGGATGTCGCGGACCTCGCGGTTGTACCAGCTCTTGACCTGCCCGGCCTGGAGCTGGGCCAGCATGCCGGGCGTCATGTCGGCGTCGAAGGTGAGCGCCACCCTGGGGACCGAGCGGGAGCCGTTGTCGAAGGAGTTGACGCCGTCGACCGGCGGGTGGTCGACAGTGGCCAGCGGCCGCGGCGGCGGCAGCTGGCGCGCGGGCACCACCGCTTGGGCCGAAACCGGCAGCAGCAGGATTGCGGCCAGCGCCGCGCAGGCAGGCGCGAGTGCGCGCAAGGTGCGCGCCCCTCCCTCTCTCACGTGGCGCGGAGCCTAAGGCAAAACCGAGACTCGCAGGTTAGGCTCGAACGAACGGATGGGTGCCAACGAGCGGCTGCTCGCCGAGGACATTACCGCGGAGGCCCTGCTCGCCGACTCGGTGGTCGTGGCCGACAACAAGATGTACGTCCAGGGCGGCGCCTGGAACAGCATCTTCACGCAGTCGCTGCCGGTCCGCCACCCGCGGGTCGGGATCGGCCTGGTGGTGCGGGTCCCCTACGCCCTCGCCGACAACACGACCAAGCGCTTCTCCCTGACGCTGGAGGACGAGGACGGCAACCAGGTTCCGATCGGGGACCCCGGAGGGGCCGGGCGGATCGAGGGCTCCTTCACCGTGGGCCGTCCCGCCGGGATCCATCCGGGGGACGAGCA
>Ga0070717_10003937_pt1 | contig 10686 bp, 10 predicted proteins | sample LARL113metaG_FD_71366 | JGI IMG/M metagenome (GOLD analysis project Ga0070717, IMG submission 71366) | Corn, switchgrass and miscanthus rhizosphere microbial communities from Kellogg Biological Station, Michigan, USA - LAR L11-3 metaG | ecosystem: Host-associated > Plants > Roots > Rhizosphere ... | reverse complement strand
GTGAATGCGCATAGGCAGACGAGTGCGTAGAGCTTCCCAAATCTCATCCCAACATCTCCAGCAAATTTTGGATATAAGCCGCGAATCAGCGGCTGAGTTGAAGGGATTCTAGGAACCTAGCTACTTACACACAAGCAAAATTGACGTTAGGTGCAGTCGGAGGTACATGTTCTGAGTAGGTGGAAGTGCTTAGATAATTTTAGATCGAGTCGCTCTGGGTCGCTTAGCAGTTTGCAATTACCACTTGGCCAAGTGCTAATCGCAGATGCTAACTGCTGATTGCCGGCGGCATCCTCAATCCATCTCTCGCTACTTGCAGCGGCAGCACACGCGCGCCGGCATCGCCTATGGCAGTAGCCACGCGGCTGGCCGAGCCCTTCTCTACGAGAAAAATTACGCAGCCTCCGCCGCCAGCGCCGCACACCTTTGCGGCGCGTCCGCCGTTCTTGCCTGCGACTGAAATCAGTTTGTCGATCAGCGGAGTCGTGATTCCTGGCGCGTTACTTCGACGCAGCTTCCACTCTTCCCTCAGCAGGCGGGCCATATTGTCCCAATCGCCCAAAACCAGCGCCTGATGCATGGCGCGTGCAATCGCTCCGATTGACTCAAAGTTGCGATGTACGCGTTTATCGCCGTCAATATGCGACTTGAACACTTCCCAGTTGTTGATGCCGGATTTCCGCGGCGCCCCGGTGTAAGCCAGCACGAAGCGCGACTCGATCTCTTCCGGAATAATCGGGACCGCTTCGCGGTGAATGCCGTCGGCGTCAAGGCGGATCGCGCTCACGCCACCGTAGAGCGCCGGGTAATAATCCTGGCACCCCGTCGGTACCGCGATTATTTGCGCTTCGATGTTCTGTGCGATCACCCGCATCTGCTCGAGTGTTAGGTTGCGATCGGTGAAGCGGGCGAGAGCGGCAGTGGTCGCCACCATCAGGGCAGAGGAACCAGAAATCCCCGCGCCGGCCGGCGATTCTGAATCCGTCTCGATCAGCGCGCCTTCTTTGGGAGCGAAAAATTGCAGCAGCCGTCCCGCAATCGGCAGCCGAAATTTCTTGTTGCCACGGAGTTCATCAAAATCGTCAAAATGCTCCTCTTTCTTCGTATCCAGCGATCGCAGGAAAATGTCTTTGCCTTTGAGCGGCGTCACGCGGCAGGTGGTGAGAATGTTGACGGCGAAGTTCACCGTCATAGCCCCAGGATGAAAAAGATAGAGCGGCCAGAGATCAATAGTGCCTCCGGCAAGGTCGGCGCGGCAGGGCGCTTGCGCGATTATGGTAGGACCGCTTGCGGAAAGACTGTATTTTGCCATCGTCGTAACTGCGGAATTATATGCCACGGACGCGTGAACTACTCTCTTTCCGCCGTAGTTGCATCCAAGCGCTTTACCCAGGAAGGTGGAAAATGGAAAAAGTCAGGCCCAGAATCCTCTTTCTTGACGACGAAGACAACATCCGATTGATGCTCGGGATGTATCTCAACGAGCAGGGTTTTGCGGTGACTACGGCCGCCACCGTTCCTGAGGCCCTGAGGCTCATTACCCAGGAAAGCTTCGATGTGCTGATCGCTGACCTGAATGTCGGCTTCGCCGGCGACGGATTTACGGTAGTCAGCGCCATGCGGAGAACGCAACCGCAGGCCGTGACCTTTATTCTGACTGGCTATCCTGCGTTCGAGACTGCTTTACAGGCAATTCGGCTTCAAGTTGACGACTACGTCACCAAGCCAACCGACACCGACGTGTTGGTGGAGAAAATCCGCTCGAAACTCGCTGAACCAAAGAAACCCCATCATGTCGAAACCAAACGTTTGAGCGAAATCATTTCGGAGAATATTCCGGCGATCAGTGACGAATGGCTGGAAGCTGCCAGAAAAGACCCTGAACTGGAGGCGATCAAGCTCAACGATACCGAGCGCATGGACCATGTGCCGCGAGTATTGCAAGTCATCCTGAAAGTCTCGCGAGGGGAAGAGATCTCTGACGCAGACCGGACGACCGCTCGTGACCACGGCCTCACCCGGCGCAAGCAGGGCTTTACCGTTCCGCTTGTGATTCGCGAGTCCCTACTGTTGCAGGACGCCATTTCCCGCTGTGTTCAAAGTAATCTGCTGGCGGTGCAAATCAGTTATCTAATTTCCGATCTGATTTCCATCCACCGCACGAAAGAAGTCCTGCTCGAGGAGTCGGTGGCGGCGTTTTTGAAAGGGAAGCGATAGCTATGAGGTCAGATTAAGCGCCCGCTTCAACGTGCCCCGCTCAGCCTGGATTTTCTGCTGGAGCAAGGTGATGGAATAAATCAGCTGCTCGGGCCGTGGCGGGCATCCCGGAACATAAATGTCAACGGGGATCACCTGGTTCACGCTCTGAACCAACGCGTAGTTGTTGAATACTCCGCCTGATGTGGCGCACGCGCCCATTGAGATCACCCATTTGGGTTCTGGCATTTGCTCCCAAAGCTGACGAATTACCGGCGCCATCTTGTTAGAAACGCGGCCGGCGATGATCATCAAGTCAGATTGCCGAGGAGATGGCCGAAAGACTTCAGCGCCAAAACGTGCAATGTCGAAGCGCGACGCGCCCATCGACATCATTTCGATCGCACAGCAGGCCAGGCCGAATGTCATCGGCCATATAGAACTCTTCCGCATCCAGTTGACCACGCTGTCCACCGTGGTAAGAACCACGCCTTCCGGTGTGGGATTGCCATAGGTGAGTTCTTTCACCACCCGCTTGCCGTTTTCGATCTCTACGTAGGGGCCGAAATCGAGTGTTTTTTCCATTGCTAATATTCTAAATCATTAGCAGGACAACGAATGAGGCCGTTAGCATGAACGCTAAACCAACGCTAAACCGATGACCCGCAAGCAGTCAGCACCGAACCTGTTCCTGGCTGCTCACCTGCTTTGCGGCTTCCATTTCTTCAGGAATTCCACTAGATCCTCAGGTCCGAGGGCGCGAGCGCGCTCCCACTCGCCGGATTTCTGGCTGTAAATTAGCTTGCCGCTCGAATCGAGTACTGCAACCGCGGGAACGCCGCGATTAAGCGGCACCTGATATTGCGCCGCAATATCCAGGTTCTTGTTTTCTTCACCAATGTCGACATCAACCAGTTCGTAGTTCGGCTTGAGTACGGAAGCAACGTCTGCTCTGCGGAAAGCTTTGTCCAGCACGTGGCAGTCGTAGCACCAATCGGCGCCGAAAACCAGCAGGACGTTCTTGTGCTCACGGCCAGCCCGCGTCACGGCTTCACTGATCTGCTCGCGGGCATTGCCGGTGGGATAAATGTGACTGTCCACGGAGGGCGGCTGCTCTAGTTTGGCAAGGTCGCGTTTCTCACCTACGATACGCCAGGCGCCACCCTGATTTTGCCAGGTTTGCCCTTCCACAAGGTCCGTCACCTTGCCGCTCGCGCCCTTAACTCTTACCAGCAAGGTGAAGGCCTGCAAGTCCGGCCGAGGAGAAACCGCCTCGACCGCCTTCACCGTGACTGCCCTAGCCTTGATAGCGATCCAGAAAGCCACACCGGCGTCGGTGTCTACTTTGCCTGACGATGTGTTGATCACCGCCGGAGGCGAGTAACTGTAGAAAGACTTCAGTGCCACGGGATCTCCGCTGACCACCGCCGCCTTCCACTTCTCAATCGGGTCGAAAGACTGAGACGCCTGCGCTGCACATGACACAGCACACAACGCCAAGAAAACCAGAACGCGCATCCCGTCAGTATAAGTCACTGGCTTTCGTTCGTGCTCCGGCGCAATTGCGCAGCTTTCAGCTTGACTTCGGTTCGAGCGTGAGATACGCTCCGCCTGCTCTGGGGCGCGGGGCCCTGAAGCGCTCCAATCTCACCGCGTCAGAACAAAAATCTATTCAGAACGTTCACTTCGTTGACTCAGGAGGGTCTGTCCATGAAAAAAATGATTACTTGCTTGTTTGGGGGGGTGCTGCTATTCGGAGGCTTGGGAGTCGCATTTGCACAAGACGCGCAAAACGCGTCGGCGGCGACACCCCCTCCGAAGGTGTTGCAGGTTATTCGGGAGTTCGTGAAACCCGGAAAGGGAGGCTTGGTTCACCAGAAGGCGGAGAGCGCGTTCGTGCTGGCGTTCACTCGTGCCAAGTGGCCGACGCACTATATTGCGACGACTTCGGTGACAGGAAAGCCACGCGTTCTTTTCTTCGTCGGGTTCGACTCCTTCGAGGCTTGGGAGAAGGACGGCTTGGCGCAACAGAAGAACGCCACGCTGACGGCGGAACTGGACCGTGCCAGCGCCAATGACGGCGATCTGTTGAGCGAGACTGACACCAGCTTGCTGATGTACAACGAGGAGCAAAGTCTGCACGCGCCGGTGGATATCGCTCATATGCGTTATTTCGAAATTCTGCTGTACCGGGTGAGGGCGGGGCATCGGCACGAGTGGGAAGAGCTCATGAAGTTGGTCAAAGCAGCATACGGCGAGAATCCGGACATGCATTGGGCCGCTTACGACGCTGTTTATGGCCAGGAAGGGTCGACTTATGTGTTCTTCCTACCCATGAAGTCTGCTACGGAAATCGACCAGGGTCCCGAGCGCGATAAAAAATTCGTTGCCGCTATGGGTGAAGACGGCATGAAGAAGCTTGCAGAGCTGGAGTCCTCCGCGGTCGAGTTTAGCCAGTCCAACCTTTTTCAGATGACTCCGAGCATGAGCTATCCACCGGATGAGTGGGTGAAAGCTGACCCAGGTTTCTGGAAGACGAAACCCTCAGCGGCTGCGAAGGCACCAGCGAAAGCCGACGAAAAGCCAGCTGCAAAACCGTAATCCAAGACACAGCAAATAACAAAACCCCGCCACGGCGGGGTTTTTGTTTTGGCTGCCGCCGCAAGTTGCTTCAGTCGGAGCAGATTGCCAGCACCGTCTTCGCGGTGAACACCCGGATCATTTCGCGTCGATACTCGGGCGTGAGCGCGGAAGTGGTCAGTGGCTTGGCCGTGCGGGCGGCGATTTCCCCAGCGGCTTCTGCCAGTTCCTGGCCGAACACTTCTTCTTTCAGCCTGTCCACATTCACCAGAACTGGTGCTGGGTTCACAGCTGTCAGCCCGATGCGAAGGTCCTTAATGTGCCCGTTTGTCTTCTTCAGAGCCACAGCGACCCCGGCCAGCGGGTAGTCGATTGAGCCGCGAACCCGCAGCTTGCGATAGGCGCCTCGATATCCGGCAGACGCGCGCGGCAAGAAGACGCGCGTGACTAACTCCTCAGGCTGCAGGTTACGATACGCGTCTCCTTCGCCAGTGTAGAAATCACGCAGCGGAATACGGCGCGTCGAGGATGCGCTTGCAATCTCGATTTGAGCATCCAGACAAAGCAGGGCAGGCGGCGTATCGCCAGAAAACGTTGCCCAACACTTCGCTCCGCCCGGCGCCACATGGCAGAGATCGCCATCTTTCTTGATGCAAAATCCGCAGGACTTTCTCCAGGCAAGCGATTGGTTGTACCACAGGCAGCGCGTATCCAAACAAATGTTGCCGCCGATGGTGCTCATGTTGCGGATGAGCGGTGAAGCCACGGTTTTCGCGGCTTCGACTAGCACAGGATAGTCTCGCTGCAGAAGTTTCGAACCCTCGATTTCACGGAGTGTGGTAAGCGCTCCAATCTCGACACCATGCTCAGTTTCGCGAATTCCTTTGAGGTCACTTAGCAGGCGCAAATCCATCACATATTGGGGCTCGAAAAGTCTCTGCCGCATCGAGGGCAGCAGATCGGTGCCTCCAGCAAGGACACGAACTTCGGCGCGGTGTTCGCTGAGCAGGCCGAGAGCGTCAGGCGATGTTCGCGGGCGCAGGAGTCTGAAGTTAGAGAACGCCATTGTCAGTTCTAAAGTCGTTGCATACCGAGACCACGCGGATCACCCGAGGAACCTTTTCTTTGCGCAACGTTCATGAGTTCAAGGTTGTGCCTTTTGACGAGCAGGATCGAGCTCATGCCGAGCCGCCCCTTTTCCTTTGAACCACAACGCGCCGCCGTGCTCGCGGAACTTCGCCGGCGAAGTGGGATCCACGCCTTCGGTCAAATTCAAAGGCTTCGCTTTTTTCTTTGCACGCAGCGCCGCCAGCACACGCTCCGGCGTGAATGGGCATTCGTGCAGGCGGATCCCCACAGCGTCGTAAATAGCGTTCGCGATTGCCGGAGGCGTCGCAGCCAGCGCCCCCTCGCTGCACTCCTTGGCCCCGAACGGGCCTTCCGGATCGATGCTCTCGACCAGAATCGCCTCCACCTCTGGCGATTCGATCGATGACGGACTGCGATATTCCAGCAGCCCCGGATTCATCAGCAGCCCATCTTTCCAAATCATCTCTTCCGTGAGCGCCTGACCCATTCCCATCCACACCGAGCCGATCACCTGGCCCTCAACCGCTACCGGATTTAAAGCGCGTCCGCAATCGTGCGCTGCCCAGACTTTGTGGACTGTGACTTCGCCAGTGTCTTCATCCACGCTGACTTCGGCCACTTGCGCCGAATATGAGTAAGCCGGCGAAGGACCGACGCCGCCGCCTTTGTGCTTACCGCCACGAGCTTCCAGAGGAGGAGCATAAGATCCCGTGCCTGTGAGCGCCCCGTGGAAGTCGATGGCGGCTACCACCGCTTCTTCGAAACTCATTGAATTCTTGGGAGTGCTGTCGTCTTTGCGCTTCTGCTGCAGCGATCCGCGTAGAATTTGGCCTTCGACTCGACCAGAAACGGTTGCTGAGCTTAAGTCAACATCCCCACCTTCTCGCAAAGAGCGCGAGAAGGATGGGGCGCCCTCGGAATTGTTTTTGGTTACGACATCACTTCGGAAAACTAACTCTTCCGGGGCACACTCCATCTTCTTGGCTGCCGCCGCTGCGATTTGTTTTTTTACTGCTTCTGCCGCGCGCAGAGTCGCATTGCCGGCCATGAACGTCACCCGACTTGAGTAGGAGCCGATGTCGATAGGCGTAAGGTCCGTATCCGCGGCCACAACTTTCACCCGCGCCAAGGAGCAACCGAGGACCTCCGCGGCGATCTGCGCGGTCATGGTGTCCGAGCCCTGCCCGATCTCCGATGCTCCGGTGTAAACCACAACTCCGCCGTCACGATCGATTTTGATGTTGACCGTCGAGTGCGGCATGTCAGACCGGATGATGGAATTGGCCGCGCCGCTAACGTAGTGACTGCATGCGACGCCAAGCCCGCGTCCCTTGGGCATTTTGCCTTTACGCGTTTTCCATTCCGAGCGCTCGACAACTTTCTCGATGCACTCCGGCAGGCCATAACTTTGCACGCGCAATCCGTTCACGGTGACGCAGGGCGGCTGCAGCAAGTTGCGCTGACGAATTTCGGCAGGATCGATGTTCAACTTAGCCGCGAGTTCATCGAGCTGTGACTCAAAGGCAAAACGCACATTCACCGTGCCGTGTCCGCGCATTGCACCGCACGCAGGTTTATTGGTCAGCACACGATAGCCGTCGTATTGAATGTTTGCGATGTCATACAGAGCGCCGAGCAGTGCGCCGGAATAAAGAATCGTGACGACGCCATAAGAGCAGTACGCTCCGCCATCTTGCACAACCCGAGCTTTTACTGCAGTGATGCGCCCATCTTTGGAAGCCCCGGTTTTCAGGTCGATGATGGTGCGCGGCCGGCCGCGATGCGCCCAAAAGACTTCCTCGCGCGTGTAAGTGATTTTCACCGGCCGTTTCGCCTTTCGTGCCGCGACCGCAGCAATAATTTCCAGCGGAATGACTTCGCTCTTGCCTCCGAATCCGCCTCCGACCAGCGGCTTGATCACGCGAATCTGCGACATCGGCATCTCGAGAACCAGGGAGAGCTTGTGCTGCAGGTAGTACGGTACCTGGGTCGAGGACCAGACTGTCAGGCGGCCCAGTTGCCCGGTTTGCGAATCCAGGTCGAAGCTCGCTAGCGTCGAGTGCGGCTCCATCGCGGCATGGGTCACCTCATTCGCGATGTAGCGGGCTTCGAGCACGCAATCCGCTTCGGCGAAGCCCTTGTCAGGATCTCCGAAGACATGGTGATAATCCTTCTCAAGATTGTGCGGTTTGTTCTCGTGGATGAGGTCGCGTTCAGCTCTCATTGACTCTTCGGGATCGAAGTACGCGGGAAGTAGTTCGTACTCCACATCGATGAGCTCAAGCGCATTCTCGGCGGTGCCCTCGTCTTCAGCCACAACGCATGCGACGTTGTCGCCGACATAGCGCACTTTGTCGAGTGCGAGCGCGTGTTCATCGTGGCCGACGGGAAGAATGCCGTAGGTATTTGGCGCATCTGCACCGACCGCAACGGTTACGACTCCCTCGAGTTTCTCTGCACGCCTGGTGTCGATGCGCTTGATGAGCGCGTGCGGATGCGGTGTGTGGAGAATTTTGCCGGTGAGCATGCCGGGCAAACACAAATCGTCTGTGTATTTGCCGGCGCCGGTGGTTTTACCGGCGGCGTCGACCATAGCGATGGGCTTGCCGATGATGGAGAAATCAGTCATGGAAGTTAGTCACAAATGACCATGTAGGGGCAGGTGCCTCACCTGCCCGGTCGAGCAAAGCTCGACAGTGAAGTTCGTAATTGAAGTACTGAAAAAGCAGGTTCCTCGACTGTGAAGATCGTCCCGGCAAGCCAAGACGATCTTCTTCGCTCGGAATGACAGGGGTATAGCTTTTGCCAACGACTAACGACCAACGACCAAAGACGCGTTTGCTCATTTTGCCGCCGCCATACCCTTCTGCTCGGCTTCAATCGCCGCTTTGACCGCCTGGTACATCTGGCTGTACCCGGTGCAGCGGCACAGATTGCTGCTTAGAGCTTCACGAATTTCCGGATCCGTCGGATTTGGAGTGGTTGCAAGCAGGTGCTTGACTGTCATCATGAACCCCGGAGTGCAAAAACCGCACTGCGCGCCTCCCCAGTCCCCGTAGGCTTTTTGGATTGCGGCCAGAGCTCCATGCTCGCTGACGCCTTCTACAGTTGTGATCTCCTGGCCCTCGCAACCTGCCGCCAGCATCGCGCACGAGAGCATAGGCGTGCCATCGACGAGCACCGTGCAGGCGCCGCATGAAGAATCATCGCAGCCGCGCTTCGACCCCGTGAGCTGCAGGTCCTGACGCAGAGCGTCAAGGAGCAGCCGGTTGGGCTCGATTGCCAGCTCATGCGAGCGGCCATTGATTCGCAATTCAACAAGTTGCTTTTTCATGAAAAACAGCTTTTAGCTCTTAGCTTTTGGCTCCTGACTCTTAGCTTACCCATGCGGGCGTAGACGCCCGCAGCTACGTGGTTCCTGCTAGTATCCAAAGTCCGCCTGCGCTGCATACGCATGCTGCTTCACACCCAGCGCTTCCACACGATCGAGGCCGAGTTTCTCCTGATACTGCTCACGATCGGCCACTCCATAAACCCAACTCCGCAGCCACGCGTCACTCTCAGCTCTCGTTTTAGTGTTCTCGTGGTACTCGCGAAAGAAATCATTGTCGCGGCTGTAATAGCCCTGGACCGGCGACGGATGCGCGCCATAAGAACATTCAACCACCGCATTCACCAGGAAACCCGGAATCATAGTGCGGTTAGGATCACTGGCGATGACCTCAGGCTTGACGATCTCTTCGGCCACCAAAATCACCCGCTTCGCTGCGCGCACGCCTTCGATCATCACACCGAAATTTCCCCATGTGTGTGCATTACCTTCCGCATCGGCGCGTTGCACATGCACAATAGTGACATCCGGATTCAGCGCCCGCACTGCCCACAGCGATTCTTTCGGCTCAAATGGCGAAAAAATCTGATAGAAAAAGTGATTTCCCTTTGCCGTGTCCGTGCCCAGCGCCGTTCGAGTGGGAATAAACGGCACACCCATTGCTCCGCCTTGGAGCGCAAGGGCAAGAGCAAAATTCGTCATACTGAACACCTTCATTCCATCCTGCTCGACTGCGCGCCGGAAGTTATAGGCGGAGCCCATCATCACATTTCCCACCCAGGCGGCGATCACTTTTTCGACGCAGCCCGCGCCGATGAGTTGATCAAACAAAATATCGGAGATGGGGCCAATCAGCGTCAGTCCACGCTTCTTCTGTCGAATGATCTCGTGTCCGGCGGCGAACGGAATCATTTGCTCGAGTTGAAGGCCCAGGGCCACGGACGCGCCGTCAGGCACGAACTCAGCGATCGCATCGTGCATGGAACGCATCTTGGTCATTGAGGGCCGTCATCATTCTTTACGAGTGGGACCTTAGGACTGCTTCCCGTACTGGTAACCGTCCGCAAGCTTGCGAGCGCAGCCAAGAGCCATAGCACAAACGAGATTTGTCTTCCGACGCGAACCGTTGGAAAAGATGCCGTGCTCCAGGCCGCGAGTACGAAACCAAGCGAGAAATTTAGCAACATCAGTCCGAAAAAAATCCGTTCGCGCCAGCATCGCGTCTCCGAGATTAATCCCATAATCAGCAAGAGCCAGATGGCCCACGTGATTACAATCCACCATCCATGCTGCCAGTAGAAATTGCCATCAGCGATCTGCGAATACGACGAATAAGCAAAGTACGAGCACGCTGCACTGGCTGCGATTCCCCAAAAAGGAGTGCCACACATAAAGTGAGCAGCCGGCGACCGTGCCCGTGCTGGTCCTGCACCCTCAGGCCTGATAGCGCCTTCTACCGGCCCTTCCACTGCGGATTGCGTTTCTCCAGG
>Ga0070717_10003935_pt1 | contig 10689 bp, 9 predicted proteins | sample LARL113metaG_FD_71366 | JGI IMG/M metagenome (GOLD analysis project Ga0070717, IMG submission 71366) | Corn, switchgrass and miscanthus rhizosphere microbial communities from Kellogg Biological Station, Michigan, USA - LAR L11-3 metaG | ecosystem: Host-associated > Plants > Roots > Rhizosphere ... | reverse complement strand
AAAATTTAATTCTTCAATTTGGGAGACTGTAAAGGTATGGCCTTGCTCGCAATATTCCTTGCAATCTGCAACAATGGCCTGCTGCGCGCTTGTAGTCAGCAGAGGTGATCCCGTAGAAAAAATATCGCCCGCAAGCTGGGAAGGGCTCACTCCGGCAGTCTTCGCAAGGTCAGCCAAAATTTCGCGGTCCTCTTCGGTAGTAGTAGGTGAAGTAAGGTTGAGCGTGTCAGAAACAATGCCCGCCATCAAGATTCCAGCTACATTTTTTGGAATCGATAGTCTCTCCATCTGATAGCAGCTGGCCACGACAGTACAGGTAGAGCCCACAGGCCGATTGATGAAGAGGATAGGCATCCCGGTATTGATGGATCCCAAGCGATGGTGATCCAGAATTTCCACGATCGGTACCTCACTGGCTCCAGTAACCGCCTGACTTAGTTCGTTGTGGTCTACCAAAATTAACCGCCTGGGGATAGGCTTTAGAAAGTCGCTCTTGGAGAAGACCCCTAGCACCATTCTTCCTCCCTGTTCAAGCACAGGAAAAACAAATTGGGGGGAAAATGCTAGGGATCTACGTGCTTCTTCCAAAGAGAGGTTGGCACGGAGGAACTGGGAATTCTTATGGAGCATTTGGCGAGCACGAACGGCGCAGCGCATATGGATAATGGCACTAGGAGCATCCAATTGGGTCAGAAGGAGGACCGTCGCGTTTTTTTCACAAATCTCCACTATTTTTTTTGTGGGGATAACACCTTCCACCAGAAGAATGGCTCCAATCCCCAACTCAGCTGCCATTTCCAAAATGGAAGGGCGGTCTCCTGCAATGACAATAGTGCTTTTCAGATCAGCAGATCTGAGCGTAGCGGAAAAAGAATTTTCTCCTCCTGCTCCTACCAAAAGCGAGTAGACCTCTGGTTTAGATGGAGGAGACGGTCCAATATTCTCGGCATTAAGACTCTCACGAATGTCAGCAAGGCTAGCGTATACGGTACAACCTACATGAGTTGTTTTCCTATTACCATTAAGGAGCAAGTAATCAGTAAGCTTGGGAGTAGAAAGCATACCGACATAGTAACCCATCTCATCTACTATAGGTAAACTACGCACATGGCGCGCTTCCATTCGGGAAAGCGCATGTAGGATGGGTTCATCCAGTTGTGCCGTTACTACTGTCCTCTCCATGACATCTTCAACACGGGGAGAAACATCACTTAGAAAAAGAGGAGCAGGGAAGCCAAATCTTCTTAGAACGTAGTCAATTCTCTGATTGGTATTCCCACAGCGTGCCGCTACGATCCCAGTTTCTCCATGGGCACGTTTGAATGCTGCATATGCCAAGGCTGAGCAAATAGCATCTACATCTGGATTTCTATGTCCGACAATGAAGGTTCTCATTGTGAATAGCTAAGCCCTCCATTATCTATATACCGCTCCTAGCACTATGAATCTTATGAATCTGAACGTACTACTTCGCGAACTTTTTTGCCGATGTATGCTAGAACTAGCGGCCTAACTAAGGGAACTAGAAACCTGAAGACCGCTAACAAAATTCCCCACAGGGTGAAAGATTTCAGTGGTGTCAGTGGATAGTTACCCCTTTCTCGAGCAAGGGGGTTCTTCTTCCTTGTTCTAAAAAACCGAGCAAGAAGGAAACCGACTACGGTAGCCGTTCCAAGAAAAAGACTTGAGTAAGTATGTACCGACCATCGAATTTTTTTCGCGACATTCAACTCTTGGATTAGCGCAAAAAGATTTTCTCTCACAGCCAGTCGGCTTTGTCTAATTTCTGCCAAAAGGAGCTGCTTAGTTAGGACAGAGTTCACTCAGCGAAGAGCTTGAGGGTTCTTAGATCTTCCTTCACTTCAGCTAGAGTAGCCGTAAAAACTGGCTTGTACATGTACCTGACAAAGATACCCATGCATGCGAGAGCACCAACTACATGGAACGCAGCAAGCACCAGTAGAACCCACTCCCATATCTCTCCAGCCATCCTGGCTAAGGACAATACTAAGAATGAAAGTAGAAGCAAGTAACTGACCAGAAAGAGGAGGACTGCAATTACTAGGGTAGCGATCAGGCGAAAACAATGCACACATGCCTCGCGGCCTTCCAGCGATACCAGAAATAACCGCGCAATAAAGTGTCGAATCATCCCCCTTGCCAGGGCCTTCAATTCACTAACAACCCCCCCCCCTACTCCTCGACTCTTCCGAGACGGCAAATCGGGCATGGACACGTTTATCTTATCTTCTAGTAAATGGTGTTAGCAAATGGTGTTACTAGCGACGCCAAAAGATGGCTCCTAAGATAAAGCCGACCCCCACCGCAATTCCAACGGATTTTAGCGGGTGAGAATGAACGTAATCCTCAACGTTAGATTGAAGAGTTTTCACCTTAGAGGTAGCATCTTCGATGGCGGCTTCGGTCTGCTCTCGACAAGCATGGAGCTTTTGGGATGCCTGGCTGCGCAAGGTCCCGCAAGCATCGGAAGCAGCCTCGCTAAGGTTTTGAGCTGCTTTTCCGAGGTGATCCTTACTGCTAGAAAACACGGCCCGAGCCTCCTTTTTTACCGCATCGCCCACGTGTTTCGCCGCCTGGGCAGTAGCCTCCCATGCCCTACGAGCATGTTCCGAGCCACTTTCCAATTTCTTCTTTGCTGATGTTGAGATAATTTCCGAGGTTGAGATGGTTTCAGTTGGTTCTGACATAGACATTGTTTCACTGTTCGTCGGACACTACTCCCCATATCTGGCGGTTGGCAAGCATGATCAGGACTTGATACCGATATTGGATCGACCTTTTAGCAGAACTGGCGAGCAAATTATACCCCTCAGGGTATCCATCCCTTCCCAGGATGCACCTAAGTTTAATGTCTGCTGGCTACAACCGTCCTTATCAGCAGTGTCAACACTGTAGCGAATACTATAAACCTTGTAGGTCCCAGCGTGGTACGCAGCGGATCCTTATACTAATGACCTTATTTACTAGGGAGGTACGGAATGGTCTCCGCCGATTCGGCTACATTCGCTCGTGGCCTACCCGAAATATTGCTTTTTTAGAGAGACTTGCCATATCACGATAATTACCACACAGTGGTCGAATTCCCTTCCGCCCAAGAGGGAAGGGCCAAAACATCTTGTTGTCATTGTACATTACTAGAACATTCACATCGATCCCCCCTCAAGCGGGACACGCCGAGTGTATCCTAGGTTTCTCTCTCAATGGCTTTCGAAGAAGTTTATCGAAATTCGAAATTATGAAAAACACAGCTGGGAATAACACCAAAGTGCAAGGAATAGGAGGGCAATGGTTTATTTAGACTACAACGCAACCACCCCTCTGGCTGAAGAAGTGCTCAATGCCATGATGCCCTATCTAACCGATAGTTATGGTAATCCTTCCAGTCAACACAGAGCAGGAAGACGAGCTAGGGCAGCTATCGACAATGCCCGCTCGGCACTTTCCTCCTTGCTAAGAGTGCGCCCGCATGAGGTCATTTTTACAGGTGGTGGTACGGAGGCTAATAACTTGGCTATTCTTGGTCTGGCTCGTGCTAAATCCTCGAAAAGAGGTACTCATCTTGTTACTTGCGCCACAGAACACCACGCGGTGCTACACTCTTTTGAGTATCTTCATCATCATGAGGGCTTCGAGGTCACCATCCTTCCAGTGGACCGTTTTGGGCAGGTCGATCCTAACCAACTTAGTGCTGCGATTCGTCCGGAGACTACGCTGGTATCCATCATGTCAGCAAATAATGAGACAGGGACCCTGCAACCTATTCCAGTTCTGGCGAAAATCTGTCGGGAGCGAGGAGTGCTCTTCCATAGCGATATGGTGCAAAGCTTCGGTAAGCAGCCGATCTTTCCTCACGAAATCGGCGTAGATGCACTCTCAATTGCTGCCCATAAGTTTTATGGTCCTAAAGGAGCCGGAGCCCTTTTTCTCCGCTCAGGAGTTTCCATGGATGCAATTCATTTTGGAGGTTCCCAAGAAAGTCGACACAGACCAGGTACTGAAGATGTGGCCGGTATCGTTGGACTTTCCTCAGCAGCGACCATGGCAGTAGGGCTTATACCCAAAGAGACTTCCAGACTGATGACATTACGCGAACGACTTTGGAACGGCCTGAGCAAGATTCATCCAGAAGCCATATGCAACGGACATCCTAGGGATACCTTACCAAATACACTCAACGTCAGTTTTCCTAGTGTGCAAGGGGGCGAGACCTTACCTATTGCACTTGACTTAGAAGGAATATGCGTCTCCAGCAGCTCGGCGTGCATGGTGGGCTCCACACAACCTTCTCACGTTCTCCTTGCCATGGGAGTGTCTACAAGCCTTGCACAGTCAACTATTCGTTTTTCTCTTGGGCACTTTACTACGGAAAAAGAAATAGAAACTACCGTACATGCCATGCAGCGTGTTTTACGTCGTGGCGTAGAAGTTGTAAGGTAGCGCGTAGGTTAATGCTTAATAACTTGATGCTTGGATGCATTACCAATGGACTCAGCGATAAAATTCTATATGGGCTCTGCTTGTAGGGTTTAGCATAGCCAGGATAGGAAATTGCTAAACGTATAACAATCCCCTTAGGCTCTCAGCTCTATTCCTCGATAACGGACGAAAGCTATGCCTGTGTCTAGTCACTGTTACCCGCAAGAGGGACGCAGGACGAGAATTGCAATGCAAGTTCTGTAATATGATGGGTATCTTACCCCGGGGTAATATCCTTTCCCTCCTCTTTTTCCTTAAACAGTCTGCTAGTAGGTAGATAAGTTCGGTTGGTATTCTCTTAATTCTTGCGTATAAGGAAGGATGAAGAATTAAGGCAAGTATAGGAACAGCGTGGCTGTATGAGACACTAATCTAATACAGCTGTTTCGTTTCCATGATTGATTCCGTATAACCACGTCTCCACTATACTACAGGTAGATAACCGCCGAGAATCGTATTGCCCGATGTAAACTGATGGCTGCAAGGTTTAACACGGGGTGGCAAGTGTACTTTTCATTAGGAAGATAAACGCCAGTCCGGATTAATTTACAGGAGCTATAAATTATGGGCATTAGTTGCATTGTACCTCAATCAGTGTTGGGGTCGCCTAGTAATTGGATAATTACCGTTAGTCAGTAATGATCATGAACGACATATGGGCAAGGAGGATCCTGTCCAGGGAAGAGCTAAGTCGACGAGAAATACAGGAGGCATGTTGTATGCTCCTCGACGAGAAAAGTGCTCTTGAAATGAAGGCAAAGTTTTTGCGCGAATTGCATCGCCGTGGAGAAACTCCAAGGGAGATAGCTTTATTTGCAGAAGTATTACTGGAGCAGAGTGTTAACCCCATACCAGCTGCTATCCGCCATTCTAACATTCTTCTGGACGTCTGCGGGACAGGTGGAGACAGGCTTGGGCTTTTTAATGTTTCAACCGCAGTAATGTTCGTTGCTGCAGCATGTGGAGCTCTGGTAGTAAAGATCGGCAACCGGGGTTTTACCTCGCGTAGTGGCGGTGCAGATGTATTGGAAGCTCTTGGGGTCAACATATCTATGCCTGCCAAGAGGGTTCCTGTAGTGCTGGAGTCTACTGGCTGCGTATTCCTTTTTGCAGCGGCCTATTACCCGGCGTTTCGAGCGGTTGCTACAGTACGTCACCTCCTATCTAAAGAAAATATCCCTACTGTTTTTAACTTTTTGGGTCCTCTTCTTAATCCTGCCCGCCCCAACTACCAGTTGGTAGGGGTTTTTGACCCACTGTTAATGGAGAACTACGCTTGCATTTTAGGCTTGCTCGGTAGAAAGGCGGCATGGGTAGTTTGCGGAAATATTGAATCTTCAGACAAAGTCATGGACGAAGTTTCTATAGCGGGGCAAACAATGGTGTGTACTCTCCAGCAAGATGGGGGAAAGAGGATTTTTCAGCTCTCTCCCCACTATTTTGGGATTGCTACGGCTCGTCTGAATGATCTTCTAGGCGGAAATGCCACGGAAAACGCGCGTATACTCCTGGATATCCTAAGGGGATCAGACTGTGGTCCCCGAAGGAGTATGGTCCTAGCAAATGCTGCTGCCGCCCTCTGCGTCTGTAAAATTGCAACCAATCTTCTTCATGGCGCAGAACTCGCTTCTGAGGCTATCGATTCTGGAGAGGCATTCCTCCGACTACAGAGGCTAATCAGGCTTAGCCACTAAGAAGCAATGAAGTCGGGTTGTTGGTGGAGACCTCCTCACAACCAAAATGGAGAAGTTGTTCAATTTTTTAACTAGCCTTCCAGAAGGCATTGTCCAACCTGTGTTCTGCATGCAGAATTTCTTCTGCTTTCTTAACATCACTGGGGATATCTACGCCTATAGAGGCATGTTGCGTAAGGAGCACTTGAATCTGGACGCCATTTTCTAGTGCTCTAAGTTGTTCCAATTTTTCCCACTGTTCTAGTGGAGAAGTTTTCCAAGAAACGAATTTCAAAAGAAACGCTTTTTCAAAGCCATATATCCCTATATGTAGCAGCCGGTGGGGACGATCCCCTTCATGCTGAGCAAATGGAATGGCACTGCGAGAAAAATAGAGCGCATATCCTTGACTGTTAATGACCACTTTGACCATGTGAGGATCGTTTGGATCGGCAAATTTTGGGAATGGAGTTGCTGCTGTGATCATTTTTAAGTGATTGGAATCGTGGAGGGCCCGTACAAGGCGATGTAAGAGATATAGATCTAGGACTGGTTCATCGCCTTGGACATTGATGATGTGGGTGGCCTCTGGTAAGCGAGCAGCCACTTCGGCAACACGGTCAGTTCCGGTAAGGTGTGTACGGGCAGTGTGGACGACTTGTGCACCAAAGCTCTTCGCTGCTTGAAAGATCCGCTCATCATCCGTGGCAATATAGACGCTATCCATGGGCATACAACGGCAACACCGCTCCCACACACGTTGCAACATGGGCTTCCCAGCAAGAAGGCACAAAGGCTTTCCAGGAAAGCGTGTAGAAGCCCACCTTGCCGGGATAACAGTGACCAGGCGCCTCATGATAGTGCCGATTTCCGTAGAATGAAATCTACAGCTGATACAGCATTTTCAAAAATTTTGTCGGCTCCACAACTCAGATGTTGTGTGCCATATCCAGTAGTTACAAGGAGGGAGGTCATACCAGCCTGTTTTCCGCATTCGATATCAGTAGCTTTATCACCGATGAGATAAGAGCGCGGTAAATCTATGGAAAAGGTCTTTGTGGCCTCAAGGATCATTCCGATATCGGGCTTACGACGCTGTTCTTCTATCCCCTCGTCAGGAATTACAGGACAAAAGTAGGTGGCGTCGACCTGGTAATCTAGTTGCCGCATTAACTCGCAGTGAACTGCCTCATACTCGGAAAGTGAAATCTTCCCATATGCAATGCCACTTTGATTGGTAACAACAAAAACTAGCCATCCACACATCCGCAATCGACGGAGTGATCCGCACAGACCTGGGATGACATGCACATCATTGGGATCATGGCAAAAATGGACTTCCTCCATCAATGTCCCATCACGATCAAAAAAAACAGCAGGTTGTTTGTTGTGACTTCCAGTTTCCATCTTGCTATTCAAAGCTTCTTCTTAGCTCCTCTATGGTCAGGGTAGCTGTACCTAACTTTCCAACTACTATGCCAGCCGCATGGTTAGAAATTTCAGCAGCTTCCTTAGGTGCAGCATTGGCACATAATGCTAGAGTATACATAGCAATAGTAGTATCTCCCGCTCCGGAAACATCAAAGACCTCCTTGGAGTGAGCAGGGATATGATAGGGAGGCGATCCAGGCTGGATCAGAAGCATACCCTGCTCACCTAGCGTAATCAGCAGTTGTGGAAGCTTCCAACGCGCTTGCAGCTTTTCACAGGCTCGTAGCAATTGTCTATCTTCTACTGGGTTAAAAGTGTTAACGGGTGGAGACGGAACGCCTACAAAATCAAAAACCTCACTTCGATTCGGTTTTATAACGGTCGCCCCAGTCCAATCTAAAGGATTTCTAGAGTTTGGGTCGGCAGCTATAATCATACCTCTCCTGCTAGCCATATGACACAACTGATCTTTCAACTCTTGATCGAGAAATCCCTTGCCGTAATCTTCGAAGATGATTCCGTCCAGTGAGGGCAACAATTGCTTGAGCATCTTTATGACCTGTTTACTTATCGTTCTATCAGTAGCGGAAAAAGCCTTGTTTTCCCTGTCGACTCGGACTATCTGCTGGTGGAGGGCGATGATGCGGGTCTTCACGATCGTGGAAAGGTTTTTTTGCCTAACAAGACAGCCCGTTAAAATGCCCTCGCTCTCTAGTAGTCTGGCTAGGCAATCTCCTGCAAAATCCCTGCCGATAAGACCAAAAATATACACAGATTGACAAAATGGCTTAAGATTTCTGGCTACATTTGCAGCTCCGCCAGGATAATGAGATTCGCTTTGAACTTCTACTACTGGGACAGGCGCTTCTGGAGAGACCCTACAAACCTTTCCCCAGACAAACTCGTCCAGCATGACATCTCCGATAACAGCTAGTCGCTTGGTAGCAAAAGTGCAAAGAAGTTGTTGCAATCTGTGGATATTCATCGACCTAACTGGCACTACTCTGTTACGACGGCGGCATGACCGCTTAGAAGGTTACTTGAATTAACTTAAAAATTAAACCTGCTTACGCAAGTAAGTTAGCTTACTCCTACTAGATATAAGGCAGTTGAACAGAGGCGTTTACAAGCCGGTATGGGTTCCGCCTGGTCACAAGGTAGGATCGTTCTGGCAGCTCATCCCTGCCCTCTCCGCCGTGTTGCAGATCTTTCTCGGATTTGTGTAGAGACTTTCCTGAAGGAGGAACCGTATGTAGAAAATCGGGCGCGCCTTGCAAATGCAAGTTATAATGGATAGAGCTCCCGCGCGAGAGTTATCCGGTAGGTGCAAGACTCTGTCAGGATTACGCAAATTTATTCGTGAGAAATAGGCTTTTTTCCTTTTAGGAGAGCCCAGCAATCCGTAGGAAGACGCTTCGCTGCCTTGACGTCGTAAGGCCGGTAATTTTAATGACATCGTGCACCGAGAGGGCCACCCGCAGAATTAACCTTCTGGACGATGTTTGCAGAGGGTGTCTCGCTGCTGGATGAAAATCCCCTCTGCCCCTTGTCAAACGAGAGAGTTACGATGGGGTTAGTACACAGTCTCAGGTGGATGTTATTACACTTCTTCTTGCTGCACTGCCATAAGCGCAATCGGCCTACGGGTATGCCTTCTGCTTCTTGCTCATAGGTTGCAAAGACCTCTTCAAGAAGGAATCGCGCAAGGTCTTTTATACATGGAGAGAAAAAGGGACTCTTTGGAGGTGAAAATAGCCAAGTGGGCAAAGGGTATGGTATAATCCAGTATGGAATCGCTAATCCTAGAATTCGACAACGCCCGCACACTACGGTCTCTTTACGGGGATGAGGAGCGTTTTCTGTATGATATGGAAAGCAAACTTGGCGTTCGGATGACAACTCGAGATGGGTGGATACGCATTGAAGGTAAGCGGGCTGCCGTAGAGAAAGCGTGTTCCGTCTTCCGGGAGTTGGAAAATGCCAGAAAGCGTGGAGTTACTATCAGACGCCATGAGTTTCAGCACGCGCTTTTTTCTTCTACAAGGCCACATGGTGGGAATACGCTCTCTGAGCTCGTGGAATCAAAGATACAGTGTTCTCCCAATAAACCTCCAGTTGTTCCGAGGACAGCAGGGCAAAAAGCATATATAGAGGCCATTAAGAGTTCTGATATTACTTTTGGGCTAGGGCCCGCCGGCACTGGAAAAACCTATCTGGCTATGGCGCTGGCTGTCGCCGCACTGAAACAAGATAAAACCAGCAGGATTGTACTTACACGTCCGGCGGTTGAGGCAGGAGAAGCTCTTGGGTTTTTACCCGGGGACTTGCAAGACAAGATCCTTCCATACTTAAGACCCTTCTATGATGCCCTGCATGACATGCTGGGAGCTGACGAAATTCAGCGTAGCATATGCAAAGGTGTGGTGGAGATTGCTCCTTTGGCCTACATGCGAGGACGTACTCTCAGTCATGCCTTTGTTGTACTGGATGAGTCTCAGAATACGACTACGGAACAGATGTTCATGTTCCTAACCCGCTTAGGATTAGATTCAAAGTGTGTCATTACTGGAGATCGAACGCAAATTGATCTACCGAGAAACAAAAGAAGTGGTCTCCTTGAGGCTTTAGCAGCTCTAAAGGGAATACGGGGGATCGAATTCCACTACTTCTCTGAAACGGATGTCATGCGACATCCGCTTGTACGGCCTGTGATACGTGCTTATCAGGCCTATCGTGGAACAGTGAAAAACTTCCACAGTACAGTGGAAGAGGTAGCTGGGCTTGTGGGAGATTCTGGAGACTCTGAAAGAGAAGGTTCTCATTCCCTCTACCCTTCACAAGAGTAGTGTGACTAGAGGGGGGCAGTCTCCCAAGGAGAATTTACGCTTAGGAGATGCTAATGCTTTCCTTCTCAGAAGTCTGGGGTGAATATGTACCAAGGGTGGAGCAAGGCTCCTCCGTCTGCTATTAGTCCAATTTTGCAGCTAGCATTCAAATCTCCATGCACGGAAAGCTGGATGGCACCCCTCTGCGCGGATAGTGACGAAATGATCCTATTGCAGTGTCTGCGCACCTTATGTGTATTTTC
>Ga0070717_10003934_pt1 | contig 10689 bp, 12 predicted proteins | sample LARL113metaG_FD_71366 | JGI IMG/M metagenome (GOLD analysis project Ga0070717, IMG submission 71366) | Corn, switchgrass and miscanthus rhizosphere microbial communities from Kellogg Biological Station, Michigan, USA - LAR L11-3 metaG | ecosystem: Host-associated > Plants > Roots > Rhizosphere ... | reverse complement strand
GCCAGCCAAATCATAGAGGAAATCAAGCGGCTCAATCCGAAGGAACAGCTGGGTGTGATCCGCTTTGCCTATCAACTCGATGCCGAGCGACACTTGACTGGAACTGAATTGTCAAGCTTGGCAGAGCGAATGGTCCAAGCCGGCGACGCAATGGAAGCAGCGACCATTCGCGAGGCAATCGTTCGCGGATTCTACGGTCGTTCCAATGCCTAAAATCCGGCGGAAAAATCTCCCGCCGCAGTTATTAAATCATCTGCTCGATCGAATCAAGGCGCGGCAGATTTCGCCGGACGAACTTGGAGCGCTGGCAGACTGGCTCGATACCGAACCTGAAGTCCCGAACGGCAAATGGTTCAAACGATTTTCCGCAATGAGCGTTTGCGGCGAAGGCGAACTCGTAAAGACCTTTCTCACAAGCGGTCAAGTGCCAACAGGAGAAGAAATCCTAGAGTGATCTATCACTCCAAAATCACCGACCACCGTCGTCCCTCCGCCTGCCCGCATTGAGCGCTCGCCACGGCGGAGCCCGTCCAAGGGCGAAGGCGGGTTGGGCGTTGGGCGTTGGGCGTTGGACGTTGAGCTGCCTGCTCGCAAAAGCATTCGGAGTTCGGAGTAGGCCCAGTGAAGGCGGCTGCTTTTTGCCCCTGAAAAGTGAGATCTAACTGCGGATCCGCCTTCGCCGAGGCTGCGGCGTGACAGGTCACACGGATGGGCGCAGATGTCATGAACAGCATACCCTTCCCCGCTCCCTGCTCCGCGTTCTAAAAGTGCCGATTTTTATCGCTTTTCTAGTCCGTATTTGATATAACCGGGGCCGAATAATCTCCCCGTGAAAACCTTTGCTCAGCTTGCCCGCCGTGGCGGGCGAAAACCGCCCGCTCGGCCTGCCCGTCCTGGTCAACGTATGCCCCTGCCGGTTGCCGTGGCGACCGTGACGGGTGGCGACCGTAGCGGGCGAAAGCATTCGGAGTTTCGATCTTCTCCTGATAACAGACAACTAATAACAGATTCGACAAAGGACGAATCCGTCCTGGTCGCCGTGGCGACCGGGGTGGATAACCGCGCCGCGATCGGCGCGTTTACGCTAGTCGAACTGCTCATCGTCACGGGCATCGTCGCGCTGCTGATGGCGCTGGTCATTCCCGCTTTTACGAACATCAAAAGCGGGGGTGATGTCACCAACGCCGCTTACACGATCAAGGGAGTCCTCGATACAGCCCGTACCTACGCGAAAGCGAACGATACTTACACCTGGATTGGATTTTTTGAGGAAGATGTCTCGCAACAGTCAACCAACCCAGCCACAGCCGGCACTGGGCGAATTGTGATGTCGATTGTAGCGTCAAAGGATGGAACGACGGTGTATAGTCCGAGCAGCCCCGCGACGATTGATCCAACCAAACTAATCCAAGTCGGTAAGCTGACGAAGATTGAGAATGCACACCTTGCGGGGGACACGTTGTTTACGACCACTCCTTCTACTCCTACAGGGTCAACTTTCGATAATCGCCCCCCCGTCACATACCGCATTGCGAGTCCTCCAAATGCAAGTCCTCCAAATTCCCGCACCCCATTCCAATATCCCGTGGGGAGTCCCGCGCCTGCCGCGCAGTACACCTTTGTGAAAGCTGTCCAATTTAGTCCGGGCGGCGAGGCACGAGTGGACAATAATAGCGATTACACTCTCCAAGTAGCGGCCGAGATCGGGCTAAGGGCCACACACGGAACCACTGTGGACACAACTAGTCCTAACGTCGTCGCCATTCAGTTCGGCGGCGTTGGTGGCAACGTGACAATATACCGAAAATGAAACGCTCTTTGCACAAAACTACGGCGTTTTCGTTGGTTGAGGTGACCCTGGCCCTAGGTGTGGCGGCGTTCGCCTTGACTGCGATACTGGGAATGCTGCCAGCAGGATTAAAAACTCAACAGGCGAGTGTTCGGCAGACGACCGCGAACGGCATTATTTCGGTAATCGGTGCCGATTTACGCGCCGCTGTCCGACTTCCCCCGGGGCAAGTTTCCAAGCAGTTCGGACTAAAGGGTCAATGGGCCGCAAACGCGACGCCCGACACGCTATATTTTACAAACCAGGGGAAGCAGACTGGCTCCGCAAACGTGGCGACTCCCCCGACGGACGCGGTGTTTAGAGCCAGCGTAACCTATCTATTTCCGCCGGTAGAGACGACATCGCTGGCAGATATTACCGTTAGCTGGCCCGCGCAAATCGACCCCACAACAGGCGCACTGCCGGCGGGGTCAGTCGAAACATTCATCGCCACTAATCGATGATGAAAGAGCAACTCCCGGCCGCCGCTGCTCATAGTACCCAGCGTGCCTTCACCCTGGTGGAGCTGCTCATATCCGTTGTGGTCGTTACGGTGATCATTTTTATGGTCGCGCAGCTGATGAGCAATGCCACAACCCTTACTCGGGCTAGCAGCAAACATATCGACACCGACACACAAGCGAGAGTCGTTTTCGACCGTATAGCGTTGGATTTCACACAAATGCTGAAACGCACCGACGTCGATTGCTTTGTCAAACAGGCTTCTGTAAATTATCCCGGTCACTCTGCCGGACACGGCAAAGGAAACCATGCAACGTCGGGGCAGCAATTGAACGATCAAATCGCCGTTTTCAGCCAGGGCCCCGGCTACTACCCCTCGGGAGCGCAAAGTCCTGTTTCACTCGTAGCCTATCGAGTCAATGCTAGCCCTAGTTTGCCATCTTATCTTAGACTTGAACGAATGGGTAAAGGCTTGCTCTGGAATGGCGTCTCCAATTTAACAAACCTTAACAATCCTAATACGGTGTATCCGATCGTGTTCTTGCCGCAAACGATTATCGGGATTGCCAATGCGGGTAAGATGTGGTCGGACGCGGTCAACAACCCGAGCAACGCTACCAGCGAAGATTCTAGTTATGAGACAATTGGTCCGGGGGTTTTTCGGTTCGAATACTATTACTTATTAAAGGATGGCAGTCTGACTGATACGCCGTGGAACATTAGCACTGACCCACATACGTCGATCACAGGCATCGGCCTTACAAAGGTACAGGCGATTGCAGTGTCGATCGCTGTGATAGACCCTGCAAGTCGTTCACTGGTTCCCGTTTCGAGTCTTTTCGATCTCGCCTCCGACATGGAAGATTTCCAAACGCCGCACGGCCATAGTCCGGTGAACAACGGCACCGGGGTAGTTGAAGCTCAGTGGAACCAAGCGGTGACGGACGCTATCAGCGCAGGTCAGACCTATGAAGGTTCGCCCTTTCCAGCAGCTGCAGCGTCGGCAATTCGGATTTACACCCGCTACTTCGACTTGAGAACTTACTAAGATGGATTCGCTGCCGGCACGTACCTCGCCTCGTGAGCGAGGCGCCGCGCTCATCATTGTCCTCGCCCTCGTTGTGCTGTTGACCGGCTTGGTCGTCGCTTATCTTTCGCGAACCACTGGCGACCGCACCGTTGCGCATAGTAGCTTTCACCAATCGAAGGCTGACCAATTGGTGGCAAGCGCGACCAGTAACATCATCGGCGATCTCCGGCAGGAAATCTTTGACCCTACTAAGTCAACGGCCACAACCGTAAACAGCGTCTCGGTTTATACGCCTACTACGCCGGGAAATATGATGCCTCAACGCAGCGGAAATCCAAGCGGCGCGCCCGACCCCATTCCAAATCTGATCCGCCGCAGCTGGTCGGGCGATACTAACCTGCTCTTTCGGAGCCAAGCTTCTGCCGTAAATTCCGCGCCAGTGGATGTTGAAAATCCAAAGCGAGGTGACATTACGTTGGCTCGCTGGAACAAACATTACCTAATTCCTAAAGCTGATACCTCGAATAACAGGAGTGATCCGGTGGGCAGCTTTACGGCGCCTGACTGGGCCTTTGTAACAAGCGACGTTACCAACACAAATGCCGGGCGAAAGGTAATTACCGCCCCCGACCCTTTAGTCATCGGGCGCTATGCCTACGCTATTTATGACGAAGGCAGTCTATTGGATGCGAACGTTGTCGGCTACCCCAGCGGCACCACGCCCGATCAGGCCGGTCGAAAAGGACCTGTCGCCTTTGCGGATCTAACGGTGTTACCTTATCCAATCCTAAATTCTAGTTCGCCTTATCAGATCGACACCCTTGTCGGCTGGCGAAACTACGGCAGCACCCAGCCAACTAACAACTTTCCTAATGCAACATTTGCTGCGAACTTCCGGTCTGGTTCTGGCCCGGCATCGCTATACTGGAATTTCATAATAAACAACACGCCCGGATTCACGAGCGTCAGCGGTGCCCAATTTAACCAACGCACAAACCAAATGTTTCTGAGCCGGCAGCAGCTGATCGCGTACCGAGCCGCGACTCAGTTTACCGTGAACGCCCTTCAATACCTGGGCACTTTCCTCCGCGAACTTAATGCACCAAGCTGGAAGCCTTCGACCCCAACTGGAAGCACAATCGATTACGCGACTCTGGCCAATACGCCAACTTCTAGCACTTCAACTGCGATAAACCGTGACCTTCTCGCTGTGCGCGTGGGTGTGCCCGTAGGTGGCACTTTCACTCGCGCTGACGGCACCACCACCGCCGTGGGTGACCTTTTAATAAATCGGCGGTTCCCACTCAGCCGAATCAATGGCCTCGCCGACCCGACCTTCCCGGTAACTGCGGGAAATTCTACGATTGTTAATGGCCTTTTGGTACCGGCGTCTGCTACGACAGTTCAGCGCGATTTCGGCTTGTTGTGGAACAGCGCGAACAATCGCTGGGATTATGTAGGAGCCAGCGGGTCAACAGTCCAGACAGCGATAGAGCGGCTCGACCAAGTTGTCGCTGAAAATCGAGAACCTAATTTCTTCGAATTGCTCAAGGCCGTGATCTTAAGCGGCTCGGTGGGTATGGGATCGGGAAGCGCAAATAGCTTTGTGACTGCTGAGACGAAATACTACTCCAGTCCACTGAGCTCCGACTATCAAATCATGCAAATCGGAGCTAACATCATCGATCAGTGGGATTCGGATAATGTCCCCACTTTCATAGGGTTCAAGGATCCAGTGACATCTACTGTTTATGAGGTAGCGGGTATCGAAAATCTCCCATACTTAAACAAACTTGTTTTCAAGCCTCTTTGGACAACGGTCTCGGGCAAAGCTCAGTTTGCTGCCTGGTTGCTTCCATCGCTATGGAATCCACACCAGAATGCTGCTCTTAGTACAGGAAACGTGCGAATAGCCATGCCCAACACGACGCAGTCAATGACTGCGGTCCTAACAGATAGTGGCGCTCCCTCTTCACTAACGTCGACCGCTATATCCGGATCTTCAAATCAGTACATGACTGTCGATGCTAGTTTGTTCGGAACTTCTCCATCTGCTCCCACGTCAGTCGTAAATACGGGCACGGGAAGCAGCATTGCCAAAAACACCCAAAGCCCGGACCTTTACTACGGCTTCCGCTATACCTTTGCCACTAATTTAGCCGTGACAGCGAGTAATTCGAGCACAGCATATCCTGACTTTGGGGCAGGTTGTGATTTCCAGTTGCAAGTTCAGGTCAGCATATCGCCCTCAGTATGGAAGGCCTATCAAACATGGAAGGGCTGTGGCCCACTACATCCGCTCATTTGTCAACCACCCGCTTCCAGTTGGGCGCTAACTACGCTCCAGAATCCGGAGTTTGTTACCCTTGATCCTCGGACAGTACGGTTTGGCGTGTGGGGAAACGCTGGCAATCAGTCGACCCCCGCAACCGTTTACACCCCGGTGCTTACTAGTCTCGACCTATCGGTCGGTTCGCCGCCAGCAACTGGAGTCTATGAGACCATCCCCGCAGCCAACACCGTGTTGCGCCCACATGGAAGTATGTTTGCTTCATCCACGTCGGCAAACCTCTATCTTTACGCAAAGAATGACGACGGAACCGTTTACTATACGGATTTGGACACAATCCAGCGCCGAGGCGATCTTCTCACCACCGGAATGACAACCGCCATGCAGCCGGCCGATTCGGTTGACCGACCACAGATATTGAATCGCCCATTTCAGAGCGTGGCAGAACTCGGTCAGGTGTTCCGCGACCAGCCTTGGAAGACGCTCGATTTCACGACGGCAAGCTCTCCCGACGCTGGTCTCCTCGACGTATTCACTTTACACGAGTCTGGCAATGAGGCGGGTAAAACCTCGCTCAATACGAGATACAAGTTTATCTTAACCGCGATCTTATCGCAAGCGACGAAGCGGTTAACCGACCCAACCGGAGCCACTGTGATCACTTCGGCGCAGCGGGACAATATTGTCAACGCTCTCTTCGCTCTTACCTCTGCTCAACCAATGATTCGTAAGACGGACCTACTAGCACAGCTTGCCGCGGATCCTTCCGTTACCGGCCTGGGCAATAAAGAAGCTCGTGAACTAGTCATGCGCGCCTTTTCTGACGCGTGCCAAACTCGCACTTGGAACGTGATGATCGACGTCGTAGCCCAGTCGGGACACTACAAACCAAATGCACAAAGCCTCCGGAATGACTTCCTTGTCGAGGGAGAGCAGCATTACTGGGTGCACGTAGCGATTGACCGGTTTACCGGTCAAGTGATCGATCAGCAGATCGAGGTGGTGAAGGAGTAGCTGCAGTCAAAAACTGAAACACTGAAATTCTGAAATTAGATCGGCTCGTGCTCTCGTTAGGCTGCTCGACACTGCATTTCCAACCCAGCACTTTAAGTCTTGAAACAGATCGCCAGAGAAGTTAGTTTCGTATATGCCAATGACACTTGATCAACTCGCTCAAGAGGCGCTTGCACTTCCCACCGAGTCTCGCGCGTTACTCGCCGACAAGCTGGTGGAGAGCCTCGACACCGAAGAATTGGGGCAGATCGACCGGCTTTGGGCGACCGAAGCAAAGCGTCGCCGCGACGACGTTCGGCAAGGACGGGTCCAAACGATCCCAGGCGATGAGGCCCTGACACGAGTGCGCCGATCCGTCGGCCGATGAGGTATGAGTTCCATCCGGAGGCGCTGGCGGAATATGATGAGGCAGCCCACTACTACGCCGAGCAGCAAGCCGATCTGGATTTACGATTTATCGCGAGCGTTGAGCGCGCAATCGAGCTCATCTTGGAAGCACCGACCCGCTGGCGCGTGATCGACGAGGACGTTCGACGCTGCCTGACTCGCGTTTTCCCGTTCGGCATCCTCTACACGATTGAGTCCGATTACATTCTCATCGTGGCAGTGATGCACTGCAGCCGCGAGCCTGGATACTGGAAGCATCGAGTAACCCGACTTGGCTAACGATTCGGCAGTTCGGAAAGTATTCGCGAGCAAACTAAGGACGCGGAAGAAAGTAGAAGGTAGATAATCGATCAACAACTCGAAGCGGCTTAATCGCTTCGCGAGTTATCAGTTATCGGTTATTCGCCACGGCGAATGGAGCGAGCTGGGCAGCGGCGACATGGATCACAAAACCCGAGGGGCGAGGGTGAGAGAGCGGGATGCTATCGAATCAATCCGTCCGTTGGCGGATCGGTTATCGGGTTGAGGCCGGGAGCTAGGCCTCCGGGTCGTAGAGCCCACAGCTCGGAGAGAGCCGGGAGCTAAGAGCTTCGCTCGCATCGTAAGCTTCTTACGATACGACCCTCGGAGGCGACTTCGGCCAAAAGGCAGCGGACCGCTGCACTTCGAGAGGTTGGTTTGAAGGGTGTCGAGTCGCTAATGACGCGCGGTGTGTGCCTGGGCGTACGCTCGCACCAGGTTGCGAATCATTCGCTGATAACTGGTGCTCCGCCGGCGTGCTTCGCATTTGAAGAACGAGAGCGCGTCGTCATCCAAGGCGATCGTGACCTTGGTTTGCTTGACCGGTCCACCCGTGAGCTCATCGATCGTAGGCAGCTCGTCTCTAATGCGATGCAGCTTCCCGATGATTTCCCCTTTGTCGTCTGAGTATTTAGCGATTTGGTTTTTCATAAAGTTGCTTGCCTTTGCGCCAGTATCCGGCGCCGATGATTCGAATGCGATCGCCGCGCTGAATGAAGCGCACCGTGACGATACCGTGCCGGCTGCGCCCGATGCAAAACAAACGCGGTTCCTTTTTGCTGTGAGCTTCGTCTACCGCGATGACTCTGAGTGGATCGAAAAAGAGCGCTGCGCTTCCACAAAGCTGACTCCATGTTTGGGTAGGTTGAGCGCTTCCTTCTTCGGGTCCCATTCGAATTCCACGTGGAGAACAATTGCCTATATATTGCTTTTTAGCAATACTTGTTTACATATTCCATTCGCCCTGTTGACATCCCCCGTTTCGCCGGGATCCCCTCAGCTCTCGTTATTGCTTTCCCGGTAGCGGCCAGTGCGCGTGCGGAAAAACCAATGTTAATAGGCCGATCGAACACTGATCGATGCACCGGATGGACGGCGCGGATCGGTAATGTTACACCAGCTTGTTATAATCTTCATGGCTACCGATCCATACCCATTCAACGGTTTCACCCAGTAGTTGTCCGATTGCACGATGATAAGTGTGCGTGCCCGAACATGCGACGGAAGCGCGTCATAAAGTTTCCAAAAGCGCGCCGTGCATTTTGATTTCACTCGCCTTTGGCACGGGCGACCCTGCGCCCTGGCGTAGCCCGCGTCTAACTACCCCTCGCCCCTATAGCTTGTATAGCAGATAATTTGTTCCACAGATTTCCGGAACCCCAATTCCCTCACAGATTCCAGGGGAAATCAGGGTGCAGAAAATCTGCGTAATCTGTGGATCATCTGCCTTTCCTCCGCGGAGATCCTTGCCCTACTGGGCCGCCAAGAAGGCAGCGGGGGCCGATGGCGCGTTTGTCTTAGCAACGCGCCCGCCTCCGGCTCGAGAAAGCCTACGACTCGGAGAGGAGGTCGCGTTCCACCCATGTATTGCGCTGTCCGAGGTGGATCGAGCTCTCCGACCTGTCCGCCGTGGCGGAAGCTCGACACTAACCAATCGCCGAAGGCGCAACATGATATTCGTGAACCCGAACGCACTCACTGAAAGGTGGCGGGTGCGAATGCCCCATCCTTGCGCCTTTTCAAATGCTAGTCGCGTACACAGATGGAACTTGATGATTGACGTGATCGTGCAATCGGGCCGTTATCCGGTGACCCCAACCAATCTGGCGCAATTCGTGGTCGAAGGTGAAAAACGCTATTGGCTATACGTTGCGATCGGCCGGTTCACCGGGGAGATAATCGATCAACAACTCGAAGCGGCTTAATCGCTTGGCGAGTTATCTGTTATCAGTTATCGGTTATCGGGCGCTTCGCGAGTTTGCCGGGCTCAAACGGCGAACCGTTCTTTGGGAATCCAAATCAATGGCCACGTGATGGACACCGGGAATGTCCGACTAAAATGGTGATGGTGATTTTCATTAGTTTTAATTTGCGCTATAATGTTATATGAACTCGGACGATTTGATCACAGTGAACCCGGAGATCCTCGGCGGCATTCCGGTCTTTAAGGGAACACGCGTTCCGGTGAAGACCCTCTTTGAGTATCTTGAAAACAACTACTCCTTAGAAGAGTTGCTGGAATGTTTCCCATCGGTAACTCGCGATCTAGCTTACCGGGTTTTACAACGTTCTGAGAACGCGCTGCTGGCCCCAGCGTGAAAATACTCTTGGACGAGTCTGTCCCGGAGCCTCTTTCTCAAAACCTGGCCGGCCATGAATGCGCAACTGTTCAGGGCTGCGGATGGGCCGAAGTGACTAACGGCGAACTGCTGCGCCGGGCGACACCCGCATTTGATCTGTTTATTACTTGCGATCAGAACGAGCTTCTCTCCGCCTCCCGAGTTATCAGCGATTCAGTTTGTCAGTGTCTTAGCTTTTCAGCTTTTTGATTTTTTGTGTGGGAGCAGGGAGCACCGGGCACAAAGCATCTGTGTTTTGTTAGGTCCTTTGCGTTTTCTCCGGAGTTGGCGCTGACCTTAATAGCGATCTTTTCTTTGTGCGCATCGCGACAAAAGTGCTAGATTGCCCTTTGTGAGCACACTGGCTGAAATCGAGGCGGCAGCTGATGCGTTGCCGCTGGAACAGAAAAAGGAGTTGCTTCAGTTCCTGGTATCGCGTGTGAACGGTGATTCCGGAGCGAGGCGCTCAAGTGATCTCGCAGAATTTTCCGGGACATTGCGGCTATCGGAAGACCCGCTGGCATGGCAGCAAAGGGTGCACAATGAGTGGGAATGACCGGCCTGCTCGATACTAACGTCGCACTTTATCTACTCGGCGGCCGGCTTGCCCAACCACTTCCCATTGGGAGCTATGGCATCTCGGTACTTACAGAAATGGAGCTGCTCGCCTGGTCGTCGCTCACGACCGAAGAAGAAAAGAGGGTTCGAGAGTTCCTTGGGCAGCTTATGATTTGCTAATTGACTCCTTCGATCCGCGCGCGAGCCGTACAGCTTAGGCGAGAGCAGCACCTTAAGCTGCCGGACGCTATCGTGTGCGCAACGGCGATGGAATTCGGTGTGGAACTTTGGACGAATGATACGACCCTGGTGAGGGTGTCGGGATTGAGCTGCCGTCGCGTAAATCTTGTACGTTAACAAATCCGCTTACTACTCCTTGCGTGTGTAGTTGACCTACTGCAATCAAACACTGAAACGCTGAAACACTGCGTCCGGTTCCGTAGAGTCTACAGCTCGGAGAGAAATTCTGAAAGTAGATTGG
>Ga0070717_10003933_pt1 | contig 10691 bp, 7 predicted proteins | sample LARL113metaG_FD_71366 | JGI IMG/M metagenome (GOLD analysis project Ga0070717, IMG submission 71366) | Corn, switchgrass and miscanthus rhizosphere microbial communities from Kellogg Biological Station, Michigan, USA - LAR L11-3 metaG | ecosystem: Host-associated > Plants > Roots > Rhizosphere ... | reverse complement strand
GTGAATCGCGCTCCGATGCGGATCGTGTAGAGCGACGCACCCAGGTTGAAGTTGTTGACGGGTGACGCGAGCGTCGCGGGAGTCGAGGCCTTAGAATAGAGATAGTGGTCGCAAGTGTTGGCGCCTGCAGCGACGCAGGCCACCTGAACGACTGACTTATTGTAGGGGAAGGAGGCCCGCACGGTCTGTCCCCAGTTATGGTCAAGCAGGTTCAGCACGTTCTCGACATCGGCGAATACCGCGATCCGGGAGCTACCGAGGAAGGTCGGGATCTGCTGCTCGACATGCAGGTCGAGCTTGGTGAACCATGGATCACGGAAGGCATTCCTCGGCGCGACCTTGCCGCGATACTTCTTGAGATCGGTTGAGTTGATCAGCGCCTCGACCGCAGTGGCGGTCGCCTGGTCCGCATAGACCGCCTTCGGATCGTTCGGGCCGGTCGGCACGTAGAACAGATAGTGGGTCGAGGTGCCGGTCGTGCCAAATACGGCGTTGACGCCGCGGGTGCTGCCGACCGGATCGTTGAACGTGTAGCTGAACGGATAGCCGGTCCGGGTCTGGCCGAAGAGGTCAATACGGGTTTTGTAATCCCCGAAGAACGCATGCTCGTACGAGACGTTGTACTTGATGGAGTATTTCACTTCATCGTTGCTGTGGCCGAAGGCGCCCCCGTTCGGATCGAAATAGGCGCCGTTGTTGTAGTTGGAGGACGCGACCGACGAGGTCATCGCCTGCTGGTCCTTGACGTTCTGGTACGTGAAGCTGCCGTTGATATCGAGGCCGAAGTCCCACTGCTTGTCGAAGTGGACTACGCCCACGAAGCCGCGGCCGCGGCTGGTGTTGGTCAGAACGAAGTCGCCGCCGTCGTTCGGGCAGGTCGTCGTGTTGTTGTTGCAGACGATGTCAAAATAACGCTGCCGGCCATCGGGCGTCAGTGCGCTCGCTCCGGTGATCGGGCGATCTCGGAAGTCCTGGACCAGGAGTGCGCGGTGAACCTTCGAGAGGAGAACGTCAGCGCCGAACACCCAGTTGTCGCCAAGCGGCCCGAGATTGGCCCTGTAGTTACCCGACAATGTGCCGCGCCACTGGGACGGAATCTTGAAGGTCGGGGCGATTGCCGAGGTTGGACCGTTTGCGGACAAGGCTGCCGACTGGATGGCCGTCACTGCCGCCGCCGGAACGCTCGTCAGGCTGACATTGGTGAGCGCTGAGGGGACTTGCGTATTGGTAACGGAGGCTGGCTGAACGCCGCTGTTCGAGAAGGAGTTCGCAACATAGACGTCCGGCGTGCCGCCGCCGAACAGGCCGGCGCCGCCGTGGAAGGACAGCCGTGGCGTCGGCGTATAATCGAACCCGATGCGTGGCTGGAGCAGATCCTTCCCGTCGATGAAGAAGGTGTTCGCGAAGCCTTCACGCTTCAGGAAGTTCGCGTTGTTGAGGGGCACGCTGTTGCTGCCGAGCCGATCGTACCGCAGCCCCGCGGTAATATGCAGCTGGCTGGTCACTCGCCAGTCATCCTGCAGGCCAAGCGTATAGGTTTGGTAGCTGAACTTCGCTGCCGCGTCGGCCTGGTTGCCGCTCGTCGCGTTCGAATAGCCGAACGCCTGCGCCGTGCGCGCCTGGAAAGCCGCGATCGAGTCGAAGTAATAGGCGCCGTACGGACCCGATGAGCCTGCGGCGCCGAGGGTCGTAGCGAGGAAGAGGTCGTAATTCTTGCAGTTTTCATATTCGGTGAGCAGCCGCACGGTATGATCGCCGAAGTTGAACCGGGTCAGCAGCGACGACCCGAAGGTCTTGATCCGCAGGGCATTGGCCTGCGCCGAGCCGGGCGGTCCGACGAATACGGACACAGCATTGGCGCTGCACGACGTGGGAACACCAACGGTAAGCGCGCCTGGCGCTCCGGCATCGGAGCAGACCGTGGCGAAGGCCGTGGCCGGAGTGAACGGATTCTGGCCGCTCTTATAATCCTTGTAACGGATCCGGGCCTCGGTCGAGATCATCGACGACCATTCCGAGTTGAGCTGCGCAACGCCGCCAAAGACGCGGTTGGGCTTCAGCCAGTCATCGGACAGCGTCGAAACGCCGGTTGTACTGTTGATGTTGACCGAAGTGATCGAGTCCTTCGTGTAAAGACCGGTGAGCGAGAGACGCTGGGTGTCGCTGATGTTGGCGTCGAGCTTGGCGACGAGGCGATCGTCGTGGTCGCTCGAAATCTGCGGCGGTGAGCCCGCATCGACGCTGTAGACACTCTTGGCGATCGAAATGATCTGATTGAGCGTCGCATCGGAAAGATTTGCGCCGAAGGAATAGGTTATCGGCTGGGTCGCGCGGACGCGCTCGCCCGCAACCATGAAGAACAGCCGGTCCTTGATGATCGGACCGGAAATTTCGGCGCCGTAGTCCTGGCTCTTGGTCTTCAGATTGGGAACAACGAGGCTCTTCGTCCGGTGTCCGTTCAGGCCATTGTCGTTGTAGGTATAAAAAGCCGTGCCGTGGAACTGGTTGGTGCCGGACTTCAGGACCGCGTTGATGACGCCGCCTTCGAAGAAGCCCTCGCGGACGTCATAGGGCGCTTCCTTCGTCTGGAACTGGGCGATCGAATCGAGCGGCACCGGACCGCGGCGGGACGGCAGGCCGTCCGGATTGAGACCGAAGCTGTCCGTCACTGGAACGCCGTCGATCGTGAAGCGGTTGAAGCGCGGGTTGGTGCCTGCAAATGAGACTTGGCGGCCGGTCGACTGAGTGCTGTCGAGCGTCGCGAAGGGATCCCGCTCCATCAGGTCGCGGATGTCCCGGTTGACCGACGCGATCTTGCTGATCTGGTTCGCGTTCAGCACCGTCGCCGGGCCTTCGCCGATGTCGCGCGCGCCCCTCACCCGGGACGCTGTGACGATGATCTCCTTGCCGGTCGATTCCAGAGCAAGCGGCAGCTCAAAGGTCTGGCCGAGCGTAGTATAGACATCGGTCACTTGCGCATTGGCATAGCCAGGCGCCGACACACTCACCGTGTAGGGGCCGCCCGTTCGAACGCCGGCAGCGGTGTAAGCTCCAGCCGCATTGGTGGTGACGGTCGTCTTGGTCCCGCTAGGCACATGCAGAACGGTGACCGTTGCGTTCGTGACCGGAGCGCCCCTCGATGTGACCGTGCCGCTGATCGATGAAGTGGTTTCCTGCGCGACCGCCGGTGTCGCGATGAACGTAGTGGCAGCAAACGGCACGAGAAGGGCCGCGCACGAGCGCAGCAGAACGGCTTTTCTCACGGATTAACTCCCCCGCAAAACAGCAGAAAATTTGGTGGAACCCCTGAGCGGCTATTAGCCGATTAAGGCAGCGATGTTACAGCGGCTCGTCGCCGGTTAACGATTCCTCTGGAACCGTTGCAGTTATGCCACGGTCTAACCTGCGTTAGGACGATCCAGCCGGCGCCCGAGGGCGACAAAAGCATAGACCAGCGGCGGAACGAGCACTGCGGACAGGACGACCTTGGCGAGCATCTGCCCGAGCAGCAGCTCGCCGATCGGGAACACCCCGTAGAAGGCAATGCCGATGAAAATGAGCGTGTCGACGATCTGGCTAAGAACGCTCGCGATCCCGGCGCGCAGCCACAGGAGACCGGTGCCTTCGCGCGCCTTCAAACGGCTGAAGATGGTGACGTTGAGGAAAGTGGAGACGCCGTAGGCCGTAATTCCGCCAAGCCAGATTCTGGGGGTTGCGCCCATCACCGTGTTGAATGAGGCCAGTCGCGCTGGGTCCATGTGCGGCGAGGCGGGGAGGGATAGCACGACGAGGCTGAGAACGAGCGACGTGACGAGCGGAACGAAGCCGATCAGAACCAGCCGATTCGCGACCGGGCGGCCGTGGAGTTCGGCGACCGAGCTCGATGTTACGACAAGCAACAGGAACGCGAAAATTCCAGCCTCGACGGCAAGCGGGCCGAGCGCGACCTGCTTGTTCCCGAGCACGCCGGCGATGCACACCATCCCGCCGTAAAAGATCGAAAGTGTGAAGAGCGAAAGTGGAATGGTGCGGGGCTGGTCGGTCATGAGACTCGATGCGTAACGGCTTTGCGCGCTCAAGCAACCGGCGTTGACCTTGGCTCGCTGACGCGGCTAGCGACGCCGCCCGTGACTTCCTCCAGCCTCGACATCGTGGCGATCGGCGACGCGATCGTCGACGTCATCGCGATCGCCGAGGACGCATTCCTCGAAGAACGTGGATTCGCGAAGGGATCGATGCGGCTGCTGTCGGCGAAGGAAGCACGGGACCTTTACGCGGCCATGGGCCCCGGCCGCGAGATCAGCGGCGGCTCGGCGGCGAACAGCATGGCTGGCGCTGCCGCGCTCGGCCTCAATTCGGCGTTCGTTGGCCAGGTCGCAGACGATCAGCTCGGCGCCATCTTCGCGCACGACATGCAGTCGCTTGGTGTGAGGTTCCAAACGCCTCCGATCCCGGGTCCGCCGCCGACCGGGCGCTGCCTGATCCTCGTTACTCCGGACGCCCAGCGGACGATGAGCACCTTTCCCGGCGCCAGCCACGAGCTGACGCCTGCAGCGCTTGATCCCGAGCTCATCCGTTCGGCCAGCGTGACCTTCCTCGAAGGCTATTTGTGGGGACCGGAGCGTCCGCGTGCGGCGATGCTGGAGGCGGCTCGGATTGCGCATTCGGCGGGGCGCACCGTCGCCTTCACCCTGTCCGAGAGCCTCTGCCTTGGGAACCGCCGCGAGGGAGTGTTCGGAATGATCGAGGCGGGCACCGTCGACATCTTGTTCGGCAACGAAGATGAGGTCCGGCACCTGACGGGTTGCGAGGGTCTTCCAGACTGCATCACGGCGCTCTCAAAGCATGTCCCGACCCTTGTCATCACCCGCGGCGCCCATGGGGCGATCGCGGTTGAAAGGGACTATATGGTCGAAATTCCCGCAGCTCCGGTTGACCGGATCGTGGACACGACCGGCGCTGGCGACCTCTTCGCTGCCGGTTTCATTGCCGGCCGCTGCCGAGGGCGTCCGCTCAAGGCCTGCCTTGAGACCGGTTCGATTGCCGCGGCCGAGGTCATTTCGCATTTCGGCGCTCGGCCCGAGGCGGACTTGAGGGAGCTCGCTCAGCTGTGAACAATGTGAAGCGCCTTGCCGTCTATTGTGGCTCGGCGGCGGGAAGCCGGCCCGAGTTCGCCGATGCAACCCGAGCAACTGCAATAGCGATGGTCGGGCGCGGGGTTGATCTCGTCTACGGTGGAGGACGGCTCGGCCTCATGGGCCTCATCGCCGACAGCGTCCTTGGTGCCGGTGGGCGCGTGTACGGCGTTATTCCAACGGCGCTGGTGAACCTCGAAGTTGCGCACAATGGTGTCACCGAGCTCTACACCGTCGAAACGATGCACGAGCGCAAGGCGAAGATGACCGACCTCGCGGACGCCTTCCTCGCGCTCCCCGGCGGCATCGGCACGCTTGATGAACTGTTCGAGGCATGGAGCTGGAACGCGCTTGGCTACCACGCAAAGCCGTTCTGCCTCTTGAACGTCGACGGCTTCTGGGACGGGATGATCGAGTTCATCGATCATGCAACGACAAGCGGCTTCCTGTCGGCGCAGCGCCGCGGGCAGCTGCTCATTGCCGAAACGCCTGAACAAGCGCTGGAATTGCTGGACGAAGCCGCCGCAGCCGCTACGCAAGGCATGGTCTGGTAAGAAGCCCGGGGGAGGGGCTTTCATGAATCAAAAGCTGCTCGGCGTTGCCGGCATCATCGTCATACTGGCGATCGCTTTTACGCTATCTGCTGATCGAAGAGCGATCCGGATCCGCGTCGTTGGCGCCGCATTTGCATTGCAGGCCTTCATTGCCTGGCTGGTGCTTTGGACCAGCTGGGGCCGGGCCGGCATCCTCTCCCTCTCCGCTGGTGTATCCGACCTGCTCGGCTACGCGACCAAGGGCACCGAGTTCCTGTTCGGCCCGAGCGAGACCAATCCGCTCGCTCACACCTTTGCCATTGCCGCGCTCCCGGTGATCATCTTCTTCGCGAGCCTGGTGTCGATTCTCTATTACCTCGGAATCATGCAGCGGATCGTCCGCTGGGTCGGCGGCGCGATCGGTTGGGTAACAGGCATCAGCCGCGTCGAATCCTTAAGCGCGGCCGCGAACATCTTTGTCGGCCAGTCCGAATCGCCCCTGGTGGTCCGGCCCTATCTCGCCGCTCTTCCGCCTTCGCGACTGTTTACCGTGATGTGCGTCGGAATGGCTGGAGTCGCGGGAACCATCCTCGCCGCTTATGCGAGCCTGCTCGGACCGAGCTACCTCCCCTACCTGCTCGCCGCCGCGTTCATGTCCGCGCCGGGCGGGATCCTGATGGCCAAGATGATCATGCCGGACGATCCCACAGACACCGACTCGGCCGAGGATGCCAAGGTCGATGTCGCCGAGACGTTCGAGGAAGGCGTGAAGCCCGCCAACATCATCATGGCTGCAGCCCAGGGCGCGCAGACGGGCGTAAAGCTCGCCGTTGCGGTCGGCGCGATGGTGCTTGCGTTCGTCGCCCTGGTCGCACTCGCCAACGGCTTGCTCGGCGGCTTTGGAAACCTGGTCGGGGTCCCGGATCTGAGCTTCCAGCGGATCATCGGCTACGTCTTTCAGCCGGTCATGTTCCTGATCGGAGTGCCCTGGAACGAGGCTGGGACTGCGGGCGGCCTGTTCGGCACCAAGCTCGTCCTCAACGAGTTCGTCGCGTTCATCGACCTTGGCAAGATGGATCCGGGCACGCTCAGCCAGCGCAGCCGGGAGATCGTCACCTTCGCCCTGTGCGGTTTTGCCAACTTCAGCTCGATCGCGATCCAGATGGCCGTAACTGGTGGTCTCGCGCCCAACCAGAGGCCAGTCATCGCAAGGCTTGGAATTCGCGCGCTCCTTGCTGGCAGCCTCGCCAACCTGATGAGCGCAGCGCTAGCGTCGCTCATGCTGCCCTGACGGCAATCCTCTGCTAAGACAAAGACATGGCTACGATGACCGCTGAGACCATCGCGTCCGTTTCTCTGAAGGACTCCGATCGCGACCCTTCAGGGTTTGCCGAGCAACTCGGGCGCAGCTTCGAGGAATATGGCTTCGCGATCATTGCCGACCATGGAATCCCGAACGAGTTGATTCACCGCGCAGAAGAGAAGGCGAGGGCTTTCTTCGCGCTTCCCGAAGAGGTGAAGCGCAAGTACCTCATTCCCGGCGGCGGCGGAGCGCGTGGCTACACTCCGTTTGGCATCGAGACCGCCAAGGGACACCAGGCACACGACCTCAAGGAATTCTGGCACGTTGGCCGGGACCTGCCCCAAGGTCACAAGTTCCGCGACCATATGCCCGACAACCTGTGGCCGGCCGAGGTGCCGAGCTTCAAGGACACGTTCCAGGAACTGTTCGCGACCTTCGATTGTGCCGGCCTCAAGGTGCTAAAAGCGATCGCTCGCTACCTGAAGATCGACGAGGATTATTTTGAGGATGCGGTGCGCGAGGGCAACTCGGTGCTCCGGGCGCTTCACTACCCGCCGCAGAGCGAACCGACCGGCGAGCACATCCGTGCCGGGGCGCACGAGGACATCAACGCAATCACTCTTCTTCTGGGTGCCGAGGAAGCCGGGCTGGAGCTCCTTACGAGGGACGGCCGATGGATCCCGGTTTCACCCAGGCCCGGCGAGCTCGTGATCAACATCGGTGACATGCTTCAGCGGCTGACCAATGGGAAGCTGCGCTCGACCACTCACCGCGTCGTCAATCCGGCGCCTGACCGGGCCAGCCGAGCGCGCTATTCGATGCCCTTCTTCCTCCATTTTCGGTCAGACTTCCTGATCGACGCGCTGCCCGAGACGGTGCCGGAGGGCGAGGAGCCCAAGTGGCCGCCAATCACCGCCAATGACTATCTTCAGGAGCGGCTTCGGGAGATCAAGCTGGTTTGACGTCGAGATTGGCCGGTCCGAAAGCGAACGGGATCAGCTCGCCGATCGAGTGATGCTCAAGGGCCGAGCCATCGCCGCTTCCGCACAGGATCTCGATGTCGCGGCCGCTCAGCTGGGCGGCTTCGAGGATCGCCTGGCGGCAGCCGCCGCACGGCGTGCAGGTGAAGCTACCGCTGCCGCCGACCACCGCGATCCGAGCGACCTTGTCGAGGCCAAACTGGTGCTGAGCGGCCGTGAGCGCGCTCTGTTCGGCGCAGATGCCGAGGCGATAGCAGGCATTTTCCATGTTCGCGCCGGTCACGATCTCGCCATCAACCGATTCCACCGCGCAGCCGACTCGGAACTTCGAATAGGGCGCATAGGCCCTGGTGGCGGCGGTCCGAGCAACGTCGAGCAGTTCTTCCTCTGTCATGCCCTTGTCCTTAGTCGGCTGCACAGGGCATGCGCCAGCCATGCCGAACGATAAGGGGGCCGAGTCGAATGCGTTTCACGATCCTTGCCTTGGCTTTGGCAACCGCGCTCGTTCCATCGCCAGTGTTCGCGTGGGGCAAAACGGGGCACCGAGTCATCGCAGCTATCGCGGACACCGAGCTCAGCGGCCTTGCTCATGCGGAGATCGAGCAGATCCTCGGGGCGGGGGAGAGCCTGGACGAGGCTGCGAACTGGCCCGATGAGATGCGAGCGGCGCCGGGCGAGTTCTGGCAGAAGACCGCGACTCCCTGGCACTACGTTACGGTCAACGGGACCATCTATGACCATGCGCCGTCCGAAGGCGACGCGCTCGAGGCCCTCGAGCGCTTCAGCAAGACGTTGCAGGACCCCAATGCGAGCCGCGCGGACAAGCAGCTGGCGCTGCGCTTCGTTGTCCACCTCGTTGGCGATCTGCACCAGCCGCTCCATGTCGGCAAATGCTGCGACAGGGGCGGCAATGACGTGAAGGTCACCTGGTTCGGCAAGCCGACCAATCTCCATGCCGTGTGGGATTCAGAGCTGGTCGACGAGGAGCAGCTGTCGTTCAGCGAGCTCGCGGCAAAGCTCGAGCGTCACATCAGCCCGCAGGACGTCGTCGAGTGGTGGGACATCAGACCGCGAGACTGGATTCGAGAAAGCGCGGAGATCCGCGACACCATCTATCCGGCCTCCGGCGACCTGCCCAAGTCTCCAAAGCGCAACGCGCTGAAGAATGGCCAAGATGGATTGCCGGACCTCTCCTACAGCTATGTCTACAACTTCACTCCGGTGATGGAACGGCGGCTGAGCCAGGGCGGCGTTCGACTTGCCGCTTACCTCAATTCGATCTTCGCCGAGCCGCGGCCACTCCCCGCCAAATGATCCGCCGCCTCTTCCTCGCCCTTGCGGCTCTTGCTGCTTCTGCCTGCACGTCGAACTTCGCGCCCCCGGCGCCAATCGCGAAGGTTGCTGCCAAGGCACCCATCGAAGTGCAGATCCTCGCGTTCAACGACTTTCACGGCAATCTTGAAGTGCCGGACCCCGTAGAAGTGACCGAGCCTGACGGGACCAGGCACAAGATTGTGACGGGCGGAGCGGCGCATTTCGCGGCCGCGTTGGCGGGCTTGCGTGCTGGCCATGCGAACACCGTCACCGTGTCGGCGGGCGACACGATCGGGGCATCGCCTCTCATATCCGCCAACTATCTTGACGAGCCGACGATCGACGCGATGAACCTCCTGGGCCTTGAGATCAATTCGGTCGGCAACCACGAATTCGACCGCGGCAGCGATGAACTGAAGCGGATGCAGGCCGGCGGCTGTGTGAAATACACACGGCGTGTGCCCTGCGCGCTCGAGCCATTCGCCGGCGCACACTTTCGCTATCTCGCAGCGAACGTCGTGCAGTCAGACGGCTCGACGATCTTTCCGGCAACGGCGCTGAAGCGGTTCCAGACTCCCGAGGGTCCAATCACAATCGGCTTCATCGGCGAGACGCTCAAAGGAACGGCCAACATCGTGACTCCGTCGGGCGTCAGAGGGCTGACGTTCAAGGACGAAGCGGACACCGCCAACGCGCTCGTGCCGAAACTCAAAGCAGAGGGCGCCGACGCAATCGTGCTCCTGATTCACCAGGGCGGCAAGACGCCGCAGTTCACCGTCGGCAACACGTGCGACGGCCTCTCGGGCGAGATACTCCCGATCGTCCAGCGTCTCGACCCGTCAATCACGACGGTAATCTCGGGCCACACGCACTGGGCCTATATCTGCAGCGGCACGCCACAGGCCCGTGCCGGCCGGCTCCTCACCAGTGCCGGCAAGTACGGCTATTTTCTGACGGACCTTCGACTGGAGTTCGATCCCGGCACGCATCGGCTGATCGGACAGGACGCGCACAACATTGTCGTCGGGAACGGCGAGCGCGGAGAGGACTTGGCCGAGAACGCCCTCGTCGACCGCTACGCGACGGCCGTTGCGCCGATCGCCAATCGCATCATCGGCCATCTGACCGATCCGGCGCCCAATGCGCAGGATGACGGCGAGAGCGCCGCGGCCGACATGATCGCGGATTCGATGCTCGCCGCGACGCGCTCGCCCGACAAGGGGGGCGCCGAGCTCGCTCTGGTCAATGCGACCGGAGTCCGCGTCCCGCTCCCGGCCGGCCCCATCAAGTATGAGCAGGCTTTCGCGATGATGCCGTTCGGCAACAACCTCGTCGTGATGACGCTGACCGGCGCGCAGCTAAAGGCCGTGCTCGAACAGCAATATGGCGCTAGCTTGGCTCCCGGATTTAGCCGGCCGAAGGCGCT
>Ga0070717_10003932_pt1 | contig 10691 bp, 10 predicted proteins | sample LARL113metaG_FD_71366 | JGI IMG/M metagenome (GOLD analysis project Ga0070717, IMG submission 71366) | Corn, switchgrass and miscanthus rhizosphere microbial communities from Kellogg Biological Station, Michigan, USA - LAR L11-3 metaG | ecosystem: Host-associated > Plants > Roots > Rhizosphere ... | reverse complement strand
GAGTCTCGTCTTAGCCGCAAGGTCGACAAGTTCGCGCGCTTGCTCCAGTGAAACGGTGAACGGTTTCTCACACAGGACATGCTTGCCGGCCTGGAGAGCGGAGAGGCAGATGGCGTAGTGCAGTACGTTTGGTGTCAGAACGTGCACGGCGTCGATGGTGTGATCTTCAAGCAGCTCCTGATAATTTCCCGTAGTACGACTGACGCCAATGCCCTTACCGAACTCGCGAGCACGTTCTGCGCTCGAACCGGCGAGCGCCGCAATTTCGACACTGCCGAGCCGGCGCAGGTTCTCGATGTGGACTTTTCCCATGAAACCTGTCCCGATGATCGCTGTCTTTAGCATTTGCATAACGTGGATTGTGCACCGTGACGATATGATTGGAGTGAGAGTTGGTAAACTGAGATTCTAACCGAATGGTTGTCAGGATACGACTCAGTTCCGGTACCAGGGTGCGGCAGAAGCGGCGCAAGAATCAGCACATCGCTTTGGCGATGGCGTCGTTGCTAACACCGGCCGCGGTAATGGCTTTGGCGCTGGCGTGTTGGCGTCTGGCAGCGGATCTGAACGCGACCGGACAATTTCCCATTCCCAATGGACTCTTCTCTCATTGGCAAGTTTGGCTGACGCTGGCGGGTTCGCTTCAGTTTTGCGCGACTCTACTAAACCGCTATGGAAAACCACAGGCGGTGCTTCCGGAATCGGTAGACGAACCTGAGCGCAAGTTAGCGAACTCCTAATACGTTTTCTTTCCTCACAAGTCTGATGTTAGTAACAAGTGCCCTTAGTACTTAAAGTCTGTGGCAGCGCGCCACACCCGGTGCATCGTCCGCCCGCATTTCTCCCGTTTCATCGCATTGAAATGCACGGGCTAACCCTCGATGAACTCACGTTGTGCGCCGCAATCGGAATTCGCGAAACTTTGGAGGGTCTCGTGCATCATTGCAAATAGAGGTCCGGAGGCACATGGCCGTCGTCAAAGTTGTACTAACACCGCAACCCGCGGTAGCACGGGCTCGATCGGTTCTCACCTCAATTACTTCCGAGAGCACGATCAAGTCGTCACAGCATTGGCTAGAGAGCGTATTTGCTCTTATTACTCAAGGATTCAGCCGTCAACTGGCGGACGTTTTAGTCGCATTGTTGACACCTGCTGCCCTGATCGCGCTAGTGATGGGCATGTGGCGCGTGTGCGCAGACCTCGGATGGGCTGGTGCATTTCTCATCACCGGTGGTTTCTTCTCTCACTGGCAAGTGTGGATTGCTTTATCAGTCGGCCTGAAGACGCTTTCCGCGACGCTGATCGCCTGGGGTTCGCGGACCGCCAAGTTTTCTGAAGAAAACTGATCTATATTCTGATATTCTGAGCTTTAGGCGGGTCTTCGGTTCATGTCTTTCCGCAGCAGAACGCGATCCATTGGCGCATTCTATATTCCTGGCTTTCCGAAGGGCGTCAAGTGGCTGTTGATCAGTAACGTCGCCATCTTCCTCATTGGCTACTTTGCTCAACTCCTCCGCCTCGACAGGCCTTTGGCTTACTTGGCGCTCACTCCGGCCGAGGTCGTAAAATACTTCTCCATTTGGCAGCTCGTCACTTACGCTTTTCTACATGGCGGGTTCGGTCACATCATTTGGAACATGCTCGCGCTCTGGATGTTCGGCGCCGAACTCGAACGGATCTGGGGAACCCGACGCTTTCTGCGGTTCTATTTCTTTTGCGCTGTGGGCGCGGGGATTTGCGTAGTCATCGCGAACTATGTTTTGCCTTGGGGTAATCCCGGCATCCGAACCATAGGAAGCTCGGGGGCTATCTTCGGCATTCTGATGGTTTATGCAGTCATGTTCCCGGACCGAGAGATCCTTTGGGGATTCTTGATTCCTATCAAGGTGAAGTATTTCGTGATGATCGTCGGTGCGATGGCTTTCTTGAGTTCCTTTCAAGTCAACACCGGCGTGAGCAACTTCGCCCATCTCGGAGGGCTGCTCTTCGGTTATCTGTTCCTCAAGACACCCAATCTGCAGTTCGATCCCGTCGCGCCAATCCGCAGGCAGTATCGGGAATGGAAGCTGCAGCGCGCTAAGAAAAAGTTTCAGGTGTATCTGCGCAAGCAGGGCTCCGGTCGAGGACCGAAAGTCCACTAGACGCCGGTCGACTAGCGGCGAGCTGGCCGAAGGGTCGACTCCGCGAAGCCTGGGATCAACGAAAGGTTTAGAATGGAGTGCGTGGGCGGCACGCACGCCGCTCCCGCGGTGATTGTATGAAATATCTTAAAGCCAGTCTAGCTGCCGCCGTAGTAATCGCACTCGGCGCAGTTTCGTTCCACCTGGCGCTCGCGCAGCAGGGACCGGGCGCTTCAGATTCTTCGGAAACGGTTGCCAAGCCGAGAAAGAAGAACCCGCCGGCCGAACCGGCTCCCGTGATCGATTCGACCGAGCCTGCCGCCCAACCCGCCAATCAACCCAGCAAAGCTTCGCCCGCGAATGATGAACCGGCCTCCGACGAGCCGAAAATTCCCTCAAAATTCTCTAAGAAGAATAAGGACGTCCCGGCGGACACTCCCACCTTCAGCAGCGATGTCAACACCGTGCAATTGGACGTGGCGGTACTCGACAACAAAGGGCATTTCCTTCCCGGCATTCCGAAAAACAATTTTCGCGTGCTGGAAGACAACGTCCCGCAGCAGATCGCAAGCTTCAATGTCAACGGTGACGCGCCCATGACGATTGCAATGGTGATCGAGTTCAGCAACCTGTTCCAGCGGTATTATTCGCGAGGCTGGTATGAGACTCTAGTAGCCTCCTACGGTTTTGTCGAAACGCTGAAGCCGGAGGATTACGTAGCCATCATTGCTTACGACCTGCGCTCCGAGATCCTGTGTGACTTCACCACCGACCGGGGAAAAGTTCAAGAAGCGATGCAACGCTTGCGAATCCCCGGATTCTCGGAGGCGAACCTCTTCGACGCCTTGGCGGATACTGAGCAGCGCATGAGCAACATTGAAGGCCGCAAAGCGATCCTACTCATAGCTTCCGGGCGCGACACGTTTAGTAAGCTGACTTTCGATAAAGCCAGAAAAGCCGTGCAGGAGGGCGGTGTACCCATTTACGCCATCAGCATGTTGCAAGCGATGCGTGTCATGGCCGAGCCATACATGAACGAGATCCAACGAATGGATTTCCTCCAAGCCGATAACGAAATGAACACCTTCGCGCGCGAGACGGGCGGCCAGGCGTTCTTCCCGCGCTTCTTCGGCGAGTTTCCGAACATCTTCCAGAGCGTTTCCGCGGCCCTGCGAAATCAATACTCGCTGACTTACCAGCCCTCCAATCAGGCCAAAGACGGCCAATTCCGCAAAATCAAGGTGGAGCTGGTGGACCCGCAAACCGGCGCCGCGTTGAAGGTCACCGAGAACGGAAAACCAGTGAAGTACACTGTGATTGCCAAAGCCGGTTACACAGCGCCGCGCGCGGTGGAATAGTTTTTCATCGTTCACCACGCGCAAGCAAGCCAACGCAGTTCGCTGGTCTCAAGTCAAGCTCTCGATCTTTCGACTTTCCAAGCTGATAGAAATTCGTTGACAGTGCCATTACAGCTCTGTTAAGTTCGTGTGGTCGTTTCGATGGTGAACTCATCTTTTCCGAATCCTTGCGGGCGAATCCTTTTAGTCGACGACAACTCATTGGGATTGGCGGCACGGCGCAGTGTGCTCGAGGAATTGGGTCATGACGTGCTCACGTCCGGCACCGCTGCCGAAGCGCTCGAGTTGTGCGGCAAGCATAACGTCGATGTCGTGGTCACCGATTACAAGATGCCGAAGATGAATGGCGTCGAGCTGATCGGACGCTTGAGAAAACTGCACCCAACGACTGCGGTGATCCTGATCTCCGGCTTCACCGACACGCTTGGCCTAGACGAGGCCTCGACGGGCGCCGACATAGTTCTGCAGAAGAGCAACAATGAAGTAGGCCAGTTGATTCGAGCGGTGAACCGCCTGTTACGCAAGCAGCAACAACCGGCCAGGAAGCCGCCGACGGGCTCGCAGCCGAGTCCGAAGACTGAGAAGCGCAAGACGCAGTAAAGGTAGACGCGTTAGCAGGAAAACGTTTTTGAACCGGTTCGCGGTAAAGTAAAAGCAGATGCCGCTACGCGCGTGGATCGCCCTCGTATTCGGCATCGCACTCTTCGTATCAGTTTCGAGCGCCGCGACACACGCCAAGGTCCCGAAAAAAGCCCCCGACAAGACCATCAATCCGTCCGTCCGCCAGTGGACTCGCTCCATGAGCTTGCGTGACAAGGCGGCGCAGCTGATCGTGGTGCCCATCTACGGAGAACACGCCAACACACGTTCGGCGGAGTTTCGGAGGTACCAGCACCTGATCCGCGATCTTCACGTGGGCGGCGTTATCGTAACAGGCCATTCGCTCAACGGCGGCGTGCGGAATGCCGAGCCTTACGCCATGGCTGCAATCCTGAATCGCTTACAGAAGATGGCGAGGACGCCGCTTTTTGTGGCCGCAGATTTCGAACGGGGCGCTTCGATGCGCGTGAACTCGACTACCGCGTGGCCTTACAGTATGGCGTTCGGCGCAGCGCAGGATCTGGCTGGCGTGACCCAGGAGGGAGCCGATACGGCGCGCGACGCTCGTGCCATGGGAGTCAACTGGTTATTCGCGCCAGTAGCCGATGTCAACAACAATCCGGACAATCCCATCATCAATATCCGCTCCTTCGGCGAAAACCCGGAGCAAGTGGCGAAGTACGTCGAAGCCTACATCAACGGCGCCCATTCCGATCGCAAGAACCCGGTGCTGGTAACGGCGAAGCACTTCCCGGGGCATGGCGACACTACGGAAGACAGCCACCTGGCGCTGCCGCGATTGGATGCGGACCACGATCGAATCGAAGCGGTTGAGCTGACGCCGTTCCGAACTGCAATCGCGGCTGGCGTCGACGCTGTGATGACCGCGCATCTGGCCGTTCCGGCGCTGGAACCGGACAACGTACCCGCCACCGTATCCGGCAAAATCATCACGGGCGTTCTCCGCGACGAACTCGGCTTTCATGGTCTGGTGGTGACCGATGCCATGGACATGCAAGGTCTAGCGGCAATGTTTAATTCAGCCGAGGCATCCGTGCGTGCCATCGAAGCAGGCGCCGACGTGCTGCTGATGCCAAAACATCCCGAAGAAGCAATCCGCGGCTTGGTGGCGGCGGTGCAAGACGGCAGGATCAGCCGGAAGCGCCTGGATGATAGTGTCAACCGCGTGCTAGCCGCCAAAGCTCATCTCGGCCTAAGGAGCAGGAAACTGGTGGACTTGGAAGCGATCGCCGACGTGGTGGATTCACCCGAGTCGGAAGAGCGCGCCCAGGAAGTTGCCGATCACGCCGTAACACTGGTGAAGGATTCCAAGGATTCCCTGCCACTACGTCATCCGGAGAGCACTTGCCTGATCGCCCTAACCGAAGGGCGCCGGGGCCAGCAGGGAATTCGTTTGATTGATGAAGTGAAGAAGCGCGCGCCGAGCATAACCACTACGGTAGTCGACTCCACCATGAGCAAAGCCGATCTGGACCAAGTGACTGAGAAGACCGCGAATTGCAGCGAGATCGTCGCGGCGGCGTACGTTACCGTCAGCGCCTATCGTGGCAATGTTGCTCTGGCCGGCGGCTATCCGGATTTTCTAAGCGGGCTAATCGCGGGGAAGGTTCCTTTGATGCTGGTAGCGCTCGGCAATCCGTATTTGGTGCGCGGCTATCCGGATGTGAGCGCGTATCTCACTACGTATAGCCCCACACCCACCTCGGAGACCGCTCTCGCCAAGGCGCTCTTTGGCGAAATTGCGATCACGGGCCACTTGCCGGTCACCATCCCCGGTGTAGCTAAGTATGGAGATGGAATTCAGGTTCCGACTGGAAGCCCTGTGGCCAAGGGGACACCAACACAACAATGATAGAGATCACCTGGCTCGGTCACTCGACCGTTCAATTTCGTCTGGAGTCGGGCGAAGTTATATTGATGGACCCATGGATTGACGGCAATCCCATGTACCCCAAGGGTCATGAAATCCATCGCCTGGATGCCATCCTGATTTCCCACGCTCATTTCGATCACATTCATGATGCCATCCCATTGGCCAAGAAGTTCAAACCGAAAGTAGTCGCGATCTATGAAACTTGCGTCTGGCTGACATCGAAAGGCGTGGAGACCTGCAGCGGCATGAACAAAGGCGGAACGCAGGATGTGGGGCCGCTTAGGGCCACGATGACTCATGCGATCCACAGTTGCGGCATCCAGGACGGCGACCAGATCCTCTATGGGGGCGAAGCAGCTGGATACGTGCTTCATCTGCCTGACAAGCGCGCGATCTACTTTGCCGGCGATACCGCAGTGTTTTCTGACATGCAGCTCATCGAGCAACTGTACAAGCCTGACCTGGCATTCCTGCCGATCGGCGATTTCTACACCATGGGCCCACGCGAAGCGGCGCTGGCCTGCCGTTTGCTGAATGTCAAGAAAGTGATCGGGATGCATTTCGGCACGTTCCCCGCCCTCACGGGAAATCCTGGCGAGTTAGCGCGCGAACTGAAAGATTTCCCGCACACCCAAGTTTGGCCACTCGAACTCGGCAAGCCGGTGAAGTGGTAGTTCATAGCGGGCACGCTTGACAGACTACGTGATTCTGGAGATCGCAAATTCCCTCAGATGCCACCGTACCAGGAAAAGCCGTGTTCCGGAGACGAGGAACCCAAGCCTTTGCCGAAGTTCTTCACGGTGTCCGTCACGATAATGCGGGAGAGGTACTTTATGCTCTTAAAGCCGAGTTGACGGGGCACACGCACACGAACCGGGGCGCCGTGAGGCGTGGAAAGCTCCTGGCCGTTCATCCCATAGGCAAGCAAAGTTTGCGGATGCCACGCGTCGGACATATCCAGGCTGCCCCACTTTTGCTTTGGCCCGAATGAAAAGAAGAACACGTACTTTGCCTGTGGCAGGACTCCGACCAGGTTCAAAACATAAGAAAGAGGAACACCAGTGCACTCGGCAATGAAGGACCAACCCTCTTCGCAGGCTTGATGGGTGATATGAGAGCGCGAAGGAAAACGCTTCAGGTCGTCGAGAGAGAAGGAGGAAGGACGAGCAACCAAGCCCTCGACCTTAAGCCGCCAGTCTGTGAATCCTCCAGCCAACAAACGCTGGTAGGTTTCGTCCTCGGGAGGATCGCCATTGACTGGGCAAACTTTCGAGATGTCGCCGCGGTTGAATTCGCGAGCCATCGAATGATGGGAGGTCAGTATCCGTTGGGAAGCATAAGTCAGAGTCTGGCCGACACCGTAGATGCCGCCATGATCGGGCGGGATCAGGCCGTATCGATCGGCAAGCCGGGCAGCCACGGCCAGGCCGGATGCTCCCGCGGCGGTTGCCAATCCAGTGGTGATGAGTTTGCGTCGGGAGGATACTTTGCTCATGTCCGATCCTTTCTGGCGGTAATTTGGCCCGTGATCATGGTCCGCACACGGCTTTTGAAACCTGCAAGACAGACCATGATGATGTGAACGACTAGAAATAGAACCAGGAAATCAGCGACAAAAAAGTGAACGGTGCGTGCGGATTCCTGGCCACCAAGTACGGTCACCAGCGCGGGGAAAACCGAGACGATCGCAGGAGACATGGCGAAGCCCGTCCAGATCACCAAAGGAAACAGAACAAAAATTACGACCAGGTAGGTAAGCCTCTGAAGGGGGTTATAGGCGAAGGAGGTTTCAACGCCAGGGCGCTTGAAACGCAGATGATTCGAAACCTCGCGCGAAATAGAGCCCCACGTGAGATCCGCCTTCCCTGGCAGAAGTTGCTTGCGGAAGTGCTGTGAGAGGATGCCGGAGAGTGCATAAAGCAAGCCGTTGAGGATGCAAACCCAGGCTGAGAGGAAGTGCAGGTTACGGCCCCATCCGGATGGCCCGCCCTTCATGAAGGGGAGCGGCAAATCGAGGATAGAGGGAGTTCCCATGCCACCTGCTTCCCCCCAATAGAAACGCGGATGAGCCAGGAGAATGGCGAAGCCACTGACGAGCAGGGCAAAGAAGCTCAGCGTATTGATCCAATGGGTAATTCGAAGTGCGGCAGAGTGCCTCGGAGTGTCCAGAATATCTGAAGTTCGACTCGCGAGGCCGGGGACGTACGCAGACGCTGCCATAACGATGCGGCGATAATATCATGAAGATGTGAGAAAAGGTAGGGGACAATCGGGCGACGGTCGTTAGCGCCTTCAGCTCTTGTACAAAGAGCGGTAATCAACGACTGGGCTGGAAACGCTAGATGGCGTTTCCATACGAGTTATCCAGCAAGATTTCCGATCCGCCCGGTCCTTTCACGATGTCGTTGCGAAAGTGCAGGTGGGCCTGACGGTTTGCCCATCCGGCATGGGTTGCGCCGCCCCTCCCGGTCCAATGGGCGTGCTAAGCACCAGTTCCAAGTTGCCGCGTGAAACCATCGCAAAATAGGGTTTACCTTCTTGCTTGATTTGGAATAGTTTGTATAAACGTGATTGCCGGATCTAGTTGCACGCCTCCTACGATGGGAAGGGCGCTTGCGGAGAGACACGCGAGCCGCCGGCTGTTCATCTCACGAAAGGGCTCAACACAAACCACTGTGGAAGTTAGAGTACCGTGCGTTAACATTAAATTGAATGTCGCTGTTAATCGTCGATGACGATGCCGAGTTATGCTCTTTGCTCAAGGAGTTCCTGCAGCGAGAGAGCTTCACGGTGCAATGCATTCATGAAGGCCACGCTGCGCTAGCGGCGGCGCAACAGGGCGGCCATGACTTGATCGTGCTGGACGTCATGTTACCGGGCCTCGACGGTTTTGAAATCCTCAAGCGGCTTCGCCTCACCAGCCGTGTCCCGGTGCTGATGCTGACCGCGCGCGGCGAAGACGTAGATCGCATTGTCGGTCTCGAACTCGGCGCCGACGACTATCTTCCCAAGCCCTTCAACCCTCGCGAACTGGCGGCGCGTGTTAAAGCAATTCTCCGGCGCTCGGAAGCCCGGGTAAATCGAGGTAAGGTGGAGGTGAACGGAGTGGCGCTCGATCCCGGCTCACGCGAAGTAACATGCGACGGCAAGTCAGTGGAAGTGACTACCTTGGAATTCGATATTCTGGAGCAATTGATGCGTAACGCCGGCCGGGTGGTTTCGCGGGACGGTTTGATGGAGAGCCTTTATAACCGCAAAGCAACGCCGTTCGACCGATCCATCGACATGCACGTGAGCCACCTGCGCCGCAAGCTGGAGAGCAGCCGGCCGGTGATCAAAACCATTCGCGGCGTCGGATACCAGTTCTGCCAAAGCCCGGAAGATGCGGTGGCCGGATAAGAGTTGACTTTATGAGATCGCTGTTTGCAAAGACGCTGCTGTGGTTCCTGGCGACAACGACGGTGGCCATCGTCGGCATCATCATCACCACCGCCGCGACTCTCAGCTCCACCGAAGGACGCGGCCCGTTCGGTATGCTGCTGAGTGTGCAAACCGAGCAAGCCAAACGCGCGTACGAATCCGGCGGCCGCGAAGCTTTGGCCGCGGAACTGGCAAAATTCCAGCAAATCACCCAATTTAAGGTGCTGTTCACCGACGCTAAAGGTACGGACTTGCTCAAGGGCAAACCCCATCCGGAGTTGATGAACTTGCCGAAGCCGCGCAGCCGTTGGCGGCTCCCCTACGTATTCGGTGGACGACTGCCGATCATTGCGCGGCAAGACTCCACGCATCAGTACCGGCTCTTCCTCATCGATCAACGCCGCAGCTGGATGTTCTTCTTCCTGCAGCCGCAGCATCTGTGGATTATCGGGTTGGTGGTGCTGTTGTGCTACGCGTTCGCCTATCATCTCACTTCGCCCGTGCGCCGGCTCCGTTCCGTAGTCGATTGCTTCGGACACGGCGATTTCTCGGCGCGCGCGCCAGCCAATCGTAAAGACGAACTGGGCGAGCTCGCACGCAGTTTCAATCAAATGGCCGGCCGCATCCAGACGTTGCTCGCGGCCGAACGGCGCCTGTTGCTCGATATTTCGCACGAATTGCGCAGTCCGTTAGCGCGACTCGGCGTTGCAGTGGAGCTCGCGCGATCAGGCGAAGATCGCGAGCACATGCTGGACCGCATTCAAAAAGAGGCAGACCGATTGAATGAATTGGTGGGCGAACTGCTTCAGGTGACGCGCGTGGAATCGGATCCTTCCATGCAAAAGGCCGAGACTGTACAGTTGGACGAACTGCTGGCTGATTTGGTCTACGACTCGCTACTGGAAGCCAAGAGCAAGGATTGCACGCTGCTGCTAAAGGCGCCCGCGCCGGCTACCGTAACGGGCGACGAGGAACTCATACGGCGCGCCCTGGAAAACGTGATTCGAAACGCCATCCGCTATGCACCAAGCGGCACGGCGGTGGACATCGACCTTGCGAAGTTCCACGATGCCTCGGTGGTCAGTGTTCGCGATTACGGCCCTGGCGTTCCCGACGAGGCACTGACCAGGATCTTCGATCCGTTCTATCGCGTCGATTCGGACCGCAACCGTGCGAGCGGCGGCCTGGGCCTGGGACTCGCGATCGCGAGGCGTTCGGTTCAACTGCACAAAGGCAAGCTCACCGCGCAGAATGCACGGCCGGGCCTGCTCGTGACCATTGAATTCCCTATCAGCCCA
>Ga0070717_10003931_pt1 | contig 10692 bp, 10 predicted proteins | sample LARL113metaG_FD_71366 | JGI IMG/M metagenome (GOLD analysis project Ga0070717, IMG submission 71366) | Corn, switchgrass and miscanthus rhizosphere microbial communities from Kellogg Biological Station, Michigan, USA - LAR L11-3 metaG | ecosystem: Host-associated > Plants > Roots > Rhizosphere ... | reverse complement strand
ATTGCCAGGGCTACCAGAAGCAGACGTTTCATCGAGATCCCTCCATCTGTTAGAAGTCGCCAACACTCAGGGTTTCCCATATAGGGCTCTGTAAGAAGATACGCAGCACCGTTACAGTACATCCTACACCACGGCAATCCACCTCCATCTGCCATGGCACCACGGCAGCCGTGCCGCCGCCGATGAAAATGGAAAACGTCGGGGCTTGGTGATATTCCCGCGTGGCAGTGCTACCAAGCCGCGTGACAGTGCTATGTGGACGAATACGCAAGGGATGTCCGTTCTTCTTCAGGCATGAGGAAAGGAGAGCAACACCTGCTTCGGATGACAAGAGATACCCCCACATGGCTCATTTCCTAGCAAGCGATCAAGCAAGCTTCATCAACTTCGCGGAAGACCCTCAAGGTCGTGGCGGGGTTTCCCCTAGAACAGGAAGTTATTTGCGGATGAGCCCTTAGAAGTCAGCGTACCTGGTCTGATTTGATCAGCAGGCTTTTTGGCCATACAATCATTCCGCTCGCTGCCCCAAATGCAGAAGGACAGATTACTCCACGAGCGCTGTATTTAGTATTGCCGCGCTTTGCCTTTCCTGCCGCTCTAACACTGCCTGTGCAGCCGCCAGCACGCGCACAACCTCCAAGCCGATACGGCCGTGAGCACGTGGTCGCACTCCTGTACGAATGGCATTGGCAAAATCTTCACACTCCAGCCGGAGTGGCTCAATCCAGTCGATGTATGGAATAGTAATCTCACCATTCCGATACGAGACTACCGGGTCGGCATGAACGTCGGCTCCTTTATTGTAAATCTTGAGCATCTCAGCCCGGTTGGTGTCATCGTAGACCACCATCCTTGCATCACCGATCACCGTGACACGGCGAATTTTACTGGGATGGAGCCAGCTCACATGGATATGCGCGTTCATGCCATCCGCAAACTCCAGGTCGAGGTGGGCAACATCTTCGATATGCGCCTGCAAATGGGCATGCGCCTGCACCTTGATCCTTTCCGGCTTTTTACCAAATAAATAGAGCAATATCGATACATCGTGTGGCGCAAGATCCCAGATGACATTGATGTCTTGGCGAAAGAGTCCTAAATTCACCCGTTCAGCTTCGACACAGTAGATTTTCCCCAGGGCACCACTCTGTACGAGCCTGCGAAGTTCAGTCACGGCCGGGTTATATTCAAATGTGTGCCCAACCATCAAGACTCGCTCTCGCTCTTGTGCTAGGGCAATCAATGCCTCTGCTTCCGCGACACTGGTAGTGAGCGGCTTCTCAACGAGTACGTGCTTGTCATGCAATAGTGCCTCTTGTGCAAGCTGGAAATGTGTTCGTACTGGTGTGGCGATAACAACGGCATCGATATCTGAGCGAAAGATATCCTCTACCTGCGTCGTCGTCTGTATCCATGGTTGATGCGCGGCACAGGTTGCCAGGCCGTGAGCATCCTGGTCAGCCACCATTGCTACCTTGGCTTGCGGTAATGTATCCAGATTGCGCCCAATCTTTGGCCCCCAGTATCCCCAGCCGATGACCCCGAATCGTAAATCTTGCATGATCATAGCCCCCTCGAATAATTGGTGCTTTCAAGTTCGCATACGCTCTCCGTTAGCGCCGTGGGACGACACGGCTGAGTCATTCCAGAAGCCCCCGGCTTGTAGCCGTAGGGAGTCGTCACAAGCTCGAAGCTCCCAATACGATGCTTTTCTTGACCGCGTTCACTACCATCTGCAATTGTTCTGTAGTGAGTTCTGGATACATCGGCAAGGAGACGATGCGCTCCGTGACGGCCTCCGTCACGGGCAACATGCCGCGCGCATAACCGTAATGCGAACAGGCTGGTTGCAGGTGGATAGGAGTTGGGTAGTGAATGCTGGTAGCTATGCTTTCCTGCTCTAATTGCTCACGGAAGCGATCTCGTTCCTCTACCTGTACGACATAGACATAGTAGACATGTGCTGCCCAGGATCGAACAACGGGGACGGCCTCGACGATTCCCTGTAGTTGCCCTGTATAGAAATTCGCGTGGGCCTGGCGAGCGGCGTTCCACTGCTCCAGATAGCGCAGCTTCACGCGAAGCACGGCGGCCTGTATTTCATCTATTCGAGCATTTACCCCAAGAACTTCATGGTGGTAGCGTATGAGCGAGCCATGATCGCGTAACTTACATAGGGACTCTGCAAGTGTAGAGTCGTTCGTCACACAAATGCCCGCCTCGCCATAGGCTCCCAGGTTTTTACTGAAGTAGAGGCTGAAGCAGCCGATGTCGCCCATGCTGCCAACCCGCTGCCCTTGATACGTTGCGCCGTGGGCTTGAGAAGCATCCTCGATTACGCGCAGGCCATGAGAACGAGCAAAATCGAGCACAGGTTGCATATCCACAGGATGGCCGTACAAATGAACCGGGATGATAGCGCGCGTGCGCGGAGTCAGAACCTGGTCAAGCTGTCGCCAGTCCAGCGTATAGGTAGCTGGATCAACGTCGACAAAGACCGGCGTGGCCCCTACCAGTGCAATCGCCTCTACAGTTGCAATGAAGGTGTTAGCAACGGTAATGACTTCATCACCCGACCCAATATGGCATGCGCGCAACGCAAGTGCAAGGGCATCGGTTCCCGTTGAGAGAGCTACTCCATAACGGCACCCGCAATACTGGGCAAATTCGTGCTCAAATGCCTGGCTTTGCGGGCCGAGAAAAAGCTGCATGCTCTCAAGCACATTTTCAATTGCGGCCATGATTTCTTGCCTCATTGATTGATATTGTGCATGCAAGTCTACCAGGGGTATCAGCATATGCGCCATAGCTCCATCAAAAATAAGCTCTTGCGAGGCAAAGGCAGTGACCCCTCACAGTACCTCCTACACATAGTAAAAGTTAGAGGTACTGATACGATAGTTGTAAAGGTAGAAATGAGGTTTAGCTTTGCTCATGATGTTTAGAATGTGTAACCGCACACACGTACCACGTTAGTTTGAGTTTTCACAACCTTTTTCCCCGCCCCTAACCCGTATGTGCATACCGATACTCACCAGATATACACCGGCGTCGACTAAGCTCTCTGATGACACCTGAGAAGGACTCAGTCATTGGCAAGTTACCGTCTATATAGAGGGGGGAGAATTGTCATGGCGACTCTGTCAGCGCCAACTCTGGACGCCATTTGTATTGATCCAAGCTATCTCAGAGCCAAACGCATCCTTGACATCTTTTTCACATTACTGATTCTGTTTCCCTTATGTGTCATCATAGTAATTGTTGCGGTCCTTATTCATTTTGACTCAAAGGGTCCCATCTTTTTCCGTCAGAAGCGTGTAGGGCTGCATGGTGTTGAATTTAACATGTTTAAATTCCGTTCAATGCATATGCATTGTGATGAATCAGCTCATCGTGAAGCCATCAAGCAATACATGAACGGAGCAACTCTCAATGGTGATGTTGGTACTGATAATCCATATAAACTGGCCAATGATCCTCGCGTCACCAGGATTGGTCGATTTATTCGCAGAACCAGTGCCGATGAGTTACCTCAATTTATCAATGTCCTGCGCGGCGAGATGACGCTGGTTGGACCACGCCCACCTCTTCCCTACGAGGTCGAAGCATATAGCTTACATGATCTGCTCCGCTTGTGTGGAAAACCAGGATTAACAGGCACATGGCAGGTCTATGGGCGCAGCCGGGCAACCTTTCAGGAAATGGTGGAGATGGACATTGCCTATCTTCAGCGGCAATCTATCTGGCAAGACCTCAAACTGATTGCTCTAACCGTTCCTGTGATGCTTCAGGGTCGTGGAGGTGTATAAAAATCAAAGCAAGCGTCACGTGCGCAGCCGTTTGGGGGCCGCCAGCCGGACTGCAAATGGGGCGAACGGCCCGCTGTGGTTGGCCGGGACATACCCGCGCAGGTGGGTGCCCCTTCCTCGTAGCCTTCGTATGCGACGGTCCCGAACTGATGGAGCAGGGCGACCAGGTCGCCCCGGTCGTAGGGAATAAGCATATCGAGCGCTATAAACTGCAGGAGAAGCTTCTCGCTGATGCAACGAAGCAAATCATCAATCCCTTCTCCCTGCAATGCCGAAACCCGCACCATCGGCAATTTCTCCCCCATGCCTTCCATTTCAGCAATGTCGACTTACCTGCGTTCGTATAGCCAACCAGGGCTACCACAGGCGCACCCGCATTTTTACGGGGAACTGCAGGAGATCTCATGGCCGTTTCGCCACCCCAGCTCGCCCGTGCGATCTATGAAAAATCTCTCTTTTACGGCGAACTCGTTAGATAGAAAAGCAGCGGAAAGCGGAGGAGTTCATCCCCTTTATCTTGATAGCGTCTCAGGGAAATTCGCCATCCAGAGTGGGAGCGTGTGACTCCACATACCCAGCGAAAACGAGAAAAAACGGAGTTCAGCAAAAGAGGGTATGGCTCTAGCAGTCAGTTCTGAAATAGTGACTGGTTTGGATAAGCTCATCCTTGACTTAAAGTGCGAGAGAGCCGTGTAATTCCAAACTGCGAAATGGAGTCGAAACCTGGTGTGTCTTACCTCGTCACGACAAACTCATTCTTATTCTATGCCTATTTTCTTGGATGGGACAAAAGGAGGAGGTAGAGTTAGCTCTTGAAAACATACGCGCATGTGTGGTATCATGTTAGAATGTATACCCCAGCACAATTTGCCAAGCGCGTTGGAGTCTCTTCAAGATCGGTTAGCCCGTTTTGGGTATCAGTTGCTTGTGCATCTGTGCCAAACCCACCAGTGCGAGTTGCTGGTCATGAACACGGAAGAACTGAGTCCAGAGCAAGAGTTGGTGCAGGATCTCATCACCATCACCCATTGTTTCAGCTCTCGTCTGTACGGATTAAGAACCTATCGCAAAGCTTTGAAGAAAGCCATCGCCGATGATCAAAGCGCACAAGATCAGGCTTCATCCCACGCCTGAACAAGCGAATTATTTTGCTCGTGCTGCTGGAACCGCTCGCTTTACGTTCAATTGGGCGGTGGCGGAGTGGCAACGGGAATACGAAGCAGGCGGCAAACCGTCGGCGCTGGCTTTGCGTACCAAATTTAACGCGCTCAAAAAAGAGCAGTTCCCCTGGGCGTATTCCGTCACCAAATGTGCCGTTGAAGGCGCGTTTATGGATGTGGCTGCGGCTTTCAAGCATTTCTTTGAGGGCATCAAGGCTGGACGCAAGATCGGCTATCCGAAATTCAAGAGTAAGAAACGATCGCGGGCCTCATTTTACCTGGCTAATGACAAATTCACCGTCGGCGACCACTGGATCGATGTGCCAAAGTTGGGGCGCGTGAATATGGCCGAGAAATTGCGTTTTTCTGGCAAAATTCTCTCGGCCCGCATCTCCAAAACGGCTGCATGGTGGTTTGTCTCGATTACCGTAGAAATGCCCGATGACCTCCCGTTGCACAATTATCCCCCAGTTGGCATCGATGTCGGGTTGAACCGGCTGGCAACCCTCTCTGATGGCAGGCAGTACGAGAACCAAAGACCGCTTGTCCATCAGTTAAAAAAGCTGCGCCGATTGAACAAAGAACTGGCACGACGCACCAAAGATGGGAAGAACTGGCTCAAGACGAAAGACAAGTTGAGCCGCGCCCACTACGAGATCGTGTGCATCCGGCTCGATTGGCTACACAAACTCACGACCGAGATCGCCACGACTAGTGGGATTGTCGCGGTAGAAGACCTGCATGTGAAGGGCTTGATCCGCAATCGTTGCCTCTCTCGGTCTTTTTCGGATGCAGCCGTCGGCAAACTGCTGGATCTGCTAGAGAACAAAGTGGCGGCTCAGGGCAGGATGCTGCTCAAGGTCGATCGCTTTTTTCCATCCAGCCAGCTTTGTCACTGCTGCGGGGCGCGCAAAACCGATTTGCACCTTGCTGATCGTGTCTTTGTCTGCCCCAATCCTGACTGTGGGTACATCGGGGACCGCGATGAAAACGTCAGTCGCAACATCGTTTTGGAGGCACTTCGCATGTTCGGCCTCAACCTGAACATGCCGTCGGCGATAGTGGCTACGGCGCGACGGAAAACGGCCTGGGGACTTGGAGTCAGACCAAAATCCCTCTGGGGATGAGGCATCTGGGGATGAACCAGGAACAACAAAGAGCGTACTTGTAATCACTTATGAGTATGTTTGATGTAGCAGTAAGAATCCTGGCATAGTGATATACTGGAAAAGGGGTCGGAACCACTGGAATGAAAGGAGCATACAGTTTCATGTCTCTCGATGTATTCAAGCGGTCATCGCTCTAGGTGACAGGTTCAAATCAGCTGTTCAGAAAGTGAAAGCTTCATGCGCATCGGTCTTTGCGTGTACGGCACGACTTTTGGTATGGGAATTGACCCACATGCTGGCCGTCCCACAATCACTCCAGGCCAATTAATGGACAAGGCCATCGCCGTTGGGCTGGAGGGAGTGGAACTGCCCGCCTCCTTGATGCAGGGTGAAGACGCAACTGCTGTGGCGCAGTATGCACTTGAGCGGGGACTATTCATCACGCTTGAGACCGAGGGGTATGACCCGGGCAAACTCACAAGCGCCATCGACCTGGGCGTTCGATTGGGTGCAGGTACGGTTCGCACGACGGTTGGAGGAGCCAGGCTCGGAGGTGATCGGCGGCCCCTGGCAGGGCGCTGGCAGTCATTTTTGCAGGAGATTCTGGCGGGACTGCGGCAGGCAACTCTCAACGCGGAACGGGCTGGTGTGAACCTTACGGTTGAGAATCACCAGGACCTGACCTCTGAGGAACTGCTGTGGCTGTGCGAGTCCATTGAGTCGCAGAGGTTCGGCGTCACTCTGGACACAGGCAACCCCCTGGCTACCGCTGAGGAACCCGTAAACTTTGCCAGGCGCGTAGCCCCCTACGTGAAAAATGTCCATGTAAAGGATTACCAGGTCTATCTGAGCACCCAAGGGTATCGTCTTGTGCGCTGCCCGCTCGGCCAGGGGGTCGTTGACTTCCCAGCCTTGTTTGGGATCCTGTCAGCAACGTGTCCGTCCATAGCCATGTCGATCGAGCTGGGAGCCTTGGCAGCCAGACATGTAAGGGTGCTGGCCGACGACTACTGGCCTGATTACCCACCTCGTTCGGCAGCTCAGCTCGCTCACGTATTACGTTTCGTGCTGGATAACGCCAGGCCGGCAGGAGATTGGCGCACCCCGTTCGAACGGAACGAGCCAGTAGAGGCGGTCATCGCGTACGAGGATCAACAGCTGGCCGCCAGCCTGGCTTACATCCTGCCCCTGTTCGCGCAGGCCAACCGGAGTTGATTGGAGTCCCATCTTACCACACACGAGGAAAGGTGCGCTGCCATGATCGTGATAGACTTGAGGGGAAAAATAGCACTGGTAACCGGATCCAGCCGGGGCCTGGGTCGTCAGTATGCTTTGCATCTTGCCAGGGCCGGCGCCGATGTGATCATTCACGACGTGAACGAGAGCGCTGCGGCAGAGTTCGGAGAAGCACCTTCAGGACCAGCGGTGGCAGAGGAGATTCGTGCCCTTGGCCGTAGATGCGCCTTTTTTTCCGCTGATCTGACTGATCCTGTGCAGGCTGAAAAACTCGTGTGCCAGGCGCTGGAAGTATTCGGTCATATTGACATACTCGTCAATAACGCCGGTGGAGATATTGGTGCTCGTACCCCTCGCCCCGATCCCAACGATGCGCTGGATATCGATCCAGATGACGTCCGTTCCGTGATCGATCGTAACCTGCTCACCACGATGTACACCTGCAAATATGGTGGCAGGCACATGCGCGAGCGACGATCTGGCAAGATCATTAACGTGGGATCAATAGCTGGGCACATGCCTGTAGCAGATGGGATAATTTACGCGGCTGCCAAGACAGCCATCACCCATTACACACGCTGCCTGGCTGAGCAGCTGCGGCCTTATGGTGTAAACGTGAACTGCATCGCCCCCGCACCAACATACACAGGACGCTTCCTGGCTACCCGCACCGTGAGCAGCCAGGAGGGGCTATCCCGTCTCCAGCGCGTGGCACAGCCTGAGGATATGGCCCAGATCCTACTCTTCCTCGCCGGACCCCAATCAGAATGCCTTAGCGGGGAGACCATTGTATGCTGGATTGGGGAATAAGAGTCTTCACTACGGACGTTTCAAGTAGCCATTACAGGGCGTCATCCCACTCAATTTCTTCTGCTGCCCGCGCCCAAAACCTGATCTGCCGTATGGCTCACTTCTCTATTCCCCGCTTGTGTAGCTTGTTCCGCTGCGCTCGACTCACCAGTTTTCTGTGCATTCACCTTTATCGCGCTTGTGATTGTGATACCCAGGCCGCTCAGGCAAATCAAACACATGGCGGTCATAATCAACGCGGCCCATGGGTGAGAAAAGAGGTACATAGCGAGGACGCTGGTCTTCGCATAACCCAGCAGGCCGCTGAAGACCAGCACACCGACGAGCTCGTTACTCCCCACCTGCCCGGGAGGAGTGGGCAGAATACAGAACATATTATAGGTCGTGTAGCCGAAGATGGCTGTTCCGAAGCTCATAGTGCTGACACCAACGGTCAAGAACGCACACCAGGCAAACAGACCGTCACACGTGATAGCCAGGCAAGTGAGCAGGACCGCCGGGGTGAATGTCTTTGGCCTGCTGGCACTCGCCAGCAGCGATTCGACAAAACCCAGGGCAAAGCCCTCGATCTTCCCTCCAATCCTCCACGGGAGAACTTTAAGTACCATCTGGATAAACTTCGTGGTGGCAACGCGGTTCCATGCCAGCAGTGCGACTGTGAATATGATCCCAAGCAGAATGCCACTCACCAATCCCAGCATAATCCAGAGCATGGCACCCATATGGACACCAGGAATGAATGGCACTGCCGTCATAATAAAAAGTGCGGGCATCAAGTCGAGCGACTTGTCCATAGCCACAGTGGGCAATGACTGGCTGATCGGCACACGCTTGATTCGTTTGAGGATCAGGCTCTTAGCCACTTCACCTCCCTGCACGGGTAGCAAGAAGTTGAGGAAGACGGCCACCCAGAAGACCTGGATAGCCTTCAGCGTACTGATATCGCAAATACGGCATAAGAACAGCCGCCAACGCGCCCCCCGAATGCTGAACGCTGCGATAAAAGAAGCGGCGGCGAGCAATGCGTAGATCACCCCATGCGTGGTCGTCAGGTGCTGCCTCAATACGGTCACAGTGGTGGGAATATCGATAAATCTGGAGATGAGGAAGAGCATAGCGATCCCAACCATCAAACCAAGCACTGCTCTCACCTGCAGGCTGTTCAGTAGTGCTTTCCATACCGGTTGCGCTCTCGTTGGCTCCTGCGCTACTCCCTGCATAACAGGTACCTGTGGCAGCGACAGTGTCTCGCCAAACATGTCGCTCCCATTGCTAAGGCTCTCAAGGTGTACGTCTGCCTGCTGTCCTCCACAAATGCCCGGCACCTCACCAACAGTTGGCGGCGTCGCCTGTGAATATCCTCCCTGGGTAGGAGGACGCACGGCCCGCATCATTCCGCTGATCGCCATCAGACGTATCGTGCTCATTGAACCAATGTCGAACACATCCCTGGGAACCCCAACATCCGGGTCATCCAGTGGCATGTCTTCCCCCAGCGGCGTTTGAGGGACCGTTGGGATGGCAGGCAGGACGGTTGTGGGCAGTGTCTCTATATCTTCTTTTTCCGGTTTTTTGTATCGACGCCATTTATCGGTCGTTAAGAACGGATGGGAATATTTAATAAGTCTTGTAGGACGAAAAATCCTCCGCTTTGAAAGTTCCTCATCTGGCAATTGCACGCAAACCTCACAAAAAAAGTCCTTACTATCTCTACTCATCAACGATTGACCGGTCCGGAAATAACATTGCGAGGAATGTCGCCGGACCCGGTTATAGTAGCACTCGACAAACTCGAAGACCGCCTGTTGAGCCTCTGCGCGCGTCGGGAAGCAAGCGAGATCAAGCACAGCCGCCAGGTACAGCCAGCCCTCATACGTCCAGATGGCTGTGATTTCCCCAGTCCATTTCTCATTAGGACGCGTGGCCGTAAAATCCCGATCCAAGCGGTTTTGGGCCACTCGTGCGTCGGGACCACTGCGTGTCGTTTTGGTCCGATGACGAGGTCGGCGCGCAGCTAACTCCAGATCTCGCATGAGACGTGCCACCCGCTTCCGAGCGCATTTGATCCCCTGTGCTCGCAACTCGGCATGGACACGCGGGCTCCCGTACAATCCGCCGATGGTCTTCGATGAACTGAAACCTTACGGCTGGCTGCGCGAGAAGATGGCCACTGCCTTTTTGAGGCTATCACACTCCTGTCGCACCCTCTCCAGTTCCCGTTTGAGTTGGCGCAGTTCCTCCTCTTGAGCGGCCTGATGCCCACTGCCTGGAAATGCTTCGTGGCCGCGTTCGCTCAACTCCTTGCGGCAGTGATGGTTCGACGTGTCGGAAATGCCCAGCTCGCGGGCCACCTGCGCAATCGGCTTGCCGCTGGTCTGGGCCAGTCGCACAGCCTCCCGCTTAAATTCCGGCGTGTACGTCTTCTGAACTTTTTGCATGATCCTTGCCCTGCTACCATTCTCATACTCGAAGGTGAGCGAACCCACCCTCAAGCGGTCAGTTCTTCCTGCTTCATCGTCGATAGCCATGGCACGGGAACCTTTGGATCGGCCCTCCCGTTTCGGTCTC
>Ga0070717_10003930_pt1 | contig 10693 bp, 12 predicted proteins | sample LARL113metaG_FD_71366 | JGI IMG/M metagenome (GOLD analysis project Ga0070717, IMG submission 71366) | Corn, switchgrass and miscanthus rhizosphere microbial communities from Kellogg Biological Station, Michigan, USA - LAR L11-3 metaG | ecosystem: Host-associated > Plants > Roots > Rhizosphere ... | reverse complement strand
TGCGCCAGCTCGACCGGACCAGGCTCCTGGAGCGCGAGCGGCTCGCCCGGGACCTCCACGACACGGTCGCCCACCACGTCTCGGCGATCGCGATCCGCGCCCAGGCCGGCCTCGCCGCGTCGGCGGCCGCCCAGCCCGGGCCGGCGACGGACGCGCTCCGGCTGATCGAGGCCGAGGCCAGCCGGGCGCTGGCCGAGATGCGGGCCATGGTCCACGTCCTGCGCGCGGACCTGCCCCCGGCGCCGGGCCTCGCCGAGCTGGAGCGGCTCGCCGGCGAGGGCCGCGCCGGGCCCGCCGTGGAGGTGGAGATCGCCGGCGACCTGGACGGCCTGCCGGCCGCCGTCGGGACCGCGGTCTACCGCCTGGCCCAGGAGTCGATCACCAACGCCCGCCGCCACGCGCGCCACGCGACCCGCATCCAGGTCCGCGTCGCCGTGGACGACACGTCCGTCCACCTGCGGGTGCACGACGACGGCGAGCCCGCCGCCCCGCCGCCGGCCGCGCGCGGCTACGGGCTCACCGGCATGATCGAGCGGGCCAGCCTGCTCGGCGGCACGTGCGAGGCCGGCCCCGGTCCCGACCGGGGCTGGACCGTGACCGCCGTCCTGCCCCGGACCCGCCCCGCCGCATGACCGTCCGGGTGCTGGTGGCCGACGACCAGGAGCTGGTCCGCTCGGGGCTCGCGATGATCCTCGACGCCCAGCCCGGCATCGAGGTGGTGGGCCAGGCCGCCGACGGCCGCCAGGCCGTCGAGCTCGCCCGGCGCCTGCGCCCCGACGTCTGCCTGCTGGACGTCCGGATGCCCGGCCTCGACGGCATCGAGGCCACCCGGGCGCTCGCCGGGCCGGGGGTCGCCGACCCGATCGCCGTCGTCGTCGTCACCACCTTCGACCTGGACGAGCACGTCTACGCCGCGCTCCGGGCCGGCGCCCTCGGGTTCCTCCTCAAGGACGCGGGGCCGGCGCTGCTCACGCAGGCGATCCACGCGGCCGCCAGCGGCGACGCGCTGATCGCGCCGAGCGTCACCACCCGGCTCCTGCGCGCGTTCGCCGACGCGGGGCCGGCCACGCTGCCCCGGCAGCCGTTCGAGGCGCTGACGGACCGCGAGGAGCAGGTCCTGGCCGCCGTCGCCCGGGGCCGGACGAACGGCGAGATCGCGGACGAGCTCGCGATCACGCTGAGCACCGTCAAGTCGCACATCGCGAGCCTCATGGGGAAGCTCGGCGCCCGCAACCGGGTCGAGATCGCGATCTGGGCGTACGAGACCAACCGGGTCCGCCCGGGCCCGGCGGCCCGGTAGCGGCGGCACCGGCCGAAAGTACGACTCGCCGGCCGTCCGTTCGGCCGACCGGCACCGCCGCCGGACGGATGTGCCGCCCCCCGGCCGCCCAGTACGTTCCCGCGCATGGCGACTCGAGACGACCAGACCCCCGGGCCCCGGCGCGGCCGCGCCAGAGAGTGGCTCGTGCCCGCCGGCCTGATCCTGCTGACCGCGGTCCCCGTGATCGCCGGCGCCGACCGTGTGGGCCACCTGGCCGGCGGCGGCCCGGTCACGCCGGACAACGCGCGCTTCTTCTCGATGCCCCTGCCGGTCGTCGTCCACATCATCAGCGCCAGCGTGTTCTGCTTCCTCGGCGCGTTCCAGTTCGTCCCCAGCCTCCGCCGCCGGCGGCCGCGCTGGCACCGGCTGGCCGGGCGGCTGCTGGTCCCGAGCGGGGTGGCGGCGGCGCTGGCCGGCATCTGGATGACGCTGTTCTACCAGCTGCCGGCGGGCGATGACGGCCTGCTCACGGTCTTTCGGTTGGTGTTCGGCTCGGCGATGGCCCTGTCCCTCGTCCTGGGCTTCACCGCCATCCTGCGGCGGGACATCGCCAGCCACCAGGCCTGGATGATGCGCGGCTACGCGATCGGCGTGGGCGCCGGCACCCAGGTGCTGACGAGCCTGCCCGCGGACCTCATCCTGGGCCGGATGCCGGAGGGCGTGCTCCGCGCGCTCCTGCTCGGCGCCGGCTGGGCGATCAACCTGGCGGTGGCGGAGTGGCTGCTGCGCCGGCGGCCGGGCCGGCGAGCTCGGGTCGCCACCGCGCCAGCTCCCCGTCCAGGTGCGCGACGTCCGCGCCCGGCAGCTGCTCCCGCAGGAGGGACAGGAACGCCGACACCCGCCGCCGGGACTCGTCGAGGCTGAGCCCGTCCCGCTCCGCCACCCGGGCGACGAACGCCGGGCCGGAGAAGCGCGCCATCGCCGTCCCGAACGCCCCCTCGCGCACAGCGCCGGCGAGCGGCCGCGGCAGCTCGTCGGCGATGTTCTGCGCCTCGACCCACGTCAGGCAGCCGCCGAGCTCAAAGGCGATGTGCGGCAGCGATCGCTCGGCCTCGCGCCGGTCGCCGATCCCGGCCCGCCCGGCGAACGCGGCCAGCCAGTCCCGCCAGTTCATCTCCGCTCCAACGGTACGGACCGATGAGTCCGGCCGCCGCCCGTCGTTGCACTCACCGAGCGACCACGATGGTGGTCTGGATGCACGTCGAGGAGCGCGAACGATGGGAATGGTGATCGCGAACATGTCGATGTCGCTGGACGGCTTCATCGCCGACGAGTCCGACGGCGTGGGCCCGCTGTTCGAGTGGTACGAGGTGGGGCCCGTCGAGACCCCAACGGCCGTCAAGGAGCTCACCTTCCACACCGACGAGGCGAGCGCGCGCGACCTCCGCGAGATGCTCCCCCGCATCGGCGCCCTGGTCTGCGGCCGCCGCGTGTTCGACATCACGCACGGCTGGGGCGGCCACCACCCGGCCGGCTGCCCGGTGTTCGTGGTCACGCACAGCATCCCCGACGGGTGGCCGCGGGAGGACGCGCCGTTCACGTTCGTCCTGGACGGCGCCGAGAGCGCGGTGGCCCAGGCCCAGGCGGTCGCCGGCGACCGCATCGTGTCCGTGGCGACGCCCAGCATCACGCGGCAGCTGCTCGACGCCGGGCTGCTGGACGCGATCCGCGTGGACCTGGCCCCGGTTCTCCTCGGGCGCGGCATCCCGTTCTTCGCCAACCTGAAGAACGCGCCGGTCGCGCTGGAGGACCCCGAGGTCACCGAGGGTCTGCGCGTGACGCACCTGTTCTATCGCGTGCGGCGCCCGTGAGCGCCGGCGGAGCTCGCGGGTGGGCCGGGCTGGCCGGCTGACCCGGGTTCAGGCCGGAGGAGCTGGAGGCGGCGATGGAGCTGGCGGCGCGCTCGCCACGCTGACGCTGGCCCGCCAGGCGGCGCGCGCCGCCAGCCACTCCGGGCGCGTCAGGTCGAAGATCAGGCCGTCGATGTACCGGCCGTTCTTGACCTCGTCCCACTTCACCCGGCCCGCGGACCGGTAGCCCTGCTTGCCCAGGGCGGCCGCCGACCGCGTGTTGGTCTCGGCCACGTGGGACCGGATCACGTGGAGATGGAGGCGGTCGAAGCAGTACTCCAGGAGGAGGTGCTTGGCCTCGGTGCCGTACGCCTGGCCGCGGGCGTCAGGGGCCATGAAGCTGCCGGTCTCGCCGGTCCGGTGCAGCCAGTCCAGCTCGTAGATGCCGACGCTGCCGATCAGGCGGTCGTCCTCGCGCAGGCAGACGGCCAGCGAGATGCTGCCCGGCGGCTGCTGCGCGTAGGCCTCCCCGATGAAGTGCGCGTGCTCCAGCGGGCTGCTCGGGACCCGGTGCCGGTACATGAACGTGTCCGTCTCGCCGGCGTCCATTCGCGCGAAGACCTCGGCGTCCTCAGCCTCCATCGCCCGCAGGTAGACGCGCTCGCCGGCCAGGACGGGATTACGCATCGCGCACCACCCAGCGCGGGTTCAGCGCCTGATAGATCAGGCAGTCCACGCGTCCGTCGGGACGGCCGAACCACTCCCGGAGCGTGGCGTTGCGCACCATGCCGGCGGCCTCGGCCGCCGCGACCGTGCGCGGCTGGTCCGCCGGCAGCTCGGCGGTGACGACCATCACCTCGGTCTCGTCCCGGAGCCAGTGGACCAGCAGGCCGAGCGCCTCACCCCGGAGGGCGTCCGCGTCGTCGCGCCAGGGCGCCATCCAGAACGTGAGCGCGCACGTGCGCACCCGGTCGCGGCTGATGAGCCGGACGCTGCCGACGACCTCGTCGTCGTCGCACCGCGCGATGGCCAGACGCCGCTCCCCCCGCCGCCACTGGTCCGAGTGCTCCGCCTTGAGGGCCTTCTCGGCGCGGCTGGCGTTGACCGGGAACGTCTCGTCGAGCCACGCCGCGCCGCGTTCCTTGTCGGCCTCCACCATGGCGCGGAGGTACACGCTGGCGCCGCGCAGGTAGGCCGGGCGAAGATCCTGGATACCCATACGTCAGCGCGCCAGCATAGCACTGTGGGGAACTGGCCGAGCGGTGCCGGAGGGCCTCAGGGCGCCTGGGGCAGCCTGGCCCGGCCCCTCGGGACGGCAGGCGCGGAGGGCGGGGGCACGACCGGTCCGATGTCGCCGTCGGGCGCCTCGTCGAGGTCCACGATCACGGGCGCGTGGTCGCTCGGCCCGCTGCCCTTGCGGGCCTGCCGGTCCACCCAGGCGGCGCGCACGCGGCCGGCCACCGGCCGCGTGGCCAGCACCAGGTCGATCCGCATCCCCATGTCCTGGTGGAACATCCCGGCCCGGTAGTCCCAGTAGGTGAAGATCCGGGACTCGGGCCACCGCTCCCGGACCAGGTCGTGGAGGCCGCGGGCCTCGAGGTCGGCCAGGGCGGACCGCTCGGCCGGCGTCACGTGGGTCTGGCCGACGTAGGCGTCGGGGTCGAAGACGTCGGCGTCGGTGGGGGCGATGTTCATGTCGCCGAGGACCATCGTGGCGTCCGGGCCGGCGCTCACCACCTGGCCGAGCGCGGCGAGCCACGCCAGCTTGTACCGGTAGTGGTCGGAGTCGGGGACGCGGCCGTTGGGCACGTACACGGAGTGGAGCCGGACGCCGGCGCAGGTCGCGGCCACCGCCCGGGCCTCCTGGTGCGGGAAGCCGGGGCCGCCCGGGATCCCGATGACGACGTCGTCCAGGCCGACGCGGGACAGGATCGCCACCCCGTTCCACTGCGCCTCGCCGTGGTGGGCGACGGCGTAGCCGCGCCGGGCCAGCTCCTCGCCGAGCAGCTCGGTGAACGCGTCGTCGGCGAGCTTGGTCTCCTGGAGACAGACGACGTCCGGCCGCCGCTGCTCCAGCCAGGGCAGCAGCCGCGGCAGGCGCTGCTTCACCGAGTTCACGTTCCAGGTGGCGACCCGCATCGGACCAACGGTAGCGGGTGGGAGGTGGTGGCCGGGCGTCGGCCGTCCGCCGACACCGAGTCGTACCTCAGAGAGGTTGAACCGCTGCCGGTTCAACGTCTGGAACGCTGCCTGAGGGGTAGAACCGGCAGCGGTTGCACCTCTCGGCCGCCGGCCGGCGGTGGATACTTGACACCCGTGTCGTCCGCGCGGCAGCGAGTGCTCTCGCCGCAGCTCCTCCTGCTCATGCTGGCGGGCGCGCTGGGCACGTTCGCGTACGGCATGGCGCTGCCGGTCCTGCCGCTGGCCGTCACCGCCGCCACCCACGACCAGGCCACCGCCGGGCTCGTGACCGGCGTCGTGTCGGCGCTGACCATCGCGATGGAGCTGCTGTCGCCCAACGTCCTCCACCGATTCCGCGTCCGCGACGTGCTGGTGGCGGCGGCGCTGGTCCAGCTGGTGGCGATGGCGGGCTTCGCGGCGGTCCGGACGCTGCCCGCGATGCTGGCCTGGGGCGCGCTCACCGGCGCCGGCTTCGGCGCCTTCGTGACGGTGGTGGTCGTGGCCGTCGCCGCGCTGGTGCCGCCCGGCCGCACCGGCGAGGCGATCGGGTACTTCGGTCTCGGCGTGGCGGCGCCCACGATCCTCGGCCCGCCCCTGGCGTTCGCCCTGCTGGACGGGCGCGGCGCGGGCGCCGTGTTCGCGGCCGGCGCGCTGGCGTGCGCCGCCGGCGGGGTGACCAGCGCGTTCCTCCGGGTGCCGGCGGCCCGGCCGGCCGCGGCCGGGTCCGGCGGCGTGGTGGCGGCCGTCCGCAGCCCGGGCGTGGCGCCGGTCCTCCTCAGCCTCGCGTGCACGACGCTGACGTACGGCGCGGCGATCAGCTTCACGCCCCTGCTGCTGGGCACGTCGGGTCCGGCCTCGGCCGCGGTCTACCTGCCCGTCTTCGCGGTGGCGCGGATGCTCGCCCGGACGGCGGCCGGGCGCGCCGTGGACCGCGTCGGCGAGCCCCGGCTGGCCGTGCCCAGCCTGGCGGTGGGCGCGGGCGCGTTCGCGCTGCTCCAGGTCCACGCGGCGCCGGCGATCGTGATCTCGGCCGCCGTCTCCGGCGCCGCGTTCGGCGTGGTGCAGACGGCCGCGTTCGTCGGCATGCTCCACCAGGCGGGCCCGGACCGGTCGGCGGGCGTGAGCGGCATCTGGAGCATGGCGATCGACGCCGGCATCGGCGGCGGCGCGCTGCTGATGGGCCCGGCGGCCGCCGCGCTCGGCCTGGCCGGCGCGTTCTGGCTGCTGCCGGCGCTGTTCGCGCTCGCGTTCGTCGTCCGCCTGCCCACCGCCGCCGCCGGCCTGCCTACCATGGGGTGGTTCCCGGAGGGCGGGTTTCGGAGGGCGGTGATGGACGTGCAGGTGGCGGAACGGAACGGGTTGGCGCCGGGCACCCCCGAGCTGCGGTCGGTCGGGCCGCTGGCGTTCGGGCCCGACGGCGTGCTGTTCGTGGCCGACAACGTGAGCGCGAGCGTGTTCGCGATCGCCCTCGACGACGACGCCCCGGGCGAGGCCGGCGGGCCGATCGACATCGACCGGCTCGACACCCGCCTGGCCGCCCTGCTCGGGTGCGCGCGAGACGACGTCGTGGTCCGCGACCTGGCGGTCCACCCGGTCTCGCGGGCGGCGTATCTCTCGGTGATGCGCGGCCACGGCGCCGGCGCGGTGCCCCTGCTGGTCCGGGCCGGCCACGACGGGTCCCTCACGGAGGTGTCGCTGAGCGGCGTCCCGTTCGCCCGCGCGGCGATCGAGAACGCGCCCGGCGAGGACGACGAGCGGCAGGTCCTGCGGCTCGCCGAGGGCGCCGAGCCGTTCGAGGAGCTCGAGGTCCGGGGCATCAAGCTGCGCATCGCCCGCGACCGGATGCGCTCGGTGACGGTGACCGACCTGGCGTACGCGGACGGCACCCTCCTGGTGGCCGGCGCCTCCAACGAGGAGTTCGTCTCGTGCCTGCGCCGGATCCCGTTCCCGTTCGGCGGCGCGGCCCGGTCCAACTCGCTCGAGATCTTCCACGTCTCGCACGGCAAGTACGAGACGGAGGCGCCGGTCAGGACCCTGGTCCCGTACGGTGCCGGCGACGTCCTCGCCAGCTACACGTGCACCCCGGTCGTCCACTTCTCGCTGGCCGAGGCCGAGCCTGGCGCCCACGTCATGGGCCGCACGGTGGCCGAGCTCGGCGCGATGAACACGCCGCTCGACATGGTCTCGTACCGCCACGACGGCCAGGACTACCTGCTGGTGGCCAACAACCGGCACCCGCTGTTCAAGCTGGCCTGCGCCGACATCGAGGGCCAGGCCGGGCTGACCGACCAGCAGAGCGGGTTCGGCGTGCCGCGCCAGGACGTGCCGCTGGACGGCGTGGTCCGGATGGCGGTCCGCGGCGACGGCGAGGTGCTGATGCTGCGGCGGGACGGGGACGGCCACCTGCACCTGCGCTCCCACGCCACCGACGGGCTCTGACGGGGCGTCCCGGCTCCGGCTGAGCCCGCGCCTGCGGAACGGCCGGCCGTGCCTGCACGCGGCCGGCTGGACCGCGGGCGAGCTCGAGCGGCTGCGCTCGGAGGGGCCGGATCGGGTGCTGGCGGTGCTGCCCAGCGAGCTGGTCGCGGCGGTTGGCCGGGTCGCCGGGCTGCCGTGGTCGGCGGGGCGGTTCGAGCTGGCCGGCGACGAGGTCTGGTTCACGCCGCGGCACCCGTTCCCGCCCGGGCTGCGGTTCTCGCTGCTGTGGACGGGGGGCGGGCCGGGCGTTGCCGTCGAGCTGGGCTCGGCGGAGCCGGTGGCCGGCGGCGCCGAGCCGGTCACGTCGGTGCTCGAGATCCACCCCACGGCCCCGGAGATCCCGCACAACAACCTGAAGCTGTACGTCCACTTCAGCGGCCCGATGAGCGAGGGCCTGGCGGACGGCGCGGTGCGCGTCCTCGACGCGGCTACGGGCGTGGTCCCGGAGGGCGCGTTCCTGCCGATGGAGCCCGAGCTGTGGGACCCGGCCCGGCGCCGGCTGACGGTGCTGTTCGACCCCGGCCGGATCAAGCGCGGCCTGCGCCCGCACGAGGAGCTGGGCTACCCGCTGCGGCCGGGCCGGGACGTGGTGGTGGTCGTGGACGAGGCGTTCCGCGACGCGGCGGGCCGGCCGCTGGCGGCGCCGGCGCGCCGGCGCTACCGGGTGGGGCCGGCCGAGCGCCGGCGGGTCTCTCCCGGCCTGTGGCGCTGGACGTGGCCGTCCGGCCCGGACGCGCCGCTGCGGGTCGCGTTCGACCGGCCGCTCGACCACGCGCTGCTCCGGCGCTGCCTCCGCCTGCTCGACGGCGACGGCGCGCCCGTGCCGGCAGCGATCGAGGTGGCGCCGGGCGAGGGGGCCGCGAGCCTCCGGCCGGCGGTCCCGTGGGCGCCGGGCGGGCGGTACCGGGTGGCGATCGACCCCCGCCTGGAGGACCTGGCCGGCAACTCGCTGCACCGCGTGTTCGACCGCGACCTGGAGCGCCCGGAGGACGCCCCGGCGCCCCGCGAGGACCACGTCCTGGACGTCATCTGCGACTGGTGAGGCGGCCCGCGGCCGCGCGCGGACCGTGTCGCGGTATCATCGAATGGCTATGCACAGCATCACCATCCGGTTCCCCGATGAGGTGGCCGCGGAGGCCAGATCGGAGAGTGAGGCGAACGGCGAGTCGATCAACCAGTTCGTCGTGGAGGCGGTGACGGCCGCGATCGCCAAGCGGCGCGCCCGGCGCGCCCTGGCGCGGATGGCGCAGCGCCGCGACCGTATGACCGCGACCGGCCGGGTGGCGGCACCATCCGAGCCCACGATCCGGCAGCTCCGCGAGGGCACCGGCAGGCGTGACTGACGTCGTCTGCCTCGATGCCGGCGTGTGGGTCAAGGCACTTGCCGCCGAGGAGCTGAGCGAAGAAGCGGCGCTGGTCGTCGCCGACTCGATAAGCAACGGGCGCCTCGTCGCGCCCGCGTTCTGCTGGGCCGAGGTGGGCTCGGTGCTCCGTAAGAAGGTGCGGGCTCAGAACCTGAGTGACGAGGAAGCCGCCAGCGCGTGGGCGGACTTCCAGGCCATGCCGATCACCTTCATCGACACTGCGCGGCTCCGGAGCCGCGCCTGGGACATGGCCGAGCGGTACAGGCAGCCGACGCTCTACGACAGTGCGTACCTGGCCTGCACCGAGGTGGTGGAGGGCTCGTCGCGGACGTTCTGGACCGCCGACGAGGCGTTGCTGGCGGCGCTGGGGCCTCGACGCCCCGCGTACGTCCGCCACCTGAGAGAGGCGCCGCGACCAGGGAACAGCGCCAAGTAGCCGGCCGCCCGGCGTAACGCCGCGCCGCCCTCATCCGTGCAAAGATGCGATGAGGATGCGTCTGTGCTCGAGACGCTGGTGGCCGCGGAGCCTGTTCGGCAGGATCGCGGTGATCACCGGGGCTGTGTTCATCGGGATCCCGGCCGCCGCCGTCGTGCTCGTCGTCCTGATCGGCCTGGCCGGGGCGCTCGCGGGACTGTTCCTCGGGTTCGGGTGGCCGTTCCTGCTCGGGTTCGGCATCTACAAGCTCGCGACCAGCCAGCGGCGCATGGCGGCAGTGCCGGTGGGCGCCGGTCCGGGCCCGACCTGGGCACCGCCACGGCCGCGGCCGGCGGCGCCGGTCCCGCCGCCGCCGCCGGACCCGTTCGCCCGGCTGCCCCAGGACGTGCGCGAGGTGGCCGACCGCATCCACGCCAAGGCCTCGTCGCTCCTCCAGCAGACCGACCGGTTCCCGCCCGGCAGCCGCAACCACCACCTGGTCCAGCGCACCCTGCACGAGTACCTGCCCTGGACCCTGCACTCGTACCTGTCGATCCCGCCCGGCTCGGACGACGTCGTGGCGGCGCCGGACGGCCGGACCACGATCCAGGTCCTGCGCGACCAGCTCGTCCTGCTGGAGTCCCGCCTGGACGAGGTGACGAACGACCTCTGGCAGGCCGACGTGCAGCGCCTCCTGGCCAACGAGCGGTTCCTCGAGGAGCACTTCGGCCGCCGCGAGTCGGACGAGCTGCGCATCCCCTGAGGGGCGGCCGCTCGTAGCCTTCGCCGGGTGGAGGTGTCACATGACGACGATCTACCTGGCGCTGGATGAGGGGCTGCTCGTCGTGCGCGGCGGGGACGCCGCGGCGCGCCTGGACGGGCGGGCGCCGCGGTGCCTGGCCGCCGATCCGGCCCATCCCGAGCGCGTCTGGTGCGGCACGGAGGACGCCGGGCTCTGGCGCAGCGACGACGCCGGCACGTCGTGGACGCAGGTCGGCGACGAGCTCGCCGCCCTGTCCGTCAGCGCCGTCGCCGTGGCCCCGGACCGGCGGACGGTGTGGGCCGGCATCGATCCGAGCGCCCTGTGGCGGTCGGAGGACGGCGGCGGGCGCTGGGAGGCCCTGACGGCGCTGAACGCCCTGCC
>Ga0070717_10003929_pt1 | contig 10695 bp, 7 predicted proteins | sample LARL113metaG_FD_71366 | JGI IMG/M metagenome (GOLD analysis project Ga0070717, IMG submission 71366) | Corn, switchgrass and miscanthus rhizosphere microbial communities from Kellogg Biological Station, Michigan, USA - LAR L11-3 metaG | ecosystem: Host-associated > Plants > Roots > Rhizosphere ... | reverse complement strand
GATCAGTCCCTCGGCAGGCCGGGCACCGCCGTCAGTACGTTATGGGTGGGGTCACGGCGCCTGGGTGCCGCATCGCCCACGCGGCGACCGAGTCGTTCCGCACCGCATGCCACAGCGTCGCGCACTCCCCCGAGTTCAGGAGCACGACGCTCTGCTCGCCACGCCAGCCGAGTCCAGTCCACGGCGCGGTCAGGAAACTCACATCACTGCTGCGCAGCCTGCTCAACTGCAGCACCAGCGTACGCATCGCAGAGTTGGTGAATGTACTGTCCACACTCAGCGCGCCGGTGAACGCGTCGATGAGGTGATACATCTCGATAGGGTTGCTCAGGACGCCCGCCGAGGCCACGCGGGTGAGGATCGCGCGGATCAGGTTCTGCTGCCGCTGGATCCGGCTCAGGTCACCCAGCGGCAGGCCGTCGCGCTGCCGCACGAAAGCCATGGCGCTGGCCGCTGTCAGGTCGTTGAGCCCCTGCCGGAAATTCACGCTTCCGCTGCTGGTCGGTCGCGCCACTTGAACGTCGACCCCGCCGAGCGCCTGCACCAGGCTCTCGAAACCTCGGAAATCGATGACCGCATAGTGATTGATGAACACGTCGGTGAGGTGCTCGACAGTCCTGATCATCAGGGATGGGCCACCGAGCGAAAAGGCGGCGTTGATCTTCATCATGCCATGACCAGGCACATCGACCCAGGAATCGCGCGGAATCGAAATGAACGCGGCTCGCTTCCGGTCCGCGCTGATATGCACCAGCATGAGGACGTCGCTGCGTTGTTCGCCAGGCTGGAACGGCAGCTGCTGTCCATTGCTGCCCGTTGTCTGCTCATTCGACCGAAGGTCAGATCCGGCGAGGAGGATAGTCATGCTACTCCGGGTCGCCGCGGGCATTATGGGCCGGCTCGACCTGGCGAGGCCCTGAAACACGTGCGGGATGCGCCGGACATTTCCGGTCAGCTGATTGGTGACGAGGTAGATGCCTCCGACGGCCCCGACGAACACGGCCAGAACCGACACAATGGAAATGATCGCGGCGCGCCTGCCGCGTCTGCGTCGCCTGTCACCGCGATCGGGCTCGCGATCGGGCTGTGGATCTGCGGGGTCCTGCCCGTCCGCGGAGTACTCGGGCCGACCTGGATCCGCGGGGTCCTGCCCGTCCGCGGAGTACTCGGGCCGACCTGGATCCGCGGGGTCCTGCCCGTCCGCGGAGTACTCGGGCTGGTCTGGGCCGTGTGCCTCGTGAGTGCCGGACATCTTCGCTTACCCCCTCGTGTCTGACCGTCGTGAACTCAGCAGGGTGCCCCTCCCCCGTTGCCCCGGTCGAATCATGTAGATGGCACGTCGTGTTGGTTCGATTACAAAATGTAAGGTACCCCGGACGGGAACTCTGACGCCATGCGGGCTGCCCGTCCCGAAGCCGACGGCCCGGGCTGGCTCGTGCCGGTCGGGTCAGCTGGACGCCCAAGCGCTTGTTTCGCCTCAGTCACCCGAGGGCTTCCCGGACGCAGGACACGATCCGGTCGATATCGTCGCCGCTCAATCCCGGGTGCACGGGCAGCGAGAGGACCTGCCGTGCCGCTCGTCCGGCCCGGGGCGTCTCGTCGCGTGCCACCTGTGGATTGTCCCGGTAACAGGGATAGTCGTAGACAAGCTTCGGGTAGTAAGCCCTGGCGTCGATTCCCGCGACGTTCAGGCATGAACTCAGCTGGTCCCGGTCCACGCGGGCGTCCGGGGTCACTTGGACCGTGTACTGGTGCCAGGCATGGAGCCGGCCGGCGGGCACCGGGGGAAGCACCAAGCCACAAAGGCCGGCGAGGCCGGCTGACAGCAAGGCCGCGTTGCGATTCCTGGCTGCGGCCAGGCCAGGAAGCCTGGCCAGTTGTGTGGTCGCGATCGCAGCCTGCAGGTCGGTCAGCCGGTAGTTGTAGCCCGGCATCGAATACTCATACCGCTCACGCATGCCATGGTTGCGCAGCAACCGGAGCCGGACGGCGATCCCGTCGTCGTCGGTCGTCACGATCCCGCCCTCGCCGCAGGTGATGTTCTTCGTCGCGTACAGGGAGAATGCGGCGGTGCCGAACGAGCCGACCGAAGCCTGCGCCACCCTCGCGCCCGGTGCCTGCGCGGCATCCTCGATGATCACCAGCTCATGCACGCGTGCGATGTCGCGGATCTGCGACATCGCAGCGGGCAGGCCGTAGAGGTGAACCGGCATGAGCACCCTGGTCCGCGGCGTCACCAGCCTGGCCACCAGCGACGGATCGAGCGTCAGGTCGTCGCCAATATCGGCGAACCTGGCCGTCGCGCCGACCTCCAGGATGGCGTTGAGAGTGGCCACGAACGTCAGGGGTGCGGTGATCACCTCATCACCTGGGCCGACGCGGTGCGCCCGCAGCGCTGCCACCAGAGCGGCCGTCCCGCTGCTCACCGCGACCGCATGTGCGGCCTCATGCGTGCGGGCGAACGAGCGCTCCAGTTCCGCAACCCGCTCGCCGCCAGCCAGATTGCCGGACCGCAGCACGCCAAGCACCGCATCCTGCTCCTCGGTGCCCATCACCACCTTGGCGAGCGGAATGCGCCGCGACTGACGCGACCGGCCCGTTTCGATCACGGCGGCGGGGCGGGCAACCGAGGCGCACGACGCCATCTGCGGCCCCCCGTCACTGGAAAGCGGTCAACGTCGCCGACGTGCGCGCCGGCCAGTCCCACTGGCCGCTGCGCGAAGGCCGCCGGCGCGCCGCACAGCGCATCAAGGACATCACGCACCGCACCCTGGATGACGCGGGCACAGCTGACGAAGGCCGCGCTGGTCGCGGCGGGGTCGGCGATCTCATCCTCGGTGGGGTCAACGTATGGAACCCGGCCGCGCTGCCGCGCTATCCCGGCGACCACGCTCCGCGCCCGGCCAACCGGGTCACCATCGGTATCCGGTGCCGGGGTGCAGGCGGCCAGGCGCGGGAATTCGCGGATCAGGTAGATCCGCCGCGAGACACGGGGCCTCATCGCCACCACCTGGTCCCGATGCTCCCGGCCAGCGGTCAGGATGAGGTCCGCCCTGTCGATGTCCGACACGGTGAGCGCGTGGCTGACGAAGCCGTCCCCGCTAACGCCGATCTGGCGCAGGGCGTCCGCGGTGTAAGGGTGGAGCGCAGACCCATGGAGGCCCGCGGTTCCGGCGCTAGCCACATGGAAACGTGCCGCGCTGGCGCCGAGCCTCACGTGCAGGCCCGCCACGCTGGCCCGCTCGGCGATTACTGACCGGCAGGCATTCGCCGTGCAGACGAACAGGATGCCAAAGCGCTCCGCGCCGGGACTCAAGGCATTGCCGCGGGGCTCGGCTGGGCTGGCTGGGCGGGCTGGGCCGACGCGTCGTCGGGTGGCAGGCCGCCGCCGCTCAGGGGGTCGCCAGGCGCCGCCTGATACCGCCGGTATCCATAGCCGTAGTCGGGATCCCGGCGCCCGGCCGGTGTCATGCTCAGGACGCTGCCCAGGACGGGAGTGCCCACCGCATCCAGGGCCTCAGTGGTCCGGCGCACCTGGTCGATCCGCGTCCGCCCGTACCGGCACAGAAGGATGGCACCGTCGCACACGGGCGCGGCGGCCAGTGTGTCCGCGAACGGCAGGACGGGCGGGAGGTCGACGAGCACCACGTCGTATTCGGCCCGGAACCGCTCGATCAGCTCACCCATCCGCCGGGAGCCGAGCAGGTCGCTGGGATTCGGGGCTGACGATCCGCTGGTGAGAACCGTGAACAGGCCGTCGCCCCAGTCCTGAATCGCGTCGCCGACGTCCGCCGTGCCAACGAGGACGCTCGTCAGCCCAGCTCCGTTAGGCAGGCCGAGGTACGCGGATGTCCGCGGCCGCCGCAGGTCGGCCTCGATCAGGATGACCCGCTTGGCGGACCGGGCCAGGGTGATCGCCAGGTTGCAGACGGTCGAGCTCTTGCCCTCCTCGGGAAGGGCGCTCGTGAACAGCAGCACCTTGTGCGGCAGGTCAACGTCGATGAACCGCAGGTTCGTGCCGATCTTGCGGAATGCCTCGACCCGGCGGCCGACCACTGCGCGGGGTTCGACCAGCGGAAACTTGCGGGCGTGGCTGTCGAACGGGATGGCGCCGATGACCGGCTTGCCATTGGTCGACTCAGCCAGCTGGGTGACCGACTTGATCGTGGTGTCGAGCGAGCGCCGGGCCGCCGCCAGCCCGATTCCCAGGAGCAGGCCAATGCCCAGCGCAATGCCGACATTCTTCACGGGCTTCGGCGAGACCGCCGACACGGGCAGCTCGGCAGGAGCCACGACGGTGACGTGAGTCGTGGGCGGCCCCCTGCCCGGCGGACGCTCAAGCAAAGAGACGACATTGACAAATTCGCTGCCGACGGCGCGGGCGATTCGTTGCGCCCGGCGCGCCGACGCGTCAGTCACCGTCGCCGTGACCAGCACCGTCTGCGGGATCGGATGGGATCTGATCTCAGTGGACAACTCGCCAGGCGCCACGGGCAGGCCGAGTTTGCGGACGACATACCGGGCCAGCAGGGGGCCGGTGAGCAGGTCGGCGAATGACTGCACCTCCTGCTGCGAGAGCAGAGAACCCTCGTACGCACTAGCCGGGTCGTTGGCCGCCTTGGCTTGGGCCGCCACGTAGAACGTCACGCTTGAGGAATAAAGCGGCGTCATCCGGGCCGTGAATGCCGCGCTGCCGCCGGCTGCGAGCACTGTGACAAGGGTTATCAACTTCCAGTGATCCCGTAGCAAATGGAAGAAATTACGCAGATCCACGGCAGCCCGGCCCCCATGTCGGCAATATCACACACTGATGACGAGATGTGTCTTCCCAATCACAGAGGGTAATACACAGCCGGGGCCGAGGAGCTGGCGGGACGGGTCCAGCGCCATTGCGGCGCTGGCCGGGGACGGGGGATCGGGTGGCTCACGAGGCGTCACGTGATCGTGCGCAAAGTCCACCAGCACAGCGTGCCTTCGTAACACGGCGGTGGTGGCGGATAGCTGTGGAGGCTGGCTGCGATGCTGCCGCCTGGCTCTGCGGGCTGCTGGGAGCCGCCGTGCTCGTTGACGACGCACCGGATACCGGCGTCTTGCCGTCGTCGCTCTGGCGGGCGGCGCTGGCCGGATGCCTGGTGCCCTTCGCCTGCGGGCTCTTCGCTGGGCTGTACCGAGGCCGCTACCAGCGGGGAAGCTTCGACGAGGTCGCTGGCGTGGGCGTGGCGGCGTGCGCCACCGCCCTGGCCTTGATCGCGGCGGGAAGCTGGCTCGTGCCCGGCCAGCGGGCACCACTCGACACGGTGGCGGGCGGCGCGCTCTTCGCCGTGCCCGCCATGCTCGGCGCGAGGTATGTGGCGTTCGCTACCCGGCAGCGCTCCCGGGCCTCCGCCCGGTCCGCCGTCAAGATCATTATCTTCGGGGCTGGCAGTGCGGGCAGCCAGCTTGCTCACCGGCTGGCCGGGCAGCCTGGCTCCGAATACCGGCCAGTGGCGATGCTGGACGACGACCCGGCGAAGCGGCGGCTGCGGATCCGCGGTATCCCCGTCCTCGGCGATCGCACCCGGATGGCGGAGGCGGCGGCCAAGACCGGCGCGACCGTGCTCGTGATCGCCATTGCCCGGGCGGGCGGCCCGGTGATCCGTGACCTCACCGCGGCCGCCGAGAGCTGCGGGCTGGTGCCCAAGGTCATCCCGTCGGTGCGTGAGCTGCTGACCGGCGGTGCGCACATTGAGGGCGTCCGGGACCCCAGGATCAGCGACCTGCTCGGCCGCCGTCCCGTTGAGACCGACGTGGCGGCGGTCGCCGACAAGTTCGCGGGCAAGCGGATCCTGGTCACCGGCGCTGGCGGGTCCATCGGCTCCGAGCTGAGCCGGCAGCTGCACCGGTTCCACCCAGCGGAATTGATCATGCTGGACCACGACGAGTCCGCGTTGCACGCCATTCAGCTCGCACTGCACGGCCGTGCTCTCCTCGACTCCGATGAGGCGGCGCTGGCCGATATCCGGGACGCGCACCGCATCCGCGAGGTGTTCGAGCGATTCCGGCCGGAGATCGTCTTCCACGCCGCCGCGCTCAAACACCTGCCGCTGCTGGAGCGCTTTCCCGCTGAGGCACTGAAAAGCAACGTCTGGGGTTCTCTCACGGTGCTGGAGGCGGCCGCGGCGTACGACGTCGAGTCGTTCGTGAACATCTCGACGGACAAGGCAGCGGACCCGGCGAGCGTCCTGGGCTACTCCAAACGGATCGCGGAGCGACTCACCGCCCACATGGCCAGCGAAGCAGCCGGGACCTACCTAAGCGTGCGCTTCGGTAATGTGCTCGGCAGCCGCGGATCCGTCCTCACCGCCCTGTCTGCGCAGGTCGCGGCAGGTGGCCCGATTACCGTGACGCATCCTGAGGTCAGCCGTTACTTCATGACCGCGGACGAGGCGGTCCAGTTGGTCCTCCAAGCCTCCGTCATCGGGCACGGTGGCGAGGCGCTGGTACTGGATATGGGGGAACAGGTACGGATCGCCGACATCGCACGGCGCCTGGCGGCGGGCACGGCGCGCGAGATCGACATCATCTACACGGGCCTGCGGCCTGGCGAGAAGCTGGCCGAGGATCTGCTTGGGCGTGGCGAGCCAGACGAACGGCCACACCACCCGCTTATCCGGCACGTCCGTGTACCGCCGCTGTCCCCTGGCCAGATCGCCGATCTCGATCCACGGACAAGCGCCGACGACCTGCGGGCGGCCCTCGCGAGCTGCGCCGGAAGCGTTCGGCCGGACGCCGCGCCGACAGGTGCCCGGCAGTGCTTAACCGCATCCGGGTCGTATCCGGGAGCCGGTTCGTACCCCGCGGCAGCGACGGCAGCAGGCCCCGGCCCGCCACGCGGGCCTGCGACCAGCGCCGTGCGGCAGATCACGGGAATCCATCGCGGTACGCCGGGAAACGCCTGCTCGACCTGGCCCTGCTGTGCCTCGCGGCGCTGCCCGCGGCCGTGCTGGCCGGGGCTGGCGCGGCGGCGATCTGGCTGGACGATGGCCGGCCCATCCTGTTCCGCCAGGTACGCGCCGGACGCGACGGGCAGCCATTTGTGCTGCTCAAACTCCGGACGATGCGGCATCGTGACCAGGCTCGCCACGTCTTCCCCGAGGCGGGGGGTCTCACCCGGGTCGGCCGCCTGCTGCGCCGCATGTCGATCGACGAACTCCCCCAGCTGATCAACGTGGCACGCGGCGAGATGAGCCTGGTCGGGCCGCGGCCCACGCTGCCCTACCAGGTCCAGCGGTACGACTCCCGGCAGCGGAGCCGACTGTCCGTGCTACCCGGGCTGACCGGCCTGGCCCAGGTGCACGGTCGTAACCGGATGAGCTGGCCCGAGCGCATCGAGTGGGATCTTACGTACGTCGAGAACCAGAGTCTCTGGCTCGACTTGGCCATACTCCTCAGCACCGTGCGGACGGTGCTTAATGGTGACGGGGTGGGTGGCCACCCGCGCCGTGACCCCATTGCGCAAGAGGAAGGCCCGCCGCGCCCGATGCCGGGAATCCCGCCACGCATCCGGCTGGCAAAGCCTGACATCGGAGAGGAGGAAGTCGACGCGGTACGCGAGGTGCTCACCAGCGGGATGCTCACCGGCGGCCCGCAGAACGCCGCATTTGAGCGCGAATTCGCCTGCCGGCATGGAGCCATCCACGGGGTAACCTTCGCCAGCGGGACCGCGGCCCTCGCGGCCATGCTGCTGGCCGAGGGCATCGGACCAGGCGACGAGGTGATCGTCCCGTCCATGACCTTCGTATCGACCGCGACGTCCGTATGCCATGTGGGCGCGACCCCGGTCTTCGCGGACATCGATCCACGATCGTTCAATCTCGATCCTGGTGTCATACCGCGACTCATCACCCCGCGGACTCGTGCCGTCATGACCGTGCACTACGCGGGCCAGCCGGGAGAACTCGACGCGCTGCTCGACGTGTGCGCGGACAACGGCCTCGCGCTGCTTGAGGACGCCGCGGAGGCGGCGGGGGCGGAATATCGGGGCGCGCCAGTCGGGACTTTCGGCACGTCCGCGATGTTCAGTTTCACTCCCACGAAGAACATCACCACCGGCGAAGGCGGCGTTGTCCTCACCGGGGACGCGGAAACGGCCGACAAGCTCCGCCTGCTACGCAACCACGGGCAGCGGCGGACGTATGAGCACGCGCTCATCGGCTACAACTGGCGCCTCACCGAAATGCAGGCAGCCATCGGCCGGGTCCAACTGCGCAAGCTCGACACGATCCTGGCGCGCAAACGCGCCAACGCCGCCTGGATGAGCGATCGCCTGGAACACGTACCGGGGATCACGCCGCCGTATCAGGCGCCGCATGCCCGCTCCACGCACATGCTCTACACCTGCCTGGTGCACACTGGCCGCGACGCGGTCCTCGATTTCCTCCTCAGCCGTGGCATCGAGGCACGCATCTATTTCCCGCCAGCGCACCGGCAGCCGATCTTCGCCAGCCAGCTAGCGCACCTTCCCGTCACCGAGGAGGCCGCCGGGAAGATGCTCTCGATTCCGATGCACTCCCGGCTCACACCGGAGGAACTCATGGATATCGCCGACACCGTCGAGGAAGCGGTCGGCCAGGCCAGGACCGGCCGGTGAGCCCGCTGCGGGCGGGCGTCATCGGCCTGGGCACGATGGGACGTCATCATGTCAGGGTGCTGAGCGAGCTGCCCGGCGTCGAGCTTGTCGGTGCGGCAGACCCGAGCCCGGCCGCCCGCAGCGCGGCCGGGGGCGTTGCGGCGACCGCCGACCTCGACGAATTGCTCGCGCTCGGCCCCGATATGTGCGTCGTGGCCGCGCCCACGCTGGCGCACGCCGAGATCGGGCTGCGGCTGGCCGCCGCGGGCGTGCACACCCTGATAGAGAAACCTCTGGCGCACAACGTGCCGAGCGCGCTGCTGCTGGCCAAGACGTTCGAGGAGCAGGGACTTGTCAGCTGCGTCGGCCACATCGAGCGGTACAACTCGGCGCTGCGGGCCATGCGCCTGCGGCTGAGCCAGGGTGAGCTGGGCGCCGTCTTCCAAGTTGCGACGCGCCGCCAGGGACCCTTCCCGGCGCGGATCCGCGATGTGGGGGTGGTGATGGACCTGGCCACCCACGACATTGATCTGACCCGGTGGGTGACGGGCTCCCGCTATCTCAAGGTGTCCGCGTTCACCGCTCGCCCGAGCGGCAGGCCGCACGAGGATCTCGTCGCGGTCACCGGGCTGCTCCGCGATGGCACGATCACCAGTCACCTGGTGAACTGGCTGTCTTCGATGAAGGAGCGGGTCATCACGGTGACCGGGGAGCGCGGGTGCTTGCGCGCCGACGCGCTCACCAGCGAACTGTGGTTCCAGCGCAACGGAGCGATCACCTCGGACGGGCCGCGGGACCACCCCTTCCGCAACGCGTCCGAGGGCGACCTGATCCGCTTTGCCGTCGCCCGGCGCGAGGCTCTCCGCCTGGAACTGGAGAACTTCCGCGATGCCGTCCTCGGCAAGCCCGCGGATATCGTGACCATGCGGCAGGGCGTCGAAGCGGTAGAGGTAGCTGACGCCGTGCTCGCCGCGTCCTACGCGGGCACCCCGGTGAATTCCGTCACCGACGGCGTTCCCGAGCCCGGCCCTTCGCCAGCTCCTGAACGCGCCATCGGGCAGCGGGTGCCGACGTGAGCGCCAGGGTGACCGTGGTCGGACTCGGCAAGATCGGTCTGCCGCTTGCCGTCCAGATCGCGGGAAAGGGGTTCCGCGTCTGGGGCGCTGACACCAGTCCCGACGTGGCCGGACACGTCTGCGGGGGTCGGGTACCCTTCCCCGGCGAACCGGGCCTCGCCGGGCGGCTCAGCGACGTCGTCGCGGCCGGGCGGCTCACGGCGACCACGGATACCGCGGACGCGGTCTCCTCGAGTGACGTGGTGATCATTATCGTGCCGCTGGTCATGGGCGCATCGGGCCGGCCGGACTACGCATCCGTGGATGCCGCGACCGCCGCGGTCGCGTCAGGGCTGCGTCCCGGCACGCTGGTCAGCTACGAAACGACCCTGCCCGTACACACCACACGGCACCGGCTGGCGCCTGCCCTCGCCGCGGGCTGCGGTCTTCGCCCGGGAATGGACTTCGCGCTCTGCCACAGCCCGGAACGGGTCTCCAGTGGCCGGGTCTTCGCTGACCTGCGCCGCTACCCCAAGCTGGTTGGCGGCATCGACGTGGCCAGCGGCGAGAACGCCACGGCGTTCTACGAATCCATCCTGGACTTCGATGAGCGCCCCGACCTACCGCGCCGCAACGGTGTGTGGGATCTCGGCAGTGCCGAGGCGGCCGAGTTGGCCAAGCTGGCCGAGACCACCTACCGGGACGTCAACATCGCGCTGGCCAATGAGTTCGCCCGGTTCGCTGCGGCCGCCGGGCTCGACGCCTACCGGGTCATCGAGGCGGCCAACAGCCAGCCGTTCAGCCATATCCACCGGCCGGGCATCTCGGTCGGGGGGCACTGCATCCCCGTCTACCCGCACCTTTATCTAGCGGGCGACCCGGATGCGAGACTCCCGGCCATTGCCAGGGAGATCAACGACGCGGTACCGGGCGAGGCAGTGCGGCTGCTCGCGGGCATGACCGGAGGGCTGGCCCGCCTTCGTGTCGCGGTCCTCGGTGCCGCGTACCGGGCGGGGGTCAAGGAGACGGCGT
>Ga0070717_10003926_pt1 | contig 10703 bp, 20 predicted proteins | sample LARL113metaG_FD_71366 | JGI IMG/M metagenome (GOLD analysis project Ga0070717, IMG submission 71366) | Corn, switchgrass and miscanthus rhizosphere microbial communities from Kellogg Biological Station, Michigan, USA - LAR L11-3 metaG | ecosystem: Host-associated > Plants > Roots > Rhizosphere ... | reverse complement strand
ACAACGTCTTTAGATCGGTCTGAATAAAGCCCAAAGAATAAATTCAGTGCATTTTGATCGACTCGTTTTGGGAGTTTGACTGCGTTCACTTCGCTGATTTTCATGCTCATTAAAGCCGGTGCAATCTTCGCGGCGTAAACGTCCCCGACCCCGTAAATACAATCAAGTGCGTTGGTCACGGAAGCCAAAGTTGGAACACTTAAAGATTTCACGATGGCCAGATATTTTTGAACGTAATCGAGAGTCAGAAAATCAAATCCGCCGCGCACGACATAAGGAATCTTTGCTTGGCGTAAAAGAAATTGGAGTTGGCTAAACATCGGGCCTTTTACGCTGCGAGCGAGGACTGCAATTTCATCAAACGGGTAACGGCGCAAATCGTTTTGGATATTGGACATCAAAACGCCGAGTTGGTCCTGGCAAGTGTAGTGCTCGACATCGTGGCCGAAATCTTTGGTCGCTTTCAATTGCTGTTTTTCAAAAACGGTTCCGCCGACAAAGGCGTTGGCAAAATTAATGATATTGGCCGATGACCGATAATTTTCACTCAAGGTAAAAACTTTGTCGGCTTCTTCGGCTTTTTTATCGAACAATTCGGGGGCCGCTCCACGCCAAGCGTAGATGGATTGCTTTTGATCGCCGACGAACAAGGAATTCTTATTTGTCAAAAGCTCGGCAATGTCGTGTTGAACCACGGATAAATCCTGGGCCTCGTCGAAAATGACCCAGCGGAATTTTGTATTGTTCTCTTTTAATTCAGCGGCGAAATAATAAAGGATGTCATCGAAATCGAGATATGAATTTGCGAATTTGAATTTTTTGAAATGCCGGTAAATTGCTCTGACCGTTTCCAAATCTTCATCCGGTAATCCAAATTTTTTACCGGCTTCGGACCAATTGCAATTCCGGCTTCGTTTGTAGGCAATAATGTCGAAAAGGTCTGTGATAGGCTGGCAATTCTTTTGCTCAAGAATTGTGGTGGAACTTTTCTTTAAGAAAAAAGTACGCTCGGATTCGTCAAGGATGCGAAAATCCAAACCAAGTTCTTGAAGGTATTTAATTCCAAGCGCGTGACTTGTTCCAATCCAAAGGCCCTCAAGTTCTTTTTTCTTGAGTCCCAACTTTTTTCCGATGCGTTCTTTTAATTCGCCCCCGGCTTTATTGGTGAAAGTCGAACAGAAGATTCGATTCAATGGAATTCCGGCTTTGTGAAGTTTGGCGACAAATTCCACAAGCGAAAAAGTTTTACCGGAACCGGCTCCGGCTAGGACCGCGCATTTACCTTTTGCTTCACTGATTATGATTTGTTGTTCTGGATTAAGCCCCATTGATTTGCTCCTGACTAAATCGCCGTACAGACACGCTCGCTGATGAGAAAATTAATTCAGTCAGGGGTGAGTTATAAGGTTGGTCGTAAATGACTTCTAGGATTCCCGCGCCGACGATGAGCTTCGCGCATTCGGAACACGGCATACTGGTGCAGTAGATTTGAGCACCGCGAACGTAAATTCCACGCTTCGCGCATGACGCAATCGCGTTGGCTTCGGCATGAGCGCAAATGGCCTGGTCTAAGCTGGTGCCCGTGGGCGCGGGAACGCCCTGACATTTAGCGCGAGGACAGTCTTCGGTCTTGGCCCCTTTCGGAGCCGAATTCCAGCCTTCGGCCAAAAGGGTGTCTTTTTTAACGATTACAGCACCGACTTTGCGCGATTTACAGCGCGATTGTTCGGCAAAACGATAACAAATGTCAAACCAGAGCTTGTCGGGGTTCTTCATTCCTTATTTTACAGTTCTGCGGGAACAGCTTTTGGTGTTCGCGTAAATAATCGGGTAACTTTATGCGTGAATTGTTTTTTCGTGGATTCATCCAGAAAATTTAAAATCACCTTGTAGCAATCCGCTGGCGTGTCCAAACCTTGCCCGATCAAAGTTCTGCGGCTTTTTAATCGCGTGGTATAACCCACATCGTAATAGCCATGCACTCTGTCGAGAAAAAAGGTGCGCGTACCGATTTCATAAGTTTGATATTCTTCACGAACCATAAATCCCCCTATTCGTTTTCTTCGTCTACTTCTGTTTTCCATTCGTCGGCGATTCCGCAAATTTTCATGCCGAAGCGCAACTCCAACTCCATCATGGATTCATAAACCCAATGCCAGTCGTCGTTTGTTTGATCGACTAGAATTTCGAGAGTCATTTTTCTGGGTTCTTTAAACGTGGGTTCGGTGTCCGGTTGCAACGGAGTTTCACTTTTTCTAATTGGTGTGCCGTGCGAAGGCGTGGGTGTTGGCTTCATTATTCCTCGATGTCTTCGACGATGAGTTTCTTGGGCTGGTCGTCTTCTGGTCCAAAGAAAGCGTCACGCGCACGACGCGGTGAAACCGGCGATGAGCGGAGCTTGGTGTAATACTCCAAGGCTTCGGCACACCTCACAAGCCAATCCAAGTGTTCAACACTGATGTCATGGCCTTCAATTATGCAGCATTTAATTGAAACGATTTTGTCGTGTGGACTTAATTCCACCGGCTCGTCCAAAGAATCTAAAACTTCGTCCATTGATTTATTCGGCGTCTTCATTTAATTCCCGTATTTTATTGCGAAATGCTTTTTCCGATTGCTCGACTTTTTTTGTCATTTGCGAATCACGCACCATGTTTATAAAGTCATCGGTTACTTTTTTCAAAAATTCCTGATTTTCTTTTACTTCAATATCGAAAGTTTCACCTATTAAATATTGAAGTGCGGCCTTCATATCGTTTGGCGTCAGCCTGTGGCCTTCAAGTTTTGTTGTGTTGGTTAGGTGAAGTGCGCGGTGAGCCGCGTAGCGCAGCATTACCGCGACAATAATAACGTCAGCGGAATTTGACCATGAATCCGGCGTTAGCGCGACATTGGTTTCCGTGCGTAGACGCTCGTGCAGTTGTTCGGTCAGGTCGGCCAAAGATTCGAAAAACCAATTTCCATGAACTTTGATTTCTGCGGTCGAGGCTTCACAGTGGTCCTGCATCCACTTGTGGCGAGCGAAATTTAAAATATTATCGCTCACGATTTGTTTGCCATCGTTTCTTTGTAGCTAAATTTCAAGGTCAGAGCTTCGTCTATTGATACAAGCTCGTCGCTTTGTTTAACCAAAGCCGCGTTAAACATCCAAATATGTTTCGGGAGCTTGAGTTTTTTCAACAAAAACTGTTCGCCTAAATCAGTTAGTATCCAATAACCGCTTGTTCTTTTGTCTTCGTCGGTGTTGGGAATCATTTTCATAATACCCCAATAGGCACCAGTCGAAAAATTCCCACCATTCATATTGGCCGCGAATATTTTGTCCGACATTAACAGGTCTTTTACATGGAATTTTTTTCGGCCATACAGACTGTAAGCGCGTAGCAGACATACGCTAAGAGCCTTATTTAATTTTCTTTTGTAAACCTTGGCGAATTGAGTACAGCAAGGACAATGCACTCCCTGTAAAAGAGTTTCGCGAAGAACTTGTTTAACTTCGCCGAGAGTTTTGAAATCCTGATCGCTTTTAGGAATAATGATTTTTTCAATCTTATAACCAAATTCATTATCACGTTGTTTCCGGGTAACGTGATACATAGAATTATTTTTTAACTGTTTGAGTTCTTCGAAAATTTCTTCGGCATCTTTATTGAGTAGATGCGATAACCTTTTTAAAGTTCTCGTTTTTCCATCAGCAAAATTCGTTAATTCCATTATAGATCGCCACGGTCTTTGGCCTCAAAAAACGCATCCATTTGATACATTAAGGTTTCGCCGTTGTCCCCGTCGCCGCCTGTTTTCCAACAAAAATAATCTCCGTAAACTTTAAAATCAATTTCCGAAAGGAAAGCCATAAGTTCTTCGGACTTGGGGTGATGCTCAACTCCGTCACCCCAGCGGTCGAGATTATTTTCATTCACTATGATTTGTTCAAGGTTCGTCATTGGGCTTTTCCCATCGAAGGAGTTTTAGTCGGTTCAACTGATTCGAGTTTTTGTTTTCCTGTTTTGAGCATATCCTCGTAAATAAGTTTCTTTTGACGAAGGCAATCCAATTGACGCTCAATATTTTCGACCATTGTGCGTAGGAATTGCTGGTCGAGTAAATTCAGCTTTTCGTTCGCGTGTTTCATTTTCAATTCGTAAACCTCGTCTGTGATTTCAGTTTCCATTGAATTTATCTCCAAGTGTTGCCCAGACTGGCGTTTTAAATTTTGCTCGGACGGCGTAAACCACATCGAGCGCGTCTTCGGCGGCTTTGTGTGCGACTTTTTCGCGACCAAGCAAGGCCGAAATTTCTGTGAGGCTAGGAATCCGACCGAAGTCGGCATAGTACAAGGAGCCAACGTCGAGGACCATAAAATGAATATATTGGAACAGTTGTTTTAACTCAAAACTATGACGCCGCAAAAATGAGCGCATGAGTGGTACGTCAAAGACGGCGGCGTTTTTCCCGGCAATTGTGACCCATTGACGCGGCTTCTGTCCGTTGTTCGCGTCCCAGGCCATAGCTTTAACCGAGGCTTCTTTGAATAGGCGAATTAGATCGGTGAACGCCACTTCAACCGAGACGCCCCTGTGATCGACCATTGCTTGAAAAAGCCTGGCATTCATTTGAATTGCCTTTGGCTCCGCGTATTCAATTTCCTTCAAATTAATAATGTGATTTATGGCTTGCAAGCTATCAATCGTGCAAATGCCGTCATCAAGGACGGCCCCAAGCTCTAAGATTTCGGAACGGTCGGTATCCAAACCAGTAGTTTCTAAATCCAAAGAGATATAGGGCCTCAAGGTCATCACTGAGGTTGACCTTCTAAAATTTGGCGTTCGGTGCCGAGATTACGATTCAACGCATTTTCGGTCGAGAACTTTAAAGGAAACCGCGCTCTGAGTTTTGAAATATTTCGAAACATGATTTGTGCAAAAGATTGTCCCACAAGACGGCTGATAATCGCGCAGTACCAGAAACTATCGCCAACTTCTTCGGCCAGGTTAATTTTGTCGAGCGGCTTGTCTTGGAAAATGTGGCCTTCGAGTTGTTCGAGGATTTCACCGGCTTCCGTCGCCATGCCGATACCGGCGTGAAACAAACGAATATTTTCTTCGGAAAAGCGTTCCATCACATCGGAACGAAAAGCGCCGCCTGAGTTTCGGCTATGGATTTTTTCAAGGTCAACTTGCTTGCCGTAGAAAATATGTTTTTTAATTGAATCCAAATCTCTCAAGGCTTGTGTGGCCCGATCTAAAGTCGCAGCGATTACCATTAGGGTCGGTGTGGGTTCGTTATCCGGCGTACTTTGAATGCCGTCGTAGTTCGCCACGATTCGATTTGAAATTGCCGGAAAGTCGCACGATTCGGTGCGCTCGGATTCGCGTACATAAACTTCTGACTCCATCACATCGTCCATTATTTGCTCCCTTGTTTTAGTCGTTCCAGTTTTGCCAACCGAATCATTTCATCAATTTCGGTTTGAGTTAAAATAATCTCAACCTCGTCGATTTTATATTTAAGCACTATGCTCGCGTCAGACCGGCGCTTCTCGTAAATGTCGTCCCTGATTGCATTGTCGGCCATTCTTTTAGTTTCATAGTGGCCGATCAATGTCTGGTCGTCAGGGTCGTCCTCAAAGTAACGGATTACGCGATACTTCATTATTTTACAGTTTTGCGTATTCGCGCTTCAAAGCCTCGACAATCGGAATCGCGTGGGGCTGTTTTTCGAGCTTGGCCAGATTATATTTCCAAAAGGCATCCATATCGCCACCTTTGGCAATACATCGTGAGCGCCAATCGAAAAACATTGAAATGACTTCGTGAACCGGCATCAATTCACCGCGTTTGTCCCAATACTCCGCGTGGTGCGGGTTATTGTGAATGTGGTGCTGAATCGCATCGCCTTTCAAAGCCTTTTGATATTCAGGGTCGAAGCCGTCTTTCGCGGCTCGCAGGGAGTCACGGGAATCGACGAACGCTTCATATTCAAGGTCCGACCATTTGCTGGTGTCGTGCTCGATAGCCGAAGTTAAAATGCGATGAGTGAATTCAAGAACTTGCTTTTGAACAATTTGAAGATGCTCAATTTGGTCGCGGTTCCAGGCCATTAATTTTTCGGAAATCATCGGGGGACACCTTTCGCTTTGTGTACGTCAGCCATGCTTGCGGAAAAAACCAATCCAGATTCGGCGGCTTTACGTTCCTTGTGGTAATTGTCGTAAAGTTCTTTTGATTTGCCGGTGAGTTCCCATGACCCATAAATGGCCCAAATATTTATTTTGAAAACTTTCTGATCGCCAAATTTATCGAGTGGCATCGGTGCGATTGCATTTGCTCCAGCCGCAACAACCGTCATGGCATATTCAAGGTCAATGCTGTCGTCATCTTGTCCCACAACTTTGCCCATGACATCGCGATTGCCTAGCATAAACGAATAATTTTTATCTTCTTCATACGCCATTTGATTTCCGCCCATATAGAGGTTCAAAAATTTTCGACATTTCTTTTTTCTGTTCGTTGCGCATTGCTTTGTCGCGGTTGTAAATGTGACCGCAGGTTTCGCACCACGAGCACCATTCCGTGGTTCGGCGGTCAGGTGTTTCGTTTCCCAAAGGTTGAGTTATGCAGAAGCATTCATCTTTTTCCATTAGCCCAGCATTCCAATTAATTGTTCTTCGTTTAAAATCGACACTTCGAGTTTCTGCGCTTTTTCCAATTTGCTTCCGGCCTTTTCACCGCAAACCAAATAGTTTAAATTTTTGCTCACGCCACTTGCGATTTTTCCGCCCTTGTCGGTAATCATGCCTTCGATTTCGTGGCGCGGTTTGCTTAAGGTGCCGGTGATTAAAAAGGTTTTGCCACTGAGCTTTCCGGTCTTCGCGGCTTTCGGTTTTTCCAGTTCCAAGTGTTCTAGCAATGATTTAATAACGTCGGACTTCTTTTTCATCCACGTTAAAATCAAGTTGGCGCGAATGTCGCCTAGATTATCGACCGCCGCCAACTCATAGTGAGACATGGCCAGCATCTTTTCCAGGGTGTCATAACCGGCGCTGATTAAAAAGGCGAAAATGCTTTGGCCGATGTGTGGAATGTTTAAAGCACTCATAAATAAATCGAGCGGAATTTTTCTGTGCTTCTGGAATTCCAAAATGTTTTCGGCGGCGGCTTCTTTGACGCCTTCGAGTTTGCCAATCAACTGTTCGGGCTTGAGCGTGTAAAGGTCAGCCGGAGTTTTAATTAAACCCGCCTGAAACATTTGATAAATGCGCTCCGGCCCCAAGCCTTTGACTTTGAAATGGTCCTTGATTTTGGCGCTCCATTTATACAAGTCGCCAAGGTAACGCGAGGGACAGGTCGGACTACTGCAAAGAAGTTGTGGCCCGTCGATAATCGTGGACTCTTTGCAGACCGAACACTTGACCGGATAATCGAGGGTCCACTTTTTGTGTTTGGTGTTGTTCTTTTCGATTTTCGGAATCACATCGCCACGGCGGGAAACAACAACCTCGTCCCCAATTGAGATTTGAAGGCCCTTCATAATGTCCAGGTTCGCCAAGGAAACGCGCCGAACGTCAACGCCCAGGTCCACCTTTTTTACGATAGCGACCGGCGTGAAGTTTCCTGAATTTCCCAAGCTCCATTCAATGTCTTTTACGATTGTGGTTTTTTGAATGTACGGGAATTTAATCGCGCAAGCGTATTTCGCCTTGCCGTCCGGTCGGTAGCCCATCTTTTGCTGAGTGCTTTGACGGTTCACTTTGATAACCACGCCGTCCGTATCGTAATCGGCCTCAAAGCGGCCCTTGTGGAGCTTCAAATAATACTCTCTGAGTTCGTCGTAGTTCGCGACCAAACCGAATTGAACGGCTTTAAAACCTAGAGCTTTCAGAAGCCGGAATTTTTTGGCTTCCGAATCGAGACTCACATCTTCTGAAACGACGCCGTAGTATCGAATTGATAAATGCTTCGCGTGAGTGCCTTTAAATTCTTTTAAAGCACCTGCGGCCCCGTTGCGTGGGTTCGCGTAAATCTCAGTTAGGTATTTTTTAAAGGTCGAGCGTGGAAGGACCACTTCACCGAGAACTTCCCGAACGTAAACGTCGGAAATTTTCGGCAAAACATTTCGTGCTTTCAAAACATTCCTGGTGACATCCTCACCAATATTCGCATCGCCACGGGTGACGGCACGAACCAACTTGCCGTTCTCATAATAAATTTTAATAGCGGTCCCGTCGTATTTTGGTGAGACGGTGTATTGTTTTGATGCGTGTTTTTCAAGCCACAGTCGTAGCTCAGACAGATTAATTTTGTTCTCAGGCGTGATGACTTCCACCTTGAACAAGGACGGCATGGGAATATCGTGTTTGTGTTTTTTCCACGGGCTATTGTCAGGAACTAGGAGCGCGGAAGCGTTGACACCGAATTCCTGGTCATATTCCTGGTCGGTCATAATTTCGCGACCGGCCTCGTATGCCTCGTCAGCTTTTCTCTTTTGTTCGAGTTTGGCTTTAAAGTCGATCATTGAATGTGCCACTTCTCAATAATATTTTCGAGCGCCGTCACTTGCGCGTCGGATAAATCGCCACTCGAAAGTTGGTCATTCAAATCATCGACAAAAGAAGTGTCGAAATTCGGGTGGTCTTCGGCCCAAGTCAAAATCGTTTCAATCATTTCCGCAGGGTCCATTGTTATTCCTTATCCAAGGCAACGTGAGCGGAAAACTTTATTCCATCAAATATAGGATTATCTATTTTCCATTTGCGAGGTTCGGAATTTTTTAGCTTGCGTACATAATCGCCCTTAATACGATAAAATCTTTCTGGATTTTCTGGGTCTATGATAGATAGTAAAACGCCGTGGGCGTCTTCGGCATCACCCCACATATCGTGCATTGAATTTACAACTCCTGTAACCGTTGCTCCGTCGTCTCCGTAAACCCAATCGCCTATTTTTAGTCCTGTTAATTTTTCCATTTTTTCTTTAGATGCCACTGTTCATACCTTTCTCAAAAACTCGTTTGTACGCATTGTTGATTAATCTATCGACGGCTTGTTCAATCGCGGGTCCGTTGGAACAGACTTCCATCGAAATCGGGCCTTCGATGTCGGCTTTTTGGCAATCCATATTTATTTTTCCGGTCATCAGTTCTTCGATTTCGAAACGACAACCGGCTTTAATTAATTTTTCAGCCTTGTCCATAATTTCCTGTGGACGCTGAATGTATTCTTGGCGGCGCTGGCCACGCGGTCTTAAAAATTGTGTGAAAGGAATTTTGTCCATCACTCACCAATCCGTACAACGTCAACCAGAGTGGAACCCTTGGCCAGTTCTTGGCCCTTATAAAATTCCGCCAAAGTACGGTCGCTGTATTTTTCAGCCATATTCAGGGAGATTCGTCGCACTTCCTGATATGAGTGATCGAAACTCGAAACGACAATAATGGCATTGTCTGGAAACTCGTTAAGTTTTGAAACCAATTCCGCTTTAGTCATAGTTCTGCATCCCCGTTAGAGCCGCTCCTGTAGCCGCTTAGATCAATAATCTTAGTCTTGGCGGTGTACCATATTTTGCAAATAGAGCAAAAGGCTTTGGTGATTTCTTTGTAGGCCATCGAACCCAGCATATTGATATGCTCGACGCGGGTCTTGGGGTCTGTTTCGTCAGTGTTTTTACACACTTCGCAGCTTATTTTTTCCACGGCCAGTACCACTTCTTTTTGGATTTTTTCTTGTCTTCTTCCTTCATCAATTCCCGAAAATTCCCGCTATTGGTTTTGGCCAGCCGCTCGTGCCGTGCCAAAACCTCGTTTTTAATTTGGTCGAAATATTCCTCGTCAAACTGTGGCGTTTTCTTTGGCGTAAATTCTTTGTCGGTCGTTTGCAGCGTCTCGACCAATTTATCCAAAGTCAGATCGCAAAATTCGTCCACCCAATCGCAGATATAATAAAGGCGTTCCGGCGCGTAGGCGTAACTCCCAAAAACAATCGGGTCCTTTTCGCGGATTTTTTCTTTATTGGTTTTGATTTTTTCTTTGGTGTAATCCAAAAACAAAATCGAATAATTATCGAACAGGTTCAAATCTTTGACGCGGGAAATTTTAAGGCCAGGTTCGTTTGGAATAATTCGCGGGAAGTTTTCGAGCTTGTCGAAAAACACTTCCACTTTTTGGCCTTTTGGAAACATGGTCTGTAATTCATCCGGCGCAAAATCTTTCACGCGCTTGCGGAACCGATCAACGTCGGCTTTTAAAACAAAGGTATCAATGCCCACCGTGACGGCCTCAAGTTCGCGCACCGTAATGGCCAGCATTTCTTGGAGCTTTTCAAACAAGGCTTGTTGCTGGAATTCTTCGGCCTTTTCGACCATTGTGCGCAATTTCAGCAATTTCTCTTTGAGCTTTTCTTTTTCAAGGGTCGAGAACTTGGCTTTTACAAATTTGAAATAGAGTTTTGGTGAAATACCTTTTTCGGTCTTGGTGCCTTCGAGCTTTGTCGTAACGTCGGCTCCGGTATTGAAAGTCTGCGTGAACGTGATTGGCGAACTGGTCACGCCGTAGCTGTAACCGCCCGTGCCGGTTGAACCGGAAACGCTGTTATCGAAAATTCGCACGAAGGTTTCACTCATAGTCGTCCTCGCAGGAATAATCCTGATTTAGCTGTTTCAGAACGTGCAGCACTTTTTTCTCGTAAATTCTACGGAATACTGGATTTT
>Ga0070717_10003925_pt1 | contig 10706 bp, 7 predicted proteins | sample LARL113metaG_FD_71366 | JGI IMG/M metagenome (GOLD analysis project Ga0070717, IMG submission 71366) | Corn, switchgrass and miscanthus rhizosphere microbial communities from Kellogg Biological Station, Michigan, USA - LAR L11-3 metaG | ecosystem: Host-associated > Plants > Roots > Rhizosphere ... | reverse complement strand
TTTTTGACGGAAGATCCGGAGCTGATCAAACGCCAGCTCGCGGGCGAGGATCTGCCGTGGGATACGAGAAACTCCGCGAGCAATCCCAAGCTGCGCGATGACATTTCTACTGACGAGATCACGCCGGCGCACTACTGCTTCTATTTCGACCAGACGCTCGGCGAGATTCCATACGCGGGGTTGAAGACTGGCGGCGTGCTTCCCATTGGGCGTGGCGATGTGAAGCGCGGCGGCTTCGTTTGCTCGGTCAGTGGCAAGCGGCGGGGCAAAGGCTCCAGCCGCGAGCAATCGCCCTACGCCGAGATGTCAGCAGGCATCAAGTTGGTGATCGCGGAGAATATCGAGCGCATCTACAAGCAAAATTGCCAGAACCTCGGCGTGCTGACTTCGACCAACTTTTCTCTGATCGATAAGATTCGCGCCGGAGAAGAAATTGCGCTGAACGAGTTTACTGCCGGTGAAGATGAGATTACTCGCCAGGTGATTGAGTACGGTGGATTGTTTCCGTTCAACGTAGCGCGCATGCAGAGGAAAGTATTTCTGCCCCCGATCAAAGCTGCGGGCGAGGGCGCCCGCACCACAAGGCCGATGACGCTGGCCGAGAAGATTTTTGCCCGCCACATGCTGAACGAGAATGGCGAAATGGGCGTCGCAGCAGTGAAGCCCGGTGATACCGGCTTTGCTCGCGCTGACCTGCGCTTCAGCCATGAATACGTCACTCCGATGGCGGCGATCTTCTTCGAGCACTACGTCGGCAAAGATGCCAAGGTAAACGATCCTTCTACGATCCTTTTCTTCCGTGATCACCTGACGTTTTTAGATGAAGTCATCTCCGAAGAGAAGAAGAAGCTCGGCCTGCTCGATCTCGCCACACAGCTCAAGCTCAAGCAACAGGATTTTGCCGAGCGACAAGGAATCAAGCTGCATGGCGAGTTGAAGGATCGCAAGGGCTCGGAAGGAATCTGCCATTCGATTGTTCTCGAAAGTTACGCCTTGCCGGGGCAGTTGAACATCGGCTCGGATTCGCATACGCCGCACGTAGGCGCGGTGGGATGCGTGGCGTTCGGGATCGGCACGACTGATGTTTTCAACTCATGGATCACGAAAGACGTTCGCGTTCGCGTGCCGGAGTCGGTCAAAATCGTCATCCGAGGCAAGAAGCATCCGAACGTGACCGCAAAGGATTTTATTCTGAAGATACTCAGTCTCGATTACGTGCGCAGCGGCAAGGCATTAGCGAAAGTTATGGAGTATGCGGGCGAGGCCATTGAAGAACTCAGCGTGGATGAGCGCGCCACGATGACGAATATGGCGGCGGAGATCGGCGGCTTCACCGGGATCGTCGCTCCTGACGAGAAGGTTATCGAATTTCTCATTGAGCGCCGCGGCATGGATCGCAAAAAGGCGGAAGCCATGATTGAGGGCTTGTGCAGCGACGATGACGCGCAATACGCCCAGGTCATCGAGCTGGATGCTGCCGAGATCACGCCCATGGTGGCGACGCCTGGCGACCCGGGAAATGGAAAATATATCCGCGAGCTGAACACGCCGGTGCCGGTGGAGATTGCTTATGGCGGCACGTGCACCGCCGGTAAGAATGAAGATATGGATATGTATGCAGGCGTACTGGCCGACGCCTTGCGCCAGGGCAAACGCGTTGCTGATTCAGTGAAGTTTTATGTCCAATTTGGATCGCAGGAAACGCGCGATTACTGTATACGCAAGGGCTATATCGATATTTTCAAGAACGCCGGCGCGCATGTGATTGAACCAAGCTGCGGCGCCTGCATTAATGCCGGACCCGGAGTTTCTACGCGGCCAGATCAAATCGTAATCAGCGCCCAAAATCGTAACTTCCCAGGCCGCAGCGGTCCGGGACAGATGTATCTTGCCAGCCCGCTGACAGTGGCAGCGAGCGCCGTGGCAGGCTACATCGTGGAATACGAGCCCAGCGAGGAGAGGCAGCCTGTGGGGGCACGGTAAGCTGTCCATTCCGCTCTATGACTACAGTCTCAGAGCCTGCTACGATCACCCCGACGGCATCGGCTTTTTCAAATACGCTCTCGGCGCAAATCAGAAAACGCCTCAGTGGTGCCGGACGCGAGTTCACGCTCGACGTTGATTTTGCGCTCTGTCCCGGCGTGACCATTCTTTTTGGCGCCTCCGGAGCAGGCAAAACCACCGCGCTGGATTGCATTGCCGGACTCATTCGTCCCAACTCAGGGCACATTGCCTTCGCGAACGAGAACTGGTTTGACGACCGTCTGCAAATCAATATTCCGGTGCGTGCGCGCAGGATCGGTTACGTTTTTCAGGATCTCGCGCTGTTTCCTCATCTCAGCGTCGAACAAAACGTCCAGTATGGGATTTCGCGCCTTGACGCCGCCGAGCGCCGGGCGCGCACAGACGCTGTGCTCGAATCGTTTCGCATCGCACATCTGCGTCGGCGCAAGCCGGGAGAAATTTCTGGAGGCGAACGCCAGAGGGTCGCCCTGGCGCGGGCTCTAGTGACTGACCCTCGGCTGCTTCTGCTGGATGAACCATTGGCAGGACTCGACGCTCCCACAAAATCGAAGATCCTGGACGACCTGCGCGCTTGGAACAGCGCACATCGCATTCCAATTCTTTACGTCACTCACGATCGCGAGGAAGTCTTTGCTCTCGGCGAGCATGTGCTGGCATTAGAGAACGGGCAAATCATCGCTCAAGGCACACCGCACGAAGTTATGACGGCGCCACGCCAGGAATTAGTAGCGCAGCTTGCAGGATTTGAAAATATTTTTGACGCTACCGTCATCGCCACACACGAGGATCGTGGCACGATGATGTGCCGCTTGGGTGATAGCGACGTTGAACTTGAAACGCCCATGGTGCGGGCTGAGATCGGAACTACACTGCGCGTTGGAATCCGTGCCGGCGACATCCTGCTGGCCACGATCAGGCCGCAAGGACTCAGTGCCCGCAATTTGATTCCGGGTACGCTAATTTCACTGAAACAGCGCGATGTGCGGGTGATCGCGAAAGTCGATTGCGGAGTTGAAATGGAAGTCCATCTCACACTGGCAGCCCGCGATTCGCTGGATCTCAAGCGCGGCGGAGAGATCTGGCTTGTCCTAAAAACTCATTCTTGTCACTTGATGGCGAAATAATGAGCGGGTAGGATCGAAAACCACAGAGGGCACAGGGCATCACAGAGGAGACGCGTTTGCCTCAATCACTCGCTCCATCTCGATAATCCCTATCCACTGCCCGTTGCGGATTTCTGTATGGACGAGTCGTCCTCCCAAAATTTGCGCTGCGGCTGCGGGCGGAATATCTCGATAGTAACCGAAGAAGCGCATCTTCCATTGCTGCCACGTTCGCCATCGCTCGAGCAGAGAGTGGCGAGGCTCGTACTTTGTTGAGAATACGATCGCGACATCGAAGGTGGAACGAAGATCGGCTGCGGAAATCATCTGCTCAGCAGTGAAGTTTTCAATCTGAACTACGCGCATAGGACGCGTGACGTAGCCGAGATAGGGCCGCGTCAATTCGTCGCTGGCCGGCCACGCGGTCAGCACTCGAGCCATTGGATAGCGTGCCTCCAGGAAACTCTCCGCACGCTGATGGAGCTGGATGTAATCGCGATAGGCGAGGTTATCTTCCGGCGAGAATCCATATGGAGGATTCACGAACCATCCCCAGATAAATGCCACGGCTGCGACGGTTACGACCGTCAGCCACAAGCGCGCGCGCCGCCACAGAGTCGAAATGCAGATGATGATTACGAGTGGAGTCGCTGGCAGAAGGTAACGGGCCAGCAACGCGCCACCCAAAATCGCCATAGTCACAACATAAACGGCGATTACGGCGAGAAACGCATACTGCACTTCCAGGCCGATTCTGGGCCGCTCGACTCCATTTTCTCGCAGTGGCGGGCGCCACATTGCGAACAGTGCTCCCAGTGTGAGCAGTGAAAGGCCCAGATATCCGAACGTCTGCCACAGGCGTATCAGTAAAGCCAGCAGGACCCGCAAAGGATGCAGCGTGGCCTGCACGTTGTAGCGGAAAAATTCAGGATTGCCGAAAATATATCCCGTGCGGAAATAGTGAAACGCGTACCATGCGACGAGTGGGATAAGCGGAACAAGGAGCAGAAACTTGTCTTTAGCGCTCCCGCCCAGCGGTCTCTCGGACGACTCGGCCAAACGAAGTCGCAGAGCGCTGCCGCAGCATTCCCAGGCAAACAGCGCAAGAGGCGCCAGAATTGCCGTCTCCTTGGCCAGAACCGCGCAGGAAAACCAAAACGCAGTTGCTGCGCAACGACCGTCCACATACGCATGGACTCCCCAAAAAATCAGGCCCGCCGCAATGAGGTCCACCTGAGCTAAAGAACTTTGTGCGAAGAATACGGGGTAAAGTGCGGTGCAGAGCACGGAGGCAAGCGCGACTTCCTCGTTGGCAACACGCTGTGCCAAACGGAACACGCCGAACAGCGAGAATGCTGCGATCAACAACATCGCCGTTCGAGTGACCAGAGGCGTGTAGCCGGCGAGCTTCCACCATATCGCCAGGTAAGCCATCACCAGAGGAGGGTGCGCATTCGAGGGCGTCGAGCGGGGAATCAGCGATCCCGTGAGAAGCAGATCACGAGCGGCGGAAATGTAGTAGCCAGCTTCGTCCCAGAAATAAGGCAAACGCAGCAGTGGCGCATGCAGCACAAACACCGCTGCGAATATCAGAAAAAAAACCAGAGCGGGATGGATTCCGAGCGATTGGCGAGCAGTTTTCAATTTGCAATGCGTTCGGCGAAGTCAATGCGAGATGAATCCTAGACCTTCGCGGCGACGACCTCGCAACAGCCTTACTGCACCTGGCCTTGTCCCATCATGCGCGGATCGAGCTTGATCTCCCCAAACGTGCTCTCATACCCTGCGATATTCTGCTGCAAGATTGCCATGAGCGCCTTGGCTTGCTGCGGGCTGAGGTAAATCCCCTGAAAATTGCGCACCTCGACCTGCGTCTCGCTCTGCTGCTGCAGGGTGCCGAAGACCAGGAAAAAATCCCAGACGTTCACGCGCACCTGCACGCTGTTGGAATAGCTCTCACGATAATCGTTTGTATTAACGAGCTTGATGTTGGGCTGAGTTGGCATCGCCATAAGGCAATTAGTGTAGCGGGAGTGGGAAGGGAGGGAAAGAGGTTAGCTTTGAGGCGGGAGGTAAATTTCGCAAGCGCGGAACAACTGGCCGCATCCGCCCCAGGCCGCAGATGATTCAGCCTGCCGCGACCAAGCCCATGGCACCACATCTAAAGGCTCGGACCGATCCCGTCGAACTGCAGCGCCAAGCCAAGGAATTGCTGGAATTGTCGCAGTCTCTGCAGCCCGACATGGAATCAGTAAACCATGGGATTTTGCCGAAGGACACGATTGAGAAGTTGAAGCGGATCGAGAAGCTTTCGAAGCGGCTGCGAGGAGAGTTGACTCCTTGACGCTGGACGGGGGTACAATCGGCTCAAACTTTCCCGCCGGTAGGAGGTCCGCCGTGAAGACCCTCGCTGTCAGCTTCCTGTACCTGATTCTTGTCGCAGCCGTCGCCCTTACACAGGAAGCCAAGAGAGTACCTAAGGGCATTCGTGAAGCCGACAAAGCTGAGGAGCAATTCGAGAAGAGCATCCCGCCCCCGCAGGTTTCGGTTCACAAGAATCCCCAACAACTTCAGCAAGACGCCAAGGAACTCGCTAGGTTGGCAGAATCCATTCCGCCTGATATTGAACAAGTCAGTCGAGGCGTCCTGCCCAAAGATTTGAGCGCAAGACTAAAGAAGATTGTGAAGCTCTCGAAGCGCCTGCAGGAGGAATTGGCGCCATGAGAGCGCGCTCACACCGGCTACCGCGAAGGGACTATCCGACCGTAAGAAGGGCGCATGCCCATGAGTTTCGCATCGCTGAGTTGGTGGATCTTGCCTTCGCTATCCATGGCAAACATTTGATATTCGCCGCTCCACATTTCGCAGCGGGGACGCTCCTCACCGACCACAATGCCCTGCGGTCCTAAGCGGTTCAGCGCAGTGAATGCGATGGTTTTGCCATCCAATGACCAAGATGGGAAGCAGAAATCTTGGTGTTTGGAATGCGCGATACCGTGCAGCTCAGATCCGTCTGAGGCCATGATGAACAAGCCCCGGCGATCATCACCGGTGGCTGAGACAAACGCGATTGCACCTCCCTCTGGAGCCCACGCAGGGTTGGAGTCTTCAGCATTGTGTTTGGTAAGACGACGGATGTTCGATCCATCCGCATTCATCGCATATATCTGGAAAATACCATCTCGCTTGAAGGCAAAGGCGATCTGACGGCTATCTGGGGACCAGAAAGGATCGAGGCCGTGCTCTGTCAGCCGCTTCTGATTCGAGCCATCGGCATCGATTACCCAAATCTCGGGATTACGCCTTGGATTCATCAGCGCGAAAGCGTGAAAGGCTAGCTTCATCCCATCATGCGACCACGATGGGCCGCAGGCGTCACCGGTATTGAAATTTGTGAGCCGCTTCTCGCCCGTGCCATCGGAATTCATCACATAAATCTGCGAATATAGGGTCTCGCGCACCGAGCAGTAGGCAATCTTTGTACCGTCTGGCGATAAGGCCGGATCGGAGCCGAACACATGCAAACGGGTTACGTTTGAGCCATCCGGATTCATTAGGGCAATCTCATTCTTCTTGGCATTGGCGAACGCAGTGGCCTGCATATCAGGCGCATCGTGAGTGCTGGTAGAAAGACCCAATTCGCTCGAACTTCCTGTGGTGTCGTTCGCGACTGTGATTGTCCGCATGGACGATACCCTTACAGAGGGATCTGCACGCACGAACACGATCTTTTCTTTGAGGTTCTGGGGCGAGCTTGCTATCACCTGCGGAGCCGCTACCGGCACGATAATAAGGATCACGACTATCGTATGCAGAAAGATCGTGAATGCGCGCAACATGAGACTCCCTCCATCGCAGTGGATGTTAGCCCGGTCTGGACCAGCGTGCAACGGCAGTTTGGGTCCTGCTGTTTCAGCATCAGAGAAAAAGCCACCAGCCCCTCGGGGCTGGTGGCTGAGGTAGGAAACATTCGGGTTCGACTAGAAGACGAACCTCAAGCCGAACTCGATCTGCCGCTGTGAGCCGAGCGAATACACGCCAGTTCCGTTGCCGACGCGAAACGATTCGTTATCTGACCGTGTCGTGCCGTTGATCGAGCCGTTCCCGGCGCCAAGCAAAAGGCCGTTCATCGTGTTCGGCGGCAGGTTGAAGTTGCTGAAGTTGGCCAGATTGTAGAAACCCACGCTCGGTTCAATCGTGAACCGCTCTTTGAATGTGTGCCTCCACGCCAGCTTTATGTCCATGGCTCGCAACCAACTGAAGTCGACCTGGCTACCGGAACTGTTGGGGCTGCAGCTCGGGTCATTGTCCACAGCCGGAGGCGCAAGACAAATGTGCGGCGCCACGCCGCCCAGCGCCTGCAGTTGCGTCAGCGTCATCAGATTGCTCTGAACGAGTAGCTGGCCTGCGGGAGTGGCCTGGTTGGCTGTCGTGCTGTTGTATTTGTTGATGACGCCATTCAGTTGACTGGCATTAACACCGCGGTCGAATTCTCCGAAATGCGTTCCCGGAATCGGGTCCCCGGTTGATCCGTCACCCGTGAAGTCGGTGCGGAAGATTTCGCCCGGGTTTCCGAAGTTTGGAGCCACCAGCGCGCTCGACAGCGGACTGTAGAAATGGGAAATCAGACCGAGTCGGAATCCTCCCGGTAGGTCCGCATAGCCACCAAAGGAGATCTGGTGCGTGCGGTCGAGCAACGACGGCCCGAAATATCTGCCCGGCTTGTTGTTGTCGGCTGTCTGCAGGACGAAGTCCTGATCGCTGTCCCCGGGCGTACCAGTGAACTGGGCTCCGCCTGTGTTGCTGAACCGTGACAGGCTGTAGGAAATCTGGAAGTTCAGGGCCTTCACTCCCCGCACGGGGTTGTTCACGTTTTGCGTCAGCTTAGCCTGCAAAGCGTTATAAACTGAGCGTCCGATCGGTTCCAGTTCGAAGAACTGCGATTGATTGCGGTTCTTCCCAGGAAAGGCGCAGGGGACCCCAAGCGCCTGGGTACAGACTTGACCGAAATCGCTATCAGTCGTTAAGCCGTTGGAGGCGTAGTCCACCATGCTGGCCCCGGTGCTCGGTATGGTCGCGATGACACAATCAACGCCGGCCTGACCCGCTGGGCAGCCGAAGGAAGCATTGGTAGCGTCAATGGCAGCCGCAGCTGCCGCGGAGTTGAAGTGGCTGATATCGCCATCCTGATTAAGGTCGATGCCCAACAGCGAGCGGGTTTCAATGTTACGCAAATAGTCGGCACTGAGTATCATGCCATGTCGGATTTCCCGCTGGATGCCGATGTTCATCTGCACCGAGCGTGGGGTCCTGTAGTTTGGTGCGAACAGGGCCGGCCCAACACCTACGCCAGCCGCCAGGAAGTTGCCGATGTAGTTTGGATTGGGCGCCTTGAGGTCGAAGGGGTTCCCTGTCAGGACTTGCTGCCAGAAGGAAAGTATTTGTGGAATCTCCGTACCCACCGCTACATTGCCGCAGAGTCCGGGGGGAGGCGAAATGAATCCGCTAGGGTCAACGCTGGTGCTGACAGCAACGGGCTGGGGTAAGTACTGGAAGCAGGCGCTGGTGACCGCGTTAAATGCTCCATTCTGCAGCCGCAACGGCCGGTCAAAGAGAACGTTGTTCCAGATGACATTCTCGTAGAACAATCCAATCCCGGCACGAATGACAGTCTTGCCATTGTTGCCGGTGTCCCAGGCAAAACCCAACTGCGGAGCAAAGTTCAGGTTCGCCTGCTTCACCCGGTTTCCTGCTCCAGGGAAAGCGGCGTTGATAGCTGCGTCGGCCGGCAGATCACTGTCTGTACGGCCCGTGTCGCGCTCATAGCGCAACCCCGCGCTGAGCGTGAAGTTGGGCCTGATCCTCCATGAATCGCCCACATAGAGGCCCAACCGGTTATCCGGTCCCAACCCACCAGCGGGGAAACCTAGCGCTGGTTGGAGGGTACTGAATCCCTGCCCGTTGCCCACCCGGAGCCTCTGAACCGGGTAGTTCAGAGGATTGGTATCCCCGCCCGGGAAAGGACCCGAATTAGCGAAAGCCTCATTTGTAGCATTGGTGCTCCAGGAAACGCGCGGTGCCGTGCCGTAGAAATCCGCAAACCCACCGCCCTGAATGTGGTTGAAGGACACCCCATAACGCAGGGTATGGGAATGAATCACCTTGCTGCCGTCGTACTTGATCTGGCGGTTCGACTGCGGAGTACTCTGTGGCGCCAATAGGTTGGGACCCACAAAGAACGAGCCGGAGCTCAATTCCAGGCCAGTGCAGCAAAGCGGGAGGGCATTGTTACCCAGGGTCGAATCCACGATCTGGTTCTGAAACTTCAGGTACGAGAAGCGGACACTGTGGGAGAAGCTGCCGGAGTTGAAATCGAGACCCGCGGTATGCTGACGCGTAATGTCCTTGTTGTCATAGACCGAGAATCCCAGCCCGAAGGTGGCAAACAACGAGTTCTTGAAATACGAGTACCGGTAGAACACTCGCGCGCCATGTCCCAAGTTATAGTCCACTTTTCCCAGCAGATTGTCCTCGCGAAAGGGCTGGCTGAAAGCCGTCCCAATGCCAGCATAGGGAGTTCCGGTCAATATAACCGGCGCAAGGGAATCCTGCTTGGTGCGTTCACCGTCCAGGAAGAAGAACAGCTTGTCCTTCATGATCGGGCCACCAAAACGCCCGCCATACTGGGAGCGCTGGAAGTACAGGTCTTTCCCCCCCACGGAAGCAGCGGCCAGCGAGTGGTCGCGGAAGAAGCCAAATCCCTCGCCGTGGAAGCCGTTCGTACCGGACTTCGTTGTGACGTTGACGGCGCCGGATGACGTCAAGTCGTTAGACAGATCAAGTGAGGATTGACTGAGCTGAAATTCGTCGATAGCGCTGGCCGGGATGTCCGCAGTCGTTGTTCCTACGGTTTCATCGCTGATGTCAACGCCATCCACGCTGATACGCGCCGTGCGGCCGAAGCGGCCGCCGAATGAGATCGACGAGTAGCCAGCCTTCGTTGGGTCGAAGTTCTGCCCGTCCTGGATCTGCACGCCCGGTTCAAGTTGCGCCAAATCAAGGAAGTTTCGCCCATTAACTGGCAGGTTCTCAATCTGACTCGAGTTGAGAACGCCTTGTACGATTGATTGCGAGGTATTGACCTGTAGCTGCTCCGCCTGAACTTCGATGACCTGGGTCTCCTGGCCCAGCTCCAGTTTCGCATTGACCGTGGCGGTATTGCCCACCTGCACTGCGATTGCTTGGCTGACAGTCTTGAAACCCTTTCCAGAAATTTGCACCTTATAGTTTCCAGGGGCGAGGGCACCGGAATTGTAGGCGCCGGAGGAGTTCGTGATTAGGCTGATCACCTGTCCCGTACCGGTGTTGGTGATAGTCGCTTTTGCCCCGCTAACCACGGCTCCGGAAGGATCGCTTACCGTACCGATGATGCTTCCGGTACCCACGGTGGTCTGCGCGAACGCACTGGGGAGTAGCAGCGAAAGAATCACGGCTGCGTATACGATCCAGCTAAACCGCCTCATGGTGGAGAGATTGTCTGACATTCGACTGCCTTCCTTTCAGATTGCGGAATAATGG
>Ga0070717_10003924_pt1 | contig 10707 bp, 11 predicted proteins | sample LARL113metaG_FD_71366 | JGI IMG/M metagenome (GOLD analysis project Ga0070717, IMG submission 71366) | Corn, switchgrass and miscanthus rhizosphere microbial communities from Kellogg Biological Station, Michigan, USA - LAR L11-3 metaG | ecosystem: Host-associated > Plants > Roots > Rhizosphere ... | reverse complement strand
ACACTGGCGTGGCGCTGCTGGCGGGTCGATGCCACAGCCAAGGGGCTATAGCTCAGTTGGTAGAGCGCTTGCATGGCATGCAAGAGGCCAGGGGTTCGAGTCCCCTTAGCTCCACTCCAGGTCAGAGGCCCTTTCCCGCCCGAGTGAGGGCATTGCCCCTCAGCGAGGGGCAGTTTGAGGGGCAAGATCGGTAACGACTGTGCCCCCAACGGCACCGATTCCTTTTGAGGACGCACGGGGGCGTCGTGCCCGCGGAAGACGCTGGACCACGACTGTCACGACCGGCTCCCCGTTCCTCGGTACGGTCCATGATCTCGAACTGAGCTGACCTTGATCATCATGATGCGAAGGTGTGTAGTCGAACGCTTTGCAAGAGATGAGGATGACAGAGGCAGCGGAAGCCTGCAGACTGCAAGATCACCTACGGGGCGGGGGCAAGGTCAGAAGAGCGTTAAACGATCTTGGATGGGCACCAGAATTGACCGGCATGGACGCGACCGCCGACGAGGCGTTCGGCCGCTGGCGTGCGGCCATGCGCGACTCGCTCGTCAGTGCAGAGCGCGTGCTGGCTTGGCAGGATCGCCGCTACCGGTTTGCACATCAAGTCGGTCAGCTGTTGACCAGCCCGGCGAGACCGGAGGCTGTACGCGTTGCTGGTCATGTTGTCTACGGGGTGTACGTCGCCGGTGCCGGGTTGCTGTACGTCGGCCAGACTGGTGATGCCAAGCGCAGGCTTCGTGATCTGCCGGTCGGCGAGAGCCATCATCTCGCCACGATGGTGCCGCCAGAGACGTGGGAACGGGTCATCGTCGTGCAATGGCCTAACTTGCTGCCCGGAGTGCGGGGCTCCGAGCGGCTGAGCGCTGAGCAGCTCGGCCACGAAACGTGCGGCCTGGCGCTGGAGCACCTGCTCCAGGTGACGTACCGCCCCCGTCATTTCTGCGCGCCGCCGCAGCGGCAGCGGGGAATGGGCCACCCGGCGCATCGACTCCAGCCGGTCCCGCGGCGCCGTCAGCAGCGGCCGGTTCCCTGGCCTTTTCGGATCTGTGCGTGCTGTGTGGGATCAACTCGCCGAGGTAGCGAGCCCCAACGACGGTGACCCGGTCGTCTACGCAGACGCCGGCCGGGCCGTCTTCCCAGCACTCATGCTGTAGCCACCAGCGGTCAAGCCGCCGCGCATGGTCTCGGTCCTAGGCTCCGTTCATTTCTCCTGCGCAACCTGAGGACACGGGGGACCCGGCCCGGGCGCGGGACCTGCTCGCCGAGCTGCTACCCGATACCGAGCGGGTCCTGGGCGCCGAGCACCCGGACACCCTGACCACCCGCAGCAACCTCGACCCTGGACGCAGGAGGCGGCGAAACAAGGCAGCGCCCGACGGCGCTCCTAGCCATGTCGGAACTACAGAGCGTTGCTTGGCCACGCTGGGATTCGCCTTCTATCACTGGCGTCAGTGGTGCCCGGGACTATCGCTTCGGATCTGCCTGGTCCGCTGAGGCGATGGGAACTGAGAAGGCACTTGCGCTCGCATCGGCGGCCTGTTCCGTCATCTGATAGCCATAGACCGAGGGAGTTACAATGCGCAGCACGATGCACCAGCGATCCGCGGTTCCGTGGGTCGATGAGATCTTCCGGTAATTGTCGCGTAGGTATGAGGCAGCTGCGCGGTTCGTGATGGCGGTCTGGCCACAGATCAGAAACAACGGCCTCTCACTGTCAGGCAGCTTCACCTTGGCCAGTAACGCGTACTCGCGGGAGTTGGGCTCCCGGAGGAACTCCTGGCCAGCGGCAATGATTGCGAGTGATCTCGGCGAGCCGGGCGTGTAGGAACAGATGGACACGCCAGGCAGGAAATGGGCGAGATGTGACTGCATGCGCGTGTTCGCATCCGGGCCGCCTAGGCAGAACTCGGTCACGTCCCCCACGCCGTAGGTTCCGTCATCCGAGCCGACGACATCCAGATCCGCCTTAAGGTCGCGGGTCAGCTTCGCGAGTTCGACGATACTGAACACGTCATTCTTGGCGATGGTCTGCGGCGCCCGGGGAGCTTGGGGCGCAACAATGCGGCAGGTGTTGTCCGGTGGAACACCGAAAAACCTCGCCCGTTCCCGCTGCCGCTGGGTCACCCGGGCTCGGCCCCATGCCCACACGGCGGCTCCAGCGATGAGACTCGTAATCAGGCCCACAGCGATGTTCAAGGCGATGGCTGACAACAGGCCCCCTCCAGAGCATGATCGGTTCCGTTAACGAAAGCATGCCGGACGAGCCTCAGGCTCGCTCGGGCTGATACGCACAGGTTCGCCATCAGACTGCCCCCGTAGTCTTGCTTGCGTCTACCATCCGACATAAGGGGATGGCGTCTGCCGGTGTGAATGATGTCGGTTGGGGGTTGTCGTGGGTTCAGGCGGTTCCCACTGTCTCGTGGTGGCGACCGAGTGGGGGTCGGCGCACGGCGGGCTGAGCACGTTCAACCGGCAGTTGTGCACCCATCTGGCTGCTGCGGGTGTCCGGGTGTCCTGCCTGGTGCTTGGGGCATCTGACGACGATCGTAAGGACGCTGCCGCGAAGGAGGTGGCGCTGGTTGAGGCGCCGCGCCTGTCGGGAGCACCGGCCGGTGAGCGCCTCTCCCGCCGCCCGGATCTGGGGGGTGCCGGTGACCCGGATGTGATCATTGGCCACGCTCGCATAACCGGCCGTGCCGCCCTTGCATTAAAGGGTTACTTCCCTGCGGCTAAGCATGTGCATTTCATCCACATGATTCCCGACGACATAGAGCCGCATAAGCCTGACCGTGGGGATGACGCTGAGGTATTGGCCGAGGAACGTCACCAGGCTGAACTGGAATTGAGCGGGGCCGCTGATTACGCGGTGGCAGTCGGGCCGCGTATTTACTCTTGGTTCCTGCGTGATCTTGAAGCGCGGGGGGTCGAGCCTGACAGGATACTGCGTTTCGATCCGGGCTTTGATCCTGTAGCGGCGGTGCAGCGGACACCACCCCAGGGGGAACCGTGGATGGTGCTGCTATTCGGCCGTGCCGATGATGAGCGCCTGAAGGGTCTTGACATCGCCGCCGCCGGCTTCTCAGAAGCAGCCGGCCGCCTTCGGCATCACCTACCCGAGATCGAGCTAGTGATCCGCGGCGCCGCGCGGGGAAAATCCGCCGAAGTTGCGGACAAGGCGCGCGAGTGGGCCACGGACAAGGGCCTGAATGTGCGGGTGAAGCCGTATTCAACAGAGCAAGCGCGGCTGGCTGATGAACTCCGGGCGGCCAGCCTGGTGGTGATGCCCTCACGCGCGGAGGGTTTCGGCCTGGTGGGTGTCGAGGCCATCGTCGCTGGCGCGCCAGTCCTCGTCAGCAGCTCGAGCGGGCTCGGCAAGCTCATCACCGATGTCCTGCACGAGGACGCGGTGCGGACGGTCGTCGAGACAACCGGTGATGATGCGGCCACCATCGAGAATTGGAGCCGCGCTATCGAGGCCGTATTGCGCAACCGCGATAGCGCCTTCACTCAGGCCGCCGACCTGCAAAGGCGCCTCGCTGAGAAAGTTACCTGGGCCGGGTCGGTTTCGGCTCTCTTGAAGGCTCTTAACAAGACGATCACACCGGGCGAGCGCGATGCGTCCGCGTCCGCGACGCAATCTTTCACTAAATCCCCGGCGGGGAATGAAGCGGCAGGTTACTGGGATCTTCCGCAGCGCACCCGCGGCTTTACTGGCCGGGAGGATTTGTTGGCCCGGGTGGGCCGGGCGCTGGCTGGCGCCTCCTCCGGCCCGGTGGTTCTGCATGGGCCGGGTGGAATGGGTAAATCCTCGGTAGCCGTGGAGTACGCGTACCGGTCAGCCGACGAGTACGACCTGATTCAGGTAGTGAACGCGGAAAATCCAGGGCTCATCCCCAGTCAGCTCGCCACCTTGGGTGTGAGCTTGGGCGTGACGTCGCCTACAGCGGACACCGATGCCACCGCAAAGGCCACACTCCAGGCACTGCAAAAGCGTCAACGCTGGCTACTGCTGTTTGACAACATCGAGAAACCCGATGACCTGCTTCCCTGGCTGCCTGCAGGCCCGGGACATGTGCTGGTCACCTCCCGTGCCGGGGGGTGGCGGGAGTTCGCAACGCCCATCCTGGTGGAAGAATTCCGCCGATCCGAGTCGATCTGGCTGCTGACCAGCAACGTCACCGGATTGACCGGCAAGGACGCCGACCAGCTGGCCGACATCCTCGGAGATCTGCCCCTCGCCTTGGCACAGGCAACGGGAATCCTGGATTCCGGCGTGTCCGCGGCCGAATTCAAGGACCTAGTCCATGCGCACGCCGAGGCTACCCTCGACCTCGAGCCGCTCCGGTCCTACGGCAAATCGCTCGCTGCCGTAACCCTGATCGCCACAAACAAACTCGCCGAGGCGCAAGCAGCAGCAGCCAATCTGCTGCGCCTGTGCAGCTACCTGGCCCCCGAGCCGATACCCGTCGGCTGGTTCCAGACAGTCCCAGCCCCCTATGAGCCTGACGCTGATCTGGGGCCGCTGCCGTCGGGGATCATGGAGACTCGCCGAGCATTCACTCTCATCCGAGACAAAGGACTCGGCAACGCCGATGTGAACGGGCTGCGGCTCCATCGCCTCACCCAGGCCATCCTCCGTGACCACACCCGTGAACGCCGAGACGCCTACGAGACGCTGGCAGCCGACATCCTCATCGCAGCAGCGCCCCAAGACACCGACGACACCACCCACTGGCCACAGTGGAACCGGCTCACCCCACACATCCTCGCCCTCGAACCGTACATGCCATCGCACCCACGCTTGCGGGGACTCGCCGCCAAAGCTGCTCGCTACCTCATCGTCAGTGGCCAAAACAAAGCAGCCATCACACTTACGACCGAACTCCACCGCCACTGGAGTAGCCAGCTCGGCTCCGATCACCCCGACACCCTTACTGCCGCCCAGCACCACGCACACGCACTCAACGACGCTGGCGACTACACCGCCTCCTACAACCTCGGCGTTGACACCCTCAACCGCCGCCGCCAGGTACTAGGCGAGGACCATCCCGACACCCTTATGTCCGCCAACAACCTCGCTGTCAAGCTCAGCGCACTCGGCCGATCAGCAGAAGCGCTTCCACTGGACCAGGACACCTACGACCGTCGTCGGCGGGTGCTGGGCGAGGACCATCCCGACACCCTCCTGTCCGCGAACAACCTCGCCAGGGCCCTGCAGGAAATGGGGCGGGACAAGGAGGCGCTGCCGCTGGCCCAGGACACCCATGACCGCTATCGGCGGGTGCTGGGTGAAGACCATCCCGACACCCTCAGGTGCGCTGACAGCCTCGCCAGGGCCCTGCAGGATGTGGGGCGGGCCAAGGAGGCGCTGCCGCTGGCCCAGGACACCTACGACCGCTATCGGCGGGTGCTGGGTGAAGACCATCCCGACACCCTCAGTTCCGCCAGCGATCTCATCGGGGCTCTGCGAGATGTGGGGCGGGCCAAGGAGGCGCTGCCGCTGGCTCAGGACACCTACGACCGCTGTCGGCGGGTGCTGGGTGATGACCATCCCACCACCCTCTTGTCCGCGAACAACCTCGCTGGGGCCCTGCAGGATGTGGGGCGGGCCAAGGAGGCGCTGCCGCTGGCCCAGGACACCTACGACCGCAATCGGCGGGTACTGGGTGATGACCATCCTCGCACCCTCAGCTCCGCCAACAACCTCGCCACCGCTCTGGGGAATGTGGGGCGGGCCAAGGAGGCGCTGCCGCTGGCCCAGGACACCTACGACCGCCATCGGCAGGTACTGGGTGAAAAACATCCCAATACTCTCAAGTCCGCTAAGACGCTTGCAGCTCTACTAAGGGCATCAAGTCACATCAAGGCCGCGGCCGCTATTGAAAGTAGGATTCCCAAGAGAGCAAGGAAGAGGATTCCCAAGGGAGCAAAGAAGAGTAAGCGCCGAAGAAAGTGAGCAACGTGCGCAGGTGCGGGGTTCCCCTGAATGACCCAGGTCGCGGCTTCGAGAGTAGCGGTCTGTAAGCCCGCTCCCGCTATGCGGAGCTGGGCCTGGCCGGACGGGTGATCCCGCAGCTGGCCAAGCCTCGGGTAAGAACTGCCCGTCAGACGCTCAGCCATGGTTCCGCAGACGTGCCGAGGCAATGGGCGGGTGGTTCAAGGCCTCTTGGATCTCCACGACCGTGGTCTCAGTTTCGGTCTCATTCACCCCCGTTCGCGGCTGTTCACCGGCGACCACCCACCGCCTGTCCGCGCTCGTCAGAACCCTGGCGGACGGTGGTGAACGGTGGTGCGCAGTACTCGAAAGCGTGCGAAGGGCGTCAGCTGCGCCGCGGGCGGGCACTCCTGGCAAGCGCAATCCGGCTCGTGGAATTCGCGGCCGACGACGCGATAACCACCGCAGCGCCAGCCTGCGTTCTCGCGCCGCTGGGCTCCCGGGCCACGGTGCAGCGGGCACTGGGTAATAAAGGGAGTTATCACCCGGTCAGCGTGACCAGTTGCATCCGGTGCGAGAACTCGTCATGAGGGGACGCCCGGTAATTCCAGGCTGGATATTGGCGCTCAGGCCGTCTTATGACACGCTCTGGTTGGTGCCAGCCGTGCGCCTAAGGAGGGGGAAGGCGATGTGCCAGAGCAAGGCAGAAGGCGGCCGCAGATGCAGAGGCAAGAAGGGCCGAGCGTCTTTAGGCGCGTTAGGCAGTACAGGCAGCTCCGCAGCGCCTGATCCGCCCGCCCTTGTGCGGCGCAGCCGGGAGGCGGTGCTGCGGGAAGCGCAGAAGCAGCTCGGCAACCTCCTCGACGCTGTCATCAATGCAGAGCCAGGTGCCCCGGCCGCGGCGGTGGTGTCGGCGGCGGATGCTTATGTAGCCAGCCAGGTGGCGGCCGCGATCACAACCACGCTGGAGGCTCACGGCGTCCAGCGCGGCAAACGGGGGAGTCACCTCTTGTGCAGTGCCCTCGCCGCTGTGGCGCGTGCGATGCAAGCCGGTGAGGACCTGGCCAAGACCGCAGTGGCGGAGGGTGTTACGGCGGCGCTGACCGCCTGCGGGATGCCTCGCCTGCCCGCCCGGCTGGCTGGCCGCGCCGCCGCGGACAAGCTGATTAGCTTGATGACGGCCGGGCATTGGGAGGCTGTCCGCCGTGCGGTGCAGCTGCAAGCTCTGACTGTGTGCCCGGACGTGACGGAACATCCCGAGGTCGAGAACTACTGTGTGCGGCCACTCGCGTCGGATCTATTGTCGCCGGCGATTCAGGAGGAGCTGGCGGAGGCGCTGCCTGTCGGTGGCTAGCCCCAGCCGCGAGCTACCGTGAGGCATGGGCGAGGCTGCGGGGCAGCGGGACCTGTCGGATGTCCCGGTCACCTGCCCGCTGTGCCACCAGGCCCACGAGCGATGCGTGTTCACGGCCGGGTCGTTGTACTGCGCCCGGCCGGGCTGCCGGAACCCGCACCACCGCGAACCGCCACCCAGCGACGCCGCAGACGGCCGCTTAGCAGGTACATGCCAACTGTGAGGCGTCGTTTCGCTGGGCCACGTTAGGTGGTTGGTCTTCCTCGGCCCGAAGGGCGCCGGTAAGACCACCACGGCGGCCGGGGGAGCGGGGTGAGCAAGACGGCGCTGCTGGTGCTCGCTGGCGGCGATAATGGTTTGTGGGGTACGGAGCGCGGGACCGCCGCGAGGCGATACGCCGGTTGGCCGAGTTGCGGCGCAGGTTGGCCGCGGCCGAGGACGCGCTCGCCGAGACTGGGGCGGCGATGAAGCGGGGCCGAGAGCGGGTTCGACGCCGCGAGCGACCGTTTCGATGCCGCCGAGCGTGCTCTTGATGAGGCCCGGGAGGAGCGGGCCCGGGCGCGGCGGGACCGGTACGCGGCCCGGCAGGAGCACGAGCGGGCGGCCGCCGCGGCGGACCGGCTGCAGCGGCGGGTGGCCGAGCTGGCCGCCGAGCTGGACCGGATGGCGAAGTTACCGGGGCTCGCCGGGCGGGGTGCGTGCTGCCCGGCACCCGTTCGTCAGCTACGCCGCTGACGCGGTTGTAGTGGCCACCCACACCGAGTCCACCAGCGATCGCATCACCATCGCCTCGATCCCGATTTCATCGAGCTGTACCGGTACGCGGACCTCGATTCGCCGGGGAGCGGCGGCGGGTTGATTACGCGGGGCGTTCCGGGAGCCGTCGCAATCATCAGCGTTCTGGCGGGAGCTGCTAGACGCCCTGGCTGGCGGGCGGGCGCATCAGACCGGCATGCTCAACCGGGCGATCCAGGTCTACGCCTACCTTGAACACACCCAGAAACAGCGGGGAGATCATGACCTGTGTGGCCGGGCCCGGCCGCCGCGGTACGCGGTGACCGGCCCCGGCCACTTTCTAGCTGCGCACTTTTGTCTGCCAAGACTTGCCCATGGCGCCGGATCGAGCAGATCCCGTGCTATGGACTGGTGCGCAGGCCTTGCGGGCCGTGCCCTCCAGCGAGGTCTTGCTGGAGCAGGCAGGATCGTCTGCAGGAACAGGTTCCATCACAATGCTCAGCTCGGCAGCCTGTGTCGGCCCCTTTCCTGGGGATCTCGTGAAGGTGGTTCATGGGTTGAACCTCCCAGCATTCACCCCGGACGTCCCGCTGATGTCCGAATCGTGTCGGACGGTCATTGTGCTGCCGTTAAAGAGTGATTGAGCGAAACCGCCGGGCTGAACGGTTCTAAACGATCCTGAACGAGTTTGACTGTGGCCAGACAATAGTGGCCGGAAGGCAGAATAAGAGCGCATTTTGCCTGTTCAGATGAGGTGTGAGGGGTTTTTTCAGTGTGTCTCGGCTATGTAACAAGCGCAAGGCCTTGCCGGGGATATTCAGCGAAAGATACAATCCTGCTTGCCAAGACTTGCCCATGGTGACTGGATATTCTTCCGGCGCCACGGGGCCGACCCGACCGGTCGGTACAACTTTGCCCCTCTTGAGGGGCACAAAGCCTCGCGGAGCGCAGGATGGAGCTGAGCGTCAGGTTCGTGACCCGGTCCCGGCCGGGCACGTGGGCCAGGACGATAGTCCTGGTGATCGTCATTGTGGCGGTGGTGGTGGTCTGGCGGGCCGGTTACGGCTCGGGCACCGCGATCCCGTTGATCCTGGGCGCGGGACTCGCGGGCGCCCAGGTGGCCCGGGCGCTGTTCGCACGCGCCCTCCCAGCGGCGTGCGAAGCCGGGGATGCCGAAGGTGCCAGCTAACCTCTCCGGCCAGGGACTGTTCCGCATTCTGGGCCCGCTGGAGGCCTGGACGGGGCAGGGCTGGACGGCGGTCCCCGGGCCGAAGCCGCGCTCCTTGCTGGCGGCCCTGTTGCTCCAGCCCGGGGAGCTGGTGTCCACCGATGTGCTGATCAACGAGGTCTGGCCGGAATGGTCGCCGGCCAGGGCCGCCAACCTTGTCAGCGTCTACGTGCACCAGATCCGCAAGCTGATCGGGGACACCGACGGCAGGGTCCTTGTCACTCGGGCGCCGGGGTACCAGGTGACCCTGCGGCCAGGTGAGCTCGACGCCCACCGGTTCAGCGAGCTGACGGAAGCCGGCCGGAACGCGCTCGGCCAAGGCGACCCGGGCCGGGCCGCAGACCTGCTTGACGAGGCGCTCAGCTTGTGGCGGGGGCGGCCGCTGGCCGACGTGCCCGACATCCATGGGATTATTGCGGAGACTTTCCGGCTGGAGGAATCGCGGCTCGCGGCACTGGAGCTGCGGGCCGAGGCCCGATTGGCCCGTGGCGAGCACGCCCCGGCGATCCCCGAACTGCGCAGGCTCGTAGCCGACTGGCCGTTGCGGGAGAATCTGTGGGCACTGCTGATCCGCGCCCTGACCGGTGCCGGGCGCCAAGCCGAGGCGCTGGAGGCCTACGGAAAGGCCAGGACGGCGATTGCCGACGAGCTGGGCGTCGACCCCGGCTCCGGACTGCAAACCCTCTACCACGAGATACTTACCGCCGACCGAAGCCACGGCGCGGCTACCCCGGCCAGCCCGGGCCCCAAGGCCTCTCCCGGCGTCTCCGCGCCACCGCGCCTGGCTGAGCCATCGGTCGAGATCCCCAGGCGATCGGCGCCATCACGTACCAGCGCCGCCCAGCCAGCGGCCACGGCCCTGCCGGCAAACGCCCGCAAACCCCGAAAGCAGCAGCCCCCGGCCGGGGAACACCCGGATCAAGCACTGCCAGATGTCCCCGGGCACGAGCACTGCCCCGACCCCCTCCAGGCGCACACAGCGGCAGAGTTCATGGCCGCCTTGCGCGACTTCCGGGCCTGGGCGGGAGATCCCTCGTTCCGGCAGATGGCCCAGCGGGCCGACCGCCGCCACCGCAAAGCTTCCGCGGCCACTATGTGCCAGGCGCTGGGCAGCGACGAACTGCCCAGGCAGGAAATAGTCCGGGCCATCGTCATCGGCTGCGGCGGAACCCGGGACCACGAACAGGCATTCGTCACAGCCTGGCGCGGGCTGCGGCTGGCACCAGGCGACAGGCCACCTAAACAGGGGCGAGGGAACCTGTACCCGGTCCCCGACACGGCCTGATCCTCGACGGCGCCCAGCTGGACCGGATGGCGGAGTTAACCGGGCTCGCCGGGCGGGGTGTCACCGTCGCGGCGCCGGATAGCCGCCGGGTGGTAGGCGTAGCGGCCTTGCCAGGGCACGCCGCCGGGGGCTCGTCGGCCAGGATCACGCAGTCCCAGCCGGGGGCGCCG
>Ga0070717_10003923_pt1 | contig 10708 bp, 6 predicted proteins | sample LARL113metaG_FD_71366 | JGI IMG/M metagenome (GOLD analysis project Ga0070717, IMG submission 71366) | Corn, switchgrass and miscanthus rhizosphere microbial communities from Kellogg Biological Station, Michigan, USA - LAR L11-3 metaG | ecosystem: Host-associated > Plants > Roots > Rhizosphere ... | reverse complement strand
GCGAAGCTTCGCGAGCTCGCTCCTGGGGACGTCCCGGATCGCCGACACCAGCGCGCGGGTGAGCAGCCCGTAGGCCGGCCCGTCGTCAGGCCTCGCCTCGCGGGCGCGCTCGTCGTCGCGCATGCGGCGATCAGCTGAACGTCGGGGACCACGCCGACATTGGAGATGATACCGCGAACGCGTGAATCGCCCCAGCCGTCTTCCTCGCGCAGCTGATAGACGCCGTCGCGCGAAGGCACGGTCGTTGTCGTTGATGTCGAGACCGCCGGGGATCGCGACTCCATCAAGCGTGAGATCCCCGGGAATCTGGTAGCACATGATCGATGTGTCGTCGGCGTCCGCCATGCCGCGGATGCTCGCCTCCTGGAGTGGCGTGAGCACCTGGGCTCTCACGACCTCAGGCGACCAGCCTTGCGACGCGCCGTACCACGCGATCACCTTCGCGGGATCAAGCCGCTTGATCAGCTCCTTGCGCATGTGCTCGTGGGGGAACCCGAGCGTGTGACCTGCCTCGTGACGCACCACGCGCTGGAACTCGGCGTCCGGCGTGTTCATCGTGAACGCCTCGAGGTTCATGGTTGGCTTGTCTGGCGGAACGAGCAAGATGTCCGTTCCCAGGTTCGACCAGTAACCGTCATACCCGGGGTCCGCCTCCGCGGCGGTGAACCGCGCGATCCGGACTTGCGCGTCAATGTCAGACTCGACGAACTGGATCCGCGCCGTTTCGTTCCACGCATTCATGTGCGCCAGGATCCGGCGACGCAGCGCCGCGTCGGATGTATCGAGGAAGCCAACCGTCAGCTGGACGCGCTGCTCTCCCCAGTAGCGGAAGATATCCAGCGCAGCCCTCTCACCGTCTAGATCCGGCTTGTCGATGTAGCCCTCGGGCAGGTTTCCCGGCCAGAGCTCGAACGCTTTATCGATCGATCGCTTCCGGTCCGCTGGCGGCAAGTATCGGACGACGCACGCCTTCATTGCTTCTCCCTGGAGCTACGTGTGGTGATCCGCATCGTGGTCATTGCCTGGGTCCATTGCTCGACGGGCGTGGCCGCGCGCGATTCGCCGCCGGAGCGCGTGGCGCGCCGCGGATTCAGGATGTCGTCGAAGGAGGTGGTGCGGCGCAGGTGCTGGAGGGACGAGGTTCGGCGCGTCGTGCCGATCGCGACGAGGCGATCGACGCCGGCGAGGCGCGCGTCCGGAAGCGAGAATGACCACGGCGCGCCGAGCTGATCGTTCGCCCAGAACGCCCGGCGCGTGAGGCCAGGCACGAGCTGCTCGCCGAGGAGCTGGACGCGTCCGCTGGTGGCGCAGTTGATCAGCGTGACCCACAGCGCGACCGAGGCGGCGTTCTGGACGACGAAGCAGGCTCGCATCTCCGGGGTCAGCTCGTACGACGCGCGCACGCCGCGCTCCACGAGCGGCAGGTTCGGATCTTGCGCCTCTTGGGCGCTCACCGTGCGATTCGTGCAATCGAGCACGCTGAGGTGGAGCAGGTTCGGCAGATCGCGACACTCGCGCGCGAGCCGCAGCGGTGCGCTGTACGCGTGATAGTGCTCGAGCGCCGCGCGGAGGAGCGGGAGACGACTGGCCTCAACCGTGACCAGCGCCGGCACGATCGACTGCGCGCCGTCGCCGTGGACGTCATCGGTGATCAGCCACGCGTCGCCGCGCTGGACGAGCTCGACGTCCACGCCGCCGTCGTCGGTCACCACCTCGAGGAGATCCGAGGTGGCGAGCGCGGCGATGCGGGGGTCGTACGGCACGAGGCGAACCCGCAGCCGTGCACCGCGGCCGGCCTTGACCAGGCGGCCGCGCGCCGCGTCGGGCAGCGCGAACGGCGTGATGGCCTGGGCGAGCGCCGTCGAGGGCTGCTCCGGCTCCGTGACCCGGAGCCAGCCGACCGGGCGATCGTCGACGCTGCGGACGCGCGGGAACTGCAGCGGCAGCTCGCCGTACACGGCGATCTCGGCGCCGGGCGTGACGCCGTGAATCCGGCCGACGTCGAGCTCGAAGCCGCCCGCCGTCTGCTGGATGGCATAGCCGCAGTCCGCGTCCTCATCGGCGCCGAAGCCGAACAGGTGTCTGCCGAAGCCACCGGAGATATATGGATTCTGGCGCGGATTGGCCGCCCGCACGTGAGACTCGACGGCACGCCAGATCCGGCCCCAGCGCAGCGTCGCGAGCTCGCGCTGCGGAATGTCGCGGATCGTCGAGACCAGCGCGCGGGTGAGCAGCCCGTACGCCGGCCCCTCGGCGGGCCGCGCCTCGCGGGCGCGCTCGTCGTCGCGGCACGCGGCGATCAGCTGGACCTGCGGCACGACGCCGACGTTCGAGCTCAGGCCGCGCACGCGCGACGCGTTCCAGCCGTCCTCGTCGCGCAGCTGGTAGACGCCTTCGCTCGGGTAGAACCGGTCCTCGGTCGTCGCGACGCCACCGGACGCGTCGCGCGTGACGCCGGCCGATGAACAGCAATCGAGCACGACCGTCACGCGCGCGACGCGCGACGCGATCGCGGCGATCAGCTGGTTGAGCTGCCAGTCGAACAGGTAGCGACGCTGCGGCCCCACCACCTTGTCCTTGGGCAACAGCGCCTCGCGCGAGAACCGCGCGCCATCGCTGCCAGCGACGATCGTCTGCGTGCCGTGCCCCGAGTAATAGATCAGCACGCGGTCGCCGGGCGCCAGCTCCGCCAGCCGCGCGAGCTCGTCGGTGATCGCGGCGCGCGTCGGGAGGCGATCGCCGGCCTGGCGGATCGGCGAGGCGAGCCGGGTGATCCGCGACGCGTCGATCCCGACGTGCTGCGTGAGCACGTCGTGGATCGCGCCGATGTCGTTCACGCAGCCGGTGAGCGAGCCGCCACCGTCGTAGGCATCAATGCCGATCAGGAGAACGTGTTGTTGCCCCATCTACCAACCGGGGTCCGCGATCTTCGCGGCCTGCATGACGCTGCGGATGAAGTCGACGTGCTTGTCGACGCGCGAGTAGATGCCACCGTCGCCGCACGGCGTGGCGCTCTGCACGATCGCGCGCGAGGTCAACCCGGCGACCTTGCGGACGCCGGGGCCGAGCAGCACATACGCCGGGCCGCCGCTGTCGCCGTTGCACGTGTCGTAGCCCTGACCACCGGCGACGAACTCGAGATCCGCCTCGTAGCCGTAGGACGCCTCGGCCTCCTCGAGCTGATCGCCCGCCGCGCGCCGCACGCTGAGCAGGTCGACGTCGACCTCGCGCTTGATCCCGAAGCCGCGCGTGCTGTTGACGTCGCTGTTGCCGAAGCCGACCAGTCGGGTCCGCAGCGCACTGGCGATCTCGTCGGTCGTCGCGATCGCCACGGGCGGGGTGTTCGCCGGCACCTTGAGCACCAGCACGGTCACGTCGGCGACGCGACGCGTCTCGAGATACTTCGGGTGGACCTGGATGCGGAGCACGTCGATCAGCTCGGCGCTCTGCAGCTGGTTCTGATCGCTCGCGCCCAGCGCCACCACGGCCGAGCGATGCTCGGGGAAGCAGTGGCCGGCGGTCAGCACGATGCGCGGGTGAACCAGCACGCCCGTGCAGAACCAGCCGGTCGTGCCGTTGGGGTTGCGCGCGCCGATCAAACAGCAGTCGGGATACAGGCTCGTCGGCGCGCCGCCGACGATGCGCTGGATCACCGGCGCGAGCCCCGGCGGCCGCGGTAGCCGCGAATCCTGCGCCGACGCGACCGCCGCGGCGCTCGGCGCGCGCAGCACGGGCGGCGGCGCGCTCGCCGCGAGCTGCTCGACGATGCCCGCGAGGCGATCGACCCGATCGGCCAGCCGGGCGAGCGCGACCTGCGCGTCGAACTCGTCCGCACCACCGCACGCTGCACACTTCGACTTGTGCTCGGACATGGTGGTCACACACGCGGGCGAAACGGCCCGACGTCCTGCTTGGGGTAGACCAGCGCCGCGAACGCGCGATCGTTGTCGTTGATATCGAGCCCACCGGGGATCGCGACGCCGTCGCGGGTGAGCTGGGCGAGGATCTGGTAACACATGATCGAGGTGTCGTCGGCGTCGGGCGTGCCGCGGATGCTCGACTCGTGGAGCGGCGTGAGCACCTGGTCCCTCACCATCTGCGGCGACCAACCTTGCGACGCGTGATACCAAGCGATGACCTTTGCAGGGTCGAGCCGCTCGATCAGCTCCTGGCGCATGTGCTCGTGGGGAAACCCGAGCGTGTGCCCCGCCTCGTGGCGCACCACGCGACGAAACTCGGCCTCCGAGGTGTCCATCGTGAACGCCTCGAGGTTCATCGTGGGCTGGTCCGGCGGAATGACCAGGATGTCCGTCCCGACGTACGACCAGAAACCGGCGCGCTCCGCGCCGACCTCCGCCGCGGTGAACCGCGCGATCCGGACGTGGGCGTCGACCTCGGACTCGACGAACTTGACGTGCGCCGACTCGCGCCATGCGTTCAGGTGCGCCAGGATCCGCTGGCGCAGCGCCGCGTCGGGCGTGTCGAGGAACTGGACCGTCAGCTCGACGCCCTGGTCACCCCAGTAGCGGAAGATGTCCGTCGCGAGCCGCTCATCGTCCAGCGGCGGTGTGTCGATGTAGCCATCGGGCACATTCCCGGGCCAGATCTCGAACGCCTTGTCGATCGACCGCGTCCGATCCTCGGGCGGCAAGTCTCGCGCGACGCATGCCTTCATGCATCGGAGGCGCCGGGTGGTGGGACATCACGACAGAAAAAAATGCGCTGCTCAGTCGAACGGGACCTCGCCCTTGCCGCCACACGCGGTCCACATCGCGCGGCCCTCGGCCTCGAGCGCGTCGTTCTTGTCGAACAGCGCCTTCTCGTCCAGCATGCCGTCGTAGCGCGTGGCGTAGGTGTTGGTCTTCCAGCTGTCGTTCTTCTTGTGATAGTCGCGCTCCTTGCGGGTCTCCTTGGCCTTGCTGACCGCATCCCAGCTCGCCAGCCGGCACTCCTTGTCCTTGCCTTCGCGCTTCAGGCGCTTGGCCTCGGCCACGCGATAGCTCGCGACGTTGAACGACGTGACCTCGTTGTTGACGCCCTCGCACACCGCGAACGGGTTGCCGGCGCGGCAGCCATCGAAGTCCTCGTGCTGGCGGCTGTAGTGGTCGATCAGCACGTCGCGCGCCGTGATGCGGTCGAAGTCGTCTTTCTCGTAGCGCCAGTCGCCGAAGTCGGGCGCCACCGTGACGAAGTCGCCCTTGACGAGGTCGAGCTGCTTGCGGGCCTCTGCGACCACCGACTTCCACTTCGCGGGCACCGTCGTCGGGAACTTGCAGCCCGGCACGAAGATCGGCGACATCGCCGAGTCGCGCTCGAGCTTGCTCCAGCGATTACCGCGCTTCTGCTGGGTGAAGTGGAATGGCAGATAGGCACACACCTTGACCTTGGGCGCCGGGCCTTCGAACTCCACGCGCTTGTAGCAAGACGGCGTGCACTGGTTGAGCGCGGTCCGGATCTCGGTCGGGGTCTCGGCCACGGCGGTCACCGAGCCACCGAGCGCGGTCGCGAGGAGCAGGGTCATGAACAGCTTCGGAGATCGGATCATGATTGCCGACACCAGCACACGTCGGACCAGGCACGCGTTGCCGCAACCGCGCGAAGCCGCGCACCGCGCCGGCGCGAACGCCTGTACGTGTGTCGTGGCTGTAACGGTGACAGGTGACAGGTCGCTCAGCGCCGGAAGCGCTCGGCGTCGATCCCGAGCTGACGCAGCAGGCGATGGATCTGCACGCGCGACCGCCGCGCCGCGCGCGCGACCGCGCTGACGTTGCCCGCGTGCTCGGTCAGCAGCGCTTCGAGCTCGGCCCGCCGGGCGTCACCGGCCTCGCGAGGCGCTCGGTCGCGCGCGGCGGCGCCGCCTCGCACCGCCTCGGGCAGATGCTCGCGCCGGACCGGCTCGCCGCGCGCGAGCGCGGTCGCGACGACCAGGCAGGCCGCGAGCTCGCGGATGTTGGACGGCCAGTCGTGGTCCAGCATCGCGGCGACCGCCTCGGCGGTGAACCGGAACGGGCCGCCCGGCAGGCGCGCGAGCAGCTCGCCGATCAGCAGGCCGAAGTCGTCGAGTCGATCGCGCAGCGCCGGCAAGCGCAGCGTGAACGCGGCCAGGCGCGCGTGCAGATCGCGGCGGAACCGGCCGTCGGCGATCGCCACATCGAGATCGTGATGCGTCGCCGCGACGACCTGCAGGTCGACCGCGACCGGCTCGCTGGTGCCGACCGCGACGACCTCGCGCTCCTGGAGCACGCGCAGCAGCGCGGCCTGCGAGCCCACCGCGAGGTCGCCGATCTCGTCGAGGAACAGCGTGCCGCGGTGCGCGCTGCGGACCAGGCCGAGGCGATCGTGGAGCGCGCCCGAGAACGCACCCTTGCGATAGCCGAACAGCTCGCTCTCGGCGAGCGTCTCGGGCAGCGCGCCGCAGTTGACCGCGACGAACGTGCCGGTGCGCTCGGCGAACGCGTGGACCGCGCGCGCGACCAGCTCCTTGCCCGTGCCGGTCTCGCCCGAGATCAGGATCGCGGCGCCGGTCCGCGCGACCACGGCGAGGTCGTCGAACGCCGCCGCGAGGCTCGGCACGAACGTCGCGAGCCCGGCGACCGGCGCGGCGACGCTCGCGCGATCGCGATCCAGCGGGCCGTGCGCACCGCCCGCGGCGCGGAACAGCAAGAACGTCTGGCCGAGCAGCAGCACGTCGCCGTCGGCCAGGACGGCGCGCTGGTGGCGCGTGCCGTTGACGACCACGCCGTTCTTCGAGCCGGCGTCCTCGATCACCCAGCGCGCGAGCTCGCGCACGAGCCGGGCGTGGTGCTGCGACATCCGCGCGTCGGGCACGCCGAGCGCGAGCCGCCGGGCCTCGCGCGTGGCGCGCGTGGCAGTCGCGCGACCGAGCACCACCTCGTCGAGCTCGGCGAGCGCGTGGCGGCTCGAGCCGGCGATCGGATCGTCGCACACGATCAGCACGATCAGCGCGCCGCCGTCGTCGGCCGCGCCGCCGCGCTGGGGTGCGTCGCTGGTCCGCGTCGCCTCGGCGGTGCGCACCGTCACCGCGGCGCGCCCTCGGCGAGCTGGCCGCGCCACGCGTCGACCTCGCCGACCGACGCGCGATCGTCCTCGCCGGCGAACGTCGCGCGCGCCTCGCTCGCGAGCGTCAGCGCGCGCGGCCGATCGCGGCCCACCCGCACGAGCGCGCGGGCGAGCCGGAAGCGATCGCCGGCGACGTCGTGCGCGGCGCCCGGCAGCTTCTCGCGGATCGCGAGCGCCCGCTCGATCGCGGCGATCGCGCGCGCCGGCTGATCCGCCGCGATCAGCGCCGTGCCGATCATGCTGTGGGTCTCGGCGAGCTCGGGGTGATCCGCGCCGAGCGCGCGCTCCTGGATCGCGAGCGCCCGCGCGAGCCGCGCCTGGGCCTCGTCGTGCTGTCCGAGATCGGCGAGCACGGCGCCGAGGTTGGCGAGCACGGCGGCGACCAGCGGGCTGTCCGGCCCGGCGGTCCGCTCGTGCATGGCGAGCGCGCGCTCGAGCTCGGCGCGCGCGATCGCGAGCTCGCCGCGCTGGCGGCGGGCGATCGCGATGTTGGTGAGCAGGTCGGCCGCGTCGCGATCGTCGTCGGGATCGTTGCGCTGGACCGCGGCCAGGGTGCGTTCGAGCAGCGCGAGCGCCTCGTCGCGCCGGCCGATCGCGAACAGCGCCGCGGCCTCGCCGTTGGTGTAGCCGAGCACGTCGGGGTGGGCCGGACCGAGCGCGCGCTCGGCGTTCTCGCGCGCCTGGCGATGCAGCGCGAGCGCCTGCGCGGGCTTGCCCTCGGCGGAGCGCAGCAGCGCGACGTGCTGCTGCGACGCCGCGGCCTGCGTGCTGGTCGCGCCGAACACCTGCGCGCGGAGCGCCAGACCGCGCTCGAGGTGCGGCGCGGCCTCGCCGTACTTGCCCTCGTTGTAGAGCAGCACGCCGACGCGATCCTCGAGCACCGCCTGCAGCCGCGGCGCCCCGGCCAGGCGATCGATCGCGCCCTGCGCGATCCGCGCGAAGCGCTGCGCCTCGGCCGGCCGCGACGCCTCGTCGCCGATCAGCCAGATCAGATCGAGCCAGATCTTCGCGACCAGCTCGTCGGCGGCAGCCGCCTGGGCCGCCGCGACCGCGCCGTACAGCGCCTGCTCCGCGCCGGCGACGTCGCCCTTGGCGGTGAGCAGCTGGCCCGTGATGTGGAGCGCCTCGCCCTCGAGCTCGCGATCGCCGGCGGCGCTCGCGTCGCTCGCCAGCGTGCGCGCGAGCTCGAGCGCGTGCGGCCGATCACCGACGAGCGCGAGCGCCTGCGCCCGCGCCAGCTGCGCGCGACGCTCGGCCGCGCGCGGATCGGTGGCGCGGTGACCGCCCGCGCGCAGCGCCTGGGTGCGCGCGCACGCGTCGAGGCTCTCGAGCCCACGCACGGCGTCGAGCGCGCGGCCGACCCGCGCGCGGTCGGCGGCGATCAGCTGATCGGTCAGCGCGCGCAGCTCGGTCCGCCGATCGTCGAGGCACGCCATCCGCAGGTCGAGCAGCTCCGGCGATTGCTCGCCGCGGACATGTGTGGCCTCGCACGCGTCGAACCGCATGCGCTGCCAGCCGGCCGCGCGCTCGTCGAGGGCCTGCGCGACGCGCTGCCAGCGATCATCCGCCGCGTCGCTGCGCAGGAACGCCTCGTGGACGGCAACGCGGCGCGGCGCGTCCCACACCTGCGCGAGCGCCGCATCGTCGACAGCGCACGGCCGCGCGCTCGCGAGCCTCGCCGAGCCCAGCCCCACCGCGGCGACGCCGAGCAGCGCCGCGCCGATCAGCGCCCACCTGCGCCGCCGGCGCTGCGGATCGCGGCCGAGCTCGGCCACCAGCGCCGCCATCGACGGAAACCGCGCGCCCGGCTCGGCGGCGAGGCCGCGCTGGATCGCGCGGCGCAGCCACGCCGGGACCTCGCGCCCGGCGCTGCCCGCCTCGAGCCGGCCCGCCGCGATCGCCGCGCGCACCGCCGGCCCGTCGTCGCCCGCGAACGGCCGCACGCCGTGCAGCGCTTCGTGCAGCGCGACGCAGAACCCGAACTGATCCGCGCGCTCGTCGACGTCGTCGGCGCCGGCGTGCTGCTCGGGCGCCATGTACGCCGGCGTCCCCATCGCCGTGCCGGTCACCGTGACCGGCCCTGCCGCCTCGACGGCGACGCCGCGATCACCGGCGTCGGACGGTGCGATCGCCGCGAGCCCGAAATCGCCGACACGAACGGCGCCATCGCGGCCGATCAGAATGTTGTCGGGCTTGACGTCGCGATGCACGATCCCGGCGGCGTGCGCCGCGGCCAGCCCGGCGCCGGCGCGGCGAAACACGTCGACGATCGCGCGCCAGCCGCGCGGCTCGGCCGCGAGCCAGTCGCGCAGCGACGAGCCCTCGACCAGCTCCATCGCGACGTAGACCTCGTCGCCGTGCTGCCCGACGTCGTACACCGCGACGACGTTGGGATGCGACAGCTTCGCGAGCGCCTGCGCCTCGCGCAGCAGCCGGGCCCGCGCCGTCGCGCCGCCGCGATCGTGCACGAGCTTCAGCGCGATCCGGCGATCCAGCCCGTAGTCGTACGCTGCATACACCACCCCCATTCCGCCGACACCTACCCTCTCGAGCACCACGAAGTGCCGGATCGTCGTGCCGCGCGGCAGCGGGTCCTCGCGGTCGCGCACCGGCGCGCCGTCGACGTTCGACAGCGTCGCGACCAGCGCGTCGACGCGTCCCGGATCGCTGCCGTCGCGGATCGACATGGCGCGTCGATGGTAGATCGCCCCGGGCATAACGCGCACGGGTCGCGCGTTCGATCGGACAGGCATGGGCACGATATGAGGGAGAACCAGGTCGCGACGCCGAAGCGCGGGCGCAGGGTCAAGCGCGTGATCGGGCGCGCCGCGCTCGCGATGTTCGGGCTGGCCGTCGTGCTCGGCGTCGCGTCGCACGTGTTTCCGACGTTCGGCGCGGCGCTCGCGGACCACGTGCGCGCGATCTTCGGGCCGCGCGTCGTCGCGTGGGCCGAGGACGTGACGTACGGCATCGAGGATCTGATCAAGCGCGTGGTCTACCGCGACGCGCCGCCCAAGCAGTTCTGGGACGCGCCGCCGCCCCCACCGCGCCCCGCGCCCCCGCCCGTGCCCGCCGGCGAGGTGGCGACCGCGCCGCCGGTGCCGGCGTTCGCCCCGACCGCGTTCGCGCCGCCGGTGCCGAGCGTCGCCGGGCCGAGCGACGGCGTGTGGATCGCCGTCGCCGACGCCGAGCAGCCCGACGAGCCGCCGCGGTTCTACAAGACGATCATCCACCCCGACAAGCGCCGCAGCTTCGCGGCCGTCGCGGTCGTCGCGATCGATCTCGCGCGCGTCGGGCTCACGCTCGTGCCCGGCACCGTCGAGCCGGCGTCGACTGCGCTGCCCCGCGCGCGGCGCCCGGGCATCGTGCCCGCGGACCAGCTCGCCGATCTGCTCGCCGCGTTCAACGGCGGCTTCAAGGCCGAGCACGGTCACTTCGGCATGATGCTCGACGGCGTGACGCTGCTGCCGCCGCGCGATACATCGTGCACGATCGGCCTCTACCAGGACGGCAGCCTCCAGATCCGCAGCTACCCGGCGCTCCAGGACAGCGCGGCCGATCTGCGCGCGTACCGCCAGACGCCGCCGTGCCTCGTCGAGGAGGGCCAGATCAACAGCCGGCTATCCGA
>Ga0070717_10003922_pt1 | contig 10709 bp, 4 predicted proteins | sample LARL113metaG_FD_71366 | JGI IMG/M metagenome (GOLD analysis project Ga0070717, IMG submission 71366) | Corn, switchgrass and miscanthus rhizosphere microbial communities from Kellogg Biological Station, Michigan, USA - LAR L11-3 metaG | ecosystem: Host-associated > Plants > Roots > Rhizosphere ... | reverse complement strand
AATACCAATTTCATGTCGAGGCCGGCCTGCTCGGCGATCGCAAGCCCCTCGGCAATGCCGGCGATCTGGATCGCGCCCATCAGATTGTTGATCAGCTTGTAGACCGTACCGGTGCCGACGCCGCCGAAATGTCGGATCGTGGTTGCGAGCGGTGCCAGATACGGCCGGGCGTTTTCGAGATCGGCCGGATTGGCGCCGACCAATAGCGTCAGCTCTCCGCTCTCCGCCGCATCCGGCAAACCGGTCACGGGACTATCGATATAAATCAGATCACGGCTACGCAGCTCGCGCGCCATGTCGAGCGCATGCTGATAGGACACGGTCGAGCATTCGATCGCGAGCGTGCCGGCTTTCATCGTGGTCGCTGCGCCATCCTGGCCGAGCCACACCGTGCGCGACGCCTTGTCGTCGGCGACCATGGTGACGACGGCGTCGGCGCCGTCGGCCGCAGCTGCAGGGGACCACGCCCATCGCGCGCCGCGCGCGATCAGGTCCGCCGCCTTCGCCTTGCTTCGATTCCAGACCGCGACGCCAAAGCCGGCATCGAGATAGCGCCCGGCCATGCCATGCCCCATGCGTCCCAAGCCGATGAAAGCGACCCGCTTCATTAGTCCACATCCTCGACCGCACCGGGCGCGGCGCCGAAGGCGCGCTGCGCCAGGGTTGCCGCCATGAACTCATCGAGATCGCCGTCGAGCACGCCTTCGGTATCCGAGGTCTGCACGCCGGTCCGAAGGTCCTTTACCATCTGATAGGGCTGAAGCACATAGGAGCGGATCTGATGGCCCCAGCCGATATCGGTCTTGGCGGCCTGATCGGCGGCGGCTTTTTCCTCGCGCTTCTTCAACTCGATCTCGTAGAGCCGCGCCCGCAGCATGTCCCAGGCCTGCGCGCGGTTCTTGTGCTGCGAGCGGCCGGCCTGACAGACCACCGCAACACCGGTCGGAATGTGGGTGAGACGCACGGCGGACTCGGTCTTGTTGACGTGCTGGCCGCCGGCGCCGCCGGAGCGCATGGTGTCGGTGCGCACGTCGGCTTCCTTGATGTCGATCTTGATGCTGTCGTCGATCACCGGAAATATCTGCACGGACGAAAACGATGTGTGCCGCCGCGCGTTGGAATCGAACGGCGATATCCGCACCAGCCGGTGCACGCCGGCTTCCGTCTTCAGCCAGCCATAGGCATTGTGGCCGCTGATCTGGATGGTGGCGGATTTGATGCCGGCCTCTTCGCCCTGGGACTCTTCGAGATATTCGATCTTGAAGCCGTGCTTCTCGGCCCAGCGCGTGTACATGCGCAACAGCATCTCGGCCCAGTCCTGGCTTTCGGTGCCGCCGGCGCCGGCATGGACCTCGAGATAGGAATCGAAGCGGTCGGCCTCGCCCGAGAGCAGCGCCTCGAGCTCGCGGCGGGCGACTTCCTTCTTCAGCGCCTTGAGCGCGTTCTCGGCTTCGGTGACGACCCCGGCATCGTTCTCGGCCTCGCCGAGCTCGATCATGCCGATATTGTCTTCAAGCTCGCGCTCGACCTTGCCGATGCCGGACAGCGAGTCCTCGAGTGAGGTGCGCTCCTGCATCAGCTTCTGCGCCTTCTGGGGATCGTTCCAGAGATTGGGATCTTCGGCGAGCTTGTTCAGCTCAGCAAGCCGCGCCGCCGATTTCTCGACGTCAAAGATGCCTCCTCAGCAGCCCGACCGACTGCTTGATCTCTTCGACTAGACGTTCGACTTCGGCGCGCATGGTGTTCTCTGATCTCACCGGCGCTTGCCGCCGGCCCGATGTTGTCAGGGGATGTAACGGCGCGCGCGCCAAAGCGCAATCGGCTAGTAAAGCCCGCCGGTGCCCGGGCGCATGATATTGCGGTCGATCTCCGGCGCCACCGTAAGGGTCCGGCCGTCGGCATCGGCGACGCCGATGACCGAATAGTTGTCAGGCGGCGCGGTGCCTGGCTTGAAAGCCTCCAGGATAGTCCCGCCGCCTTCGCCCGGGCCAGCGCGCATGCCGGTCTTGGAGACGACACGGATCAGCTTGATGCCGGCCGGCACCTTGAACGGGATCGCCGGCTTGTCGGCCAGCGCAAGCTTCAAGAAGTCGCGCGCGATGGGGGCGGCGAGATGGCCGCCGGTCATGCCGCGGCCGAGGTTGCGTGGCTTGTCGTAGCCGACATAGATGCCGACCACGATATCGGGCGAAAAGCCCATGAACCACGCGTCCTTTTCGTCGTTGGTGGTGCCGGTCTTGCCGGCGATCGGCTTGCCGACCTCCTTGACGACGGTGGCGGTACCGGCCTGCACCACGCCCTCCATCATCGAGGTGATCTGGTAGGCGGTCATCGCGTCCAGCACCTGCTCGCGGCGGTCGACGAGCTGCGGCTCGGGCTGGTTCTTCCAGCCGCCCTGCGCGTCGCAGCCGCGACATTCGCGGGCGTCGTGCTTGAAGATGGTGTGGCCGTAGCGATCCTGGATGCGGTCGATCAAGGTCGCCTTCACGCGGCGGCCGCCATTGGCGAACATCGAATAGGCCGTGGCCATCCGCATCACCGTGGTCTCGCCGGCGCCGAGCGCATAGGACAGATAGTTCGGCAATTCGTCATAGACGCCGAAGCGTCGTGCGTATTCGCCGATCAAGGGCATGCCGATGTCCTGCGCGAGCCTCACCGTCACTGTGTTGAGCGACAGCCTGAGCGCGTTGCGCAGCGTCACCGGTCCATTGTATTTGCCGGCCGAGTAGTTTTCCGGGTGCCAGACGCCGCCGCCCTGCCCCATATCGATTTCGATCGGCGCGTCGACCACGACTGTCGAGGGCGTATAGCCATTATCGAGCGCCGATGAATAGACGATCGGCTTGAACGACGAGCCGGGCTGCCGGTAGGCCTGCGTTGCGCGGTTGAACTGGCTCTGGTCGAACGAGAAGCCGCCGACCATCGCGAGCACGCGGCCGGTCCACGGATCCATCACCACCATCGCGCCGGAAATTTCCGGCAGCTGGCGCAGGCGGAACTGGCCCTCGACCGGATTACCGTCTTTCCCAAACAACGGATCGGCGTAGATCACATCGCCTGCCGCCAGCACTTGCGACACCGCGGTCGGCGTCCTTCCCCTTGCCGGCCCCGAGGCGGCCTTGGCCCATTTGACGCCGTCGAGCGTGATGATGCCGGTCTGGCGTTCCTTGCTGACGGCGCCGCCCAACTCACGGCTGGGCTGGAAGCCGATCCGCGCCGACTGGTCACCGGTCTCCAGCACCACGGCCATCCGCCAGGGCGATATATCCGACAGCGATTTGACGTCGGCGAGTTTCACGCCCCAGTCGCCGGAAATATCGAGTTTGGAGAGCGGGCCGCGCCAGCCCTGCGCTTCGTCATAATTGACAAGGCCGGCCACCATGGTCTTGCGCGCCATCACCTGGATCTTCGGATCGAGCGTGGTGCGTACCGACAGGCCGCCTTCATAGAGCTTCTTTTCGCCGTAGCGCTCGAAGATGTCGCGGCGGACTTCCTCGGCAAAATATTCGCCGGCGAAAATATGTGCGGCGTTGGTGCGGTTGGTGACGATCAGGGGATCCTTGCGCGCCTTGTCGGCATCGGCCTGCTTGATCCAGCCGTTTTCCAGCAACCGGTCGATCACGTAATTGCGCCGCTCGATCGCGCGGTCGCGGTTGCGCACCGGATGCAGCGCTGCGGGGGCCTTCGGCAGCGAGGCCAGATAGGAGGCTTCAGCTACGGTGAGTTCGTTCACCGATTTGTCGAAATAGACCAGCGAGGCGGCGGCGACGCCGTAGGCGCCGAGGCCGAGATAGATTTCGTTCAGATAGAGCTCGAGGATCTTGTCCTTGGAATAAGCGCGCTCGATCCGCATCGCCAGCAAGGCTTCCTTGATCTTGCGGGCGAACGATACCTCATTGGTCAAGAGAAAGTTCTTGGCGACCTGTTGGGTGATGGTCGAAGCGCCCTGCGGACGGCGGTTGGAACCGTAATTCTGCGCGTAAAGGATCGCCGCGCGCGCCATGCCCGAATAGTCGATGCCGCCGTGCTCGTAGAAATTCTTGTCCTCGGCCGCGAGGAAGGCGTTGATGACCAGTTTTGGAACCGCCTGGATCGGCAGATAGAGCCGCCGCTCCTTGGAATATTCCCCGAGCAGCGCGCCGTCGGAGGCATGCACGCGCGTCATCACCGGCGGCTCGTAATCCTGAAGCTGTGAATAATCCGGCAAATCCCTGGAGAAATGCCAGATCAGCCCGGCGGCTGCGGCCACGCCCACCAGGAACACGACGGTTCCGGCGGCAAACAGGAATCCCAAGAACCGCACCAGCAAGCGCATTACCGAAGTTCCGTTCCAACCCGTATGCGCCTCAAGAGCCGGCGCTTTCCTCAATGCGAACATCCGACGGAACAGGCAAGCGTTCCCGGACCGGACCTATAATAGCGTGGCCGAGGGCAGAATCCTCAGCGATTCCGAATACCTCGCGGGCGTTTTATAAAGCTGCCGCCTGTGGCCAAACTAGGGCTTCCTTTTAATTCGCCGTTCCCGCATTTGCCAGCCGCCTGGCCAGGAAGACGTCGATGGCCCTGGCCATCGATCCCACCGTTTTAGAACGCCAGTTCTCCGAAACAAGGTGCTCGAGGTCGCCTTTGTTCGAGACATAGCCGAGTTCGACCAGCACCGAGGGGACGTCGGGCGCCTTCAACACCCGAAATCCCGCCGACTTCAGGGGATGCTTGTGCATCCGCACGGTATTCTTCATCTCGCCCATCAACAGCCGCGCGAAGCGGTTTGAGAATGTACGGGTTTCGCGCTGCGCGAGGTCGATCAGGATGTCGGCGACATCGGTCGGCTCTTCGGTCAGGTTGACGCCGCCAATGGCGTCCGCCTTGTTTTCGTCCTCCGCCAGCCGCTCGGCCTCGGCGTCGGAGGCCTTGTCGGACAGCGTATAGATCGTCGCTCCCTGTGCATCGCCCTCGCGGCGCGGCAGCGCGTCGGCATGGATCGAGACGAACAGCGCCGCCGACTGGTTGCGGGCGATTTTCACCCGATCGTTGAGTGGGATGAACGTGTCGTCGGATCGGGTCATGACGACGCGATACTTGCCGCTCTTCTCGACGCGATCGCGCAGCGCGAGGCCAAAGCCCAGCACCAGGTCTTTCTCCATCACATCGCCGCCCGACCGCGTGCCATTGTCGAGGCCGCCATGGCCGGGATCGATCACCACCACGGGCCGCAAATCTGGTGGCGAGGCCGCTTTCGGCGGGGCCGATGTCGATGTATCTGGCGGCGCTGCGGTATTGACGCTCGCGATGGCAGGCCTGAGGTCGGGCTTGTTCTCCGCCGCGGCAGCCTGGTTGAAGGCGGCGCGGTCGACCTCCTCGATCTCCAGCACCAGCCGCGACGGCTGGCCGTTGGCCGCATCGAGCACGTAGGAATTGGCGATTTTGGCCGGTCCGGTCAGGTCAAACACGATTCGCGAACCGCCCGGCATGACGAGGCCATAACGGAACGCCTTGACCAGTCCGCGGCCGGCGGTGCCGGCCCCGACCGGCAGCCGGAAATCGACTTGGGGAATATCGACCACCACCCGGTAGGGATCGCCCAGGGTGAAGGCCCGATATTGGATGGTCTTGTCCAGATCGAGAACGAAGCGAGTCTGTTTGGCGTCCCCGGCGAGCCGGGCGTCGGTGGCGATGGCTGGCACCGTGGCGGCAATGGCCATTGTTGCCGGCGATTGCGCTTGTGCGGTGCCAACAAGGCCTGAGACCGAGCACGGCAATGCTGCGGCGCACACGAGCGCTAATCCCAGCAAAATCAATTGGTTTGCGCGGCTCGCCAACGAATCCTTAGCCTCCGAGCGGCCCTTTTACCGCAATAGAACCACAGGGTTAATCGCGGCTTAAAGGCGTTTCGGTGAATAACGGTGACTGTTGTAGCACGGCGACGCTTCCCTTGCGCGGCCGGGGCATTCCACGTATGTACAGGGGGCTGACGGCTAATACTCCCGGTTGTGTCGCGTTCAGCCTCCCGGTGCAGCGCCGGAACCTTCGATTTCTAGGAGATTCCAGCGTCTTTCTGCCATCTCCTTCATGCCAGCGCGGTGCGCGGCTACCAGGGAGAGGCGGTTTCGAGCCCGAGCGGTATCCGGCCCCATCTCGTTTTAGGGGCGGTTTCGGAGAGGCGGCATAGCCCCTATCAGGCTCGGAACGAGCCCGATATGCGCTTTCCAGGCGGGCGCTCAAGGCGCCACACCTTGCCTTCAGCGATAGACAAGGCGGCCGTTTCCGCCGCCAAACTGTTCCAGACGGGCCGACGCTTGATGCGCCAGACTGTGTTGCCGACCAATACCTCCGGACAATTCGCGACAAAGCGGAGCCAAAGCTCCGCGCGCCGCTTTGCGCCGGTGGGATGTGGTTCGGCGCGGCGCCCCGGGTTGCGTTTAGGCCTTCCCCTCACCCCCGAATCAGGTGGACCGTCGCGTCACCCGGCGGCGCGATACGCGCTCAAGGTAAACCGCGCCCGCCGCCGCCAAGAGTTACAAAATGCCCAACAAAATGCTAATCGATGCCACCCACCCGGAAGAGACCCGGGTCGTCGTGGTCCGCGGCAATCGCGTCGAAGAGTTTGATTTCGAGACCGCCCAGCGCAAGCAACTGCGCGGCAACATCTACCTCGCCAAAGTCACGCGCGTAGAGCCATCACTGCAGGCCGCCTTCATCGAATATGGCGGCAACCGCCACGGCTTCCTGGCCTTCAGCGAAATCCATCCCGACTATTACCAAATTCCGGTCGCCGACCGTCAGGCTCTGATCGAAGCCGACGAACGCGCCCATCGCGAGGCCGAGGAAGAGAGCGAAAGCCGTTCCAACCGCAGGCGGCCGCGCCACCGCAACTCACGCCGCCGCGGTCATGGCGACCGCGTCCAGAGCGAGATCATCGAGAACGCCGGCGCCGATCCGTCGCAGGCGGTGCAGCCTTTCGGAGATCAAGCGGCCGAATACCACACCGATGCCGAGCATCACGAGGCCCATGAGCATGACGCGCATGAGCACGGGGCGCACGAACATGACGAGCATTCGCACGATCATGACCATCACGACGATCATCATCACGAACATGATCATGACGAAGACGGCCACGAGCATGACCCGGTAGCCGAAGCGCAGGCCGAGACGCCGGTTGCGGCCGCGATCGAGGCATCCGTTGCCGCCGCCGTCGATGAGCCGGTCGCACCCGAATTCAATGAGGAGCCCGGCCGGGACGAGCAGATTCAAGAAGTTCATGACGAGCAGGCGGAGGAAAACGCTGCGCATGCCGACGACGTGCTGCATGTCGAGCCCGCCGGCGGGGAACACGCCATCTCGCCCGAAGCCGAACATGTCGCAGCCCCTGTCGGCGACGAGGCCCATGACGATGACGATGACGGCGAGGACGCCGAGGAAGAAGTCGTCGAATCCGTCGGTGGCGACGACGTGCTGGAAGAGGTGCCGGAGCGCGCCTTCCGCCCCCGCCGTCAGTACAAGATCCAGGAAGTCATCAAGCGCCGTCAGGTGATGCTGGTGCAGGTCGTGAAGGAAGAGCGCGGCAACAAGGGCGCGGCGCTGACGACCTACCTGTCGCTGGCCGGCCGCTATGCGGTGTTGATGCCCAACACCGCGCGCGGCGGCGGCATCAGCCGCAAGATCACCAGCGCGCAGGACCGTTCGCGCCTGAAGGAAGTGGTGCAGGATCTCGACGTGCCCGAAGGCATGGGCATCATCCTGCGCACCGCCGGCGCCTCGCGCACCAAGCCCGAGATCAAGCGCGACTTCGAATATCTGATCCGGATGTGGGAAACCGTGCGCGACATGACCTTGAAGTCGCAGGCCCCGACCCTGGTCTACGAGGAAGGCTCGCTGATCAAGCGCTCGCTGCGCGACCTCTACAACAAGGAAATCGACGACATCATGGTCGCGGGCGAAGCCGGCTATCACGAAGCGCGCGATTTCATGAAGATGCTGATGCCCTCCAACGTGCGCGCGGTGAAGCAATATCGCGATGGCCAGCCGCTGTTCTCGCGAATGGGAGTCGAAAGTCAGCTAGACGCGATGTTCTCGCCGACCGTGCAGTTGCGCTCCGGCGGCTATGTCGTGATCAACCAGACCGAGGCGCTGGTTTCGATCGACGTCAACTCCGGCCGCTCGACCCGCGAGCATCACATCGAAGACACCGCGCTCAAGACCAATCTCGAGGCGGCCGAGGAAGTCGCGCGACAGCTGCGATTGCGCGACCTTGCCGGACTGATCGTCATCGATTTCATCGACATGGACGAGAAGCGCAACAACCGCGCGGTCGAGCGCAAGCTCTCCGATTGCCTGCGGCAGGATCGCGCACGGATCCAGGTCGGACGCATTTCGCATTTCGGGCTACTGGAAATGTCGCGCCAGCGCATCCGCGCCAGCGTGCTGGAAAGTTCGACCGAGCCCTGCCCGCAATGCGGCGGCACCGGGCACGTGCGTTCGGTCTCCTCGGTGGCGCTGCAATTGCTGCGCGGCATCGAGGAAATCCTGATGAAGGGCGCCACCCATAATCTCGTGGTGCGGACCCGGACCGACGTTGCGCTTTATGTGCTCAACCACAAGCGCGGCCATCTGCGCGACCTCGAAAACAGCTTCAAGGTAACGCTGTCGGTGGTCGCCGACGCTACCGTCAGCGGCCAGCAATCATTCATCATCGACCGCGGCGAGCAGGTGCATACGCTGGAAGCCGCCAAAGCGCTGCTGGCGGCGCAAGCTGCCGCTGTGCCGCCGCCGCAGGAAGAAGCCTTCGACGACGACGAGGCGTTCGACCTCGAAGACGAATCCGAAGTCGAAACCGAGGAGACCGAGGGGCTTGCCGGCGACCAGGTGGCCGGCGAAGCGGGCGAAGGTGAAGGAGGTTCCGACGGCCATCGCCGCAAGCGCAGGCGGCGCCGGCGCGGCCGCGGTGAAGCGCGCGAGAGCGGCCCGCCGCGCGAGGAAGGCGAGGCCGTCCACGCCGAGCCGGGCGCGGTTGCGGATGCTCAAGGAGATGAAGGCGACGCCGAGGAGGACGAGACCGAGGAGCAACCGAGCTTCGCACGCAACGATCAGCAGGGCGGCGGCGAACGCCGGCCCCGCCGTCGCGGACGCCGCGGTGGACGCCGCCGGCGCGGCAGCGGTCCGGAAGACGGTCTTGCCGCATCGATCACCGACGAGTTCGGGCCGCGAGCGGAACCGGAAGCTTCAAGCGCGGTGGCGGATTTCGACGGCGGCCCATCCGAGCAATCCCTGCCGGTGATCCAGCCCGAACCGATTGCATCGCAGCCCGAGCAGCAGCCGGCCTATCATCATCAGGTCGAAACGGCGCCCGCTCCGAGCGAAGCCGAGACCGCGCAAGAGGCCGAGCGAGCCGCCGCGCGGCGGCGTTCGACCGTGCGCGAGAAGGTGAGTTTCCTGGCCGAGGCCCAGCCCGCCGCGTCGCCGCCGGTCAGCCACAGCCAGCCTGCACCGTCACCGGCTCCTGCCGAGCCAGCGCCGGAGGCAACGGGCGACAACCAGCCCCGCAAGGCCGGTTGGTGGTCGCGGCGTTTTGGCACCGGCGAATAAGACATCCAATAGTGAGACGAAAAACCGCCCGGCAAGACCGGGCGGTTTTGTTATCGCCGAATTCCTGCTGGAGGCGCGAGCGCGCCGAGCCTTGACGGATGCGACGTTTGATTTGCGCCCGTGCGGGAGGCAACCCTCAGTGCCGCCACAGCGAAATCACGAGCGCCAGCGCGAGCAGCGCCGCCACACCTTGCCAAAAGCGAACCGGGTTACGCTCAAGAAGCGTCTGCGGCCGGCGGATTTCCAGCGGGGCGCGCGCCGGTCCCGCCTCCATCTCCACAGCAAATTCGGTCACGTCGCGAAAACGCTCGGCGGGATCTTTTGCGACCGCACGGGCGAGCGCAGCCTGCAGCCAGGCGGGGAGGTCCGGACGCAAGGCGGAAAGCGGCGTCGGCCGATCTCGCCGCGGCTGGCTGACGGCATCGGCATTGCCGTAGGGATATTCGCCGGTGAAGGCGCGAAACATGGTGACGCCGAGCGCATAGATGTCGCTCGCCTCGTTGCCGGCTTCGCCGTCAAACATTTCCGGCGCCATGTAGGCCGGCGTGCCGGGAATGTCCTGCGGCGGGGCATCTTCCATGCCGGGAATACGCACCACCCCGAAATCGATCAGCTTCAACGATGCTTCGCGCTCGAGGATCACATTATCCGGCTTGATGTCGCGATGGATGATGCCGGCGCGGTGCAGCGCCGCTGCCGCGCGCGCCAGCTTGATGGCGATGTTGCGTCCTTCCTCCAGCCCCAGCGCGGGAGGGCGCGAGAGCCTGGTCTCCAACAATTCGCCCTGGTAGAGCGGCATCACCGTGTAGAGGCAAGTCTGCCGCCCCGGCGGCAGCTCGATGGTGTGGCCGAGCCAGGGGCTCGTCACGCGCGCGCCGACCCACGCCTCGCGGATGAAGGCTGCACGATAGGTATCGACAGTGGCGACCAGCGGCTTTGGGAATTTCAGCGCCACCTCGCCGCCTTCGACCTCGTCCTCCGCGCCGAATAGGCGGGTGTATCGGCCCTCGGACAACAGCACCTTGAGCACAAAGCCATCGATCGTCTCGCCGCCCTGCGGCACCGGAATCACCGGCAGTTCGGTGATGTTGGCGCCGATATCGGCGGCTTCAGCCGTTTCCAGG
>Ga0070717_10003921_pt1 | contig 10711 bp, 10 predicted proteins | sample LARL113metaG_FD_71366 | JGI IMG/M metagenome (GOLD analysis project Ga0070717, IMG submission 71366) | Corn, switchgrass and miscanthus rhizosphere microbial communities from Kellogg Biological Station, Michigan, USA - LAR L11-3 metaG | ecosystem: Host-associated > Plants > Roots > Rhizosphere ... | reverse complement strand
TGCCACGCGACGCTGCAGGGCGGCGAGATCGTCGCCTTCTCGCCGGCGACCGGCCAGATCCGGTGGCGGCACACGATCGGGCCTTCGGAGTCGTCGCCGCTCGTCGAGAACGGCACGCTCTACGTCGCTGACCAGGACGGATACGTCTACGCGTTCGACGCCCGCAGCGGGCACCTGCGCTGGCGCTCTGACACCGGTGCGCCGATCAAGGCATCGCCCTCGCTCGCCTACGGACGGATCTACGTCGGCACCTACGCCGGCGAGATGCTCGCGCTCGACGCGCGCACGGGCCGCGTGGCCTGGCGCAGCTCCGGCCACGGCAACTTCTACTCGACCGCGGCAGTCAACGCCGGCCACGTCTACGTCGGCTCGCTCGACGACCACGTCTACGCGTTCTCGGCCCGGACCGGAGCCGTCCTCTGGAGCTCGGGAACGGGAGGCTACGTCTACGCCTCGCCGGCCCTCTGGCACGGCCTCGTCCTCGTCGGCTCGTACGACCACAGCTTCTACGCGCTCGACGGCGGCACCGGCTCGGCCCGCTGGACGTATCACGCGACAGCACCGATCTCGGGCGCCGCCTCCGTCATCGACGGCATCGTCTACTTCTCGAGCTTCGACCACCGGACATACGGGTTGCTCGGCCCGAGCGGCCGGTTGCGTGCGGAGTGGCCGGACGGCGAGTACTCGCCCGCAGTCGCCGGCAACGGCCGTCTCTATCTCGTCGGCCTGGGCCGGATCTACGCGCTCAGACCGAGACGGTGACCCGTTCGGCCAGCGGCAGCTCAAACGTGAACGTCGCTCCTTTGCCCTGATCCGAGTCGACCCAGATCCTGCCGTTCATCGTGCGGACGAGCTCCCGGCTGATGTACAGCCCGAGGCCGCTGCCCCCGATGCCGCGCCGATGGTCCGGATCGAGGCGATAGAACTTCTCGAAGATCCGCTTCTGCTCGCCCAGCGGGATACCCAGGCCCTCGTCGCGGACGGTGAAGCGCGCCCAGCCGTCGCCGGCCTCGACTCCCAGCTCGATCCGCCCGCCGTGCGGGGAGTACTTGATCGCGTTGTCGACGAGGTTGGCGAGCACCTGGCGCGTGCGTTCCGGGTCACCGGCGACCTTGGGCAGCAGGGCCGGGATCGAGACGTCGATCGTCGTGTCGTCGCCGATCCGCATGCGTGCCGCCGAGGCCACGCCCCACACGAGCTCCTCGGCCTCGAAGGGCTCGGTGACGACGCGGAAATAGCCGCTGTCGAGCTGGCTCGTGAGCAGGATCTCTTCCACCAGGTCGGCGAGCCGCTTCGACTGGGCGGCGATCATGTCGAGCAGTTCTTCCCGCGTCTCGCCGCTCAGCTCGTTCTCCCGCTCGACCAGCGTCATGGCGGCGCCGTGCAGCGAGGCGAGCGGCGTGCGCAGCTCGTGCGAGATCGTGGCCACGAACTGGGCGCGGAGCTCCTCGAGCCGCCGCTCGCGCGTCACGTCGCGGAACGCGTACACGATGCCGTCGGGCTGCGTGACACCCGCGATCGAGAGCCAGAGCTCCCGCCCTTCGACCTCCAGCGGCACGGTCTCGGCGCTCGACTCGTCGTCGATCTCGCCTGGACGGCGCGCGACCGGGATCCTGGCCGCGACGGTCGACCAGCCCGGGATCGCCTCAGCGGCCGGACGGTCGGAGATCGCGTCGGCACGCAGTCCCGTGATCGCCTCGGCCGCCGGATTCCAGAGGCGGATCACGCCGTCGCGATCGACGAGGAAGACACCGTCGCCCACGTGCGCGAGCACGCGCTCGGCCCGCTCCCGCTCCTGTCTCGAGACCCGGCTCCGCGCGATCGAAGGTGAAACCGCGTAGGCCATGGCGAGAAGCGCAACGATGGCGGCCAGGCCAAGACCGACCACGCGCCAACGCGCAAGGCTCGCGTTCGAGTCGATGTGAGAACTGGGCTCCAGCACCGCGAGCCTGGTTCCGTTTGACCCAGAACCGAGATCTTCGGCGACCGCCCGGAAGCCCCGTCCGTTCGCCTTTAGATTCGCGGGTCTTCTGGTCGACGCCCCGGGCTCGATCCGCGAGGTCCGATCTGCGCCGACGAACCTTCCGGCACGGGCAAAGCCGATTCGCTGGTGGTCACCGAGAGCGGAGTGCTGCGTCAACCAGCGCACGAGCTGATGGTCGAGAGGCAGGAAGACCACGACCTTGCCGACAGTGCGTCCCTTGGAGAGGAAGTCGATCCTCCGAACCGCGGCAGTCGCAGGGATCGGGCCGCGCCAGCGCGCTATCTCGCCGTGCGGGTGGAGTCTGTTCACGCTCATCCTCCAGACGACCGCGTGATGGCGGCTGTGGAGGAGCTCGTGTTGGACGCGAGGTTCATTAGCCAGCCTGTTGGCAGCCGAGTCGACGTTCGAGAACACGCCGCGGTAGAAGCCGCCGGCGGAGTTCAGGCCGTTGACGAGTCGCGTATCTGCGTTGTTGCGCTCGCGCTGCACCGAATAGCCGCCGAGCCCCCACACCGCAACGGCGAGCGGAACCCCGAGCAGCAGCAGCGCAGCGAGGAGCCTGAACGCACCGCGCCGGGTGCTTGTTGCCGGCTCGGGTGATTCCCGAGCGCTGGTGAGGGCTGTATGCGGCTTCATCCTGGGCGCCACCCCAACGGCCGCAACGAAGGGGCGAAAAGCGTAGACAAACGGTAGCGCGAGACCCGGGGGCTGACCAGCCCTCCGGGGGTTTGTCAGTTCGAAGCCATGTTCTCCAGTTCCAACCCGGAGAAGCGGAACGTTGCTCGGTACCTCCCGTCGCCTCGAACACCTACCCAGAGCGTCATCCCCCGTCCCCCTTTCGGGGGAGTCCGGCTGATACGAAGCACATACCTGCCGAGCACCTGAATTCATAGCTAGCTCGCCGATGGTCTGGTCACCGGGCACTACGTCCGGCCGGTACGAACGAGACCAAGGAGCCATCACACATGCACAAGTTCCGCACGACAACCCGGACGACGAAGATTCTCGTCGCCGCCGTCGTCTCTTCCGTCATCTTCGCCGGCGTCTACGGCTTCGCCGCGTCGCTCGGCCTGACGAGCTCGGGCCTCGGCGCCGGCAGCGCCGTTGTCGCGGCCTGCGGCACGGGCATCAACGCCGCCTACTCGACGACGTACAGCGCGTCGATTCCCGGCTACTCCGTCAGCCAGGTGAACCTCTCGGCGATCCCTGCCGCCTGCCTGAGCAAGTCGTACAAGATCCAGCTCACGGGTGCGTCCGGCGTCGCTGTGGGCTCGGAGATGTCGGGCACGCTGCCCGCGTCCGGCACGACCGCGACAATCGCCACCTCGGGCACGCCCGACGCGAGCCTGGTCACCGGCGTCTCGGTCGTCATCTCGTAAGCAGGTCCTCCGTACCGGCGGATAGCGAGCGGGGCGCCGACTCGGTGGCCCCGCTGCGATCCGGTCCGGGAGGTGATGAGGAGTGAAGCAGCTCACCAGAATCCTCGGCGCCGCGCTGACCGCAGCGGTGCTGTCGGTCGGCGTCGCCTCCGCCGCGAGCCTCGGCATCAGCACGGGAAAGCTCGGAGCCGGTAGCGCAAGCGTCACCGGGTGCACGTCCTCGTCGCTCACCGCGACGCGCAACGTCGACAACAACGGCGACGTCACCCAAGTCAACGTCACCGGCGTCCCGCAGGCTTGCGCAGGCCAGACGCTCGGAGTCACGCTGGAGAACAGCTCGCAGACGAGCCTAGGCGCCTCCTCCACGGTCGTCGGCACGTGCGCCGGCGGCTGCACCGTCTCGCTGACGGGCTTCGGCACCGTCTCGGCCGCGAACCTCACCGCCTACGCCTTCTCCCTCACCCAGTAGACCGATGCGCAGCCTCGTCGTCATCCGCCGGCGCCTCGGAATGGTGATCGTCGTCGCGACGGTCACTTCGATCGGAGTGGGCTACGCGGCGAGCCTCGGACTCAGCTCGAACCAGCTATACGCCTGGAGCCAGCCCCTGACCAAGGGCACCTGCAACCAAACCTCGACGACTGCCGACGATACGTACGTCCAGCAGGCGAACCCGACGAGCACCGCAGGCGGTACGGCGACGACCCTCACGATCGATCGGACCGCCGGATCACAGAGCTACGCCTTCATCCGTTTCAACCTCAGCGGTTGCAACCTCCCCACCACGGCAGGCGCCGACACCGCAGCGCTGACGGTGAACGTGACGTCCAAGGGGAACGACACGATCTCACTCTTCCCGGTCACCTCGAACTGGAGCTCGTCGACGCTCAATTGGAACGGCGTGAGCGGGCTCACGATCGGCTCCACCGCCACCGGGACCTTCTCCGGTAACTCGACCGGTGCAAAGACCGTGACCGTGACTGCGGACGTCGACACCGCGATCAAGGCTGGAGCTCTCTGGGGCTGGGAACTCCGAGCCACCAGCGGTAACGCCACCGTCGTGATCGGCGCCGCAGAGAACGGAACGGCCGCGAACCGCCCCTCGATGACCCTCAGCTATGAGAAGTAGCGTCGCAACGACTCCGCCTCGGGCGGTTCCGCGGCCCCAGCTGCCCTTTGCGAAGACAATTGCGCTCCTCGCGGCGCAGCTGGCGCTCGTCGCATTGCTGCTGTGGTTCTGTCTACCGCAGAGCTTCGGCGGGCGCGCCGGCTGGGTGCTCGTGAGCGGCACGAGCATGTTGCCGCACCTGCACACCGGCGACCTCGTGCTGGTCGAGCACCAGTCGAACTATCGCGTCGGCGACGTCATCGCCTACCGCGTACCGAGGGGACAGATTGGCGCCGGCCATGTCGTCATCCACCGCATCATCGGTGGCAACGGCAGGACCGGCTGGAGGATGAAGGGCGACAACCGCACCGCGCCTGACCTCTGGTATCCGACCAACCACGATGTCATCGGTGTGAAGCAGCTCCGGGTTCCGGATGCCTGGTTCGTGCTCCGGATCTTCCACATGCCGATCATGCTCGCGCTGTTCGCCGGGACCGCGGTCTTCTACTGGATCGCATTCACCCGCGAAGCGGAGGCGGTCGAGGGCGAAGGCGAGGAGAGATGAGCGTCGCCGACGCCCACTTCGTCGGGCGCCCGACTCTCGGAGCCCGGGTCCGGGACACGAGCCACCGTTTGGTGCGGCGCCCCAAGGTCATGATCGGAATCGCGATTACGGGCCTGATCAGCACTTTCGCGGGAATGCTCGTCACAGGCGCAGCTGGCCCGATCGGAACGATCATGTTCGTCCCCTGGGTCGCCGTCCTCGCGGCCGAGCTCGGACCGACCTCGGGCGCGCTCACCGGAGTAGCCGCAACGGGGCTCTACCTCGTGGCTGCCGAGCTGGTCGGACTCCCCCATGACCCGGTGACCGTGCTGCTCAGGCTGATCCCTCTGGTCGGTGTGGGTCTCGCCGCCGGCTACTCCTCGCGCCGCATCTCGTCCGATGCGCTCGAGCTGCAGGCGACGAGTGCGGTGCAGCGGGCACTTCTCGACTCGACGTTGGACGGCATCTGCCTCACCGACCCATCCGGACGGGTTCTCTTCGCGAACGCCTCGCTGCAAGAGATCTCGCACGAGCTCGGCCTGCCGCCGGACGGGACCGTGACGGAACGGCTTCTGGCACTCGCCGACCGAACGACTGAGGCGGCCCGCTTCGGCGAACGCATGCGCGAGCTCGCCGCGGATCCGACAGCAAGTGAGGACGAGTTCGAGCTCAGCGACACGGGGCGCGTCTTCCGCGGCTCCACTACCCCCGTGGCCCGGCCGGACGGAACCCTCGTTGGCAGAGTCTGGACGCTGCGGGAGGTGACGGCCGACCGGCGCCTCGAACGCCTGCGCGACGCGTTCGTCGCCGCGGTCTCCCACGAGCTCCGGACGCCGCTCACGTCCATCTCCGGCTTCCTCGAGCTGCTCGGCGACCAGGAAGACAATCTCCCGCTTACGGGACGCACGTACCTGGTGGCTGCGCGACGGGGAACTGCGCGGCTGCAGCGAATCGTCGAGGATCTTCTCCTCGCGGCGCAGATCGAGGCCGATCTGCTCGAGCTGTTCACAGAGCCCATCGACCTCGCGGAGCTCGTCGCCGCGGCGGTCGAGGACGCAAGCGCGGCGGCAGCCGAGAAGGGCGTCGCGATCACTCTCGACTCCGACGGTTCACTCCCACTTGAAGCGGACGCGGCCCGACTCCGGCAAGTGCTCGACAATCTCCTCTCGAACGCGATCAAGTACACCCCGGCCGGCGGCGCGATCTCAGTCGCGGCAAGCGACAGCAAGGGTCCGCGGTGTGTCGAGATCGTCGACAACGGGATCGGCATCCCACACGACGAGCTCGGCCAGCTGTTTTCGCGCTTCTACCGAGCTTCAACGGCCACCCGGCGCGCCATTCCCGGCACCGGGCTCGGACTCGTCATCGCGCGTGCGATCGTCGAGAGCCACGGGGGCAGCATTTCGCTCGCGAGCCGAGAGGGCGAAGGAACCCGCGTCACGGTGACGCTCCCGCTTGGTCAGTTCGCCGGGGGTACGTAGCGGTAGCCGAAGCCGCGCACCGTCTCGATTGGCTGCCAGCCGTCGCCTTTCTGACCCAGCTTCTTTCGTACGTACGAGACGTAGAGCTTGACCTGGTCGCGCGAGACGCCCTGCTCGTGTCCCCAGCAGTGCTCGATCAGCTGGTCGGCAGACAGCACATGGCCGGGATGCCGCGCGAACGCATCGAGAAGGCGAAATTCGAGCGGTGTAAGGCGGATCGGCAAGCCCCGGCACGTCACGAGGCGCGTGGCGTAATCGATCGAGATCGCACCGTCGTCATAGCGGTCTCGATGCTCAACTTCGGGAGCGCGACGGAGCAGCGCGCCAACGCGGGCGAGCAGCTCCTGCCGGCCGAAGGGCTTCACGACATAGTCGTCGGCGCCGGCCCGGAAGCCCCGCACCTTGTCGATCTCGCCGCTCCGAGCGGTGAGCAGGATCACCGGCACGTCGCTCAAGTCCCGTAGGCGGTCGAGCGTCTCGAATCCGTCAAGCTCCGGCATCGAGAGATCGAGGACGACGAGGTCGGTCGGCTGCCCGTGGAAGACGCGAAGCGCTGCACGTCCGTCGGCAGCCGTCTCCACGCCGTAACCCGCGCTTGTCAGGAGATCGTGGAGCAGTAAGCGGATGTCGTCGTCGTCGTCGACGACGAGCACCCGCCGCGAAAAACCCGTAGCCATCAGGGCTCAGTATGGGCGAGCCGTCGCTCCAGGAAAGTGGGACGCGTACCCCGAGTTCAGGAGGCACGCTCACGGGCGCAATGCTGAAGAACGCGCTCGAGTATCTCGTCGGCACCGCACAGCCCGACCCGCGGCTGGCAGGGTCTTACGATGGGCCTCACGTCCGGCACAGGGCCATTCGGCCACCAGCCTGAGGGCCGCTTCAACTTCACGCCCGACCCGCCGACGGGCTCCGTCCTCTACTTCGACCCGGTGCCGTACCGGCTGCGCGGCGTCCTCGCCGGAGAGACCGTCTTCGAGACGCTCGGCGCCAAGCTCCTCTACGAGACCGCTCACCTGCCCGTCTACTACATCCCCGAGGAAGACCTCCGACACGACCTGCTCGAGCCGAGCGACAAGCAGACCCACTGCCCGCACAAGGGCGACGCTTCGTACCGCTCGCTACGCGTCGGCGACCGCGTCGAGCCGGATGCGGTCTGGACGTACCGCGAGCCGATCGAGCCGGCGGCCTTCCTCGCCGGTCACGCGGCGTTCTACTGGCGAAAGCTCGACGAATGGTGGGTCGAGGACGAGCAGGTGTTCGGGCATCCGCGCGACCCGTACCACCGAATCGACACCTACCGCACGACGCGCCGGGTGTGCGTCTCGGTCGACGGCCAGATGCTCGCAGAGAGCACGCGGGCCGTCGCGCTGTTCGAGTCCGGCCTGCCGCCGCGCTTCTACATGCCGGCCGAGGACGTGCGGACGGACCTCCTCGAGCCGAGCGACACGAAGACGCGCTGCGCGTACAAGGGAATCGCGTCGTACTGGCACGTGCGGGCCGGGGACGCGCTTCACGACGACCTCGCCTGGACGTACCCCGAGCCGGAGCGAGACGGCCAGGCGATCCGCGACCTGATCTGCTTCTTCAACGAACGCGTGGATCTCGAGGTGGACGGGGAGCTACAGCAGCGACCGGTCACGCAGTGGTCACGCTGAATCGCGTCCTCTAGCCGTACGGCTGCGTCGTAGCCTCGAGCACCCGCCAGCGGCCGTGATAGCCGTTGCGCACCAGCGAGACGAACATGCCGAGCCGTGCGCTCGCCCGGTTGTCGCCGCGGGGTGCGTAGGCGATCACGAAGAGCCGGTTCATTCGCGGGTCTCGGTGGTCATACCCCGCAAGCGGCCACGCTCTTGCGGCGACCAGGACGGGGTGGCCATGGAGGTGGGCCACGTAGCCGCGCACGGCGGCGACGGCCGTCGGAAACGCCCGTCGGGCCATCGTTCCGCGCGGGAGCACGCGCAACAGCCAGCGCGGCGACGACAGGACCTTCTTGCCGAGGCGAAGCTGCAAGCGGTAGATCCCGAAGAGCGGCGGGGCGGGCAGCAGACCGCGCCACGTGCCGTCATAGGCTCCCAGCGTCTGCCAGCGATAGGGCTTCCACTCGTACGCCAGCCCACGTCTGTCATTCGCCCCCAGCGGGCGCACCTGTGCAGAGCGGGCCGCGATCCCGCTCACCCGGACCGAAGCGGAGTGGAAGAGATCGATCGACCGCGTCCCGAGCACGACTTCCGGGTCGCTCCCCGCTGTTGCCGCTCCCGTCACGACAGCCGCCACCACCACAATTGCCGCTGCCAGCATGAGCCTCGCCTGCATTGCCGCTCCTCTCTCGATGGCGACGAGGGTGGTCGCCGACGCTGAGGAGCGACTGAGGCTCTACTGAGCCGCCGAGGCGGCGTGCGTCCACGTGAAGCGCGTCATCGTGTGCGAAGGCGCGAGGCCGCGACGGCCGAGACCGGCGCGCACGAACAGAGTGGGGGCCTGGGCACCGCTCGCGACCGCGGTTCGGACGGCGCCGATCCCCTCCTCCTGCCAGCGGTCGGAGAGGCCGATTACGAGCAGGCGGGCGTCGGCCGCGGCCTCGACCACGGCCGTGTCTCCCGGCTCGATCAGACGTGGTTCCGTGACGATCCCGACGATCTGCTGTACGAGCAGCGAAGCGCGCGCCAGAAGCCTGCTGGCGTCGCGGCGCCCGAGCGCCGGGTCGGCTTCCGTGCCGAGCAGACGGAGCGTGGTGTCCAGCGCCGAGGCCACCCGGGCCGCAAGCTCGATCGCCGACCAGTCGTGCTCTGCGCCTCCGAACGGCGTCACGACCGGGCCGTCGGCCGCTCCGCTCCCGCCAGTGAGGAGACCCACGTCGCACGGAGCGCGCTCTAGCAACGAGGCGAACGGCTCCTCGAGCGAGCCATCGCCCAGGAGCTCCGGCGGCGCTTCCGCCAGGACGATGTCGGCAGCCTGCTCGGCCGCAAGCACCGCCGCCTCCGCGCCGGCCTCTGCGGCGGTATACGCGGCTACGCGACATGGGACGCCCCGAGCCGCGAGGGCGTCGCGCTGCTCGGCAAGCGATGCCGTCGCAGCCGCGAGCTCACGGGAATCAGCCGCAAAACGGACGAGGATCAGCTCCCGCCCGGAGCCGGCGGAGAGAGCCTCGGCGATCGAGAGCAGCTCGGGGATCCGGCCCTCCTCCCCGACGAGGACGACGATGGATCGCGGGCTCGCGTCTGCGGCTTGCCCGCCTGCCAGCTGGGGATCCTGCTGCAGGATCGCGCGCTCGAGCTCGCGGAGAAACGGCGACGGCTCGATGCCGAGCTCGGTGTCGAACCTCTCGCGCGTCGCGCGGTACACCTCGAGGGCGTCGGCCTGCCGGCCGGCTCCGTAGAGAGCCCGCATGAGCGCGCCGACGAGGCCCTCGTGCAGGGGATGCTGACTGACGAGTGCCTCCAGCTCGGGGACGAGCTGGGCGTGGCGGCCGAGCGCGAGGTCGGCGTCGATTCGCCGCTCCAGCGCCGCGAGCCGGACGGCCTCGAGTCGCTGAACCTCCGGCTGCGAGAGCGCATCGTCGGCGAGCTCGGCCAGGGGCTCACCGCGCCAGAGCGCGAGCGCCTCGCCGAGCAGCCGGCTCGCTTCGTCGGGGTCGGCTCCCTCCGCGCGGCCGACCAGCTCCTCGAAACGGAACAAGTCGAGCTGATCGCGATCGACCCGGATGAGATAGCCCGGCTCCTGCGTGACGACGAGCGCCTCCCCGAGCACCTTTCGGAGCTGGGAGACGTGGTACTGGAGCGCGTTCGACGCGGCAGCCGGAGGGTCGCCCGACCACACGGCGTCGATCAGCCGGTCGACCGAGACCGGCCGGTTGGGTGTCAGCAGAAGAAGAGCGAGCAGCGTCCGCTGCTTCGACCCGCCCAGAGCGACCGGCCGGCCTGCGTCCACGACCTCGAGCGGCCCGAGGATCCGGAACTCCATCTGCCGACTATGAACCTGCGGCGCCGCCTCAGCAAAGGCTCAGGCGCGGCTCAGCAGCAGGCGTAGGGTTGCCAGGGCACCGCATGGACGCCTCCGCACCAGTCGACATCGGAACCGACTTCCTCGGATACCGGATCGAGGCGCTCATCGGCCGCGGCGGGATGGGCGTCGTCTACCGCGCCTACGACCTGCGCCTGAAGCGGCTCGTGGCGCTCAAGCTGGTAGCGCCGTCTTTGGCGCAAGACGAGCGGTTCCGC
>Ga0070717_10003920_pt1 | contig 10711 bp, 7 predicted proteins | sample LARL113metaG_FD_71366 | JGI IMG/M metagenome (GOLD analysis project Ga0070717, IMG submission 71366) | Corn, switchgrass and miscanthus rhizosphere microbial communities from Kellogg Biological Station, Michigan, USA - LAR L11-3 metaG | ecosystem: Host-associated > Plants > Roots > Rhizosphere ... | reverse complement strand
GCCAGCGCTCGGGGAAGCCAACCATGCGCGTGATCTTGCCGAGCTTGGCGAGCGCCGCCTGCCTGGTGGCGTCGGACATCCAGTCGAGCGCGCCGAGCTCGGCGGCCAGCGCGGCGGCGACCGCGTCGACCACCTTGGTGACGTCTTGCTTCGCGCTGCCCGCGAAGTAGCGCGCGACGTAGGGCTGCGCGAGCAGCTCGCCGAGCGCCGTGCCGGTGGCGGCGACGCAGCGCTGGCTGCGCTCGTGCGGACGCTCGACGCCGCTGACCAGCTTGTCGAGCTCGAACGCCTCGGCGGCGAACGACGCCGGCAGCGCGAACGCGAGCTGCGAGACCAGCTGGTAGGTGAAGTAGCTCGCCCACTGCGCGGGCTTGAACTGCGCGCGCAGCTTGTCGAGCCCGGCGAACAGCGCCGGCGTGCCGATCACGAGGCGCTTGCTCGGCGTGACGCCGAGGCCCTGGAAGTAGCGCGGCCAGTCGACCGAGCTCGCCTGCTTGGCGAGCGCGCGCAGGTCGGTCGGGTGATACGCGTCGGCGAGATCGCGCTGCTCGACGGCGGTCTTGCTCAGCTTCGCGAGCTCGCTCTCGATCGCGACGACGTCCGCGGCCGGATCGCTCGCGGGGATCGCGGGGGTCTTGCCGGCGGCCGGCGTCGCCGGGGTCGGCAGGATCGACACCAGCGCCAGCAGCTTGCCGACGTGGCGCTGGTACGCGGCGAGCAGATCCTTGCGCGCGGGGGCGAGGTAGTAGTCGCGCTCCGGCAGCGTGAGGCCCGCGGCGTCGAGATAGGTCACGTTGCTCGCCGCGCTCTTGAGATCGGGCAGCACCTCGTGGTCCCACACCGCGAACACGCCGAGCTTGTGGAGCTCGATCAGCGCGGCGAGCCAGGTCTTGGCGTCCTTGACGCCCTGGGTCCTGGCGAGCAGCGGCCTCAGCGCCGCGACGCCGCCGCGATCGATCGCCGCCTCGTCCATGCACGAGGCGTAGAACGCGCCGAGCTTCTTGCTCGCGGCGTCGCCCGTCGTGCTGGCCGCCGCCTCGTCGAGGATCGTCTTGAGCGCGCCCTTGGTGCGATCGTCGATCTCGGTGAGCCGCGACAGCCGCGCGCGATCGGCGGGCAAGGGATTGCTCTGCAGCCAGCCGCCGCACGCGAACTGGTAGAAGTCGATGCACGGATCGGCGGTGCGATCGAGCGAGCCGGCCTCGAGCCCGACGTCGGCGAGCGTGACCTTGACGCCGGGCCCGACCGGCGCAGCGGCGGGCGGCGGCGGCTCGGACGCCTCGCGCGCGGGTGCGAGCGGCTCGTCGGCCGGCGCGTTCGCCGGCGCCGGCGTGGAGGTCGTCGCGGGCGGCCTGGTCGAGCGGCCGGAGCAGGCGGCGAGCACGAGGGTCGCCGCCACCATACCTACGCGGATCATGCCGCCGGTTGTAACACGGCGCTCGACGGTGGCCGGCGCGCGCTCACTGCGGGACGGGGAACGCGACCGGGCTGTGGTGGCCCGCGGTGTCGACGGCGCGGACGCCGAAGAACACGTTGTCCTTGGAGAAGTGCGGCAAGCTCGCGGACGTCACGTTGCCGACGGGGATCGCGTGGGTCCAGTCGGGATCGGGCGTCTCGCGCCACACGACCTCGTAGCCGTCGAGGTCGGGCTCGGGGTTGGCGGACCACACGAGGTCCGTCGTGTTGGTGAGCGCCTGCGTGAGGACGCCGACGTTCTTCGGCGTGCCGGGCGCCTGCGCGAGCGACCACAGGGTCGCGATGTTGACCTTGACCACGCGGGTGAGGAACGCGAAGTCCATGAACTGGATCAGATCGCCGATCTGCACGTCGTGCTCGACGCGCACGTCCTGGTGCTCGTGATCGAAGTTCTCGTTGGGCTCGGTGAACCGCCCGGCCGGGTAGCTCTGCGTCAGGTACGACACGTGATCGCTCGAGCGCAGGTAGCGATCGCGGCGCATGATCGAGCGGATCCGCATGTCGGTCTCGCTGTTGTCGGCGACCATCGTGACGAACCGGCCGAGCTGGCGCGACGGGCCATCGAGCTCGCCGCCCACCGCGCGGCGGATCGCGCCCTGATTGGCAGTCTCGGCGGTCGGCACGCCCTCGGTGAACAGCCGCAACGTGTGCGGATCGCGGGTGCCGTCGTCGGCGATGCTCGAGCCGACGATGTCGTTGGAGAACATGCCCTGGATATCGGCGTTGGCCGCGCGGTACTGCGCGGCCTGAAAGCCGGAGCCGAACAGGCCTTGTTCCTCGCCGGCGACGATGGTGAACACGATCGTCGCCTCGCTCGGGTGCGGCGCCAGCACGCGGGCGAGCTCGAGCACGAGCGCGACGCCGGACGCGTCGTCGTCGGCGCCGGGCTCCTCGGCGTCGGGGTTGAGCACGTCGGTGACCCGCGAGTCGATGTGCGCCGACACGACGTACATCCGGTCGGGCGTGGTGGTGCCGTGCAGCGTGGCGACGATGTTGGTGATCGAGGTCGGCGCCGGGATGCGCGGGCCGGGCGCCTGGATGAAGGTCTGGAGCTCGACGGTCATCCGGCCGCCGGAGCGCGCCGCGGCGCTCTCGAGCTGCTGCTGCGCCCAGCGCGTGGCGGCGCCGATGCCGCGGACCGGATCGGTCTGGCTCGACAGCGTGTGGCGGGTGCCGAAGCCGACCAGGGTGTGGACGCTGTCCTCGAGGCGGTGGCGATCGACGTCGTCGAGCAGCTGGCGCAGCGTGTGGTCCGGGCGCTGCGGCCGCATACGCTCGCCGGGCTGCGGCGGCAGGAAGCCGTCGTGATCGTCGCGGTCCTCGCGATCGTCGTGGTGATCGCGATGGTCGCGATCGTCGGCCTGCGAGTCGTCGCGCGCGGCGATCTGCGTTGAATCGGCGTGCTGGCACGCGGCCGCGGCGGCGAGCACCCATACCCATCGAAGCGGGAACATGCGAGTCACCATGCGCGGGACGGTATCCGCAGGTGACGTGCGGATTCAATCGTGGAGATCGACTCCCGATCTGATGATCGAGTGTACGTGCTGTATGTGCGACGCGCTCAATCGGGGCGCGCGGGCGCCGCGTCGCGCGGCGGGACTTTGCGCTCGGAGCGGATATTACCGGGCAGCACGTTCACCGGCACCGGCGGTGTGAGCTCGTAGAGGAAGCCGCGCGTGTTGACGCGCGCGTCGAACGTCTCGCCTTTGTAGGTTACGAGGCGACGATATTGCTCGGGCTGCTCGCCGCGAACGATGTGTTCGCGGTGACGCAACAGAAAGTCCGCGAGCCGGACGGCGAGCTGGTTGTACAACCGGTGGCAGCCGTGGCTGGTGCCATTGACGATCGACGTCACGCTCGCCGAGCCGTGCGTGCCGATGCCGTTATCGTCGAAGCGCTCCGTGCCGTCCTTGCGCTTGATGACCTGGTGATGCACCAGCAGCGTCATGCCGTACGCGGCGTGCGCGCCGGGTCCCATGACTTCCTTCTTGAGTGCGTAGTGTCCGTTATAGAGATTATTGACCAGATCGCGATCGGGCGTGGTCTTGGGCGGTAGCCAGGTCGGCGCGGCGTACAGCTCGCGCCACACGCGCGGGCCGACATCGGACTCTTTCCACTTCTGGACCAGCGCGCCTTGCGCGGTGCGCTGGTCGGCCCAGCCGCCGATCGTCGTCGGCCAGCGGATCAGCGGGCGGCGCGTGCCCTGATCGTTGACGTAGAGCACGAGGGTCGGGCGATGCGCGATGCGGCGCGGGATCGGGACTTCGTCGTACCAGACGTCGCCGCGATCGATCTCGGCGAACAGCTCCATCGTGGCGCTGTGATACGCGGGCGGCGGCGGCAGCACGAGCGCGACGCGCAGCCCGCCGGGGTGACGCGAGAGGAACGCGCGGGTCTCCGCGGGGCCGGTCCAGCCGAGCTGGCGCGCCGCGGCCTCGGTGGTCGAGCTGACGAGATCCGCGGCGGCGTCGGGCAACGGCTTCTCGCCGCCGCGCGCGGCGCGCATGTTGCCGGGATCGAGCAGGCGGCCGAGGATGGGCTGCGGTCCGGCGCCGGCGGTGCCGTCCTCGATGATGCCGGTGGCATCGACGACGCGCTCGCGCAGGATGCGCAGCGCGAGCCGGAAGTCGTGCTCGCGGCTATCGAGCATCAACGCGTCGCGGGTCTCGGGATCGAGGCGCTCGTTGGGCATCAGGAAGTTGCGGCGCTGGAACAGCTCGGTCGCGTTGGCGGTCCGCCACGTCATGCTGCCGTCGGCGTCGGCCTCGGCGAGGAAGCCTTCGCACACGTAGTGCTTCGCGGCGGCGACCAGGCCGGCGTGCTGCTCCTGTAGCTTCTGCCAGGCGGTGAACGTCGCGGCGACGGCGGGCACCCCGGCGAGCGCGTCGAGATCGCGGAGGCCAAGGCGCGCGCGCGCGCGCTCGAGCTGGAGCTCGAGGAAGTCGCGGCGCTGATCGGCGAGCTTGACCAGATCCTTGTGGTCCTGGGCGTAGGGCTTGTCGAGCTTCGGGATGGCGGACGAGTCGATGAAGTCGTGGCAGAAGTGGCGCGGCTCGTCGGCCAGCCGCTCGCGCGCGATGGCGAGCGAGGGCAGCACGCCGTAGAGCTCGCCGAGCGCGTCCTCGCCGTCGAGCTCGCCGCCCTTCGCGGTGCGCTCGCTGGCGAGCGCGAGGTACTGCGCGCGGTAGATCGGCGCGGTGCCGTCGGGCTGCGGCGCGAACAAGGTCGGCGTCCAGGCGTCGCGTAGATCGAGGATCGTGCCGTGATGCGCGGCGACGTCGGGGCCGCACAGCACGCCGCGCTCGACGCCGTTCTCGACGAGGACCACGGGATCGAGGCAGCCCTCCGTCGGCTCGAGCGCGGCGCGCAGCTCGGCGCTGGCCTGGGCGTTCGGCGTCGGCGATGAGGTCACGGCGCGCGAGCCGGTGGGTGCGCTGCAGCCGAGCGCGACGATGACCCAACCTGCGCGCATCACCCCAGTCTTGAACATCCCCACCATGATGCGCCCGCGCGCCGCCGGGTCCCAGGATTTCCACGATGCGAAATTGACCGTGGGATGCGCGCACACCGCGCCGCCGATCGCGCCTGGGCGCCACAGTCGGCCGCGCACAGCGCCGTGGCGGCGATGCGACGCGGCACGTGATTTGCTGCGTGGCAGGTATGACCTGCTCCCCGGTGACGCCATGAGCCTTCTTGCGGCGATGGTCGCCAGCACGGCGCTGGCGTCGAGCACGAGCGCGCCGGCGATCTGCGCCGGCTGCACGCTCGACGCGCCCGCGCACGGTCAGGCGATGCCGCTGCTGGTCGTCCTGCGCGGCGCGCACGACGAGCAGGACCGGGCGTGGCGCGCGCCTGCGCTGGGCGCCGGCTGGGCCGTGCTCACGCTGCGCGGCTGGGACGGCGATCCGAGCTGGATGGCCGAGCAGGTGTTCGCCGCGGCGCGGCAACAGTCGATCGATCTCGCGCGCGTCTATCTCGTTGGCGGAGACACCGGCGCGACGTACATCGCGCACCACGTGCAGGCGCTGAGCGAGACGTTCGCGGCGGTCGTGGTCACGGGCGGCGGCGCGGCGACGGCAGCGTGCCCGGATGCGGAGCTGCCGGCGTACTTCTGGGTCGACGCCGAGGACCGTCCGGCGCGCACGATGCGGGCGTCGCTCGAGCGTTGCAAGCAGGCGGTGACGTGGAGCACCGCGCGCGGTGGGCTGGACAAGGCGACGGCGACGACGATCCTCGAGTGGCTGCACCGGCGGATGCGCGTGACGACGGTGAGCTAGCCGCATGATCGTGGAATGATCCGATGCGCTCGCGCGTCTGGCCTGTGCGGTGCGAAGCGTCTTGCTGGGCCTGATCGCGTGGTGCTCGATCGCGCGGGCGGACGCGCGCGTCGATCCGCCGTGCAAGGGCTGCAGGCTCGAGCTTCCGGCGAAGCACGACGGCGCGATGCCGCTGCTCGTCGTGCTGCACGGCGACCGCGAGCGCGCGTCGTCCGCGGTCGCGCGCTGGCGCAGCGCGGCAAAGCTGCGCGGCTGGGCGGTGCTCGCGCTGCAGTGCCCCGCGGATCATGATTGCAAGGACAGCTGGTGGAAGTGGAACGGCGAGCCGAGCTGGGTCGTCGAGCAAGTCGCCGCGGTCGCGCGCGCCGCGACGATCGATCCCGCGCGGATCTATCTCGTCGGCTGGTCGGGCGGCGCGACCTACATCGGCATGCATGCGCCGGCGTGGATCCCGACGTTCGCCGCCCTGGTGTTCCACGGCGGCGGACACACGCCGGCGACGGACTGTCCGGCGGAGGCGCTGCCGGCGTACTTCCTGGTCGGTGATCGCAACCCGCTGCATGCGCTGATGAAGGATCTGCGCGCGTGGTTCGACGGCTGTCGCGAGGACATCGTGTGGGACCTGGTGCGCGGCGGCGATCACGACAAGGAGGATCGCGCGCTGGATCGCAACAAGGCGCTGGTCATTCTCGATTGGCTGGCCGAGCACCCGCGCGCTGCCGCGCACTGAGGTGGCGCTCGCGCACGAATCGAGCGACCCGTTGCCGTAACCAGGCGAGGTCGCGCAACGAGATGCCGATCTCACCGTGGCGAGCTGATTGCATATCACGGGGCTCATGCGATGGGACCGCGGCAATAACAGCTCGAATATCGAAGACCGGCGCAGCGAAGGCGGCGCGGGTGGTGGCCTCGGCTTCGGCGGCGGAGGCGGCGGCGGCTTGCCGCTCTGGGGCCTGCTCGCGATCGCCGGGCGATTCGGCTGGAAGGGCATTCTGATCGCGCTGGTCGTGATCGGCGGCCTGATGTACGGCGGAAACTTCTGCGGCGGCAGCGGAGGCACCGTCTCGCCGCCGCCGCCGTCGGAGCATCAGGGCGCCGTGCCGTCGTCGCAGAGCCGCGGGGCGGCGACCGATGACGACGCCAAGCACTTCGTCGGCGACGTGCTCGATGACGTCCAGAAGACGTGGCGCGATCAGCTCCGCGGCTACGAGGACGCCAAGCTGGTGCTGTTTCGCAACTCGATCCGATCGGCGTGCGGGACGGCGACCTCGGCGGTCGGCCCGTTCTATTGCCAGGTCGACCACAAGGTCTATATCGACCTCGCGTTCTACGACATGCTGCGCCAGCGCTTCGGCGCGCCGGGCGACTTCGCCCAGGCGTACGTCATCGCGCACGAGCTCGGCCATCACGTCCAGAACCTGCGCGGCTTGCTCGGCCACGACGATGTCAGCTCGGTGAAGGTCGAGCTGCAGGCCGATTGCCTCGCCGGTGCGTGGGCCAAGTCGGCGGACTCCCGCGGCAAGGTCGAGGTCGGCGACATCGACGAGGCGCTCAACGCGGCCACGCAGATCGGCGACGACACGATCCAGCGCAAGCAGACCGGTCACGTGCAGCCGGAGACGTTCACCCACGGCTCGGCGGCGCAGCGGACCGGTGCGTTTCGCCAGGGCTACCAGGGCGGCGCGGCGGCCTGCGGGATCCAGTAGCCGACCGCGCGGCTATGGCACGAGCTTGTAGCCCAGGCCGTACACCGTGAGGATGTGGCGCGGGTTCTTCTGGTCCTCTTCGAGCTTGCGGCGCAGCTTGACGATGAAGTTGTCGACGGTGCGGCTGGTGGGCGAGGCCTGGATGCCCCACACCTTCTCGAGCAGCTCGTCGCGCGACACGGTCTCGTCGGCGCGCTCGCGCAATAGCTTGAGCACCTCGAGCTCGTAGAACGTCAGGCGCTTGCTCGTCCGGCCGCGGCTCATCGTGTGCTTGCGCGCGTTGATCTGCCACGTGCCGATCGTGAAGATCTCGTCGGAGTGGGTGACCATGCGCGCCTGGCGGCGGAAGATCGCGTTGATCCGCGCGATCAGCTCGGCGACCGAGAACGGCTTGGTGACGTAGTCATCGGCGCCGGCGTCGAGCCCGCGGATCTTGTCGCTCTCCTGCGCCTTGGCGGTCAGGATGATGATCGGCACGGTCTCGTCGCGCTGCCGCAGGGTCTCGCACACGCGGTAGCCGTTGTCGTCGGGCAGCATCAGGTCGAGCAGCACCGCGTCGGGCGCCCACTCCATCGCGGCGGTCAGGCCCTCGGCGCCGGTGCCGCGCGCGAGGACCTCGAAGCCTTCGAACTCGAGCGCGTCGCGCAGGCCGCGGACGATGTCGGGCTCGTCTTCGATCACGAGGATGCGCTTCTTCGGACTCTCCTCGGGCTCGGACACGGCTAAGCTTTACCAGAGATCGGCAACCAGATGCGGAACGTCGAGCCGCGCTCCGGCACGCTGGTCACCGTCGCCTCGCCGCCGTGCGCGCGCGCGATGTGCTGGACCAGCGCCAGGCCGATGCCCGAGCCGCGGATCGGCTTCAACCGGATCGCGCGGGCGCGGTAGAACCGGTCGAAGATCCGGCCGTGCTCGTCGGGATCGATGCCCGGCCCCCAGTCGCGGACCGAGAGCTCGATGCGCTCGCCCGCGGTGCGCACGACCAGCGCGATCTTCTTGCCGTCGGCGGCGTACTTGATCGCGTTGTCGATCAGGTTCAGCACGGCGAGCGTGAACGCGTTGGCGTCGAGCTTCACGATCGGCAGCTCGGGCTCGATGTCGGCCTCGAGCGTCATCTCGGCCGCCGCGACCCGGCGCGAGGACAGCTCGATCGCGCGGTCGATGACCTCACCGAGGTCCGCCTCGGCGAACTCGTAGACCCCCATGCCGCGCTCGATCTTCGCGAAGTCCAGCACGTTGTCGATCAGCCGGCCCAGCCGCACGCTCTCGCGCCAGATGATCTCGGCGTACTCCTGGGCCTGCTCGGGGCTCTTGGTGCGGCCAACCGCCAGCATCTCGCCGAACATCGAGATGATCGACAGCGGCGTCTTGAGCTCGTGCGAGACGTTGGAGATGAACTCGCTCTTGAGCTCGTTGAGCCGGCGCTCGCGCCGGATCGTGAAGCCGAGGAACGTCAGGCCGGCCAGGATCACGGTGACCGCCACGCCGATCAGCAGCGAATCGACGAGCTTGCGGCGGTCGAGCCCGGGGTCGACCTCGTCTTTTTGCGTCACGCGCAGGACCCAGCCGTCGACCGTGGAGATGAACCGGGTCTCCTGCACCGGCTCGCCGTCGAGATCGGTGAACGGCATGCCGTAGCGCAGCTGGCCCAGCTCGTCGCGCACCTGGTAGAGCCGCTTGGACGACGACGAGGCCGAGAAGAACTGCGGGAACACGTTGTTCACCAGGTGGATCAGGTCGTCCTCGATCACGACGTAGAACGTGCGCTCCCCCACCACGCGCTTCATGAACGAGAACAGGTACGGCCGGCCGTCCCACGTCCCGTACTTGTGGCCGCGCTTGTCGACCGGCTGCTTGGCGAGCGGCAGCTCGGGCACGATGCGCGCGAGGAACTTGTCGCGGAACGCGATTCCGGGCGTGCGCGGCCGGGTCGAGACCGAGCCGTCCGGGACCAGGCGGAGCTGGTCGTCCAGCACGAACACGCTGACCGCGGCGACCCCGGTGGTCTTGACCAGCTCCCGGAGGTCCGACATCGGCTCGATCTGCGCGCTGCGCAACAACTTATTGTCGCTGCTCTCGATCCGCGACTCGATGTCGTTGACCTTGTCGTCCGCCAGCTCCTGGCGCAGCGCGCGTTCCCGATCATTCGAGGACACTTCGCTGGTGTACGAGTAGCCGTAATACGCGAGCGCGACCGCCGCGGCCAACACCGCGAAGATCAAGGCATTCACCAGCAGAACGCGGCGCACGATGCGCGAGATCCTGCCACGGTTTGTGTCAGTTGTAAGTGCGCAAGGTTGCTAGCTCACGGGATCATGTGTTAGACGGCTAACTAATGCATCGTTCAATCCGGACTTCCGGATTGGGCGGAATTTCGGTTAGTTAGGCGGCGACACTCGTCCAAAAGAGGCATGGGATGGATTCCATCTTCGAAGAAGACGCCGATGAAGTAGGCGGAGAGATCGAGGCGTATTGCCCGTCTCCACGCTGTAAAGCGGACACAACGCACACGATTATCAGCATGTACGAGGACGAGGTTCGTCGCGTGCAGTGCGTCGTGTGTGGTGAGGTCCACGCATATCGCAAGCCTCGTGGCGACGGTGTGGAAGAGGCCGGGGACGGCGCGGCCAAGAAGACGACGCAACGGCGGATGACCTGGGACGACGCGATGGCGCGCGCGACCGAGGCCGATCTTGGAAATTGCCGCCCGTACTCGATTCGCGATGCCTACGAGGAGGGCGACGTCGTCCACCATCCGGTGTTCGACATCGGCTTCGTCATCGAGCTGTTACCCGACAACAAGGTCGAGGTGATCTTCCGCGACGGCGGGTCGCGCATCCTCGTCCACAACCGAGGCGATCTGGCGTCGCGGATGCCCGATATCAGCGAGATCCCGGTGCCGCGCGAGGCCAAGAAGAAGAAGCGGGCCAAGAAGCCGGAGGTCGCGAGCGCGCCGCTTGCGACGCGGAGCAAGGCCGAGGTCGAGGCCGCCGTCTTGCGAGCGCGAGGCGCGGCTCACCTGCGCATGGACGAGGCGCAGAAGACCGCCGACGAGCGCAACAAGAAGCTCAAGGCCGAGGTCAAGAAGCCGGGCGCCAAGCCGGCGAAGGCTGCGGCGCCCGCGCCGGTGGCGGCGGAGAAGCCTGCCAAGGCCGAGAAGCCCGCCAAGGCCGAGAAGCCGGCGAAGGCGGAAAAGCCCGCCAAGGCGGAGAAGCCCGCCAAGGCGGAGAAGCCCGCCAAGGCGGAGAAGCC
>Ga0070717_10003916_pt1 | contig 10717 bp, 12 predicted proteins | sample LARL113metaG_FD_71366 | JGI IMG/M metagenome (GOLD analysis project Ga0070717, IMG submission 71366) | Corn, switchgrass and miscanthus rhizosphere microbial communities from Kellogg Biological Station, Michigan, USA - LAR L11-3 metaG | ecosystem: Host-associated > Plants > Roots > Rhizosphere ... | reverse complement strand
TTCATGCGACGGCACGCGTCGATGATGGCCCGTCGTTTTTCGCTTTCGTCGGCTTTTATTGGCATCGAGCGCTTCACTTCCATGCCGCATCCCTCATAGTCAAGATCGGGACGCCGAGACGAAATGGGGAAGTGAACGGACTCAGCGAATTGATTGGTCGGAGCGAGAGGATTTGAACCTCCGACCCCTAGTCTCCCAGACTAGTGCGCTAACCGGGCTGCGCCACGCTCCGATGCCGTTCCCTTAGCTTTGATCGGGACTTCGCGCAAGAAGCCTTGCTTGGACCCGCGGGGATCTGGTTCCTCGATCAGCCGTCTTTCAGCGCCTGATCCAGCAATTGCCGGCAGGCGGTCAGGTCCTGCAATACCCGCTCAAGCCGGTCGCGATCGAGCGGGTACCCCGCGCCGCCTTGGCCTGAACCGACGCGGAAGGAGGTCAGGAGACCGTCGTCATCGGTTTCGGCAAAGCGAAAATCGATGCCTTCCCCCCCTTGGTCATCATCGTCATCAGCATCGACGCCTTCGGTATCGGCGAGATCCTCCCCGTCCGTTTCCCGGAGGCTCTGTCCGACCGCCTCTTCGATCGCGCCGAAGGAAACGGCTGCCGTTCCATCCGCCAGTCCCTGGACCGATTTGACACCGTGCTCCTTGAGGATGCGCTGCACCCCGCGGATGGTATAGCCCTCGCTATAGAGCAGCCGGCGGATACCCTTGAGCAGATCGACATCGTCGGGGCGATAGTAACGCCGGCCCCCGCTCCGCTTCATCGGCTTGATCTGGGCGAACCGGGTCTCCCAGAACCGCAGGACGTGTTGGGGGATATCGAGATCGTGGGCGACCTCGCTGATGGTTCGGAACGCATCCGGCGCCTTGTCCAAAGGCTTCCTTCCTTATCGATTCGCCCGTTGAATAACTTAGTCGGTCAGGCTTGCTGGCTCAAACTCATTGGCTCGAACTCATCGCTCAAACTCAATGGGTCCGGCCTGCTAGTCTTCCTTGGCGCCGCCGTTGGCCGGGCTGTGGCCGTTGATCCGCTGCTTTAAGATAGCGGACGGCTTGAACACCATGACCCGGCGCGGGGAAATCGGCACCTCGGTGCCGGTCTTCGGATTACGGCCGATCCGCTGACCTTTCTTGCGCACCATGAACGAGCCGAACGACGACAGCTTCACCGTCTCGCCCTTTTCGAGGCAGTCGGTGATCTCTTTCAGCACCAGTTCCACGAACGCGGATGACTCCGTGCGCGACAAGCCGACCTTCTGATAGACGGCCTCGCATAGATCGACGCGTGTGACTGTTTTTCCGGTTCCGTTCATCGCCTGCCCCAAACTCACGGCGAACAATTCCTATCTGAAATTATGAGCTTAACGAGCGACGGTCAACAGCGCTCATCAATCTAATAACATGAAGTAGGTCGCAATGCAGGCAAACATCTTAACAGGGCGCTTACCAGCGCAGCAGTGCCGACCCCCAGGTAAAGCCGCCGCCCATGGCCTCCAACAGCAACAGATCGCCTTTCTTGACGCGTCCGTCCTTGACTGCAACCGCTAGCGCAAGCGGTATCGAGGCAGCCGACGTGTTGCCGTGCAAATCGACGGTCAACACCACCTTCTGCGGTGCAATATCAAGCTTGTGCGCGGAAGCATCGATGATTCGCTTGTTGGCCTGATGCGGGATGAACCAGTCGATGTCTGCGGCCGAAAGCCCGGTGGCATTGAATGCATCCACGATGACGTCGGTGATCATGCCCACCGCATGCTTGAAGACCTCGCGGCCTTCCATCCGGAGATAGCCGACGGTTTGGGTCGAAGAAGGACCGCCATCGACATACAATTTGGACTTGTGCCGCCCGTCGGAGCGCAGATGCGTGGTCAATATGCCGCGGTCGGATGACTTGCCGGGCTGCACCTCGGCCTCGAGCACGACGGCGCCAGCGCCGTCGCCGAACAGCACACAGGTGCCGCGGTCGCTCCAGTCGAGAATGCGCGAGAACGTCTCGGCGCCGATCACCAGCGCCCGCTTATAGGCGCCAGCGCGCAGGAAATTGTCGGCGGTGGCGAGCGCAAAGACAAACCCCGAACACACGGCTTGCAGGTCGAACGCGGCGCCGCGGTGAATGCCGAGCCCGTCTTGCACCGCGACCGCGGTTGCCGGAAAGGTGTTGTCGGGCGTCGAGGTCGCCAGCACGATCAGATCGATCGACTGCGCGTCAACCCTGGCATGGGCGAGCGCCGCGCGCGCCGCATGGATCGCCAGATGCGAGGTGAACTCCCCTTCGGCGGCGATATGGCGCTGCCGGATGCCGGTGCGCTGTACGATCCATTCGTCCGAGGTGTCGATCCGCGCCGCAAGTTCGGCATTGGTCAGGATCTGCCGCGGCAGATAAGAACCGCAGCCGAGCACGACCGAGCGTATTGCAGTCACGAGACAGCCTCCTGCGCGGTCTGAGCCTGAGCCAGTCCGCCGTCGCGATGGAGCATTTGATTGATCTTGGTGAGGAGATCGTAGTGGACCATCTCATAGCCAACATCGACCGCATAGGCAAAGCCTTCGGCGTCGGTTCCACCATGGCTTTTGACCACAATGCCCTTCAGCCCCAACAGCACGCCGCCATTGGACTTGTTCGGGTCGAGCTTGTCGCGCAGCTCCCTGAAAGCGCCGCGCGCGAGCAGATAGCCGATGCGTGCAAGCCAGCGCCGTTCGATGGCGTTGCGCAGGAACTCCATGATCTGGCGCGCCGTGCCCTCGGTGGCCTTCAGCGCAATATTGCCGCTGAAACCCTCGGAAACGATCACGTCGGCGTCGCCCCTGCCGATGCCGTCGGCCTCGACAAAGCCGATATAATCGAGCTGCGCGAGGTTCATCGCGCGCAGCAGCTCGGCGGCCTCGCGGATCTCCTCGTGGCCCTTGACCTCCTCGACCCCGATATTGAGGAGGCCAACGGTCGGCCGCTCCCTGTTGAACAGCACGCTCGCCATCGCGCTGCCCATCACCGCGAGCGCCACCAGGTGGCGCGCATCGCCGCCGATGGTGGCGCCGAGATCGAGCACGACCGAATCGCCCTTCCGGTTCGGCCACACCGCGGCGATCGCGGGCCTATCGATGCCGGGCAGCGTACGAAGATTGAACCGCGCCATCGCCATCAGCGCTCCGGTATTGCCGGCCGAAACCGCAACGTCGGCCTCGCCCTTCTTGACGGCATCGATGGCGAGCCACATCGACGACGTCCTGCGGCCGCGGCGCAACGCCTGGCTCGGCTTGTCGTCATTGCGGACGGCCACGTCTGTATGGACGACACGCGAGACCGCCTTCAGCGCCGGATGTTTTGCCAATTGCGCCTCGATCAGCGCGCGATCGCCGAACAAGAGAAACTCCGTGTCGGGATGCCGGATCAACGAAGTGGCGGCGCCAGGAATAACGACCGATGCGCCGACATCGCCACCCATGGCGTCAAGCGCGATTCGAACCTTTTGCGGCATGAACGTCCCGGAAACCCGATCCCTTGCGGTCGCGATACGTTCGGCCGCGAACTGAATGTCGCCACGGACCGCGGCGAACGGCGAAGCGCAAATCTGTGCTTCGGCCGGGGCGGGACAATAGCGTGTCCCGGCCCCGAAACAACCTCTTGTCCCCCTGTCTTTTGGTTCCAGGCGCGCCGCCAAGCGGAAGCGCAGCGCTGATGAAATCAACATTGAATCAATGCTTTATACCAGATTTCCGATTCGGAATCAGATCTGCCTCGGGCGAAATCGAAGCAAGCTCCCAAGTTCCGCCGCGGCTCAGGTGCCTTTGGGCTTTTTCGCACCGAGCGGCTTGGTGTCGCCCTTGAGCACTTTCAGCGCGGCGAACGGATGGTCCTCGGGATCGGCCGCCACAACCTGCGGCTCGAACACCGCGCCGGACTTGCGTGGATAGGGATCGACGCCAAGAAGCAGCGCATCGGTTGCGAGCCTGCCGAGATCGATCACGCCACCGATGATCGGCTCCGGCGGATCGGGAATTTCAACGTCGCTCTCGACATCGTCATCGACCAGCTCGGCCAACGCTGGAATCTGCTCCGGCGGCGCGAACATCAGATCGATCGGCTCATCGATGTCGTTCTCGATCGGATCGAGCGTCACCACGCAGGTCTGTCCGATCCGTGCCCGGACGTTTCCCGTGACCTGAAAGCGGCCATCGCTTTTGGGGATCACATCGAAGGAGGCGATCGCCGACAGCACTTCGCGCAGTCCCGCAAGTTCAGCGATCGCCTTCCGCGCGGCCGCATCCGCCTCGACATCACGGTGCAATCCGGTATCGGGAATTTGCGCCACGATAATGGGAACGCGCCAGGGATCGATTTTGTCGGTCGTTACTCTTTTCATTGTTGCGCGCCCTCTGGAACAGGCGAAGGAAATCTGATGGATCCATCCAACAGCATCGCATCATCGAATTTTGCCAGTGCCGCCATCGCCGCTGTCGCATAGGAGGCGAGTTGCCGCGCCTGGTAGAGTTTTTCGCCGTTCAGAATGTTCTTGGAAAGCGCCTGCGCCAAGGCCGCCTCGCCTTCGCTCACAGCCATGTCATAGGCCGCCATGCGGCCGTAAAAGGCCTCGCCAAAGGCCTGCATCCGCTTCGGCACGGTGAGATCGCCGACGCCCATTTCGCGCAGATTCGCGTCCATATCGTCGCAGAAACCATCGAACAGGGCCTGTGCCAGCTCGGCACCGCCTTCGATCGGTCTGATCCGCCGCAATACCAGCCACAAATGCAGCAGCAACAGGTCAAAACGGCCATTAACCGTGTCCGGGACGCCCAAGTCCCGATAAAACAACGGTTCTCGCGCTTGCGTCACGATCATGCCATAGATGGCTTCAATGGTGCCGCGCGGGGGCATCCGGGGTTTCCAGAAGTGATTGAACGGCCAAAGCATTGTGGGTTCCGCAAGCGAGCCCTTCGGGCCCACGCATGTTGCAATCGAGCTTCTTGGCCGGTACGCCAACGCCTCGCGCGATGCAAGAGGACGGGACCACTTCTAAAATGAACGGCACCAGCCAGACCCGCTCACGCGTGGGCTTGCCGCGCGGCCGCTCCGCGCGCCGGCGCGGCATACGCGCGGCTGCGGCCGTAGCACTCCTGTGCGCGGTGCTCGGCGCCTGCACCGGCGAGCAATTTCAAAAGGGCTACATCCTGCCTCCCGGCGCGCTCGAGCAGATCCCGATCGGCGCAAGCCAGGACCAGGTGCTGATCGTGATGGGAACGCCATCGACGGTCGCAACGCTTGACGGCGAAGTGTTCTACTACATCTCGCAGCGCTCGGAGCGAATGGTCGCCTTCATGAACCAGAAGGTCGTCGACCAGCGGGTGATTGCGATCTATTTCGACAAAAATCGTCAGGTCCGGCGTCTCGCCAATTACGGGCTGCAGGACGGCCGGATCTTCGACTTCATCAGCCGCACCACGCCCACCTCGGGCCAGGAGCTCAGCTACCTCACGCCGCTGTTCAAGCTCCTCAGCTTCAACTAGACGCGCAACCCCGCGGGGCTCACACTGCGGGGTTTTGTCTTGAGCGGATCGCCGCTCAGTGCGCGAGGATCGCGAGCAGCAAGAGCGCCACGATGTTGGTGATCTTGATCATCGGGTTGACGGCCGGACCTGCCGTATCCTTGTAGGGATCGCCGACGGTATCGCCTGTCACCGCCGCCTTGTGAGCGTCCGAGCCCTTGCCGCCGTAATGGCCGTCTTCGATGTACTTCTTGGCGTTGTCCCAGGCGCCGCCGCCCGAGGTCATGGAGATCGCGACGAACAGGCCGGTCACAATCACGCCGAGTAGCATGGCGCCCACGGTCGAGAACGCCGCCGACTTGGCCGCGGCTACCTTGGCGGCATCGCCGCCGAAACCGCCCGCGATCGCGAAGATCGCGAAATAGACCACGATCGGCGACAGCACCGGCAATAGCGACGGAATGATCATTTCCTTGATCGCCGCCTTGGTCAGGAGGTCGACGGCCTTGCCGTAATCCGGCTTGTCGGTGCCCTGCATGATGCCGGGCTTTTCGCGGAACTGACGGCGAACTTCCTCGACGATCGCGCCGGCGGCACGGCCGACCGCGGTCATGCCCATCGCGCCGAACAGATAGGGCAACAATCCGCCGAACAACAGGCCAACGACCACATAGGGGTTGTTGAGCGAGAAGTCGGGCAACACGCCCTGGAAGTACGGAAACTTCGCGGCGTTGCCGATGAAGTATTTGAGGTCTTCGTTGTAGGCCGCAAACAGCACCAGCGCGCCGAGACCGGCCGAGCCGATCGCGTAGCCCTTGGTGACCGCCTTGGTGGTGTTACCGACCGCATCCAGAGCGTCGGTCGACTTGCGCACTTCCTTCGGCAGACCCGCCATTTCCGCGATGCCGCCGGCGTTGTCGGTGACGGGGCCGAAGGCGTCGAGGGCTACGATCATGCCGGCCAGCGCCAGCATGGTCGCGGTCGCAATGGCGATACCGAACAGGCCGGCAAGACTGTAGGTGACGAGGATGCCGGCCATGATGACGATCGCGGGCAGCGCGGTCGCTTCCATCGAGATCGCGAGACCCTGGATCACGTTGGTGCCGTGACCGGTGACCGAAGCGGCCGCGATCGACTTCACCGGACGATAGTCGGTGCCGGTGTAGTATTCGGTGATCCAGATGATCAGGCCGGTGACGACGAGGCCGACCACGCCGCACTCGAACAGCGCCATGCCGGTGAACTTCACGCCCGCCAGCGGACCGAACCCAATCAGCCACCAGATCACGCCAGCGACGCCGGCCAGCGACAGGATGCCGGTCGCAATCAGGCCCTTGTACAGTGCGCCCATGATCGACTGGTTGGCGCCGAGCTTGACGAAGAAGGTGCCGATGATCGAGGTGATGATGCAGACGCCGCCGATCGCGAGCGGCAGCGTCATCATGTTGGTGAGGATCGGCGTCTTGGCGAAGAAGATCGCCGCGAGAACCATGGTGGCGACCGCCGTCACCGCGTAGGTTTCGAACAGGTCGGCCGCCATGCCGGCGCAGTCGCCGACGTTGTCGCCGACATTGTCGGCAATGGTCGCGGGATTGCGCGGATCATCTTCGGGGATGCCGGCTTCGACCTTGCCGACAAGGTCGCCGCCGACGTCCGCGCCCTTGGTGAAGATGCCGCCGCCGAGACGGGCGAAGATCGAGATCAGCGAGGCGCCGAAACCAAGCGCGACCATCGCGTCGACGACGATGCGGCTATCCGGCGCCAGATGCATCGAATAGGTCAGGAAACCGAAATAAAGGGTGACGCCGAGCAGCGCGAGACCGGCGACAAGAAGCCCGGTGATCGCACCCGCCTTGAAGGCGAGCTCAAGCCCGCCGGCGAGCGAGGTGGTCGCAGCCTGCGCGGTACGCACGTTGGCGCGAACCGAGACATTCATGCCGATGAAGCCCGCCGCGCCCGACAGGATCGCGCCGATCGCAAAGCCGACCGCAACCAGCGTGCCGAGGAAGTAGGCGAGCAGCGCGAAGATCACGATGCCGACGAGGCCGATCGTGGTGTATTGGCGCCGCAGATAGGCCTGCGCGCCCTCGCGCACCGCGGCCGCAATTTCCTGCATCCGTGGATTGCCGGCGTCCGATTTCAAAACGGAAGCGGTCGCCCAGATGGCGTAAATGATGGAAAGCACTCCGCAGAGCACAATCATCCATAATGCTGTCATTGAATTTGCCTCAGATCCTGATTCTCATCCGACGCCTGTCACCGCGGGAGCGGCGGGCGCATAAAAAGAAGGCCTACCCTGCCCAAAAGGGCGGCCTTAAATCGGCCGGGACCATGCCAAAATCGCACCCCGGGCGCAACGCCGCGGAGCGTCAAAATAGTCGAATTCGGCAGTTTTTGCTCGGAGACGGGCGGCATTCGAAAAAATCCTAGAAGTGGCTGTAGGACAGGCGTTTTAGGACAATGTCCCTGCCCTCAATGTCCAAAAACCTCGGAACCGAAGCCGCCGCGATGACCGTCCCGATCGGAGTGACGGGCACCCCGGCCAGCCCCGCCGCTTGCGCGAACGCCTCATAGTTGTCCTCCGGGATGGCACACAAAATCTCGTAATCGTCGCCGCCGGAAACGATAGCCTCGATGTCTAAAGTGCCGCGCGCGAGCAATGTTGCCGCGGCAGCCGATAGCGGGATACTCGGCGCGTCGATGACGGCAGAGACGCCGGACGCCTCGCAGAGTTTTGCGAGATCGCCCGCAAGACCGTCCGATACATCCATCGCGGCGCTGGCATGCTCGCGCACCGCCTTTGCGAGCGCGTTGCGCGGCTGTGGTACGCGGTAGCGCCCTACGAGAGCGGCCTCCGCCACCGCGTCGTCGGCGAGAGCCGCGGCAACCGGCCCACCTTTAAGGACATCGAGACCGAGCGCGGCGTCGCCGATCGTCCCCGTCACCACCACACGGTCGCCGAGCTTGGCTCCAGAGCGGTGGACCATCCTGCCCTCAGGTACGCGGCCGAACGCCGTGATAGAAACGGTCAGCGGCCCCGGCGTGGAGACGGTGTCGCCGCCAAGCAACGGGCAGCCGAACAGGCCCGCGTCAGAGCCGAGCCCGCGCGCGAAGGCGGTGAGCCAGGCTTCGTCGGCGCTGCGCAGCGCCAGCGTCAGCACGAACCCGGCGGGATCAGCGCCCTTGGCGGCGAGATCGGACAGGTTCACCCGCAGCGCCTTGCGCGCGATCGTGTCCGGCGGATCATCCTTGAGAAAATGCACGCCTTCGACAATGGCGTCGGTCGTCACCACGACGTCCTCGCCGCGCGCTTTGAGGATCGCCGCATCGTCGACGAGGTTGAACGCGCCGGGATCGGTCGCGAGCGGCTTGAAATATCGCGCGATCAGCGTGTCTTCGCCGGATGGGCGCGCGCTAGCCACGGGAAAACTCGTCGGCGCGAAACTGCCGCGCGATCTGGTCGAGCACGGCGTTCACCATGCCGGTCTCGTCGCCGTCGACAAAGGCGTGCGCAACATCGACATATTCCGAGACCACGACGCGGCCGGGCACATCCTTGCGGTGCTCGAGCTCATAGGAGCCCGCGCGCAACACCGCGCGCAGGATCGCGTCGATCCGCTTCAGCGGCCAGCCCTTCGACAGCGCGTCGTCAATCATCGGATCAAGCTTGGCCTGGTCGCGCACCACGCCGGAGACGACGTCGCGGAAGAACGCGGCTTCCGCCGGCAGATATTTGTCGCCTTCGACCTCGTTACCGAGCCAATGGCTTTCGAACTCGGCAAAGATATCGTTGATCCCGGCGCCGGCGATGTCCATTTGATAAAGCGCTTGCACGGCGGCAAGCCGCGCCGCGCCGCGCCGGTTGGCTTTGCGGTCGGGACTCCTAAGCGTCCTTTTCTTGCCCTCGGCCATGATCAGATCTTCGCCAGCCGCCGCTTGATCCGCAGCATAGCGAGCGCCGCGCGCGCGGCGTCGCCGCCCTTGTTGAGCTCGCTGGCGCGCGCCCTCGCCCAGGCCTGCGCCTCGGTGTTGACGGTGATGATGCCGTTGCCGAGCGGAAATTTCCTCGCTACCGCGAGCTCCATCAGCGCGCGCGAAGATTCGATCGCCACGATCTCGAAATGGATGGTGTCGCCCCGGATGACGCACCCCAATGCGATCGCCGCATCGTAAGGCTTGCCGGCCTTCTCGGCGGCGTCCAGCGCGATCGCGATCGCCGCGGGAATTTCCAGCGAACCGGGCACCGTGATTAAATCATGGCTGAGGCCGGCGGCCTTCAACTCGGCGACCGCGCCCTCGAGCAGCGCGTCCTGGATGTCGTCGTAGAAGCGCGCCTCGACGATCAGCGCCCGCGCGCCTGATATATCGGTGTTGTCTTTTAACGGAGCGCGCCGCGCGTCTGCCATTTTGATGTCCGTACTTCCGACTTGGTGCGCGTTTTAGGCGCGTGAGCCTCTAAAGCCAAGGGCCGCCAATGGGCCGCTATTTCATTTCCGCCAGCCGCGCGGCGTAGCGCGCCATCAGATCGACCTCGAGATTGACCTCGCTGCCCTCGCGCCAGGCGGAAAGCGTCGTCACATTGAGCGTGTGCGGGATGATCAGCACCGAAAACGCGACGTCGTCCACCGTGTTCACCGTCAGCGAGACGCCATCCAGCGTCACCGAGCCTTTTGGCGCGATAAAGCGCGCCAGATCCCGCGTGGTGCTCAGCTCAAAACGCGCCATATCGGGCAGATCGTCGCGCTTTGAAATGCGAGCGATGCCATCGGCATGGCCCGCCACGATATGCCCACCAAGCTCATCGCCGATCTTCAGCGCGCGCTCGAGGTTGAGTCTGGTGCCGGCCGCCCAATGCCTGGCCGTCGTCATCGCCAGCGTCTCGGCGGCGGCATCGACATCGAACCAGGTTCTGCCGCCCTCGACGCCGGAGGCGACCACGGTCAGGCAGACGCCGTTGCAGGCGATCGAGGCGCCGTCGGCGATGGTCGCGCGATCATAGCGGCAGGCGATGCGCAGCCGGTGCAGCTGGCCCTGCGCCGTCGGCGTCAGGCCGATGATCTCGCCGATATCGGTGACAATGCCGGTGAACATCAGGCACGCTCGTAGATGGTCAATGTATCGTTTTGCAATGCTTCGCTAGCACGAACCCTAAAGCCCGGCGACTGCGTGATCGCCGTGAGCTGCAATGCGTCGAGCGCAGCGATGCCGTCAGCCCCGACCGCCCCTGCCCCGCG
>Ga0070717_10003915_pt1 | contig 10718 bp, 12 predicted proteins | sample LARL113metaG_FD_71366 | JGI IMG/M metagenome (GOLD analysis project Ga0070717, IMG submission 71366) | Corn, switchgrass and miscanthus rhizosphere microbial communities from Kellogg Biological Station, Michigan, USA - LAR L11-3 metaG | ecosystem: Host-associated > Plants > Roots > Rhizosphere ... | reverse complement strand
TTGCGACTCCGTCGGCACGAACTGCGGAGATGTTTGCACTGCAGTGCTCATATCAACTTATGAAATGCGGCGCGGGCCACCAGCGCAAATTTCCGGGACCGCGAAATTGCGGGCCGTCGTCCCAGAACGGCGTAATGCTGACGCTCGATCGCGTTGAGAATTTCCTGGCCACCGCGGCTGAAGAGTTCAATATCAATCGCTAGTTCCTTGCTAACCTTGCCCACCAGGGGCAACCCACGCTCGAACCATTCTCTAGCTCTTTCGACTTCAAAGCGCATCATCTCGCAAAATTGTGGCGTGTTGCGTCGGGCGGAAATATCATCTTCGCTAACCGCATAGGATCGCAAATCTTCGAGCGGCAGATAGATTCGTCCCTTGGCGAAATCGTCGCTAACATCCTGCCAGAAGTTTGCCAACTGCAATGCAGTACAGGTGAAATCGGAAAGCCGCTGAGGTTCGGCGTCGCGATATCCACACAAATAGAGGACCAGATGCCCGACCGGGTTTGCAGAATAATGGCAATATCCAAGCAGATCATCGAAGGTCTCATATCGCGGGGTGACTTGGTCCTGGCGGAATGCGGTTAGCAGGTCCGCAAAAGTTTGTTTTGGAATGTCGAACTGACGCACGGTTCCAGCTAACGCCACAAATACTGGATGGCGCGGATCGCTTTCGTAGCATGCATTGAGCTCTGTCTCCCACTCATCAAGCAGTTGCAATGATGCCTCACGATCGCCAGTCTCGTCGGCAAGATCATCGGAGATACGGCAGTAGGCGTAGACATTAAAAAAATGTTGCCGCAGGTGTTTAGGCAGGAACCACGTCGCAACCGAGAAGTTTTCGTAGTGGGTCCTCGCCAGACGCTCACAATAGTATTGCGCGTCCTGCAACGACGAAGCGCGCGCTGGAATGGCGTATTCCGCGGGGAGGTGGCTCCAGATTTGATTTACAGCGCTCAAGGAAAAATTTTGTAATTGAGAAATTTTGTAATTTGGTAATTGAAGCTATCGCTGAAAACTGGCCTGCGCCGATCGCCGTACAAATTACACAATTACCAAATTACCCAATTTGTTTCACTGCCCCGGAATAATCGCCGTCTTGATGTCCCCGTTCCGGTTCATCATGTGCTCCAGCACCTGCTGTAACTTAGAGAGCGGGGCTTCGCCCGTTATGTAATCGGCGGGGCGGATCTTTTTTTCCGCAATCAGGGCAAATGCCTTGCGCACGATGTCGGGCGTGTGATGGAAGGTGGCCTTCAGAGTCACTTCTGAATAATGTAGCCGGTTAGTGTCGAGCTCAACTTTAGCGCCCTTAGCGCAACCGCCAAAGAAGTTTACCGTGCCACCTTTGCGGACCATTTCGGTGGCCCATACCCAGGCTTCCGGTCGGCCGACAGCTTCAATGACTACATCAGCTCCGCGTCCACCCGGAGACAAGGCCCGCACTGCATCCACCGGATCGCTTGCCGATCCCAAGTAAACCACATCATGCGCGCCCATTCGTCGGGCGGCCTCGATCTGTGCCTCGCGCTTTACTACGGCGATGACATTGCAACCCACGGCTTGCGCAACATGTATAAACATCAGCCCGATCGGGCCCGCGCCAATTACTGCCACGGTGTCGCCAATTTCCACACCGGTTTCGTGCAGTCCCCGCAACACGCATGCCAGCGGTTCTACCATGGCGGCTTCTTCGAAGGTCACATGCGGGGGAATGGCCAGCATGTTGACATCAACAATCCGGCGGGGCACCCGGATGTACTCGGCGTAAGCGCCGTTGTTGAACAGCAGGTCTTCGCAAAGATTTTCCTGATGACGCGAACAGTGGAAGCACATCTGGCAGGGAGCAGAATTCAACGCCACGACGCGCATGCCCTTCTTGAATCCGCGGACGTTCGGGCCGATTTCTTCGATCACTCCTGCCAATTCGTGTCCGAACAGCGCCGGAGGGACGATCATGCGGGCGTGATAGCCGCGCTGATACACCTTCAAATCGGTGCCGCAGGTGAGGGCAACTTGCACTTTGACCAGGACTTCACCATCCTCCAATGTGGGGATGGGAACTTTTTCAATTTTCACGTCCTCTTTGCCGTAGAGGACGGCTGCTGTCATCTTTCCGTTCACTTCTACCTTTCGCCGCCAGGCTGAATCACAATCTTCATCGAGTCAGGCTGCGGATGTGCGGCCAATTCCAATGCTTCAACGGCCCGGACCAAAGGAAAGCGGTGGCTGATAAGCCGCTCCAACGCCATCCCCCCACCCATCACGAAGCGGACTGACTCCTCCTGCAAATCTACGGAAGCGCTATAGGAACCGATCAGCGTCTTCTCGTCCACACAAACCGCAGCCGGGTCAAAAGCCGCTTCGCTGTGCTGTGTTTGTGCAAACAGCAGGACTCGCCCCCCTGGCCGGACTGCATTCATCGCAGTTCGAATCAGGCTATTGCTGCCCACCGCCAAAATGGCTGCGTCGGCGCCGCGGCCTTCAGTCTGCCGTCGGACATCCGCGACCACATCTGAGAGCGAGGCATTGATTGCGTTGTCGAGTCCGAATCCTTTCGATATTGTAAGCCTCTGCTCATACAAATCGGAAGTGATTACCCTCGTCCCTGCCCGTTTGGCCAATACACTCAATATGATGCCGATGGGGCCTTGACCGATTACTAGGACCGTTTCCCCGGACTCGAGCGCCAGACGCTCGATCCCCTTCATGCAGGTATTCACCGGCTCTACGAATGAAGCTTGCTCGAAGGAAACGCCATCAGGAATACGAACGGTCCCCTTCCGCACAATCCAATCCATGACGCGGACATATTCGGCGAAGCCCCCGCCTGAGGGTTCGAATCCAGCCGTGCATCCCACTTTCTTGTAGGTTTCACATTGGGCGAACGTTTTGTGGCGGCAGTAGTAGCATTCCCCGCATGGAATATGGTGGAAGACCATTGCACGGTCGCCGAGAGCAAATTCTGTGACTTCATTTCCAACCGCCGCGACAACGCCGGAGGTTTCATGTCCGAAGATGCGCGGCACAGTATGGGAACCGGTTGCAATCTTCTTTAAATCGGTCCCGCAAATTCCGCAGGTGTGGACCTTAATCAGGATTTCACCGGTACCGATTTCGGGAACCGGAACGGTTTCTAATCGGACATCGTTTGGGCCGCGGTAGACGGCGGCCTGCATGGTGGCTGGGACCTTATCCGAAAGTTGTTTCGAGCTGAGCTGTTGTGCAATAGCCATTTCAGTGATTCGGGTTGCATGTGGCGAGCGAGGACGCCCGCAGCTACAAATTCAGATTCGTGGAGGCCCCGGCGTCTCGCCCGTGCGCACACGACCACCTGGAACTATTGTATTGGTCAGAACGGTTTCACGCAGCCAGGCGCAGAGATTGTCAGAGGCAACTTTAGAGTTGCGGGCCAGGCGGATGATCCGCAGCCATAGCCAAGGACGGATCGCAGTGTATAGAACGAACCACTTAGTCTGGAACTCGCCCTGACGGACAAAGCGATTCATCTCCGCAATTTCAAAGTTCAGGTCATCAGAAATTGCCTTTACCGCGATGAAAGGTAAATTATGTGCCTGGGCGGCCCGAGCGACGGATCCGGCTTCCATGTCCACCACATGTGCGCCGTAGGATTTCGCAAGCTGCTGCTTTTGAGCGATGCTGGCGATTTCTGGGCAACTGGCTAGAACGGTTCGCGCCAGCGGTGATGATTCGGGGATCGCCGTTTCGTGGCGGCTGCCGTCCTGAGTGTCGACAACCAAGGCTGGGAAGACGGTGTCCCCCACGCGGAGTTCTGGCACTAGCGCCCCGGCGAGTCCTGCGGAGATCAACAGTTGTGGGGAGTAGTTTGCGACGGCGGCTTCGGCCGCCCGGCGGGCCGCCTCTGCGCCGATTCCACCGCAAACGACCACTGCGCAACCGCTTTCGTAGGACGTGAATTCACAACCTTCGTATTGAATTTTGATGGGCTGCCAGTTCTTCACGAGCGAGCCGAGTTCGCGCTCCAACGCGGCGATGATGGCGATTTTAGCTGACGGCTCCGGCAGATTCTGTACTGCTTCAAGAAACTCATCCGGGGGGCGATAACTGTGCGCCTGTATGTAGTGGCAGATGAGAACTGGTGCAGCGTACATCGTGCCGTTGCTTCCAGTGACCCGTATCTCGCCGTTTCCTCTTGCATTGTCTCCGCCATATCGATCTATCCCTGACGGATCGCAATATTGGCATACATGATGGCCCCTAGTGAGATTCACTGGTTTAGCTACAAGCTTCAATAGTTTGCGAACGAGGTCAGGATGCACGCATCCTTCGTTGTAGGGAACGCTTTGATCAAGCCACCCTACGCACAACAGTTTTGGATCGTGGTGCTCCTTTCGGAGCCGGCCATAGTTGTATGTGCTTAGGTCAGCTATGTAGGTCATCTCACATTTTTCCTACATAACCATTCTCTCTGAACCATTCGACCGCGCGGCGGAGTGCGTCATCTACGGAGATACATCTCCATCCTAATTCGCGTTCGGCCTTAGCGGACGACACGAACATTTTCTTGCGGCCCATGCGAACGGCGTCAATTGTTGCGCGCGGCTCGCGGCCGCGGATGCGGCCATTCACGACTTCATCCACTACGCCCGTGGCGAGCGCGAGAAAATAGGGGAGGCGGACTTTGGGTGAGGGCAATCCCGTGATTACGGCCAACTTATCAAGAATTTGCTTCAGCGTGAGGTTCTCGCCGCCGAGAATGTATCGCTCACCACTTCTTCCCTTTTCTAATGCAGCAATGTGTCCCTGCGCACACTGGGTCGCGTCAACCAGGTTGAGGCCCGTATCAACGTATGCTGGAAACCTTTTCTTTAGGAAATCTACGATGATTCGTCCGGATGGAGTGGGCTTGATATCGCGCTCACCCACGGGCGTCGAGGGATTTACGATCACTACGTCAACCCCGCTGCGTGCAGCTTCGATTGCAAGTTGCTCGGCCATGAACTTCGAGCGTTTGTAGGGGCCGATCATCTTTTCGAGAGAGACGGGCGAGCCTTCGTCGGCGGGAGTGCCGTTCTGGGTGAATCCCATGGTCGCTACGCTCGAGGTGTAAGCCACACGGCGGACATTGTTTTTGCGCGCGGCTTCGAGAATGGCGCGCGTGCCTTCGACGTTGGCGCGGTACATCTCGTCCGGATCTCGGACCCAGAGACGGTAGTCGGCGGCGACGTGGAAGATTGCGTCGCATCCCGCAATTCCCTTCTCTAGCGACGCGGGGTCGCGCAGATCGCCGGTGAAGAGGTCGGCTTTTAGGTCGGCGACGTTCTTCAGATTGCTGTTGGGGCGGACCAGCAACCGGAGATTTGCACCCTGCTCGGCGAGTACACGGGCAACGTGGCTGCCGAGGAATCCGGTGGCGCCAGTGACGAATGCGAGCATTGGAAGTCAGAGTATAACGGGTGCGGGTGTCGCGTCCCCTGAGAATTGGCTCAGGCAACTTCTGTGGGAGAGCGAATAACGACGCAGCTCACTTTCGTCGCATCCTTCATAGATCTGGGAAATCCACTTTCCAATACTCGTCGGGACGACGATCTTGGCGGGCTTTCGATTCCAGGTCACGCATCTGGACCCGCCGGGTCTTGCCCGAAATAGTTTTGGGAAGGTCACAAAATTCGATGCGACGAATGCGCGTAAGGTGCAAGACGCCCGCGAATGAATTTGAAAATTTCCCGAGCCACATCGTGTGAGGGCGAATGGCCGGGTTTGAGTGTGATAAACGCTTTAGGAACATGCCAACCGGATCGCGTCCGCACTGGGGACCACAGCTGCTTCGGCAACACACTCATGCTCGATCAGCGCGCTCTCCAGCTCGAACGGGCTTAAGCGATAATCGGAGCTCTTGAAAACGTCGTCTGCTCGTGCGATGTAGGTGAAATAACCATCTGCATCGCGTTGGGCCACATCGCCGGTACGATACTAACCTCCAATAAAACACCTTGCGTTGAGCTCGGCATCATTCAGGTATTCAGTCATCAGACTGCAGGGCCTGGGGTCGCACTTAACTGAGATTTCCCCACTATTCGACTCATGGCCGTGCAGATCCCAAAACGACGTTATGGCCGGGCGAGGGTCGTCTCACTGCGCCGGGCTTGACCACTTGGCCAGGGAGTTGCCCAGGAGCAAAACATTTTCGGTCTGCCCGAACCCATCGCGGATGGGGATATCGCAGGCAGCTCGCACGCGCTCGATGACTTCGGGATTCAGTGGCTCGCCGGCACTCGCCAGTTCTCGCAGCTTCACCGGAAATGACTTTAAGTGCTCAAGGACGAACAAGCGCCAAACCGTCGGCGGTGCGCACATTGTGGTGACGCCGCAACGGGCGACCACGTCGAGAGTGCGCTTGGCCTTGAAGCGGTCAAATTGTGAACAAAGATGGTAGCGCCTGCGTTCCAAGGCGCAAAAAACTGCTCCAGGCATGTTTGGCCCTGCCCGGAGCACTGATGTTGAAGTGAACATCGTCGGGCCGAATGCCAATCCAGAACATGGTCGCCAGGTGCCCGACCGGATAGCTCTGGTGTGTGTGCAACACCAGCTTGGGCAACGCGGTGGTGCCCGAGGTGAAATACAAACATCAAATGGATCATTCGCGTTGGTGTAGCCGTCGGGCGTGAAGTCAGCGCTTTGATAGTACGCTCTTGAGTACGGTATCCAGTCCTTGTCCTCGCCGCCAACGACGATGCGTATGTAATCACCGATCAGACTGGAAAACTTTTGTGTCAGGCCAGCATGAGTAACGATGTGCCGGGCCTTGCCGCGCTCCATTCGATCACCGAGGTCTTCAACGGTGAGCAGCGTGGCAGCAGGGATCACGATTGCCCCCAGCTTGCATGCCGCGAGCATGATTTCCCACATCGCAACGTGGTTGGAAAGTTGGACAATGATGCGATCCCCGCGTCGAACATCCTGTTCGCGAAAGAAGTTTGGCAACCTGATTGGAGCGCCGCGACATCTCGGCGAAGCTCAGCTTCAGTTCGGAGCTGTTATCGTCCACGATCCAAAGGGCAGGCTGGTCGTTAGTACGGGCGAAGGTATCAAAATAATCGAGCGCCCGATTGAACTTGTCGAGTTCAGGCCAGCGGAAATCGCGATAGGCGGTTTCATAATCTTCGTAATCCGGAGCAAGAACTCGCGGGCCGTCCAAAATGCTCCCACATCGTGCCCTTTAACCGCACCGCGCATGACCGAAGGTTGGTAAGGCATCGTCCATAGTTGACCTAAACGATTACACTCTTCAGAGTGTATCCATCCCGATTAGCTTAGCGAGGCCAGGGCAAAAGACCCGAGCCTGACGCGGTCGGATTCTTCGCGGTGCTGCGGCAACCTCACCGCTTTCAGATGCAACTCAAATGGATCCAAGACCAACATTGGCACAGCCATGACTAATGAAGAATCTGTACATCAGGTCCTTTCTGACTACTACAACGCATTCAGTACACTTGATGTCCAATCCATCCTGGCCTACTTTCACCAACCAGCGCTGCTCATAGGACCGTTAGGGGTGATCGCGATTCCTACTCCCGTCGCGTTGATTCCCATCTTCGGCCCCATCATGGAAGACCTTCGGCAACGGAAATGTCGGCGAAGTGAATTGAGCCTACAACAGTTCAAGATTCTCAGTGCAACATCGGCATTGGCGATGGGAGTCGCAATACGGCGCAAGGCCGATGGTCAAGAGCTGGAGCGGGTGGGTATTACCTACTTGCTGCACAAAGGAAATGACGGTTGGAAGTTTGCCGTCATGGTGCTACACGATACCGACAAAGTTGCGCGCGCCCCGCGAATAATTGGAGCACATAAGCCAACATCCAAGCTACAGCCAGGCGTGGTCCCTAATTCTTCTCGATCGCGGGCAGGTAGTTGCTAGCTGCCCGGCGGGCATGCCCCGTCGCCATGAATTGAGAATGTAGGCAGCGTGACTCTGCCGTTCACCGCAGCAACTCGTCAACGATGGCTTCTACATGAATCGCAGTCGTGTCCTGAAACTCAATGCCGGTGGGGCCGGAGTCGCGTAACAACAACGGCAGCTCCGTGCCGGCGAGAACTATGGCTTCAACTCCCTCTTCTACTTTCATTCGATGGGCAATGCGCAGGATCTTCGTCCTGGTTTCTGGCAGGAATTGATTCTTCAGCAGTTCACCAACGTATTTCCGGTGAATGTATTCCCGCTCTGACTCCGTGGGTGTGACCAGTCCGATCCCTGCGCGCTGGAACTCCTGAGGATAGAATCTGGCGCCCATGGTGAATCCGGTCCCAAACAGGCCAACGTGCTTTAGGCCGAGTGCCTTGATGTGGTCCGAGGTGGCGCGGACGATACTCAGAAGGGGGATCGCTGACCGCTGCTGGACTTCGTCGAATACGAGATGCGGCGTGTTGGCTGCAATGAAAGCAAACTCAACGCCTGCATGGACAAGCTGCTCCAGGCCTGCGGCAAGGTAATCGGTAAGGTCGGCGAGTCGGCACGCGTCGAGCATGGCGAGGACTTTGTCAGCGTCGAGGCTGTTGATAAGCATATGCGGATAACCTTGATCGCGCGTCCGGGCACGACAGCCCGCGAGGATGGAGCGGTAGTAGTCAATGGTGGACTCACGGCCAAGCCCACCGATCATGCCTGCGGTTCGCATGTTACAGGAAAGAGATGCATCGCGGGGACTCGACGATTCGGCAGGATCGAGTCCCCTCCCCTTCGCCAAAACCTGGGCTAAGGGCCGTTTGCTATCGTGAAAGCTCGCAAATCCAATTTACTTCCCACGTCTTCCCACCATCGGGTGAGAACGACTGCTCCATGCGCGCTGAGCTGGGAGAGATGTTAAGCCAAACGTAGCGGACGAGAATAGCTTGGCCTCTGAAGTCTTCCTGATGAAAAAAACTCGCCGCGGTTGCCGGCAAACAGGCCAACCACGGGAGAAGAGGCAAGAGTCCCGTTATCCACGTCGACCAGATAGATGCTCCACTGATTGCGATGTGGGGTTGTAGAGGCGGAGCGTCTGCGCCTTAATGCGAAGTTTCCTGTCGGTGCTAGTGACGTCGAATTCTTCGAAGTTCGCATTGCTATCGAGGAGTTTGCTTGTGGTTCGAGATGCCATCGTACTCGACCCAGATGTTGGAGTTGTTGAGGCGGTCCGGAAGACGGCGGACGTGAGCTTTCCAGTTGCCGATCAGGAAGTCAAAGTCATGAGAACCATCGCGTTGGGGAAGATTTGTGGGATTCGAGGTGGTTTGAGCGCGAAGTGGAGCCGGGAATACTGCGATGAGAAGGAGTAGCAGCAGGTACACGAGCTTGCAGCTTTTCATAACTGTTTATCCTTTCGACTTGATAGTCACCGCGTACAACGCAACATAGGGTGAGAATCGATGTTATAGCCCATCTTCATGTCGTGGAGGCTTGGAGGAGTCCCCTCATTGACCATTCTCGCGCCGCCAATTGAACTATGGTGTGAGCCGTTCCGTGAATGTTCCGTGCTAATGTCGCAATGCAGTAAAAATCGAGAGTGTTCGCCGCATCGTTTCCCCCTCTGGCCTGCATTGACGAGCTGATCGCGGAGCCGACAAACTATGGCAAGATTTCTTTCCCTCTTCCTCCAGAAGCTTTGCCCGCATCGATTCTCCTGGCCACACAGCGTTCACGGGCGGGACTATCAGGTGTGCGTCATCTGTGGGACGGCTTACGAGTACGACTGGACAACAATGCGGCGGGTGCGCAGGCTGACAACATCGTTATCTGGTTAGGAATACAGCGGCGAGTTGAGGTGAAGTGGAATCGTCAGATGCCGATTCCTATTCCTCGTTTACCATCGCCAGAAGCGGACGATATAGTTCTTCCCCATGGCCGGTGGTCCACTCAAGCCCGGGTTTTGGCTTGAGTGGGGATGTTCATCCGTCACAGACTCGGGCCAACGAACAAACTAGATTGTCCTCATGCCGTGGGGACTAACGCGTTTTCACCCCAGCGGGCGGAGTCATTTCGTCACTTTCTGCTGCTACCATCGCCGTCGGTTGCTTACCACCGACGAAAGCCGACGAACTTTCGAGTCAGCCTTGGAGCGAGTGCGCCGCTTTGCAGTCGCAAAGTTTTTCTCCAGTTCCTGAAGCGCCTCCGGTACCGAGCGACCTAGTCCGGTCAATCACCAGTTCACTGTAGAGGCACTGTATCGATGCTGCTTCAATCGGGTGCCTGCGTAGTTCGGATCGTCTTCGTGCTCGCGTATCACAATCGGATAGTCAGACAATACCCAGTCGCGCTTAGGTAGCGAGAGGCACCACTTCCAACAGGCACGCAATTGGTTGGCGCGCGAGCAAATATATTGAGAGCCATACGGAATAAGGACTGACACATACGCTATGCGGTATCTTACGCGGAGAAAACACCGAAACGTTTCGCGCCACCTAATTCTTCTCAATCATCACTTTCTTGTACGTCGTCAGGGCGATCAGCGGGAAGTATTGGCGGTACATGTGGTACATGAGGTAGAAGACGCGGGGGAAGCCGGTGCCGGTGTACCAGGGCTCGTCCCAGGAGCCGTCTTTTTTCTGGGTCTTGAGGAGGTAGGCGATGCCTTTGGCGACGGAGTCGCTGCGAATGTCGTTGGCGGCGAGCAGGCCCATGACGGCCCAGGCGGTTTGCGAGGGGGTGCTGGGGCCGATGCCTTTGGTGTTGGGATCGTCGTAGGAGCCGCAGGTTTC
>Ga0070717_10003914_pt1 | contig 10719 bp, 10 predicted proteins | sample LARL113metaG_FD_71366 | JGI IMG/M metagenome (GOLD analysis project Ga0070717, IMG submission 71366) | Corn, switchgrass and miscanthus rhizosphere microbial communities from Kellogg Biological Station, Michigan, USA - LAR L11-3 metaG | ecosystem: Host-associated > Plants > Roots > Rhizosphere ... | reverse complement strand
TCTGCTTGGGGGGTAAGACTTCGGTGGTAATTGCAAATTTCCGCAGTGCAACCCGGTCGTCGTGTGCGCTCGCTCCTTCCTCTTCTGTAGCATGCTCGCCCTGCGACCGTTTCGCCGCCGGGGACATCAGAGAAAATGACGTCCACACGTCATAATAGGTCTCGCTGTTAGTCCCAGCATTCGATTGACCAGCAAATACTTGCTCTCCCGCTGTGGAGTCAAAGAAGACGTCGAACACTCCCAGTTTCGTGCCTTGTAAGCGAACATGCAGGAAACGATCGGGCTTTGGACTACTTGAGGCGGATTCGGCTTCAACGGAACCGCTATTGCTCGGGAGCATCCTGCTGAATGTCAGCAGCAGGCGCATCGCATCTGTGCTGGCCAGATTCTTTACGGTCGCATCCCAGCGCTCCACAAATTCCTTTTTGTTTTCGGCATCCCGTAAATCAGGTCTCAAATCCGAAAGGAGGTCATCGTTGAACCTGAAATATGCCGTCGCAAACCGCTCCTCCAGAATTGCCATGCCAGTAAACAGGCTCATGGACCGGCGTTCCACTTCGTTCGGTGGCGGTAACAGAATCTCGCCTTCTCCCTCGAAAAACGCACCCGTGACGTGTCCCATGACGTCTTGCGTAAAAGCAATGGTGCCGTCTTCAAGGCTGATCTGTATGGGTCCGCGGCTCAGAGATGCTCCTCTAACCTGATACACACGCGAGAGATCAAGCCCGACATCCCCAAGTTGCAAATACAGACTCTCAGCTGGCTTCTCGGCGGCAGTTATAGCTCCGACAGTGCATATCGAGAAAATAGGAATGCAAATCGCGGCGGACAGCAAGGTTCGGATTGCGAGTAGTACCTTCGTCACGTGGGTTGAGTATTGGTCCATTGTTAGAATGCGCCTGAATGCTGCTGCGTGTCACCTTCTTCTTATCATTAGTGTTGCCGGGCCCCTGCGGCGCGTGGGCCGATACAATTCATCTCAAAAATGGCCGAACGATTCTGGCCGATCACGTGCGCGAGAGTGGTAGTCGCTACGAATATGAAGTTGGTGAGGATACCTACGCCATCCCCAAGTCCTCAGTCGACCACGTCGAGGCTGGCGGGCTCCCCACACATTCGACTCCTGCGGCCCGGGCCGCCGATCTGCAGACCTTCATGCCGGCCGATACTCTCGCCAACGAGGGCGATCTCGTCAGTAAAGTTATCAAGGAAGGTAAGGTCGACGCGGACGCTCTGGCGAAGCTAGAGAGCAAAGGCGGCGCTGAACTGAGCGCGACGGCCGATTTCATTGCCGGCAAGTTTGAATTCGATCACGGCAACATCAACCAGGCGCGTCAATATTTCGAGAACGCACTCCGGTTTCAGGCCAGCAATTCAACCATCCTTATTTATTACGCTGCAGTGCTGATTCGCACTGGAAATGCCAGTCAAGCTGTCGGGTACGCCCAGCGCGCCGTGCGCTCCGCTCCCGAATCCCCCGATGCCTACACGATGCTGGGTTACGCTCAATTCGCTTCTGACCACACCAAAGACGCGATTACCTCCTGGAAGCGCTCCCTCGCACTCCGCCCCGACTCAGCCGTCCAGCAGTTTCTGTCAAAGGCCGAGCGGGAGCAAAGTGCGGAATCAGAGTTTTCGCAAGGCGAAAGCGCCCATTTCACGCTCCACTACGAAGGACATCAGACTTCCGAGACTCTGCGCTCCCAGATTCTGCAGGCGCTCGAGTCAGACTTCGACGATCTGGTCCGTGATCTTGGAAATCCACCCCGCGACAACATCCTCGTGACGCTCTACACCGAACAGGCTTTTTTTGATGTCACCCACGCCCCAACCTGGTCGGGAGCCATGAACGATGGCAAGCTGCGCATCCCGATTAGCGGCCTGAATTCGCTGACCCCCGAGCTCGCCCATGTCCTGAAGCACGAACTGGCTCACTCGTTTATTACGCAGCTGTCTGCTGGCCGTTGTCCGCCCTGGCTGCACGAAGGCATCGCGCAATTCCTCGAACCAAAGAGCCTCGCCGGGGAAGGGCACCAACTGGCGCAATTGTTCAAGTCGCAGCACATTCCTCTCAATGTGCTGGAAGGCAGCTTCCTGCAGTTTTCCGGAGCTGAGGCCTACGTTGCCTATGCCGAATCCCTCGCCGCTGTTTCTTATATCAATGACTTGTATGGGATGAGCGATATTCAGCGCATTCTCCAGCGGATAAGCCAAGGCAGTTCCACCGAGGCCGCCCTCCGTGCGACCATCCATTCCGACTATGGCCAGCTCGAGTCCGAACTCTCACGCTATCTCGCTGACAAATATGGCGACTAGCTCAGGCAAATCGTGTCGCGCACATACACAGGGCTCCCCCCGGTGGTTGCTCCGCCGTCGGTCATATGCTAGCGTCAGCGTTTAAATTCGACGCCATGCTCTCGCGATTTCACGGCAATTCAGCGACCGCCCCTCCGGTGACCGAACCTGCCCCCACTGTCTTCCCGCAAATCGAAGGAGCAGATATCGCCGCTGTATTCGTTGGAAAACGAATTGCCGGAGACTTCTATGATTCGATTCGCGTCAGTCCCGAGCGTGTTCTGATCGGCCTCCTCGACGTTGCCGGACGGCGCGAAGACAATCGCGGTCTCCTGGTCGCCGCACAGGAAGTGTTCCGCACTCTTGGTTTCCAGCTCTTTTCGCCGGCCGATATTAACGAATCCGATGCGATGACGGAACTCTGCCATCGGATCAATCGTCGATTGATCGACGTCTGCTGCGGAGTTCATTCCTGTCCGGCGTTCCTCGCCTGCTATCACCAACAGTTCGGTACACTTTGCTACACGAACGCCGGACATACTCCCGCTCTTCTGCACGACACTACCGGCATCGCCGAGCTTGCTTCCACAGGTCTCCCTCTCGGACTCTTTTCTCATGCCACCGCCGAGTCTCCGACAGTAGCATTGGCCAAACAGGCTTCTCTGCTATTGGTATCTCGCGGAGTAATCGAGTGTGAAGGCCGCGGCAATAGCTCCAGCCCTTTTGGTTTGGAAAGAGTAAAAGATGTGCTCCGGGGCTCGTCACCGTTCCCTTCGGCCAGTGCCTTATGCAACTCGGTCTTGAAGGCTGTGGCGGACTATACTGCCGACGCTCCCGTTTGCGATGACCGCACAGCACTGGCCCTGCTTCGCCCTGATTGATTGATCCCGGCCAACTCCATTGGCCGTACTTGCGTCATAAAAATGACGCCATATCAGCAGGGCTGGACCGGCACATAGCTGGACCGGCACATAGGAAGAGGCAGGCTGCCCACCTGAGGCCCCGCCGATGTAGAATAACGACGTCGGCCCGGCCCACCTTTTGCCCGCAAGCTTCGAAAGCGTGCTGGCCAGATATATAGAGATGATTATGAGAAAACTTTTCCTGATGCTGGTTGCTTTGGCTTGCATGCCTGCGCTCGCCGCAGGCCAAGTCGTCGAAGAAATTATCGCCCGTGTGAATAATCAGATCATCACGCACTCCGAATTCGAACGCAGTAAAAACCAGCTGGCTGAAGAAGTCAAGCAGCAGGATCCTAACAACGCCGACAAAGCCTTCGCCGACCGCGAAAAAGACGTGCTACGCGATCTCATCGACCAGCAGCTTCTTTTGGATAAAGGCAAGGACCTGAGCATCACTGGCGATACCGAACTGATCAAGCAACTCGACCAGATGCGCAAGGACATGAAGCTTGATTCTATGGAGGCTTTGGAAAAAGAAGCCGAAAAGCAGGGCGTCTCCTGGGAAGACTTCAAGCAAACACAAAAAAATCGAATCATTACGCAGAAGGTGATCGGTCAAGAGGTGGGAGGCCATCTCGCGCTCAGCACAGAAGAGGTGCAAAAGTTCTACGACGAGCACAAGGAAGAGATGCAGCATCCGGAGTTCATCCGCCTCAGCGAAATCTTGATTACTCCGAAAGCCGCCGCAGCCCCGACCCCGGATCCGAATGCCGCACCCCCTGGAGCCTCCGGCCAGACCCCTCTTGATGACGCGGCCAAGCAGGCCAACGATGCGGCTGCCCTCAGTGCTGCCGAGGCTAAAGCGAAAGACGTCTTGAAACAACTTCATGACGGCGCTAGTTTCGATGAGGTCGCAAAGAAAAATTCCGACGGACCCTCTGCGGCTGACGGCGGCGCACTCGGAACATTTGAACGCGGCAAATTAGCCAAAGAACTTGAAGATCGTACCTTCGCCATGAAAACAGGCGAGATCACCGACGTCATCCGCGTGAAACAGGGCTACGCGATCCTTAGAGTCGATGATCACGAAATGGCCGGCGTTCCTTCGATGAAAGACGCCATGCCGCGCATCCAGGACGCGCTGTATTACCAGAAGCTGCAGCCTGCGCTCCGCGCATACCTGACCAAGCTCAGAGAAGAGGCTTATATAAAGATCGCCCAGGGTTACACTGATACGGGTCATAGCGCGAACCAGACCGAGCCCATCGAAACAGCCGCTGCGAAAGAATCTGACGCAAAAAAGCTGTCGAAGAAAAAGAAGAAACTCGGGATTCTATAGTTCCACAACACCCTGTTGCTGCAACTGTGCCATCGTGCTCTTGAGCCATGATGGACGACTTCGATTCGCCGGACGGCCATGGATGACGTTGCGCGACTGCTCGCGCCTTCGCTCGCCGATGGCATATACTCAGACATTCCATGAAGGACTTCTATATTTGCGATTGTGTCCGCCACGAAAATAAGGTCATCACCTCCACCTTCGTCGTAGTCGCCAAGCAGATAAAGCCCAAGAAAACCGGGGAACCGTATCTCGCACTCACGCTTGGAGACCGCAGCGGCCAGCTCGAAGCCAAAATGTGGGATAACGTCGAGGATGTTCTTGAGGCATTCGAGCAGGACGATTTTCTCAAGGTCAAGGGCCTGATCAATAAATACAAGCAACGCTTCCAACTCACGATCCACAAACTACGCAAGCTGGGGGAGTCTGAGATTGTGTTTTCGGATTACCTTCCGAAAACAACCAAAGACATCGACGAGCTTTGGCAAACTCTCGCGAACTTTGTCGCCGGATTTCACAACCCGCATCTGAAAGCCCTCGTGCAGGCGTTCATGTCCGATCCGGAGATCGCGTCTGCGTACCGCAATGCTCCCGCCGCCAAGACCCTCCACCATGCTTTCATCGGAGGTCTGCTCGACCACGTCGTGTCGCTCTTTGGCTCCTGCGACCTGATGTGTCGGAATTATCCTCAAATCAACCGGGATCTTCTTCTCACGGGAGCATTTCTGCACGATATCGGCAAGATCCACGAACTGACCTACAACCGATCGTTCTCCTATACAACCAAGGGCCAGCTTCTCGGACACATGATCATCGAGTTAGAGATGTTACAGGCCAAACTGGCTCATCTGCCCGACTTTCCGAATGAATTGAAAATCATGATTGAGCACCTGATTATCAGTCACCACGGCGAATACGAATTCGGCTCGCCAAAGCTCCCCATGTTCCCCGAAGCGCTCGTGCTCCACTATCTCGATGACCTCGATTCAAAAATGGAGGCTATGCGCGCTCACTTCGAACGTGAGTCAATGCTCGACGGCCCTTGGACCAGCTATAATCCCTCGCTGGGTCGCCCGCTCCTGAATACCGAGAAATATCTTGCCCCGAAGAAACCAGCGCCCACCGAGGACGCCTTTACCGAGCCAGTAAGCGATCATCACGAGGCTAACTCTGACTCAATTGAACAAAACTTGCCGGGACTAGTTCCGCAACGCTAGAGTGTTGTCCTTCTAAACTAGCGCTCGATCAGGCTTAACAATGTCCAAGGGCAAAGCTCCGAAAACTCAGCGGAAGGCGGCGGCCTTCACTGTTGGCCTTCCGCAAGTCCCTCCACTCTATGGAATGAAGTCTCCCCACAAATTCCTGCCGTTCACTCACGCTGAAGATCGCCTTACAAAATCCCGCAATTACTGGATCTGTACAACCCGTCCCGATGGACGCCCGCATTCGATTCCAGTTTGGGGATTCTGGCTCGAAGGCGCTCTCTATTTCGGAACCGCTCGCTCTACTCGCAAGGCCCGTAACCTGGCTCACAATCCAGCGATCTCAGTTCATCTGGAATCGGGGACGATGTCGTGATCCTCGAAGGAATTGCTCAAGAGGTCAATATTTCCGACAAATCGACAGTCAAAAAACTCGACGCCGTATCCCGCGCCAAATACAAGATGCCGCTGATGGTTGTTTCCGAGGCAGTCTTCTTCCGCGTACGTCCACGCTTCGTCCTCGCTTGGACTGAAAGCGATTTTCCAAACAACGCCACACGCTGGCAATTCTGACCCTGGTATCGATACGTCGCGTCTTCCCCGGACGATTCCGAACTCATATCTTTAGCCTTATGCACCTTCGATTGCCATTCGTGGCTCCTCCCCCGTTGTAGCCAACGTATGCATTCCTTTACGATTGCCTCACAGTCTTGGAGGCGTTCATGCGTTCACGCGTACTTCTATTCTCGATGTGTGTCTACATCGCTTTCATTGTTGCTGGTTGCAACAAGCCTGCGAGCGACAGTTCAACGGAAACGGCCGCCAATGATACCCAACCATCGGCCGAACAACCGTCCAGCAAGGAACCCCGCGAGCACAAAGAGCACGAACACAGAGAAGCGAAGAAGGTGCCTCTCGTGGTTCCATCGGGAACTTCAATTACCATTAGCCTCGGCTCTTCCCTCGGTTCCAAAATCAGCAAGCCAGGCGACACATTCACCGGCAGCGTGGCAAAAGACGTGATGGTCGGCAACGCAGTCGCCATTCCGCAGGGTGCGAGCGCGTCTGGTACCGTGGCTGATGCCAAGCCGCTCGGAAAATTCAAGGGAGGAGCGATTCTGCAGGTCAAGCTGGATTCCGTCCGCATCCATGGGGCTGACGTTCCGGTTCAAGCCGGGGCGCAGAGCTTTTCTGAAAAAGGCAAAGGGAAACGCACCGCAGTTCTCACCGGTGGTGGCGCCGCTCTCGGAGGCATTATCGGTGCTCTTGCTGGAGGCGGAAAGGGAGCCGCGATTGGAGCGGCTGCCGGCGCAGGCGCTGGAGCAGGTGGCTCCGCCTTTACCGGAAACAAAGAGATAGTGCTTCCGGCAGAATCGGATCTGTCGTTCGAACTCTCACAGCCTCTCGACGTCAAACAATAGCAATTTGCGGGATGACCGTCGCCCCACCCTGCTCCGATTCGGAAATAGGGTGGGGTTTCTTTTTGTGATGTGCTCTTGCCCTCTGAAATAATATCTCCATGTTCGACTTCAGCCGCTTCGAGGTCCTAACCTTCGATTGCTATGGAACCCTCATCAACTGGGAAGCTGGACTGCTTGGAGGGCTTAACCGCATTCTTACGGCGCATTCAAAGAACATTCCCGATCCCGAAATCCTTGCAATGTACGGCGAGTTCGAGCAGCTTGCGGAGCAGGCACCCTATCAGACTTACGCCGAAGTTCTCGGCACGGTGGTGCGCCAATTCGGAATAGCTTTGCGCTTCACTCCTACGTCGGAAGAAGTCCGGTCGCTCGCAGATTCTCTTCCTACCTGGAAGCCCTGGCCGGACACCGTAGCCGCACTGCATCAGCTGAAAACGAAATTCCGCCTCGCAATCCTGTCAAATACTGACGACGATCTGTTCCAGTCCACAAGGCCGCAACTTGAAGTGGAATTTGATCAAGTAATCACCGCACAACAAGCTCAGGCTTACAAGCCATCACTCAAGCTATTCGAGCTGGCACTCAGCCGGATCCAAGCGCCCGCGCACCGCGTTCTCCATGTTGGACAGAGCATTTACCACGACGTCATTCCAGCGCAGGCGCTCGGCCTCGCGACAGTGTGGGTCAACCGCCCATCTGCGCGCCCAGGTGTTGGGGCAGTCAAACCTGCAGAGGCAAAGCCCGACCTCATCGTTACAAGCCTTGAAGAACTGGCAGCGGTCATCGTTAACACTTAGCCCTCAAATCGCTTCTGCAACCGCACCGATCGACGATCCCTAAGGTAACTCGTCCCCATGTAGCAGTTGGCCGAAGAACTGCGACTGGTCAGATGTCATTGCAGTTCCGGATTAATACTCGTTAATGGACAGCAGCTATCCCCGTATTGAGCGAAATTGCGCAAAGATTGAGGGACCCGTACGAGCAGATGAAGCTGTCGCGGATCAGAAGATAACGAGCCCTGAGGATTTCCAATGAGCGATGATGACGCGATCACAAAAGAGTTCTTAATCGAGAGCTACGAAAACCTCGATCGGCTTGATCAGGACCTGGTCGTGCTCGAAAAAGAACCCGGCAGTCACGAGACACTTGCCAGCATCTTTCGCACGATCCACACAATCAAGGGCACCTGCGGATTTCTTGCATTCAATCGCCTCGAAGCGCTCACGCACGCTGGAGAAAGTCTCTTGGCGCGCTTGCGTGACGGCATGCTGGCTCTTACCCCGGAGATCACCAGCGCACTATTGGCCATGGTCGATGCTGTTCGGCAGATGCTTAAGAGCATCGAGGAAACAGGAAAAGAAGGAGAAAGGCAAGACCGGGAACTCATCTCCAGGTTAACTATCCTCCTCGAACACTACCTGCGGCTAAAGTATTATTAAAACTTAAATTGGCCGAGAGCCCCATTGGCCAACATCGTTGACCATCGGAGTGTTTGGCGACGATCTGCTACGGTGCGACAGCCGGTAGCCGCCGCGAAAGGCTGCCAAACTCACTCCTTTGTGTGCGAATCTGGCATCTGTCACTCTGAGTTAAATCGGTCCGGACAAATCAAAACGAAGGCGAAGCGCAGACAACTGATGATCGTAAACGCCAGCTGAACCAACGGAGCCAATGGCTGTTACATCTATCAGTGCTGAATCCGTCCAATACTCAGGTAACATTCTTAACAAAAAGGACCGCTCGCAGCTCACCTTTCGCTCTTTTCACTAGCTGAAAATGTGAGGTTGCGGGTTTTTCCGTGTGCCGCGTATGGCGTTACTGAAAGGACAAGCGATCGCGTGCCGTCCGAACAATGCTAGCGCTCTACCGGCGCTTGGAGTGATCGCTGCCTCGAACCAACTCTGTAAGAGCACGAGGTTCGGCATTCTCGAGGATCTCAGTTTTTTGAGGAGCTAATGATGAGCGTCCAATTGTTGCTATTTGTGATCGCAATTCTGCTTGTCGTTATCTTTTGGGAATTATGCAAGATCAACAGCCTACTCAAAAGGACTCTCCTTCCGGCAGCACAAATGACAGGTGGACAACAAACCAATGATACCCCGACCGCGAAGATTGACCGCCAGTGATCGATTTAGATTTCGTAGAGTGACGCTGCTGAACGTTTCAATCCACGATCGATTGCTAAGATATCGAGATGAAGTGAGCTCCAATCCGAGAGCATCGAACCTGCAGCCGCTTCGCTACTGCTGGTCTTGAGATAACTTCCACAAGTTGAGCAGTAGTCGATGCGAATGCCGGGTTCCCGGTCGAAAGACATTGACCCAAGTCGATGATTATCTTCTTCTCCACAGAATGGGCAGCCACGACGGTGATAAAGCCATCGAGTCCGACAACAACCGCAGCAGAGATAACGTGCGCGCCCTTCATCGATAGATACCAATTGCGCCATTGCCGGCTGCGATCCGCAGGCAGGACAATAGGCGCGGAGCCAAAGATCCGGGTCAAGCCACTTAGCGAGTGCTTGCAGTGCTGGCCGCAGATATATTTCAAGGACCGTCCAGCCCAAAAAACGAACTAACCCTTGAGACGGCTTGGAGATCAAATCCTCAGCGCGCAATCGAGCCAGTGCTAACGAATCGTCACCCTGCAGACTTGCCGCCAGGCTGCGACACTCAGCAGCCAAGTTGCCCGGCAGGGGGACTGACACCAAATTTTTTGTCAGTGCAATGAGCAGGCTTTCCACAGGTGCGAAATTAAATTCAACCCTATCGCTCTGGAGCAGCGGAACCCCGGCCTGGTAGTCGGGAAGATAGTTCTCGAATCGTGGGATCGCAATCGTTGGAACAATTAGCTCTGACGCTGCCGTATCGACAGCCGCATGCAACTCGGCTATGGGCTTAAGGTATGCATGTGTAGCCAGCCATTGATTCTGATTCATGAATCAGTCGCCCTGTGTCGTCTGTGCAACCGGTAGCACAGGCAAGAGTCGCGCTCCCAAACCAAAAAGAAAGATCGTTGCAGCAATCAATCCTATGGAAATGCCCCACTCAAAAATCGTTGGGAAGTAGCTCTCGGGAGCTACCTGAGGCATGGGACCTCTCAGGTTCATCGCCAGAAGCACGACATTGATGCGATTGAAAACTACTCCCATGGTGGTGAGCAGCGAACCCACAAAAAGTATTGCAGGATTTGACCGCAGTCGTGCCGAGCCAAGCAGGGCCAGCGGGAGCAAGCCTCCGAAAAAGACTTCAGCCCCAAAAAGCCCACTGTATTTCCCGGAAAATGCGACGCTCAACTGACCTCGAGCGATGATGTCGCCGAGACGGAATGCAAGATAAACGGCCAACGACCACAGAACAATCTTTCCCATTGCGGCCAATTGCGCAATCCGTAGCGGCCGATTCCAGGCTTTCGCGATCCACATCTCAACAACAACAACCAAACCCGTCCCCGCAGCAATCGACGAAAGGAAAAAGGAAACGGGCATGACAGGGGACCACCATTGCGGTCCGAGTTTGTCAGGCATCAGCAGGAAAAGGGAACCAAGCGAACTCTGATGC
>Ga0070717_10003910_pt1 | contig 10720 bp, 6 predicted proteins | sample LARL113metaG_FD_71366 | JGI IMG/M metagenome (GOLD analysis project Ga0070717, IMG submission 71366) | Corn, switchgrass and miscanthus rhizosphere microbial communities from Kellogg Biological Station, Michigan, USA - LAR L11-3 metaG | ecosystem: Host-associated > Plants > Roots > Rhizosphere ... | reverse complement strand
TGGGGCCTCTTCCTGCGCAACCACGACGAGCTGACCCTCGAGATGGTCACCGACGAGGAGCGGGACTACATGTACGAGGAGTACGCGAAGGACCCGAGGATGAAGCTCAACCTCGGCATCCGCCGCCGCCTCGCGCCGCTCCTCGACGCCGGACGCGACGAGGCGGAGCTCCTGCACGCGATCCTCTTCTCGTTGCCGGGTTCGCCCGTCCTCTATTACGGGGACGAGATCGGCATGGGCGACAACGTCTACCTCGGCGACCGCGACGGCGTGCGCACGCCGATGCAGTGGTCTGGCGACCGCAATGCCGGCTTCTCGCGCGCCGACTGGGCGCAGCTCTACCTCCAGCCGCTCATGGACCCGGTCTACGGCTTCCAGGCCGTCAACGTCGAGGCGCAGCTGCGGACGCCGAACTCGCTGCTGCGGTGGATGCAGCGCTTCATCGCGCTGCGCAAGGAACACCCCGTGTTCGGGCTCGGCACCTACGAGCCGCTCCGCGCCGAGAACACGCGGATCTTCGCCCACATCCGGAAGTGGGAGGAGGACGTCGTCCTCTGCGTCCACAACCTCGCGCGCTCGGCGCAGGCCGTGCAGCTCGACCTGAAGGAGTACGCGGGTATGGTCCCCGTAGAGATGCTGGGCCGGACGGCCTTCCCGCCGATCGGGGAGCTGCCGTACCTGCTGACGCTCGCGCCCCGCGGGTTCTTTTGGTTCCAGCTGAGGCAGTCCGGGCAGGTGGAGTGAGATGGACGAGACCGCTCTGATCGAGTACGTCACCCGGCAGCGGTGGTACGGCGCGAAGTCGCGCACCGTGTCGCATTCGGAGGTGCTCGACACCGTCGTCGTCCGGCAGGCGGACCCGCAGCTCTCGCTCGCCCTCGTCGAGATGCGCTTCGACACCGGGGCGCACGAGATCTACCAGCTCCTCTTTTCGGGCGATCCGGACGACGGAACCATCGACGGCCTGGCCGAGGACGCCGGGATCGCGAGGGAGCTCGTGAGCGCAATGCGCGCGGGACTCACGCTGCAAGGGACTCAGGGCGTGGCCGAGTTCAGTCCGGCGGACGACTTTTCGGCGCTCGGGCGCGAGCTCGGCGCGGCGCGGCTCATCTCCTCCGAGCAGTCGAACAGCTCGATCGTCTTCGACGACACGCTCATCCTCAAGGTCTTCCGCCGGCTCGAGCCCGGGATCAACCCGGAGCTCGAGATGCTCCGCTTCCTCACGGAGCAGGGATTCCGCAACATCCCGGCGCTCGGCGGCTGGTACGCCTACTCGGGCGGTCCGCTGACGGCGACGCTCGGCCTGCTGCAGGAGTACGTGGCAGGAGCCATCGGCGGCTGGGAGCTCGCGCTCGGCGAGATCGCGTCGGCTCCGGAGAGCTTCCTCGACCGCCTGGGACGGCTCGGCGAGGTGACGGCGCACATGCACACGGCCCTCGGCGCCGACCCGAACGACGCGGCGTTCTGCCCCGAGGAGCCGAGCGTCGAGTCGCTCGGGCTGCTGACCGCGACCGTCGACGAGGAGATCGCCCGCGTCTTCCTCTCGCTGCCGGACGACGACGAGCGCCTCGCGCCGATCGTCGGCCGCGGCGAGGAGGTGCGCGAGCAGCTGCGCCTGCTCACCCACGCCGGGTCGAGCGGCCGCGTCATCCGCACGCACGGCGACTACCACCTCGGCCAGACCCTGTGGACGAAGAACGACTGGGTGCTCCTCGACTTCGAGGGCGAGCCCGCACGACCGCTCGCCGAGCGCCGCCGCAAGCGCTCGCCGCTGCGGGACGTCGCCGGAATGCTCCGCTCCTTCGCCTACGCGGCGACCGCCGCCGAGCTGACGCGCGACGCGCACGTCCCGGAGGACTGGGAGGAGCGGGCCCGCGGGCGGTTCCTCGAGAGCTACCTCGACACGGTCGAGCCGTCGCTCCTGCCGCCGGGCGACGCCGCGATCGAGCGCCTGCTCGCCGTGTTCGAGCTCGAGAAGGCGGTCTACGAGCTGCGTTACGAGCTCGACAACCGGCCCGACTGGGTTGGAATCCCGGTGGCGGGTATCGAGCGGCTCATGCAGCAGGCCGCGGAAGCGCTGTGACCGTCGAGCTCGGTCCGAATCCTCACGCCGTCCTCGGCGCCCACGAGTCGGAGGACGGCGTCGTCGTGCGCACCCTCCGGCCCGAGGCCGTGGGAGTCCGCATCCAGCCGGCCGGCGTGGAGGCGGAGCTCAAGGACCCGGCGGGTCTCTGGGAGGCGCTGCTGCCGAAGGCTCGCCTGCCGCTCGAGTACGAGCTCGAGGTCGAGTACCCCGACGGGAACACCTTCACGGTCCGCGACCCGTACTCGTTCCTGCCCACGCTCGGCGAGCTCGACCTCCACCTCGCGATGGAGGGACGGCACGAGCACCTCTACGAGCTGCTCGGCGCGCACGTGCGCGAGCTCGACGGCGTCGTCGGCACCGCGTTCGCCGTCTGGGCACCGAACGCCCACTCGGTTTCGGTCGTCGGCGACTTCAACTCGTGGGACGGGCGCCTGCACCCGATGCGCTCCCTCGGTGCGTCCGGAATCTGGGAGCTGTTCGTGCCCGGCGTCGAGGAAGGGGCGAAGTACAAGTTCGAGATCCGCACCCGCGACGGCCGGCTGCGCCTGAAGGCCGACCCGGTTGCGTTCCACGCGGAGGTTCCCCCGGCCAACGCCTCGGTCGTGCACGAGCCCAAGCACGTCTGGCGCGACGACGACTGGCTCGAGCGTCGCGCCGCGGCCGACCCCCTGCGTGAGCCGGTCTCGATCTACGAGGTCCATCTCGGCTCCTGGCGGCGCAACCCGGTCGACGGGAACCGCCCGCTGACCTACCTCGAGCTCGCGGACGAGCTTGCCGACTACGTCTCCGACCTCGGTTTCACGCACGTCGAGCTGCTGCCGGTGATGGAGCACCCGTTCTCCGGCTCCTGGGGCTACCAGGTCACCGGCTACTACGCGCCCACCTCGCGCTTCGGGACGCCGGACGAGTTCCGCCATCTCGTCGACCGGCTCCACCAGCGCGGCATCGGCGTGATCCTCGACTGGGTGCCGGCGCACTTCCCGCGCGACGACTGGGCGCTCGCGACCTTCGACGGAACGCATCTCTACGAGCACGCCGACCCGCGCCGCGGCGCGCATCCCGACTGGGGCACGCTCGTCTTCAACCTCGGCCGCACCGAGGTGCGGAACTTCCTGCTGGCGAACGCGCTCTACTGGCTGCGCGAGCACCACGCCGACGGGATCCGCGTCGACGCCGTCGCCTCGATGCTCTATCTCGACTACTCACGCAAGGCCGGCGAATGGGTGCCGAACCTGTTCGGCGGCAACGAGGACCTCGACTCGGTCTCGTTCCTCAAGGAGCTGAACGAGACGCTGTACGGCCGCGAGCCGGGGATCATCTCGGCGGCCGAGGAGTCGACCGCCTGGCCGGGGGTCTCGCGGCCGACGTATCTCGGCGGGCTCGGCTTCGGCTTCAAGTGGAACATGGGCTGGATGCACGACACGCTCACGTACTTCCAGAAGGACCCGGTCTACCGCCGCTTCCACCACCACACGCTGACCTTCTCGCTCATGTACGCGTTCAGCGAGAACTTCGTCCTGCCCCTCTCGCACGACGAGGTCGTGCACGGCAAGCGGTCGCTGCTCGACAAGATGCCGGGCGACCGCTGGCAGAAGTTCGCGAACCTGCGCTCTCTCTACGCCTTCATGTGGGCGCACCCCGGGAAGAAGCTGCTGTTCATGGGCGGCGAGCTCGGCGAGTGGGAGGAGTGGAACGCGGAGGGCTCGCTCCACTGGAACCTGCTCGAGCACGCCGACCACGAGGGGATCCAGGCGCTCGTGCGCGATCTCAACCGCGCCTACCGAGCGATCCCGTCGCTCTGGCAGCGCGACTTCGAGCCCGACGGCTTCCGCTGGCTCGAGCCGAACGACGCCGCGAACAACGTCCTCGCTTTCGCGCGCGTGGCGGAGGACGATTCGCCGCCGCTCGTCTGCGTCCTCAACCTCTCGCCGGTGCCGCGGCACGACTACCGCGTGGGGATGCCGGTCTGCTGCCGCTGGCGCGAGGTGCTGAACACCGACTCCGCCTTCTACGGGGGCAGCGGCGTGGGCAACCTGGGCGGAGTCGAAGCGGAGGCCGTCCCCTGGCACGACCAGCCCTTCTCCGCTGCGCTGACCCTGCCGCCTCTCGGCGCCGTCTGGCTGGTTCCGGAATAGCCGTGCGCCGGTTGGGGGCCGTGCCGCGTGGGGACGGCACGGCTGACGCATGCGTGTGGGCGCCGGCCTGCGACCGCGTCGCGGTGCGCGCCGAGCAGGAGGTCGAGCTGGAGCGGGACGGCGAGTACTGGGTCGGCACGTTCTCGGGCGAGGAGTACGTCGTCGTCGCGGACGGCGAGGCATGGCCCGACCCGTGCTCGCGCTGGCAGCCCGAAGGCGTACGCGGACCGTCGCGCGTCCTCGACAGCGGCTCGTTCGACTGGAGCGACGGAGGCTGGGGCGGCGTCTCGCTCGAGGGGCTCGTGATCTACGAGCTCCACGTCGGCGCCTTCAGCGAGGAGGGGACATTCGACGGCGTCGTCCCGCGCCTGCGCGGGCTGCGCGAGCTGGGCGTGACGGCGATCGAGCTCATGCCCGTCGCCACCTTCCCGGGCAATCGCGGCTGGGGCTACGACGGCCTCTACACGTTCGCCGTCCACCCCGCGTACGGCGGCCCGGCCGGGCTCGCCCGGCTCGTGGACGCCGCCCACGCGGAGGGCCTCGGCGTGATCCTCGACGTCGTCTACAACCACGTCGGCCCGGGCAACGAGTCGCTCCGGGCGTTCGGCCCCTACTTCACGAACCGGCACGAGACCTTCTGGGGCGACGCGCTCGACTATTCGCAGCGTGGCGTCCGCGAGTGGGCCATCCAGAACGCCGAGCAGTGGGTGCGCGACTTCCACGTCGACGGCCTGCGGCTGGACGCGGTGCACGCGATCTTCGACGACTCGCCGCTCCACGTCTGCGCCGAGCTGAAGCAGCGCGTGGGCGTCACGCTCGTCATCTCGGAGATGGAGATCGGCGACTGGCGCCCGATCGAGGAATGGGGCCACGACGCGCAGTGGTTCGACGCGACCCACCACGAGCTGCACGTCTTGCTCACGGGCGAGACGGACGGCTACTACGCCGGCTTCGGATCCCTTCAGAGACTCGGCAAGGAGCTGCAGGGCTGCGGGCACGATCCGCGCCGGCTCGTCGTGTTCGCGCAGAACCACGACCAGGTCGGCAACCGGGCCGTCGGCGACCGGCTGCCCGAGGACGCGCTTCGGCTCGCCGCCGCGGTGACGCTGTTCTCACCGTGCACGCCGCTCCTCTTCATGGGCGAGGAGCACTTCGAGCGGGCGCCGTTCCAGTTCTTCACCGACCACGTCGACCCCGAGATCGCGGAGGCGACCCGCGAGGGGCGGCGCCGCGAGTTCGCCGCCTTCACCGCGTTCTCCGGCGAGGAGGTCCCCGACCCCCAGGCGCTCGCGACGTTCCTCCGCTCGAAGCTCCATCCCGGCGAGCCGGACCCGCTCTACCGCGAGCTGCTGGCCCTGCGCCGCGAGTTGCCGCGCGAGCTCGAGTTCGAGGCCGACGAGCAGGCGAAGGTGCTGCGGCTGCGGCGAGGCGACGCGACGCTCGTCGCCGACTTCGACAACCGGCGCGTGGAATTCTCCCGCTGATGGAGGTCTGGCCGGGACGTCCGTTCCCGCTCGGCGCGACGTGGGACGGCGAGGGCACGAACTTCGCGCTCTTCTCCGAGCACGCGGAGCGCGTCGAGCTCTGCCTGTTCGACGGCGACCGCGAGACGCGGTTCGAGCTCCACGAGGTCACGGCGCACAACTGGCACGGCTACCTCCCCGGCGTCGGGCCGGGCCAGCGCTACGGCTGCCGGGTGTACGGCCCGTACGAGCCCGAGGCCGGGCAACGCTTCAACCCGAACAAGCTCCTGATCGACCCGTACGCGAAGGCCATCGAAGGGGCCGTGCAGTGGGATCGCGCGAACGTCCTTCCCTACGTCCCGAGCCCCGACGAGAACGCCGACCTCGAGCTCGACGACGAGGACGACGCCGACGCCGTCCCGAAGTGCGTGGTGGTCGACTCGGGCTTCGACTGGGAGGACGACCGGTCGCCGGAGACCGCCTGGAACGACACCGTCATCTACGAGGTGCACGTCAAGGGCTTCACCAAGCGCCACCCGGACGTCCGCGAGGACCTGCGTGGGACGTACGCCGGTCTCGCCGCCGAGCCCGCGCTGGCCTACTTCCGCGACCTCGGGGTGACCGCCGTCGAGCTGCTCCCCATCCACCACATCGCCGACGAGGGCTTCCTCCACGACCGCGGGCTGACGAACTACTGGGGCTACTCCTCGATCGGCTACCTGGCACCGCACGCGCTCTACGCCGCGACCGGCACCGCGGGCGAGCAGGTGAGCGAGTTCAAGGGGATGGTGAAGGCGCTGCACCGCGCGGGCATCGAGGTGATCCTCGACGTCGTCTACAACCACACCGCCGAGGGCAACCACCTCGGGCCGATGCTCTCCTTCCGCGGCTTCGACAACCGGAGCTACTACCGGCTGATGCCCGACGAGCCGCGCTACTACATGGACTTCACGGGCACCGGCAACTCGCTCAACCCGGTCCATCCGTCGGTGCTGCGGCTGATCATGGACTCGCTGCGCTACTGGGTGCTCGAGTGCCACGTCGACGGCTTCCGCTTCGACCTCGCCTCGGCGCTCGCGCGTGAGTTCTACGACGTCGACCGGCTCTCGGCCTTCTTCGACACGATCCACCAGGATCCGGTGCTCTCCCAGGTCAAGCTGATCGCCGAGCCGTGGGACGTCGGGCCCGGCGGCTACCAGGTCGGCAACTTCCCGGTGCTGTGGGCCGAGTGGAACGGGAAGTACCGCGACTCGGTGCGCGACTTCTGGCGCGGCCAGGGCAGCGTCGGCGAGTTCGCCGGCCGCTTCACGGGCTCCTCCGACCTCTACGGCGACGACGGCCGCACCCCGTTCGCCTCCATCAACTTCGTCACGGCCCACGACGGCTTCACGCTGCGCGACCTCGTCTCCTACAACGACAAGCACAACGAGGCGAACGGCGAGGACAACCGCGACGGCACCGACGACAACCGCTCGTGGAACCTCGGCGCCGAGGGGCCAACTGACGACGAGGGGGTGCTCGCGCTGCGGGCCCGCCAGCAGCGGAACTTCCTCGCGACGCTGCTGCTCTCGCAGGGCGTGCCGATGCTGCTCGGCGGCGACGAATTGGGGCGCACGCAGGGCGGCAACAACAACGCCTGGTGCCAGGACAACGAGATCTCGTGGTTCGACTGGGGCTCGGCGGACGGCGAGCTGCTCGAGTTCACGCGGCGCGTGATCGCTCTCCGGCGCGAGCACCCGGTCTTCCGGCGCACGTCGTTCCTGACAGGCCGCGCGGGCGACAGCGGGCTGCCTGACGCGTGGTGGTTCCGGCCGGACGGACGCCGGATGACGCAGCGCGACTGGACGAGCCCCGACACCAAGACGCTCGGGGTCTTCCTCAACGGCCGCGAGATCCGGGAGCGGACGGCGCACGGAGAGCCGCTCTTCGGCGAATCGTTCCTGCTCGTCTTCAACGTCCACTCCGAGCCCGTCGTCTTCACGCTGCCGGCCCGGCGCTTCGGCGCGCGCTGGCAGGTGGAGCTCGCGACAGGCGAGGCGCCCGAGGCCCAACTCGGCGCCCGTGCTCTCGTCGCGGTGCAGGAGCACTCGCTGCTGCTGCTCCGCCGTGTCTGACCTCCGCTGCACCTACCGCGTCCAGCTCACCCATGAGCTCGGCTTCGGCCGCGTCCGCGAGGTCGTCCTTCCGTACGTGCGCGATCTCGGCGTCTCGCACCTCTACCTCTCGCCGGTGCTCCGCGCGCGGCACGGCTCGACGCACGGCTACGACGTCGTCGACCCCACCCGCGTCTCGCCGGAGCTCGGCGGCGAGGAGGAGCTGCGCGCGCTCTGCTCGGCCGCCCGCGAGGCCGGCCTCGGGACGATCCTCGACGTCGTCCCGAACCACATGGCGGCCTCGGAAGAGGAGAACCGCTTTTGGCGCGACCCGGCGCTGCGCGCACGCTTCTTCGACTGGGACCCGGAGACGGGGTGGTACCGCCGCTTCTTCGACATCGGCGAGCTCGCCGGCGTCCGCGTCGAGGACCCCGAGGTCTTCGCCGAGACGCATGCCAAGACGCTCGAGCTCGTGGACGAGGGCCTGGTGGACGGGCTTCGCATCGACCATCCCGACGGCCTCGCGAACCCGCGCGAGTATCTCGAGCGGCTGCGCGATCGCGCGGGAGTGCCGATCTGGGTCGAGAAGATCCTCGAGCACGGGGAGACGCTGCGCGCCGACTGGCCCGTCGAGGGGACGACGGGGTACGAGTTCGCGAACGACGTCACCGCGCTCTTCGTGGACCCGGCGGGCGAGGAGCCGCTGACGGAGCTCTACGCCGAGCTGACCGGCGAGCGGCGACGCTTCGCCGAGGTCGCGCACGAGGCGAAGCTCGAGGTCGCGCGCGAGTCCTTCGCGCAGGAGTTCGAGCGATTGCGCTCGCTCGTTCCTCTCGAGGGGCTCGAGGAGGCGGCGGCCGCGCTGCGGGTGTACCGCACCTACGTCGAGCCCGGGCGCGTCGACGAGGAGGACCGGAAGGCGTGTGCGGTCCTGCCCGAGGATCTGCGCCGCGTCGTCCTCGGCTTCGAGCACCCCGAGTTCGTGACGCGCTGGCAGCAGACGACCGGGGCCGTGATGGCCAAGGGTGTCGAGGACACGGCCTTCTACCGCTGGTTCCGGCTCACCGCGCTGAACGAGGTCGGCGGCGACCCGGACCGCTTCTCGCTCGCGCCCGAGGGCTTCCACCGCGCGGCGCTCGAACGGCTCGAGCGGCATCCGCGCGCGCTCCTCGCCTCGCAGACGCACGACACGAAGCGCGCCGGCGACGTCCGCGCCCGGATCGGTGCGCTCGCCGCGCTACCTGACGAGTGGGCCGAGCGCGTCCGCCGCTGGCATGAGCTCACGGGCGGGATGGACGACCCGAACGAGGAGTACCTCGTCTGGCAGACGCTCGTCGGAGCCTGGCCGATCGTTCCCGGCCGGCTGGAGCTCTATCTCGAGAAGTCGCTACGCGAGGCGAAGCGGACGACGAACTGGATCGAGCCCGACGAAGCGCACGAGCGACGCGCGAAGGAGTTCGTCCGCAGCCTGTACTCGAACCACGAGTTCCTCGACGACTTCGAGCCGTTCGCGGCGCGCGTCGCGCGGGCCGGGGAGCACGCCTCGCTCGGCGCGCTGCTGCTTCGGCTGACGAGCCCGGGCCTCCCCGACATCTACCAGGGCGACGCTCTCGTCTCGCTCAACCTCGTCGATCCGGACAATCGCCGCCCGGTCGACTGGTCCGCGCACGTTGCCGCCCTCCGCGAGCCGTCCCCGACGCGGCGGACCATGAAGGCCCATCTGATCAAGCGCGTCCTGCACCTGCGTGCCGAGCGGCCGGATGCCTTCGCCGGCGGCTACGAGCCGCTCGACCTCGGCCCCGACCGAGTCGGCTTCGTTCGCGGAGGCGCAATCCGCGTCGTCGTACCGCTCCGCTTCGGAGAGGCCTCGGACGGCGGCGACCGCGATCTGCTCCCGGAGTACGACCAGGAGCTGAGCGTCCTCGCCTAGCCGTCGCCGCCCGCGAGCCAGTGCAGCCACGGCTGGGCGTAGCGGACGGTCGCGAGGGCGAGCACGAGGCCCGCGACGAGCGTTCCCGCGAGGAGCAGTCCCCGCCAGGTCGTGCCCGGCACCGTTCCCTCCGGCGCCACCGGCCTCCGCCGCCAGTCCGCGAGCACGAGCCCCGGAACCCTGCGCACGTGCGCGAGCACGTGCACGCCGGTCGCGGCGATCCAGACGATGAACGACGCCTTGTGGAGGCCGACCACGATCCCGCCGCCGGGGCCGACGACGAGCAGTGCGACGCCCGTGGCAAAGACCGCGAGCGTGGCCGCGACGACGAGCGGCGCCAGGAGCCGCAGGCCCAACAACGGTGGGCCGCGGAGGACGTACTCCTCCGCTCCGCCGTAGTAGCGCAGGAAGCGCCAGCCGGTGCTCCCCAGCTTGAGCAGCACGGGCGGGATGAGGAGCATCCCGAGCAGCACGTGCCACCAGATCAGCGGCTGGATCGAGAGGATCGTGACCCCGAGCGCGGCCAGCAAGACGACGAGGACGACCCCGGTCGCCGCCGTCAGCCGCTCGTTTCCCTCCACCCCGCCTGCGCGCATCGACCCATGGCAGCGCCGCCGGATGAGAGGCGCCTGAAGCGCCTCACCGCGTTCTCACGCGGGGAGAGACAATGGACGCATGCGGGTTCTCGTGGTCGAGGACGAGAAGAAGCTCGGCGAGCTGCTCGGGCGCGGCCTGCGCGAGGAGGGCTACGCGGCCGACGTCGCCGACCGCGGGGAGGAGGCGCTCTGGATGGCGCGCGCGGTTCCGTACGACGCGATCGTGCTCGACGTGATGCTGCCGGGCGCCGACGGCTTCGAGGTCTGCCGCCGCCTGCGACACGACGGCGTCTGGACGCCCGTACTGATGCTGACGGCCCGCGACGGCGTCGACGACCGGGTGGTCGGGCTCGACGCGGGCGCCGACGACTACCTGACGAAGCCGTTCGCGTTCGAGGAGCTGCTCGCGCGGCTGCG
>Ga0070717_10003908_pt1 | contig 10721 bp, 10 predicted proteins | sample LARL113metaG_FD_71366 | JGI IMG/M metagenome (GOLD analysis project Ga0070717, IMG submission 71366) | Corn, switchgrass and miscanthus rhizosphere microbial communities from Kellogg Biological Station, Michigan, USA - LAR L11-3 metaG | ecosystem: Host-associated > Plants > Roots > Rhizosphere ... | reverse complement strand
CAGGAGTTTGTGCGCTTACTCGGGCAGCCGCAAAACCTGGTGTCGTATCATCTACGCAAGTTGTACGAGCAGCGGCTGGTGCGTGAGCACCGCAGCACCGCTGATGAGCGGTCGATCTACTACAGCCTTGACCTGGATACCGTTCGCTCGCTCTACCAGCGCGCAGGAGAAGCCCTGCATCCCGCGCTTGGGGTGCTGGAGACACCACCTTCTCTCACTGAAGCACCGCCTGATCAGCCCTCTCAGCGGGTGTTATTCCTCTGTACGGAAAACAGTGCCCGTTCGCAGATGGCCGAGGTATTACTGCGGCACCTGAGCCACGGGCGCGTCGAGGCCTACAGCGCTGGCAGTCACCCGACGGCTGTGCATCCCCTGGCGCGGCAGGTTCTGGAGGCGCAAGGGATCTCGACGGAGGGGCTTCGAGCCAAGTCCATCGACGCGTTTGCCGGGCAGACCTTCGATCACATCGTAACCGTATGCGATCGTGTGCGCGAGTCGTGTCCTCCTTTTCCCGGCGACCCCGCGTGCATTCACTGGAGTTTGGCCGATCCCGCCACCGTGCAGGGATCTCTTGAGGAACGGTACCGTTCCTTTGAGCAGACCTCTCTGCAACTGGCTACCCGTCTCCACTTTCTGTTGATCTTCCTCGAACAAGTGCGCAGGAGGTAAACAAAATGAGCACAAGGCTGGTGATTATCGGCGGAAGCGATGCAGGCATCAGTGCAGGTCTGCGGGCAAAGGAACTGGACCCGGAGTGCGTGGTGACAATCGTGGTAGCCGACCGCTTTCCCAACTACAGCATTTGCGGGCTGCCGTTCTACCTCTCAGGCGAAGTGCAAGATTGGCACACACTCGCGCACCGGACCATCGAGGAGATCACTGGAGCAGGGATTGCTCTGGTGCTTGGCGCCGTAGTCCAGGACGTTGATGCCGCCGGCCATCGCATCTCCATCATCGATGCGGATGGACAAGGGCGATCTCTGCATTACGATCGGCTGGTCATCGCCATGGGCGCGACAGCAGTCCATCCTCCCCTGGTCGGCCTGGATCTGCCGGGAGTCTATCGCTTGCGCTTTATGGCAGACGCCTTTGCCGTCCACCAGCACCTGGAAGCGCACACTCCTCGCTCGGCGCTGATCATTGGCGGCGGGTACATCGGAATGGAAATGGCCGATGCGCTCACGCGCCGGGGACTTGCTGTGACCGTAGCCGAGCACGGTGCATCGGTGCTCAAGACCATCGATGCCAGTTTCGGGAGCCTCGTCAACGCCGAATTAGTGGGCCACGGCGTCCGGGTCGAGACAGGAGTGCGCATCGAGCGCATTGATCGGGAGGGAACGCAGTTGTGCGTAGTGGGGTCCAACGCGTTTCAAACGACGGCTGATCTCGTGCTGGTGGCCGTCGGTGTCGAACCCCGTTCCGATCTTGCACAGGCGGCGGGGATCGAGGTAGGCGAACGGGGAGCTATTCGCGTCACCCGCCGGATGGAAACGAATCTCCCCGCGATTTATGCCGCGGGAGATTGTGTTGAAACCTGGCACCATCTGCTGGGCCGGCCAACGTATCTGCCGCTCGGCACCACCGCGCACAAGCAGGGGCGCATCGCCGGCGAGAACGCGGTGGGCGGAACACGCGAGTTCGCTGGGACGCTGGGAACCCAGGTGGTGAAGGTCTTTGACCTGGTAGTGGCGCGCACGGGGTTGCGCGACGACGAGGCGGCGCAGGCAGGCTTTGATCCGTTCACCGTCGAGGTAACCACCTGGGATCACAAGGTCTATTATCCGGGCGCTCACGAGGTGCGGATTCGCGTGACGGGAGATCGGGAGACAGGCCATCTCCTGGGAGCGCAAATGATCGGTCACGTGCATGCGGAGGTGGCGAAGCGGATCGATGTCGTTGCCACTGCCCTGTTCCACAACATGCGCGTCGAGGAGTTGAACGACCTTGATCTCAGCTATACCCCTCCGGTGAGTAGTCCCTGGGATCCCGTCCAGATGAGCGCACAGGCCTGGACGCGGGCACAACGACAAAAAAATTCGTAAGGATTAGTGGTAGAATATATTCAAGGGCGTGACACCTGGTCTAACAAATGTAAGGGGTACGATAGTGGAATCAAACAAGCAGTTGACACATCTCGACGAGAGCGGCAACATTCATATGGTTGATGTGACGGATCGAGCAGAAACCGTGCGTGAGGCCGTTGCGAAGGCCCGGGTACGCATGCAGGCGCATACAGTTCAGCTCATAGAAACGAACCAGGTGTCGAAAGGAAGCGTGCTGGAAGTAGCAAAGATTGCCGGGATAATGGCTGCAAAACAGACCTCGCAACTGATACCCCTGTGCCATCCCCTGCCAATGACGCATGTTGACCTGCAGTTTGCGCTCGACAGTGCCCAGGGGCTTATTCATATTGAGGCGCGTACGCGCACTACTTACAAGACGGGCGTGGACGTGGAGGCGCTCACGGCAGCAACTATTGCAGCGGTTACAATCTATGACATGTGCAAGGGTGTGGATAGCACGATCACGCTTGAGCAGGCGTATATCGCCCTCAAAAGTGGCGGAAAAAGCGGAACGGTTGAATTTCAACCCGAGTAACGTACACTACGTTAGCCATTGCCGAAATTGACGACCAGCAAGTCCAATGCCATCTCCGGGGTCATGCGGCTGCGCTTGAGGTCGGCATCGGTTGCCATCAACTGGCGATAAATCCCTTCGAGTTGGGGCGAAGTGAATTTTCCTACCTGGCGCAGGGCTTTCTCAGCTACAAAGGGCGCCATGCCGGTGGCGGAGACGATTTGTGAAATGCGCAGCCCATCACCGGCGAGTTCTTTGACAAGTAACAACGAACGTACCTGCGAGGTGATGGTGCTGATGAGTCTGAGAGGTGGCTCTCCATCTGCAAGCAGGTCGTGTAGCAAATCAAGAGCCTGCTTGCGATTGCGCTGCGCGAGGGCGTCGGTCAGGTCAAATATGCGCGCCTCCTGCACCTGAGCCGAGAGCTGGCGCACGTCTTCCACAGTAATCGCTGCGCCGGGACCCACATATGTCGCCAGCTTATCGAGTTCGTGTGCGAGCATGCGCAGTTGATTGCCGATGAAGTTCGCCAGCGTGGCCGCTGCTTCCGGGGTGATTTTCACGCCAAGACCCGCTGCCCTTTTGCTGATCCAGGTTTCCAGGGCCGCCCCCTTAGGCAGCGTACACTGGATCACCTTACCGTGCTCTTCTGCGGCTTTGAGCAGCGGGTTGCTGGAAGAGAGTTCTTCATCGACCAGTACAAGCAGCACCGTACTTTCTGGCAGGTGCGGAATGTACGTGGCAAGGCCCTTTTCAAAGCCCGCGCGCGATTCTGGGCCGCTTTTACTCCCTTTCTTGCTTTTTTTGGATTTGCCGCTTTTTTCGGGTGTTTCTGTTTCAATCTCAGATGAGAAGCCAGTTCCCTCGCCACGCCGTCGTTTAGGCAGCCCTTCAAGGACGACGAGACGCTGTTCTGCAAGAAAGGGAATGGTGTTACATGTAGCGGTGAGAGTCATGAGACTGACCTCTCCGCCATAGTAAGTATCCTGGTTATAGTCGAAATTCCCCTGCTGGCGAAGCTTTTTTAGCTGTTCCCGGCAGGTGAATTCGTCATTGCCGTGCAGAAGATAGAACATTCCTTTTCGTTATTCACCCTCAACAGCCGGTCTGCGGTAATCGCGGGCTGTGAGGCGCGCGACAATCAGGTCTGCGAAAATCGCGAAGAGTAAGCCCAGCGCAGAATTGAAGAGTACAGAGCCAAAGAAAACTGCCCCTGTAGTAGCGCCTGGCAATGTCGTATCGAAGATCAAGGTACCGACCCAGCCGAGGATAATGAGGAAGCCGAGAAAACAGCCGGCGAATGCTCCGATGACGACTACCATAGGCCTCTTTACGGCGCTCATCCAGAATGCCAGGAAGAGCGTAGTTGGAAGTGCGAGAAGGAGCCCAAAAAGGTCTGCCAGCCAGATGCCCTGCGGATCTATAATTTGTAGAGTAGGACCCACTGTAGAGATGCCTCCTGAAAAAAATTTGTGCGTATGATTTCCAACTTCATTATACGGCAGATGGTCTGCTGGGGGCAAGCACCCTGTCAGAACTTTAATTGAGCAAATTGCAACATGCGAGAAGAATATACGTATACCTTTCAGGAGCGAAAATAAAACGCAAGGCTTTTGCGAATACAGAATACGGAAGCCTTGACGTTGAAAAAGGAATGAGGCGATACATTGATGAATAGAGATAGGATGACAAGAGGCAGAACAGTGATGAGTGGGGCGACGACTCTGGGCATGCCTGAGCGATTAGAACGCACCCTGATCTACCCGCTAATCCTGGCTTTAGTTCTCCTTCCAATTGGTTTGGGCTGGCTAATAGCTGTAGCTTTAGGTCTGCTTGTCTACTTTGTTGAGAAGAACCGCAGCGTACGATGGAACGCATTGCAAGCGTTATCCGTCTTAGGGCCGCTATCGATTCTACGTTTTGTAATCGGTCTGTTACAGCTTATACTGGGTGTGCTTCCCGTGGTGGGCGGCGTGATAGGATTTGGCTTAGGTCTTCTCAGCGGGGTGATCTTCTGGGTGATGATCATCCTGGGCATCTACCTGATGATTATGGCGTGGTTCCGACCAGACTACCGCCTGCCGTTCGTGGGCAATTTAATCGGGCGCTGGATGTAGCCTATCCAATTTGTAGGGGCGCGATGAATCGCGCCCTGTAGAGATTGTTCTAATCCCGGTAAAGCAGGCCCAGCGTTAGCCCGAAGGCAAGGTGACGGAAAATATTCTGGAAGAATGCAGTCCAGTTGGCGAGTTCCGGCAGTTCACCACTTTTAATCATCGGGTGATATTTATCAGCGAGTGGAGTCAGCCACCAGGCAGAGACGATGAATATTTCGCCAAAAATGGCCCCTTTCAGCCAGTTGGGGCCAGGTAAGAAGCGTTTGAAGACGGCAGCATAGACTTCACCTAAGAGTGCTCCATTGAGCAGGTGAATGGTCCAGGCGAGCAAGGGAAACCGCTTTTTTGGGGCATCCTTACCCTGCACCAGACCTTGAATGAAGCGAATATCGCTGAAGCGGCTGTGCGTCAGGGATTTATCTCCCTCCATTACCAGGCTATAAACGATCGTCCCAAGCAGGCCAGCAATGGCGGCGCGTCCCGGGCGCCAGGCTTGTGGGATGAGGCGACGTAATAGATTTGCCATGTAATTGCCCTTCTTGATTCTTATATATATCACCGTATCCAACGGGTACAGTGTATCCCCATTGCCACAAGCCCACCAAACGCTGTCGCCAGGAAATTCACCACATCATTGTTCATCCATTTCACACCACGCAAAAGCCGCGTCTGCGTCCCACAGTTGTGAATGCGGCGCTCGGTCTCCTTATCACAGGTAGGGCAGTAGTACATAGCCTGTACCGTAGCTCCCAGCAGACTATCAAAGAAACTGCCAGCCAGCCCGCTGATCAGTGCAATCAGCGGCAGCGCTGCGAGCGAGCGGCGGAACCCTTGCATAGCCCAAAAAACCAGGCCAAGCGAGAGCGCGCTCAGAAATGACGCGCTTGTGCCGAGCAAAGTAATACCCCCGGATGTCCCGGCGGAGACATGCTTAGCCGTTGTAATCAGGCGAGGTTGATGTGGGCTGAGCGCCCCCAGTTCGGTGGCCCAGGTGTCGGCGGTAGCGGCAGCAAGTGTGCCCGCGAAACCGGCCTGCAACAGTTGATCGTGCGTCAGGCCGTAAGCGAGCGCCATCAGCGTCGCAACGCCACCGTTTGCGGCAACCTGCAATATGTCGCGTTGTGACCCCTTACTGAACTTGTCGGCGGCGATGCGCGCCTTTTCCCGCTCCCGGTAATGCGACAGCAGGCTGGAAGAGACAAAAAAATAAATCAGCGCAAGGCCCCATGACCAGCCGCCCGCGCCAAAAATCGTTGTGCCACTGGCGATAGCTCCAACTACACCACTCTTGTTGAGAGAACGACGGCGGTATGCCAGCAATGCTACGCTGCTGCTGAAAATCAAGCCGAGCGGCCAGCGCTGCACATTGTTGCCAGTTGTCTTGTTCATAAGGCGTTTACGAGATGATATCCCAAGCATATACAGGTACCTCATGAGAAGATATGGGGTAATGTGTTACAGAAAGATATTATTACCAGTTTTATTGTAATGAGAGCTGTGCAGTTAGGCAAGAAGAAGAGGCAATAGTACTTTTGGAATCAGTGCAATGTGTGTATTGTATCATACCAATATGTCTTATCGTGACTTATATCCGTTGTCAGGCAGAAAAAAGCATGATACACTGCGATAGTCATATGTCATATTTTGAGACCTGGCGAAAGTGAGGAGCCAAAGTGATCAGGTGTAAACGCTGTGGGAATCAGGTGCAGGCGGGTCTGGCAAGCTGTCAGATATGTGGCATGCCCCTGTCCGGCACGGAACAGGATTGGACAGGTTCAAGTAAGGACATGCAGGAGCAGCCGGAGTTGCCGGCATGGCTCGAGTCGCTGCGTGCACATGAGCGGCCAGGCTCAACCCCCGGTGAGCAGCCATACTTCTCGCCAGGCGACCTCATTGATGAAGGTGCTTTGCCGAGCTGGATGCGCCCGGAGAACGCTGAGATGCTGGAGAAAAGCAATTCAGCCAAATATCCCGCATGGCGACCAGCCTCGATGCCCGCTCCCCATACAGATGAAGGCGCTTTGCCTCCAAAGGGGTTTTCAGCCGGCTCGCTGGTTGATGAACAATCTCTTCCCACCTGGGTGCATGGAAAACAGGGATACCCGCCGGTAGATTCAGGAGCCACATTCGCTGCAAATCAACCGGGCAACCAGCCGGATTGGAGGCAGACGTTTTCGTCATCGCCGCAGCCTGCAGCGCGAGGATTTTCGGCCCATGAGCTAATCGACCCGCAAGCAATGCCTCACTGGATGGACGGGCAATCGAGCCCACCGGGATATCCTCCACAGGACGCGCAAGCGCGCCTGGCAGCGTCATCGCTGCTTGATCCAAACTCATTACCAAACTGGCTGCGCGAAAATGAGCAGGCACAGGGCGCGAGACAGGCTCCCGGCGAAATGGGCGGACTCTCAGGCGCGTCCTTGATAGATGCGAATGTACTGCCCGAGTGGTTGCGCAATGCCGATCAGCAGCAAGCAGGCATGCCACCTGCGGGAAATGCTCGCCCTGCCGGGTATGGCGTTACTCCTCGCGCTGAAAGTGTGCGCGTTCCAAGCCGTCCTCGTGCTGAAATGTCACCTCACGAGCAGAGCGAGGTAGCTGCGAACGTCTTTTCATCGTTGCTCGGCGTAGCTTCCGCCGCTCCCAACATTCCCCCTACGTACGCGCCTTCTGGGAATGCTGCCGCTTCGCAACAGGCATTCCAAGGTGGGCAGTACCAGGGACCCCAATGGAATGCATCTTACCAGCAGCAGGCTGGGCCAGGCGGTGTACCACCGGCCCAGGGATATAACCAATATGCGGGAGCATACCAGGCTGGAGGGTACCCGATGGGCGGTCAGCCTGGTATGCCACAGCAGCCACCACTGGCCTATGGGCCACCCAATGCTGGTCAAAGATCGAACTCGCCTGGTGCCAAACCGGCCAGGCGTGGAATTATCGAAACCATCCGTAGCTGGTTCTCCTAATTGAGTTAAGGATAGAGGGATGTATACAGAAACCTATCTGGAGGGAGGACAAAGTCCAGCCAGTAGTAAAGCCCCCGCATCTGCCAGTTCCATACTGGTTGCTGATTGCGGTACCGTATTGACGAAAGTCTCACTGCTTGGTCTCGTAGAGGGGCAATACCGTCTTATGGCACGGGGCGAAGCGCCTACAACAATCGCTGCTCCCTATCAAGATATCACTAAAGGCATTATCCAGGCCATCAATGAGATTGAGTTTATCACGGGCCGTCATTTCGTTTCCAATGGAAGCTTAATCTCGCCCGAACAACCGACAGGTGATGGCGCTGATCTATTTGTCGCGACCGTCAGCGCGGGAGGGCCAATGCGCTTGATTGTGCTGGGTGCTGTGACTTTGAAGCTCGAAGAACTGGCGGCCCAGGCAGTTTCTGGATTGTACGCGGAGACCTATGCTTTGCCGGCTCCATCTTACCTGGCAACTTCGATGCCGGCCCCTCTTCCGGTAGGTGCCGGCGCCATGGCTTCCGCAGGCGGAGGCATGCAGGGACGATGGACTCCGGAGCGTCTAGACAAGGAATGGGAACGCCAGCTTGAACGCGTACGGGAGCTGCAACCGCATGCTGCTTTGATCGTGGGCCAGGCAGATGGCGCTGCAGGTCCCACGCCGTTGCAGGAAGCGTGCCAGATGATTGTCAACACTGTGGAGGAACTGAGTAATGGAAGTGCTCCTACCGCCCGGGGTAATGCTGGTAAACGTCAACTTCCTGTGCTGTACGCAGGCGCCCCCCAGTACGTTGAAGCTGTACGTCGTATGCTAGACGGTTATGCTGAAGTCACTCGCGTTGAAACACTCGTCTCCCAGGAGCAACTTGGTCCAACCAGCATGGCAGCTACAGCCTTATATGAGCGTGATGTCATACAGCGCATCCCCGGTTATGATCACGTGCGTTCCTGGTCGGGTGCTGCACCCATTGCCACACCCAGCTCATTGAGCAGCCTGGTACGTTTTCTCGCCCAGCATTATGCGATGAACGTAACCGCAGTGGATGTTGGTGGAACTACCACAACCGTCATGATGGCAGGAGAACATGGTGAGTTTATACCGCTTGTGAATACCGGCATAGGGATGGGGCCCAGCCTGGGTGCTATCCTGGAAAAAGCCGGGCCACGGCGTGTGGCCCGCTGGTTGCCATTCAGGATCACCGATGACGAGCTGCGGCAGCATGTTCTCAATCGCATGCTGCATCCCCAGGCCATACCGACCAGCCTGCGCGATCTCCAGATAGGCCAGGCATTTGCGCGAGAGGCCATTGTCCTCACTGTCGAAGCGGCGAAGCAGCATCACTTCAACGAGTTTGATGCAGATCTGATCCTGGCTACCGGTGGCGTGCTCGCTCACACGCCCAAATTTGGGCAGGCGGCGCTGATACTGCTCGACGCGCTTCAACCACGCGGTGTTACTTCGATGGTATTAGATCGTACGATGCTGATCTCGCAGCTCGGAGCAGTTGCTACCGTTGCCCCTATCGCCGCCGTACAGGTCAACGAAAATGATGCAGTCATGCACCGGCTGGGCACCTGTGTCATACCTTATGGCGAGTTGCCACCGGGCCAGGTGGCGATCCGTGTCGGTGTCGAATACAGCAACGGGCGGCAAGTAACAGCCGAAGTCATGAGTGGATCTATTGAAATCATCCCGCTGCACATCAACGAGCAGGCCCTGCTCACGCTCTACCCGGCACCTACAGTTGACGTGGGCCTGGGGCCAGGCGAGCGAGCACGCGCTGCCGAAGAGGTTGATGGCGGGCTGGTGGGCTTGATCATAGACGCGCGCGGCAGGCCCCTCGTTTTCCCCACAGATGAAACCGAGCGCTATGCTCGTCTATTGCAGTGGATGCAAGTAATTGGAGCCTGAAATGTAGGGGCGACCTTCACGGTCGCCCGGGGTGTGAGATGTGGGCGACCCTCGTGGTCGCCCGAATCCGTGATCGAGAGGGCAACCATGACGGTTGCTCTGCGGGTGGGGGAAAAACTATGACCTATCCGCTCGGGTGGCCCGTAGTTACACAATCTCTCATGCAGAGAGAGCGCTGGCCCGGTGATTACAACAGCAGGGGCGTCCCTCTTGTCCGCCCAGGCCAGGAAGTACAAGCGGACCAGGCTGTAATGCTCCTGGAAAAACCTGATATCGCCGAAGCCGCCACCGGATTTCCGCATGCTGTCTCGCCTTCTGCATCCTATGCCGGTCTCTCGCCGAGCAGCGAAGGTGCACAGATCGATGGCCGGTACATGAAGGAAACTGTACTTGCAGGCATGCGAGGGCAGGTCGTCGATATCACCCAACGTGGCGGAGTGATTATTGAAACCCGCGCCGCCGTCATCCAGGGAGTGATAGGTGCAGGAAACCAGGTCGCAGGAGTGCTTACGGTCTGGAACGCCGGTTCTTCATTTCCACTCCCCGGCAATCGACCGGAGGAGGCCAGCGCTATACTCGTGATACCAGGCCCGCTCAATTATGCGATGCTGCGTCAAGCCACCGGTGCCGGTATAGTGGGCGTCGTGGCTAGCAGTATCTCCAGCCGCGACCTGGAAGACTTCCTGGGTGCCAATGTAATTGCATTGATAAACAGTAATGACGTCGAACGTGCGCAGGCGCATCTGCCTTCCATTACCGTGTTATTTACAGAGGGGCTTGGCACGATAGCTATGCCCGTTCGCACTATCAACCTGCTCAAACGGTACCACGGGTCGATAGCCCTGCTGTCGGGCGCAACTTCCATCCGCCGGTCGATCTTCCCTGAACTCGTCATTTCGCTAGCGGCCCGCGAGGTTCAACATAACTGGCGGCCTGTACATCCAGATCCCACCTTAACGATAGGTTCAAGGGTGCGTATTTGTAGCGGCAGTCACGAGGGAGTTATCGGCGAGATTAACTACTTTTTCACGCATCAACAAACCTTCGAATCGGGTGTGCATGGAAGGGCAGCACGCCTGCGCCTGGAAGATGGATCCAGCCTGGTCATCGCCCTGGCTATCATAGAAAGAATCGGCTAGCAAAGTGTTC
>Ga0070717_10003907_pt1 | contig 10721 bp, 12 predicted proteins | sample LARL113metaG_FD_71366 | JGI IMG/M metagenome (GOLD analysis project Ga0070717, IMG submission 71366) | Corn, switchgrass and miscanthus rhizosphere microbial communities from Kellogg Biological Station, Michigan, USA - LAR L11-3 metaG | ecosystem: Host-associated > Plants > Roots > Rhizosphere ... | reverse complement strand
CGCCGCTCCTCGTCGTCGTCCATCGCGGGCAGGTCGTCGTGGACGAGCGAGAACGTGTGGACGAGCTCGATCCCGAGCGCCGCGGGCAGCACCTGCTCGACCGGGGCTCCGAGTGACTCGCCGACCGCGAGCGCGATCACGGGCCGCACGCGCTTGCCGCCGACCTCGAGGGCGTAGCGCACGGACTCCGCCTGGCCGTGCAGCTCGGGCCAGAGGTCGAGCTGCTCGAGCGCCTCATCGACGAGAACCTTCAGCTCGTCAGGACTCTGCATCGTCCTCCGCCGCGCGTTGCGCGCGCGTCAGCTCGTCCTCGACCGCCTTCGCGAGCTCCGACAGCTCCCCGAGCAGCTCGATCGCGCGGTCTGGCGAGCCGCCGTCTCCCGTGCTCAGCTGCTCGAGCTCGGCGCGCACCGCCTCGACCCGCGCCAGCAGCTCCTCGGCCCGCGTCAACGACTCGTCAGCGCTCACTTGCCTGTCCCTCCCGCACGAGTTTCCCCAGGATCCCGTTCACCAGCCTCGCAGCATCCTCGGACGCGTAGCGCTTGGCAAGCGTCACGGCCTCGTCGAGGACGACCTCGACCGGCACCTCCCCCTCGTCGAGCTCCTCGAGGGCGACCCGGAGGACGTTGCGCTCGACCGCGCCGAGCCGGTCGGCCGTCCACTCGTCGGAAGCGGAGGTGATACGCGCGTCGAGTGCGGCCGCGTGCTCGCTCACCGCTCCGGCGAGCCGGCGCGTGTAGTCGTCCACCTCGCCCTCGTACAGCGACCCGAGCGGGCGACCGGTGACGTCCCACTGGAACAGCATGAAGACAGCGGCTCGGCGTGCCTCACGGCGGCTGATGGTGCTACCGGGCACGTTCGAGCTGCTCCACCGTCACGTCGATCGCCTCGACCTCGACGTCGAACGTCCGCACAAGCATGGCGGCGACCCGTTCCTGGACGGCCGCAGAGACCTCCGGCAGGACGCGGCCATACTCGACGGCGAGCTGCAACTCGGCTCGCGCGCGACCTCCGTCGAGCTCGACGCCGAGCCGGCGTCGGCTCTTGCGCAACTGGACGCCGTCGACCGACGCCACCGCGCGCCGCACGACGTCGTTCAGCGCCGCCTCGCTCACGCGCACCGATCCTCCGCTCTCGGAGACGAGCACGCGGCTCACGAGCCGGCCAGCGCCGGCAGCCGAGCGCCGGCCTCCTCGAGGAAGGACGTCGAGTAGTCGCCGCTTCGGAACTCGTCGCTGTCGAGGATCTCGCGCAGCACCTCGCGCGTGGTCGGGACGCCGGAGATCTCGAGCTCGTCGAGTGCGCGCAGCGCGCGGGCGATCGCGAGGCGGCGACTGTTGTCCACCACGATGAGCTTGGCGATCAAGGAGTCGTAGTACGGGCTGATCGTCGTTCCGTCCTCGACGAAGGTGTCGACGCGCACACCCGGCCCGAGCGGCGGCCGGAACCGGTCGATCCGCCCGGGAGCCGGTGCGAAGCCGCGTGTCGGATCCTCGGCGTTGATCCGCATCTCGATCGCGTGGCCCCGGCGTGGGCCGGCCCGGCCGCCGTGGGCGAGCTCGGCGCCTGCAGCGATCCTGACCTGCTCGCGGACGATGTCGATGCCGACGATCGCCTCCGTGACGGGGTGCTCGACCTGAAGCCGCGCGTTCAGCTCGATGAAGGAGAACGAGCCGTCGGGCCCGACGAGGAATTCGAACGTGCCGGCGTTGCGATAGCCGATGTGCCGGCAGGCGCGCTCGGCGGCGGCTTCCATCTCCTCGCGCCGCTCGTCGTCGAGCGCCGGTGACGGCGATTCCTCGATCAACTTCTGGTGGCGGCGCTGCACCGAGCACTCGCGCTCGCCGCAGGTGAGGACATGACCGTGGTCGTCGCATAGCACCTGGATCTCGACGTGACGCGCCGGCGTGATCACCTTCTCGACGTAGAGGGAGCCGTCGCCGAACGCGGCCTGAGCCTCGCCCGAGGCGCGCTCGTAGGCATCACGGACCTCGCCGGCTTCCGCCACGGCGCGCATGCCTTTGCCGCCGCCGCCCGCCGCAGCCTTGAGCAGCACGGGAAAACCGAGCTCCTCGGCCGCCCCGAGCGCGTCATCCGGCCCGGCGATGCCCTCGGCGCCCGGCACCAGCGGAACGCCGGCGGCGCGCATCTCGGCCTTCGCGCGCGCCTTGTCGCCCATCCGCTCCATCACCTCCGCCGGCGGCCCGATGAAGACGATGTCGTTGTCCTCACACGCGCGGACGAAGTCGGCGTTCTCGGAGACGAACCCATAGCCGGGATGAACGGCCTCGCAACCGGTCGTCTCGGCAGCCGCGATCAGAGCCGGGATCCGGAGGTAGCTCTCGGCCGCCGAGGGCGGGCCGATGCGAACCGCGCGATCGGCGAGGCGGACGTGGAGCGCATCCTCGTCCGCGGTCGAGTAGACGGCGACAGCCTCGATCCCGAGCTCGTGGAGAGCCCGGATCACGCGCACGGCTATCTCGCCGCGGTTGGCCACGAGGACACGGTTGAACATCGGGCGGAGCCTAGCCCGCCAGGACGTCCGCGAGCGCACGGCCGCCGTCCTCGAGCACGGGCTCGCCGTGCGAGACGAGGACACACGAAACCGGAAGCTCCAGCAGCGGCGCGAGCGACTCGCGCAGGTCGTCGTAGGCGGCACCCTCGAGCCAGCGCTCCGGGCAGAGGCGCAGCGGCTCGTCCGTTGCGTGTGGCTTCGCACCTGCACCGAGCAGGACGTCGCCGACCACGACCGACTCGTGCTGCGGTAGCCAGTAGACGACCTCGCTCTTCCGCGCGGTCTGAAATGCCTGGATCCCGCCCGGCAAAGGATCGCCAACCGTGAACGGACGGTCGACTTCGACCCCGCGCGAGGCGAGCCGCCGCACGAGGCGTTGCTCTGCCCACACGTGCCGCGCCTGCGTCGAGCGCGCGTGGAAGAAGACCGTCACGAGGGCGTGTTCCGCACGGCCCAGCTCCGCCGGCGGATCGAGCGGATCGATGAGGACGAGCCCGTCGTCGGTGTTGACCGCGATGCAGCCGACGTCCTCTTTCCACTCTTCGTGCCGCGTCGTCCAGCGGCGCAGCCCCGGCGCTAGCTCCGTCAGCGGCACGTCAGAGCGCAGGCCGGCCGACGAGCGGCTCGAGCTCGAAGAGGAGCTGTCCGAACTCCACGGCCGACGCGTTCTCGGCATGCACGCCGCGCACGACGCCCTCGATCTCGGCCTTGACCTCGTTCATGAGCTTCATGGCTTCGAGGATGCAAAGCGTCTGGCCCGGCGCGACCACGTCGCCGACCTCGACGAACGGCGGCGCGCCCGGCTGCGATGCGCGGTAGAAGGTTCCGACCATCGGCGACTCGACACGCATGAGCGTTCCGCTCGCCGCATTCGCCGGCGGGAGCTCGGGCTCCGGCACCGCGAACGGCGCTGCGCCGGCTGCACCGCCGCCGCCGGCCGGGAGATCGGGAGTCGAGCGAACCGAGATCCGCATCCCGTCCTCCTCGATCGTCACCTCGCCGATCCCGGAGTCCTCGACGATCCGCACGATCTCCCGCACGCGTTCGGCACGCCTCTCGTCGACCGCCGCCTGGTCGTCATCGCGCCGGCCGCGCCCGCGGATTCCGCGCAGCAGCTGCTCTGCGTCGTCGCCGAACAATCCGAGCAGGAGCAACTCCTCCTCGCTCGTGGCGATGCCGTCGGCGCGCTCGCGGACCTCGTCGAGCGGCGGCGTGACGTCCTCCTCGCTCTCCGGGTCGGCCGTGAGCTGGACGACACGCTCGAGTGCGGGGTCGATCGGCGCGGGCGGCTTGCCGAAAGCGCCCGCCACGAGGCTCCGAACCTCGTCGACGACCACGAGATAGCGGCTCGCCGAGAGGACGTTGATGATCGCCTGCGTCGCGAGGACTTGGCCGATCGGCGACGCGAGCGGCGGCCAGCCCGTCTCGGCACGGATCCGATCGAGCTCCTCGAGCACCTCGTCCAACCGGTCGCCGGAGCCCTCCGACTGCAGCGAATGGTCGATCCCCGCCACGACGCTGGCGGGCAGGTCGTGGCGCGCTGCGAGAACGGCGATGCGGGGCACGAGCGGGGTCACGAGTTCGTCGCCGATGTGCTCGTCGACGAGGTCGGTCGCTTCCCAGAGTCTTTCGACGTCGACGCCCGGGTCGAGCCCGGCGCCGCTGAGCGCCTCCGCGAGCGCCTCGCCCGAGACCCGGTGCAGGGTCAAGGCGAGCGGATAGATGGCAGAGGCGATGAGCTGGGCGCCCGCGTGCGCCGCCGCGAGCGAGACGGCGAGAGCGCTGCCTCCGGCTCCCTGGGCGTAGATCCCGACCGGGAGCCCGCTCGCGTCGGCGAGGGCATGGACGAGCTCCTCGGCCGTGTGAGGCTGCAGCGAGCCGGTCGGATCGTGGAGCAGGACGCGCACGGCTCCGAGCTCCGGCAGCATCCGGGCGCGCTCGATCAGCGTCTCGATCTCGGCGGCGCCGCCGTGGCTGTAGACGAGGCCGGCCTCGAAGTCGCGGTCCGCGGCGATGATCGCCTCGGCGGCCTCGCGCAGGTTCGAGACGTCGTTGAGCGGGTCGTGGAGCCGGAAGACGTCGATGCCGTTCGCGGCCGCCGAGGCGACGAAGCGGCGCGAGAAGTCGGCGTCCACCGGACGCGAGCCGACGAGGAAGCGGCCGCGCAGAGCGAGGCCGAGCGGCGTCTTGACGCGCGCCTTGAGCGCGCGGATCCGCTCCCAGGGACTCTCGACGCCGCGCTTGACGGCCGAATCGAAGCAGCCGCCGCCCGAGACCTCGAGGTACGCGAAGCCGGCCGTGTCGAGGATCTCGGCGAGCCGGAGCTGCTCGGCGACCGGAACGCGTCCGGCGAGCGGCTCCTGCCCGAGCAGGCGAATGGTCGTGTCGGCGAGCGACGGCACGGCGAGACCTTACCGCGGGCTGCCGGAGCTCCCTCCGGTGCGGTCTTGCTCGAGCCTCCCCGCGATTGCACTCGCGCCGTCGCGCGTGTTCGAGAGGAGCGTCCACGTGCTGCCACGATCGGGATCGTGGGCGCTCCGGAAGGCGACTCCCGAGTCGGAACCCACCAGGAGCGCCGCCCGGCCGTCGGCCGGGAGCCAGAAGCCGAGCCCGTAGCCGCGGTCCGGACGGGCGTCGCTTCGCTTCCTGAGCATCTCGGTGAGGGTTTCCTCGCCGACGATCGAGCCTGCGAAGAGCGCCTGCCAGAACGCCGCCACGTCCGCAGCGGTCGAGTAGGCGCCGCCGTCGCCGCTGCCACGGACGGGGAGATGGAAGACGTTCCTGCGCCAGGTGCCGTCGACGTGCACGTAGCCGAGCGCCGCGCGACCCGGCAGCTCGTCGGAGCGGAGGAACGCGGTGTCGCTCATCCCCGCCGGCGCGCACACGACGTCGTGGACGAGGTCGTGGAACGGTGCCTTGGCCGCGCGCTCGGCGATCAGGGCGAGAACGACGTAACCGCCGTTGCAGTACGCGAAGCGCTCTCCGGGCGAGAACTTCTGTGCGTGCCCGTCGAGAGCGTCGAGATAGTTCTCAGTGGTCACGAGCTGCTGCACCGGAACCGGCATCAGATACTCGGACAGGTCCGGCTCGAGGTCTTCGTCGAGGTAGTCGCCGATCCCCGACCGGTGAGCGAGCAGGTGCTCGACCGTGACGCGCTCGTCGATCAGCGGGAGGTCGGCACCGAGCACCGAGCGAGCCGTCGTCGAGAGCTCGAGCACGCCATCCTCGACGAGGCGCATCACCACGAGGGCGGTAAAGCTCTTCGAGCCGCTCGCGATGCCGAATTGCGTGTCGGCCTCGTTCGGAGTCGCATGCGAGCGATCGGCGAGCCCGTACGCGCGGATGACGTCGATGCCCTGAGGGCCGTCGACTCGAACGACTCCGGAGAAGCCGGTATCGGCGGCGATCGCCGCGAGGTCGCGGGCGAGCGCGGTCACAGGGCTAGGCGCGCGAGATGTAGCGGCCTTCGCGGGGATCGACCTTGAGCCGATCGCCCACGTTGACGAACATCGGCACCTGGACGACTGCGCCCGTCTCGAGCGTTGCCGACTTCGTCACGTTCGAGACCGTGTCGCCCTTAACGCCCGGCTCGGTCTCCGCAACCGCCAGCTCGACCGAGGCGGGGAGCTGCAGGCTCGACGGCTTCCCGTTCACGCTCAGCACCTGCACCGACGCGTTCGGCTGCATGTACGGCAGCTCGTCGGCGAGGTCGGCGTGCGGAAGTGCGAACTGCTCGTACGTCTCCGTGTCCATGAAGTGCACGTCGGACCCGTCGTCGTAGAGGTACTGGACGTTCTTCGTCTCGGTGTGGACGCGCGGGAACTTCTCACCGGCGCGAAACGTGCGGTCGACGACGGCTCCTGCGTCGAGGCTCTTCAGCTTCGTGCGGACGAATGCGCCGCCCTTGCCGGGCTTCACGTGCTGGAACTCGACGATGCGCCAGACCCTGTTGTCCAGCTCGATGTGCATCCCGTTCTTGAAGCTGTTCGTGTCGACTGTCTCGGCCACGACGCCGGAGGGTACCGGCGCGGGTTCACACCTGGGCGCAGGTCTTGAGCCCGACCTTCGCTACGTGGTTGTCGATCTGTGTGTCGAGTCGATCAAGCTGTCTGAGCTTGTCCACAAACGACGCGGCGTGGCTGGTCGCCGATCGAATCGACCAGATGCTGGGGGGACCAGTTGCGGACGCGGTGAATACTCCGAGGTCCAGGATTACGAGACGGTCAGAAGCTCCTTCGTGAACCGCACGGGGTTCTCCATTCCGTCCTCGGTCACAATCACGTCGTCCTCGATCCGGATGCCGAAGCGGCCGGAGAGGTAGACGCCCGGCTCGACGGTGACGACGTTGCCGGCGGCGAGCGTGTCGAAGCTCTCGGTCGACAGCCGCGGCGCCTCGTGGACATCGAGCCCCAGGCCGTGTCCGAGACCGTGACCGAACGTCCCGGCGAAGGGACCTCCCTCGATGACGCCGCGCGCCGAGGCATCGACGTCGAACCCGCTCGCTCCGGCCCGAATCGCATCGAGACCGGCCTGCTGTGCCGCGAGGACGGTGTCGTATGCCTCGCGCATCTCGCCGTCGAGCTCGCCCGTGGCCAACGTTCGCGTGTAGTCCGAGTAGTAGCCGTCGACGTTGGCGCCGGTGTCGATCACCACGAGCTCGCCCGATCCGATGACGCGGTCGCCGGCACGCGCGTGCGGTCGCGCGCCTGTGGGGCCGGAGCCGACGATCGCCTCGAACGCCTCGCCGTGTGCGCCCTCCTCGTGGTAGAGCCTCGTGATCTCCCAGGCGACGTCGCGCTCGGGACGGCCCACGAATTTCACCTCGGCCACGAGTCGTTCGAACACCCGGTCCGTGATCGCGCATGCCTGGCGGAAGCTGTCGAGCTCGGCTTCGTCCTTCACGGCGCGAAGCTGCTCGACGAGCCCCTGGCGCGGCACGAGCTCGAGCCCTCCTCCGCGCAGCTGGTCGGCGAACGTCCAGGGAAGGATGCTCGCCTCGAAGCCGACCGTCCCGGTGAGATTCTCGGCGAGCCAGGCAATCAACGACCGCTTCGTCTGTACGGCCTCGACGCCCTCGACAGCCCGCGCTTCCTCGATGTAGCGGAAGTCGGTGAAGAGCCGCACCCGGTCCGGCTCCACGAGCAGGGCGGCATTGGAGCTGTCCAGGCCGGTCAGGTAGAGGACGTTGATCGGGTTCGTGATCAGGAGCGGCTCCTCGAGCAGCCCTCGCAGACGTTCGATCCGCTCTCTCACGCGGCTTCCTCCTCCTCCTTCAGGTAGTCGAGCGCCAGCTTGTATCCGTCCGGTCCGTGACCGACGAAGCGGGCGGCGACGAGGTCGGAGACCACCGACTTCTGCCGCCACTCCTCACGCCCGTCGACATTCGAGAGGTGCACTTCCACGATCGGGATCGTGAGCGACTCGAGCGCGTCGTGGATCGCCCACGCGTAGTGCGTCCACGCGGCGGGGTTGACCACGATCGCGTCGACCGTGTCGTACGCGTCGTGGCACCACTTGACGAACTCGCCCTCGTCGTTCGTCTGCCGGCACTGGACGGTCAGCTCGAGATCCCGCGCCCACTCGTAGATGCGGCTCTCGAGCTCCGCGATCGTGAGGCCGCCGTAGAGCTTCGGGTCGCGGCGCCCGAGGATGTCCAGGTTGACGCCGTTCAGGACGAGGACTCTCACGCGATCAACCTATCGAGTTCGCGGCGCACGTCTTCCTCGGGTACCGCGACGTTCCAGCGCGGCCCGTCGTCGCCCAGCAACACGAGGCGGAGCTCTCCGCCACGCGCCTTCTTGTCCCGGTGCATCGCCTGCCAGGCGCGGTCGCGATCGACGCGAACCGGTTTCGGCTTCAAGACCTCCTCGACGATGCCCGTCTCGCGGCCGGAGAGGCGCAACGCCGCGAGCAGCCCGAGGGCGACCGCGCGCCCGTGCGTCAGCCCCTCGTAGCCGGCGGCGGTCTCGAGCGCGTGAGCGAACGTGTGGCCGAGGTTCAGCATGGCCCGCTCACCGCGCTCGTGCGGGTCGCGAAGGCAGACGGCCGACTTGAACGCGGCGCAGCGCCGGACGAGCTCGTCGTCGGGAAGCTCCCAGTACGGCGCGCCCGCGAGCAAGCCCGTCTTCACGACCTCGGCCATGCCCTCGAGGCGCTGCGGCTCGGGCAGTGTCTCGAGCAGCGCCGGATCGATCACCGTCCGGTCCGGCCAGTCGAAGGCCCCGACGAGGTTCTTGCCCTGCGGCAGGTCGATTGCCGTCTTGCCGCCGATCGCAGCATCGACCTGGGCGACGAGGCTCGTCGGCACCGGTGTCCACGGGATGCCGCGGAGGTACGCCGCGGCGGCGAAGCCGGCCGCGTCGGTCGTGCAGCCGCCTCCAAGCGCAACGACGGTGCCGCTGCGGTCGAGGCGTAGCTCCTGCCAGAGACGGTCGAGCGCCGCGAGAGTCTTGGCCTCCTCACCCGGTGGCAGCTCGTGGGTCTCGGCGAGGCGTGAGCCGAGCGCAAGCTGCGCGTCCATGCCGTGAATACCTGCGACCTGCGGATCGGAGACGAGCGCGACCGCGCCCTCGCCGGGCACCAGGTCGCCGAGCCGCTGCACCGCCCCGCGCTCGACGTGGACACCGGCGACCGCGAGGACCACGTCGTCTCTGTCGTGTGCGGTCGCATCGGCCACCGATGCATAGAGCGGCACGCGGAGCTCGAAGCGGCGGCGAAACTCGGCTTCGTCCTGCGCCAGTGGGCGCTCGCTCCGCTTCACCCGCTCCCACGCGGTCTCGACGTCGATGCGCAGGTGGACGACGACGGCGCGGTCGTCGCGAACGAGGTCAGGCGTCTCGACCGCCCCGCCCCCGACCGCGATCACCGTTGGCTCGTGGCGTGCGAGCGCCTCGCGCACGAACCGCGCCTCGAGCTCGCGGAAGGCGGCCTCTCCCCGCGTCGCGAAGAGCTCCGCGATCGGGCCGTGGGCCGTGGCGATCGCCTCGTCTACGTCGACGAACGGCCGGCCCAGCAGGCGGGCGACGTCCCAGCCGCGCGTCGTCTTGCCGGCCCCCATGAAGCCGACGAGGACGACGTGCCGGTTTAGCGTGCCGTCCAGTCGATCCGCTCCAGATACGCCCGCCAGGCCGCGACGAAGTCGCTTAGGGCGTCGCCGCCGAACTTCTCGCGCGCGGCGCGGGCGAGCTCCCACGCGACAGCCGCCTCGGCGACCACGGCAAGCGCCTCGACGGCCGAGACATCGCTTCGCTCGACGAGCGCGTCGGCGGCCTCGCCCGTCTCGAGATCGACGGAGCGCAGCGGACGCATGAGCGTGGGCAGCGGCTTCATCGCCGCGCGCACCATGATCTCCTCGCCGTTCGACATGCCGCCCTCGATGCCGCCCGCGCGATTCGTCTGGCGGTGCAGACCATGCTCGTCGCGGACGATCTCGTCGTGCGCCGCCGACCCGCGCAACCCGGAGAGCGCGAAGCCGTCCCCGATCTCGACGCCTTTCACCGCCTGGATCCCCATCAGCGCTGCGCCGAGCCGCGCGTCGAGTCGGTCCTCGCGCCGCGCGTACGAGCCGAGCCCGGGCGGGACACCGCGCGCCGTCACCTCCACGCGGCCTCCGAGCGTGTCGCGGTCGTGGCGCGCGTCGTCGACAGAGGCGGGATCGGCCCCCGCCTCGGGCAGCGCCGTGCCGGTCACGGCGATCCCGATCGCGGCGAGCAGCGCCTTCGCGACCGCTCCGGCCGCAACGTAGACCGCGGTGTGCCGCGCGGAGGCGCGCTCGAGCACGTCGCGGACGTCAACGAGCCCGTGCTTCTGCACGCCCGCGAGATCCGCGTGCCCGGGCCGTGGCAGCGTGACCGGCTTCGTGCCCTTGCCCTCGGGCTCGCCGTAGGGCGGCCAAGGGCTCATCCCCCACGTCCAGTTCTTGTGGTCGCGGTTGCGTACGACGAGCGCGAGCGGCGTGCCGAGCGTGCGGCCCTGACGCAGTCCCGCGAGCACCTCCACCTCGTCGGCCTCGATCTGCTGCCGCGGCGAGCGTCCGTAGCCCTGCTGACGGCGGTGGAGATCGGCGTCGATCGCGTCGCGATCGAGAACCAGGCCGGCGGGGAGGCCCGAGACGATCGCGACGAGCGCAGGCCCGTGCGACTCTCCCGCGGTCGCGAGCTCGAGCGTCATGGCGGAGAGCCTAGAGCCGCGAGAGGACTCGCGAGAC
>Ga0070717_10003906_pt1 | contig 10722 bp, 11 predicted proteins | sample LARL113metaG_FD_71366 | JGI IMG/M metagenome (GOLD analysis project Ga0070717, IMG submission 71366) | Corn, switchgrass and miscanthus rhizosphere microbial communities from Kellogg Biological Station, Michigan, USA - LAR L11-3 metaG | ecosystem: Host-associated > Plants > Roots > Rhizosphere ... | reverse complement strand
GCGACCGCGGCGGCCTGCCACCGGTCGCTGGTCGCCAACCGGCTGGCCGAGCGCTTCGGCTTCGAGGTCGTCCACCTCGAGCCGCGCTGATCGGGGTGCGCGCTGCAGGTCTGCCGTGGAGCGTCTGCGTGGGTATCAGCGCACGTCACCGGCGGGCAAGGAGGTGGCGGATCGCCGGATCGCTGCAGCGGTCCCAAGGGGGGATTCCGTGGGAAATCGCAAAACGCTCCGGTGATTTCCCCCGAAAGGCCCCATATAGGGGCCTTTGCGTACGAAATCGCGCCGCCGAATTGCGATTTGTCGCGTTGTGCCCCCTTCCCACCCGAGGGCTCGCCGCCCACCCCCCGGTCCTCCTTCAAAGCCCCCCGTTGACTTCCGCCGTTACCCGGGCCAGACACACCAGATCCACCACCCCGAGGGCCGCCGGGTGCGCGAGGCCCACGACCGTGGGATGGGCACCGCGGCGGCGGCGGTCATGGCCGCAGCGTTCTGCCCCAGGCCGTGCTCGCGGCCGCCTGCCGGGGCTCAGTAGCCCCGGGGATGACGGACGACGAATCCACCCGCCGGCGACGCCCGGCGAGTGGACCAGCGATCCTGGTTGTTGGACGAGGTCTGCGCCGCGGTGTCGAACCACAGCCCGGCGATCTTGGCGAAGGCGTGGCCGGCGTTGGCATAGACCGTGATCCACTGGCCCGCGCCGGCGGCGCCGTAGCTCTCCATCTGGACGGAGTCCTCGGTCTGGGACAGCAGACCGCCGCCGTGCAGGGCGAAGCCCACCGAGCCCGAGCAGTCGTAGCCCGGCGAGCTCCAGCTCCCATGCCCGCCGGCGTACTGATAGGGCGTGGTGGCGATCGAATCTGCCGCCGCGATCACCTGCTTGACCGCCGCCGGCGCGTCGGCGGGGGCCACCGCGAGGCCGTTGACGAGCGTCGCCTGGTCCCCCGGGGCGATTTGGGGCGCGGGCGGCGCCGCTGACTCGGAGGTCGCCATGGTGCCCTGGTGCACCCACGAGACCAGCGTGCTGGCGGTGTGGGCGCCCACGGTGCCGCTGGGCGGGCTCAGGTGCGCGGCGATCTGAAAGCGTCGCACCGACGCACGGGTGCCGGGGCCGAACTGGCCGTCGGTGTCGGTGGTGATCCCGACCCGGGAGAGGTACCGCTGCAGGGTGCGGACATCGCCGCCGTGATCGCCGACGCGGAGCACCCGCCGAAACGGCGAGCCGGCCGCTTCCGCGACGGCGGGCGCGAACGCCACCGCCAGCGCCACCAGCGCAGTGAGGATCCGCGCGTTCCGGGGGCGTTTGTCCATGACGACGCCGACGACAGGACGGGCTCTGGATCCGGACACGCGCAACCCCGCATTGGTTGATGGTCAGCTGATTGCCTGGTGCCTGCGGGGTTAGCTGACGGGCTCGCGCTCTTGAGAGATGAGCGCTACCGGCGGATCACCGCTGGACTCGCCCCAACGAATTGGGTTCCCCGTTCCCTGGTTTGGCGGCTCCAGGGATTCGGCATTTGCACACAACAGCGCGTGCGTCGCGAAGTTTCGCCTATTTGACGAGCAAACGCCTTCCCGAGCGCTCCGGCCTACAGTCTGGGCCCATGCTCATCGCTACGCACGACGGTTCCTTTCACGCCGACGAGGTGTTCGCCATTGCCGCGCTCGGGCTCCTGCGCGAGCCCCACGAGGTGGTCCGGACCCGTGACCGCGAGGTGCTGGCCAGTGCCGATCTGCGCGTGGATGTCGGCTTTCGCTACGACCCGTTGACCGGGGACTTTGACCACCATCAGCGCGGGTTTGGCGGCGTGCGCGACAACGGCGTCCGCTACGCCTCCTTCGGCCTGATCTGGCGGGAATTCGGCGGACGCATCTGCGAGGGAGACCAGGACGTCGCCGACGCCGTGGACGCCAGCCTCGTCCAGGGCGTGGACGCCAACGACACGGGTCAGCGTCTGACCGACACGCTCGTGGACGGCGTCCACCCCTTGACCGTCAACGGGGTCGTTGGGGGCTTCAACGCGCGCTGGGACGAGACGCTGACCCCCGAGCAGGAGCGCCTGCGCTTTGACGAGGCGGTCGACCTGGCCCGGGGCATCGTCGCTCGGGAGGTGCTCTCCGCCGCGGCCGGTCGCCGCTCTGTCCGCATCGTGCGCGAGGCGATCGCCGCCGCCATCGACCCGCGCGTGATCGAGTTGCCAGTCAACGCTCCCTTCAAGCAGGTGCTGGTGCCCGAGGCCCCCAAGGCCCTGTACGTGATCTATCCCAAGCGCCAAGGTTTCGGCCTGGAGGCGATCCCCCGCGAGCTCGGATCCTTCAAGAACCGCCGCGACCTTCCGGCCGCCTGGGCCGGTCTGGAGGGCGCCGACCTTCAGGCCGTTACCGGCGTTCCCGATGCGCTGTTCTGCCACACCAAGCGCTTCCTGGTGGTCGCCTCCTCACACGCGGGGATCGAGCAGTTGGCGCGGCTGGCGGTGACCGAGGACCCGGCCTGACGAGCGTCGAGCGGCGCGCCGCTCGACGCGCGACCGGTGCGAGCGACGCAGCCGGCTGATCGGGATCAGGCCGCCGCCGCCGGCGCGGCTACGGTGGTGAGCAGCACGATTGAGCTCGTCGATGTGAGCGATGCTGACGTGGTATGCGAGCTGGGAGTACATGACGGTCCTTTGTTGGGTGATGGAGAGACGGTGGACAGCACCGTAGATCGAAAATGGTCCTCCGATAAGAGCCAATTAGCTGACGTCTTAGTGGACCGATTTCGCCGCGTGGCGCCAGCACGATTGAGCCGCCGGGGGAGGTGACGGCGACCGTGGACCTCCAGATCGAGCTCGTCACCGGATCCCCGCTGCGCCGCCAGCTCGAGGACGCGCTGCGCGAGGCCGTCCGCTCGCGCCGGCTCACCCCGGGGTCGCTGCTGCCCCCCAGCCGCGTGCTGGCGGCGGAGCTCGGTGTCTCGCGCGGCGTCGTCGTCGACAGTTACTCGCAGCTGGTCGCCGAGGGATATTTGTGGGCCAAGCGGGGTTCAGGCACGAGGGTCGCCGTCCTCCCCACCCCCGGCGGCACCGGGCCTCGGCGAGACCTCGGACCCGCCCAGCCCGACCCCCGCCCGCGCTACGACCTGCGCCCCGGCCAGGCGGACTTCCACGGCTTTCCGCGGCGCAGGTGGCAGACGGCGATCGGAGCCGCGCTGCGCGAGCTGGCCGACACACGACTCACCTACGCCCCCCATCGCGGAGCGCCCGAGCTGCGGCGGGCCATCGCCGCCTATCTCGCTCGGGCGCGAGCGGTGGTAGCCGAGCCGGAGCAGGTGGTCATCTGCTGTGGCGTATCCCACGGTTTGCTCGCGGTGCTCGGCGCCCTGCGCCGGCACGGCGCCCGCCGCGTGGCGGTGGAGGACCCGGGCTGGCGCTGGCAGCGTCTGACCGTGGAGCGCGCCGGCCTGGAGCCCGTTCCGGTCCCGGTCGACGACGACGGCCTGCGGGTGACCGAACTCGCTGCGCGCGAGGTCGATGCGGTGATGGTCACGCCCGCGCACCAGTATCCGATCGGCGCGGTCCTCTCGGCCGAGCGGCGTGCGGACCTCGTGACCTGGGCCCAGCGGCGCGGCGCGACGATCCTGGAGGACGACTACGACGCCGAGTACCGCTATGACCACGACCCGATGGCAGCGCTGCAGGGCCTCGCTCCGAGACATGTCGCTTTCGTCGGGACCGTCTCCAAGACACTCGCCCCGGCGCTCCGCACCGGCTGGATCGTCGTGCCGCCACACCTGCTGGCCGAGGTCGAGCAGGAGTTCCGGGTCAGCGCCGCCATGCCGCCCACCCTGGACCAGGTCGCGCTGGCCTCGCTCATCGAGGACGGCGCCCTGGATCGCCACCTGCGCGCGATGCGCCGCCGTTACCGGGTGAAGCGCGAGCTGCTGATCGAGACGGTCGCGCGCCACGCCGACGTGCGCGTGAGCGGCGCCGCCGCCGGGCTGCACGTGACTGCCTGGCTTCCCGACGGCCGTGACGAGCGCGACGTCGCGCTCCGCGCCCGCGCCAAGGGCGTGGCCGTGCACGAGCTGCACCGCCACTGCACCACCCACTTTCAGTGGCCGCCGGCGCTCCTGCTGGGTTATGCATTGCCCACCGAGCCCGAGATCGCCACCGGCGCGCGCCTGCTCGCCGAGGCGATCGGCTGACGATTGGCCCCGGCACGCCGCCGCCGATTGGACCTGGCCAAGACGGCGGAGGTCCCTGACACTCGGAGCGGTCAACCACCCAAAGGACGCACATGGGACGCGTAGTCGTGACGGAGTTCGTTTCGCTGGACGGAGTGATTCAGGCGCCCGGCGATCCCAACGAGTTCGAGCGGGGCGGCTGGGCCCAGGGCGGCGGCCAGGCCGGCAACCAGTTCAAGTTCGATGAGCTGATGGCCAGTGACGCCCAGCTGCTGGGACGCGTCACCTATGAGGGCTTCGCTCGCGCGTGGCCACACATCGAGGGCACCGGCGAGTTCGGCGAGAAGATGAACTCGATGCCCAAGTTCGTCGCGTCCAGGACCCTGCGCGACCCGGATTGGACCAACACGACCGTGCTGGACGGCGACCTGGCGGGGGAGATCAGCGGTCTCAAGCAGCGCTATGGCGGTGACATCCTCATCGCCGGCAGCGCCCAGCTCGTCCAGTCGCTGCTCGATCTCGACCTCATCGACGAGATGCGGCTGATGGTGTTCCCGGTCGTGCTGGGCAAGGGCACGCGGCTGTTTGGCGAGACCAGCGAGCGCAAGCCGCTGAAGCTGGTGGACTCCAGGCCCCTGGAGAATGGCGTGTTCCTGCTCACCTACCGGCCGTCCGCCAACGGGACGGCGGAGGCAGGATAGTGGCGGTCCGCGTGCAGGGCGCGCGGCTCGCGCCCCAGACCGCCCTGTCCGAGTTCATCGAAGCGGCAGCCGAGGATTTCGGCATGCCCGGGGTCGCCGCCGGCGTCTGGTTCGACGGACATGAGACCTACGCGTGCGACGGGGTGACGAGCCTCGAGAACCCGCTCCCCGTTGACCGCGACACGCTGTTCCTGCTCGGCTCGGTCACCAAGACCTTCACCGCTACCGCGCTCCTGTGCCTGGTGGCCTCGGGCCAGGTGTGCCTCGAGGCCCCGGTGACGCGCTATCTGCCCGGGCTGAGGCTCGCCGAAGCGCCAGGCGCTCCGCCGGTGACCGTGCTCAACCTTCTCAACCACACCTCCGGTCTGGACTGGGGGCTCAGCGCGGACACCGGCGAGGGCGATGACGCGCTGGCGGGCTATGTGGCGAGGCTGACCGAGTTGGACCGGATCTCCGCACCCGGGGCGCGGGCCTCCTACAGCCAGGCGGGTTACAACCTGGCGGGGCGCATTATCGAGACCGTCACCGGGGTCACCTACGAGCGGGCCCTGGCGTCCCTGGTGCTTGAGCCGGTGGGGCTCGCTCACACGCTGTTCGCGCGCGACGACATCATGACCCGGCGCTTCTGCGTGGGCCACAACCTCGGCTTGGACGGCTGGCTGTCGGTGGCGCGGATGTGGCGGCGCTCGCGCGGTGACAACCCCGGCGGCGGACTCGCCGCCTCGGTGGCCGACCAGCTGCGCTGGGCCCAGTTCCATCTCGGGGACGGCCGCGCTGAGGACGGCACTCGAGTGCTCCCGACCGAGCTGATGGCGCGGATGCGGGCGCCAACGACGGCGCTGCGGGCCAGCACGCTGGGCGACGCCATCGGGATCGGCTGGTTCCTGCGCGACGTCGGCGGCGTGCGTACCGCCAGCCACGGCGGCAGCGCCAACGGCCAGTTCGCCCAGATCCTCACCGTGCCCGGCCACAGCTTCGCCGTCGTGGCGCTCGCCAACGCCGGGCCCGACGGCATCTCCTTCAACCGGGCCGTCGTCCGCTGGGCGCTTGACACCTACCTCGGCGTGGTGCAGCGCGACCCCGAACCTCTCCCCTATGACTCCGCGCGCGTGCGCGAGCTGCTCGGCAGCTATGAGAGCGAAGTGATGACGCTCACGATCAGTGCCGATGGCCTCCACCTGCGCCTTGCCGCGGCGATGAAGCCGCAGATCCGCGCGGCGGCCCACGGGGAGGCGCCCCCCGACCACCCGCCGTTCAACCTCGGCCTGCTGCCGGGTGACGGAGACGAGTACGTCATCACTGACGGCGCCCTGAAGGGCCAACGCGGCTTTTTCACTCGGGCTCACGACGGCTCGGTCGCCGGCGTCGACCTCGGCGGACGGCTGTACCAGCGTTCGTAGTCCCGGCTCACGGCCCGCGCTGATCGGCGCCCGCCGACGGCGCATACTGACGTCTGAGCCCCACCGGACAAGGAAAGGCCCGCAGCGATGCTCTTCCGCCAACTCATTCACGACGACCTCGGTTGCGCGTCCTACCTCATCGGCGATGAGAAGTCCGGCGTCGCCGCGGTGGTCGACCCCAAGCTCGAGATCGACGAGTACCTGTCGCTCGCGCGCTACATGGGCGTCCACATCGAGCACATCCTGGAGACCCACAACCACGCCGATCATGTCTCGGGCCACGGTCGGCTGGCGGCGGCGACCGGAGCCGTCATCCACATCCACCGCCTTGCCGACCCTGACTACGCCCACGAACCCTTTGACGACGGCTGGGAACTGGCGCTGGGGCGGGTGACCGTCCGCGCGCTGCACACCCCCGGCCATCGTCCTGAGCACACGGCGTTCGCGCTCATCGACAGCGGGCGGGGTCCTGAGCCGTGGGCCGTGTTGAGCGGCGACAGCCTGTTCGTGGGCTCGATCGCCCGTCCCGACCTCGCCGTGGACAAGGAGGACGGCGCCCGCGGGATCCACGAGTCGCTGCAGGATAAGCTGCTCGGCCTGCCCGCAGCTTGCGAGGTGTGGCCCGCGCATCTCGGCGGATCACTGTGCGGCGGGCCGGGGATGGACATGAAGGTCTCCTCCACGATCGCGTTCGAACACGAGCACAACCCGCTGCTGCGGGTGACGGACGTCGACAGCTTCGTGGTGCAAACGACCGCCGCGCTCGGCCCACAGCCACCCAACTTCCAGGCCATCGTGGCGCTCAATCGGGGCCCGCTGGATCATCATCGGGCCAGCCCCGAGCCGCTGACGCCGCGCCAGGTCCAGGCGCTGCAGGCCGACGGCGCGCAACTGGTGGACGTCCGCACGGACGTGCAGTTCGACGACGCCCACATCCCCGGCGCGATCTGCAACCCGGCCATCCGCGCCGGGTTCGGCACCAAGCTCGCTTGGGTTACCGACCGCGAGCAGCCGGTGGTGCTCATCGGCCGCGACGACGAGGACGCCCGCCACGCCGCCAGCCTCGCCGCGGCCGTCGGCATCGCCCGGATCGGCGGGTACCTGGCGGGCGGCATGACGAGCTGGCGGGAGGAGAAATGCCCCACCGAATCGGTCCGCCGCATCGACGTCCCCGGGATGCACGAGCTCATCGATGAGGTGCAGGTGCTCGATGTGCGCGAGCGCGACGAATGGGAGAGCGGGCACATCCCCGGCGCCGTCCACGTTCCCTACCACGACATCGCCGCGGTGCCCGCCGGGCTCGATTCCGGCAGGCCGATCGCCGTCATCTGCTCCTCGGGACAGCGCAGCGCGGTCGCCGCCTCGCTGCTGCTGCGCGCCGGCGCCGAGAGGGTCATCCACGTGGCCGACGGCGGGGTCGGCACCTGGGCCGATCACGGCTGGCCGATCCAGCCGGAGACGGTCGCGGCCTAGAGCCCGGCGCTCAGACGCGGCCTCATACATCCTCCAGCGCCGCCAGCTCGCCGCTGGCCACGGCGTCGACGAGGCGCTGGTGGTCGCGCTCGTTCTGGTCTGCGTAGGCGGCCGAGAAGGCGGCGATCGCCCGGTCAAACACCTTCCCGGTGCCGAGGTAGGCGGCGATCGCGAGCCGATCCCCGGAACGGGCGTGCGCGCGGGCCAGCGACCAGCCGCAGGCGCGCACGTAGGCGTGAAGCCCCGAGTAGGTCATCGTCGACAGATCGATCGACGCCTTCCAGTCCCAGAGCTGGCGGACGTAGAAATCGTGTTGCTTGCCATCGAGTCCCTGGCTGCGCTGCCAGCTCAGGAACACGTCGGTCACGGTCTGGTCCATACGCTGGCCGCGGACGACGCGCTCCCCGTGATTGGAGAACTCGCTGGCGCCGAGGTAGGGCTCCAATACTGAGGCCTGCGCCTCTTTGGCCTGCAGGACGAGCGGGTCCTTGCCGTGTCGGCCGACGAATAGGAACACCCACGCCCGGGTGCCGACGCTTCCGACGCCCACCACTTTGCGGGCCATGTCCACGAACCGGTAGGTCTCGAATAGATAACGCCGGTCGGCATCGAGGTTCGCGATGTAGTCATCGAGTAGCTGGCGCACGTACTCGGCCTCGTCTCGTCGGTCGTCGGCGCTGAACAGCTCCCGAAATGGGACCAGCAGCGGCGGGACGTGGCGAAACCGCTGCCCGTTGTGCCCGGTCTCGGTGAGCTTCTTGACCGCCCGGACGCTCGTCTTGCGCCGTGCCTTGGCAAATGGCGCGCTGAACACCACGCGCCCCTTATTCCCGAGTCGACCGCCGAAGCGCTGGGTCAGCTCGCTCGCGTTGATGCGCTCATACCAAACGTCGAGGTGGCTCATCTGCGCGAAGCTGCGCATCGCCTCGCGGTATTCGCGCATGTTGGCCAGGACCAGCTGCTCGCGCCGCTCCGGCCCCAATCCGATGTCGCGGCCGGCGATCTCGACACTCGCCGCCATGCGCTTGACGTCCCACTCCCACGGGCCCGGCAGCGTCTCGTCGAAGTCGTTGGGCCCGAACACAAGCCTGCGGTCCGGGGCGGCGAACCCGCCGAAGTTGGAGATGTGCGCATCGCCACAGGCCTGCACGGTGATCCCCGACCACCGAGTGGCCGCCAAGTCCGCGGCCATCAGCGCTGCCGCCCCGCGATAGAACGTGAACGGGGAGACGAGCATCCTCCCGTACCGGATCGGGATGAGCTCCTGTACGCGCGTCGCGGCCTGCGCTTGGAGCACCGCGACCGGATCCGGCCGCTCCGCGCCCGGCGCCCACTCGCCGTGGCTTGACCGGGGCACCTCCTTGCGGGCAGCGCGCCCGCGCTCCGCCGCCTCTCCCGATTGCAGGGTCGCCTGCTTCACCACGTCATCGGATCGCGCGGCGCGGCGCCCGGCATCACCCAGATCGCATGACCGTCCGGCCCGGTAACGTCCTCGACATGACCGAGAGCACGGAGCCGCAGGACGAATCTCCCGCCCAGCAGATCGACGCGAGGATCAGCGAGCTGGACGACTGGCGGGGCGAGACGCTGGCCAGGGTGCGCGCGCTGATCAAGCAGGCGGTACCCGACGTCGTGGAGGAGTGGAAGTGGCGAAAGGCCACCAACCCGGGAGTTCCGGTGTGGTCTCACCACGGCGGGATCTGCACCGGCGAGACGTACAAGAGCGTCGTGAAGCTCACCTTCTTCAAGGGCGCCTCACTGCCGGATCCGTCGGGACTGTTCAACTCCAGCCTGGAAGGCAACACCCGCCGCGCCATCGACTTCCACGAGGAGGACGAGGTCGATGAGAAGGCATTTGTGACGCTCATCCAAGCCGCCGCCAGCCTGAACGACCCCTCTCGCTAGGGACCACGCCCGCGTCAGCCGGCCGGGACGGCCTCCTGGGCGCCCGGGATCCACTGGGTGATCCACTCGCCGGTGATCTGGCGGGTGGTGGCGTTGATGCGGTTCCAGGCATTGATCGAGGCGATCGCAAGCACGATCGACCCCAACTGCGGCTCGTCGAAGTGGCGGGCGGCCTCGTCCCAGACCTCGTCGGAGACGGGGTCGGAGCGGTCGGCGAGGCGGGTGGCGGCCTCGGTGAGCGCCAGCACGGCGCGTTCGGCGTCGGTGAAGTAGGACGTCTCGCGCCAGGCCGCGACGGTGAGGATGCGCTGATCGGGCTCGCCCAACGCCTTGAGCTCACGGCTGTGCATGTCGACGCACACGCTGCAGCCGTTGATCTGGCTGGCGCGCAGCGCGACCAGGAGCAGCGTGGTCTCCGGAACGCTCGCGCGCTTGGTGGCGGCGGAGAATCGCTGGAGCGCCTGCATGGCGCCCGGGGTGGTAACTACGGGGTTCTCGATGCGGGGTTGCACGGCTGCCTCCTCCATAGGAGTGTCGGTCTGTCATCGCCGGTCCTACGGGTATGACACGCCGTGCGCGCCCTATGTGACACGGGCCGGAGCGCTCACGCGAGCTTGAGCGGCACCTCGCCGTAGGGGTCGATGCGGTAGACGAGCGACACCCGGTGATAGCCGTCGGCGATGTCCGCCCCCGCCTCGCCGCTGACGACCAGCACCGGGCTGAGCCGCTTGCCCGCGATCACCTTGTCGAGGTCCTTGACCACGCCCGGGTCCTCGAGCGGCGCCGGGTCCAGGCGGGCGGCGCGCAGGATGTCGTTGGCCCGCCGGGTCGTGATCGGGGCGCTGCGCAGCCGCTGCACCACCTTCTTCGCCGCCTTGGCCTCGAGTGTGAGCGACAGGTACGCCCGGGCGGCCGCGTAATCGTGGTCGGCGACGTCGTCCAACCAGCGGATGTGGCTCGCGGGCCCAGGTTCGGCCGGGTGCGCCGCCTTGTGCTTGGCCATCGGCGGCACCTTACCGGGGATCGCCTGCCCACCACCCCGAGCCTCCTGGCCGCGGTCCACCTAACGCGGTTGGCGGCCTCG